>ERZ888423.1-NODE-1-length-344670-cov-30.523552_pt1 | contig 344670 bp, 346 predicted proteins | sample MGYA00520523_ERZ888423 | MGnify/ENA primary metagenome ERZ888423 (study PRJEB32303, sample SAMEA104408611) | aquatic metagenome | biome: Brackish water; feature: Pelagic; material: water | place: Baltic Sea | collected 2014-06-08T10:24:00 | depth 30,27 m ...
CTGGTTTTGCAGCGGCGCTCTTAGCGGCAGGCTTCTTTTCAGCAGCAGGCTTTGCGGCTGGTTTTGCAGCGGCGCTCTTAGCGGCAGGCTTCTTTTCAGCAGCAGGCTTTGCTGCAGCAGGCTTCTTAGCTGCTGGCTTCTTTTCTTCAGCCATTAGTTAATCTCCTCGACTACTACTAGATGGGCAACGGTGTTAACCATTCCACGTACCACGGGGGTATCTTCCTTGACGATGATGTCGCCAATTCTTTTCAGTCCGAGGCTACGAAGGGTGTTGACCTGATTTGGTCTTCCACCAATCTTGCTCTTGATTTGGGTGACTTTTAGACGGGCAGCCATGATTAGGAAACCGCCTTTCTTTGCTCGCGAAGTAGTCCAGCAGGAACAACTTCCTCAACCGACAATCCACGACGAGCTGCAACTGCAGATGGCTCTTCGAGCTGACGCAGTGCTGCGACGGTGGCGTGAACGATGTTTAGGGTGTTTGAAGATCCCAATGACTTAGACAAAACGTCGTGGATTCCCGCACACTCCAAGATGGCACGAACTGGACCACCGGCGATAACACCGGTACCCGCGGATGCTGGGCGAAGTAGTACAACACCGGCAGCAGCTTCACCCTGAACTGGGTGTGGGATGGTGTTTCCAACGCGAGGAACGCGGAAGAAGCTCTTCTTAGCTTCTTCAACTCCCTTTGCAATAGCTGCTGGAACTTCCTTAGCCTTGCCGTAGCCAACTCCGACTGTTCCGTTACCGTCTCCGACAACTACCAGTGCGGTGAAGCTAAAGCGACGTCCACCCTTTACAACCTTCGAAACACGGTTGATTGTTACAACGCGCTCCAGGAATTGGCTCTTGGTTTCTTCGCGGTCGCGACGCTCACCTTTAGGTGCACGATCGCGTGATCCACGACGAGCTTCGCGCTCTTGTGGGTCGACCGCTACTGCAACTGCAGCTGGGGTAGTTTCCAAGTTTTTCTCCTTGTTTTCTTCGCTCATAGCTTCAGACCTCCCTCGCGGGCGGCATCGGCAACTGCTTGAATGCGTCCGGCATACTTGTTTCCGCCGCGGTCGAAGACCACTTCGGTAATGCCAGCTTTCTTAGCGCGCTCGGCAATTGTTGCGCCGATTTTTGCGGCCTTGGCAGTCTTGTCTCCTTTTATGCCACGAAGATCTTTCTCCATGGTTGAAGCAGAAGCCAGGGTTACACCCTTGGTGTCATCAACTAGCTGAACCAGCATGTGACGAGCGGAGCGAGTAACAACCATGCGTGGACGCATTGCGTCTCCCGAGATCTTCTTGCGAAGACGAAGGTGACGACGGATGCGAGCAGCTGTTGAGCTCTTACCTCGTAGTTTTGGAATTAGTCCCATGATTACTTACCGCTCTTTCCGGCCTTGCGACGAACAACTTCGCCGGCGTAACGAACACCCTTGCCCTTGTATGGCTCTGGCTTGCGTAGCTTACGGATGTTGGCTGCAACTTCTCCAACAGCTTGCTTGTCGATACCTGAGACAACAATCTTGGTGTTTCCCTCAACAGCGAATGAGATTCCCTGTGGTGGGTTAACAGTGATTGGGTGCGAGTAACCAAGAGCAAACTCAAGAGCCTGGCCCTTGGAAGCTACACGGTAACCGGTTCCAACAATTTCCAAAGCCTTGGTGAAACCTTGGGTAACACCAATGATCTGGTTGGCAATCAAGGTCCTGGTTAGACCATGCAGGGAGCAAGAGATTCTCTCCTCGTCTGGACGGCTAACAATTACCTGACCGTCGGTCAGCGCAACAGTGATTGGGGAGGCGACAGTTAGTTTCAACTGACCCTTAGGTCCTTTGACAGAAACGTCAGACCCAGAGATATTAACTTCGACGCCGGCTGGAACCGGGATCGGTGACTTTCCAATACGTGACATCTTCGATTACCAAACGTAGGCGACAACTTCTCCGCCTACTCCCTTCTTGGCTGCTTGGCGGTCTGTTAGTAGACCAGATGATGTTGACAAAATTGCGATTCCCAAACCACCAAGTACGCGAGGTAGCTCGGTTGACTTTGCGTAAACACGCAAACCAGGCTTCGACACTCTCTTGATGCCAGCGATTGAACGCTCGCGGTTAGGTCCGTACTTTAGGTCGACCACAAGGGTCTTGCCTACTTCCGCATCCTGAACTGCGAAGCTCTTGATGTAACCCTCAGACTTGAGGATTTCAGCAATCTGACCCTTGAGCTTGCTGTAAGGCAAGGAAGCGCTCTCGTGGTGTGCAGAGTTAGCATTGCGCAGCCGGGTCAGAAAATCTGCAACCGGATCTGTCATTGTCATAGTGTGTGCCTTCCTCGGTGGTTTCCCTTTCGGGACCTATCCGATTAGTTGTTTGGTTTCGTGAATGGGAAGCCAAGCGCTGTTAGTAGCGCAAGACCCTCGTTGTTGTTCTTTGCTGTTGTAACGATTGTGATGTCCATGCCGCGTACGCGATCGATGTCATCCTGGCTAATCTCGTGGAAAACGTTCTGCTCGGTAAGACCAAAGGTGTAGTTACCCTTGCCATCGAACTGCTTTGGGCTAAGTCCGCGGAAGTCACGAATACGAGGAAGCGCAAGGTTTAGCAAGCGGTCCAAAAATTCCCACATCCGGTCTCCGCGCAAAGTCACGTGGCAACCAATTGCCTGACCCTCACGAAGCTTGAACTGTGCGATGGATTTGGTTGCCAAGTTGATCTTTGGCTTCTGTCCGGTAATCGCGGTCAATTCCTTAACTGCGCCATCGATTAGCTTGCCATCCTTAGCAGCTTCTCCAACACCCATGTTCACAACGATCTTGGTAAGCCCCGGTGCCTGGTGGACGTTTTTGAAACCGAATTCCTTCATAAGCTCAGCCTTCATTTCTGAGCGGTAGCGCTTCTGAAGACGTGGCTCGATGCGAATGTAAGGCTTCTTTTCTGCCTTTGCCTTTGCCGGCTTTTCTTCCTTTGCGACTACTTCTACTACCTCTTCGGCAGCAGCATCTGTAGTTACCTCAGCTTCGACTGTGGTGTCTTTTTCATCAGCCATTAGATTTCCTTACCTGACTTAACCGATACACGGGTGCGAACATTCTTGGTCTTGCCACCTTTGGTGACGGACTCAAGCTTTGTACCCATACGAGTTGGCTTCTTGGTGCTTGGGTCAACTAGAGCCACATTTGAAATGTGAATTCCAGCTTCCATAGTTTCGATACCGCCGGTCTTAGCGCCCTTTTCGGTCTGACCGATCTTGTTGTGGCGAGTAACCATGTTCACGCCTTCAACAATTACGCGGTTCTTCTCAAAATCCACAGACAAAACCTTGCCCTGCTTGCCGCGGTCTCCGCCGCGATCCTGCTTGGCTCCGGTGATGACCTGAACTAGGTCGCCTTTTTTGATTTTCGGCATGATTAAATTACCTCCGGTGCAAGAGAAATGATCTTCATAAACTTCTTGTCGCGTAGCTCACGGCCAACTGGACCAAAGATACGTGTTCCGCGAGGCTCACCGTCTGCCTTTACGATTACAGCTGCATTCTCATCAAACTTGATGTATGAACCGTCTGCACGACGAGTTTCCTTCACTGTGCGAACGATAACGGCCTTGACTACTTCACCCTTCTTGACGTTTCCGCCTGGGATTGCGTCCTTTACAGACGCAACGATCAAGTCACCGATACCTGCATAGCGACGACCTGAGCCACCGAGAATGCGAATAGCGAGCAACTCCTTGGCACCCGAGTTGTCGGCTACCTTGAGTCTAGATTCCTGCTGAATCACTTCATACTCCTTGTTAGTTGGTCAAAACAGAAACTGCTTTGTCCTTTTGGTTACTTGGCCTTTTCGAGAATCTCGACTAGGCGCCAGTTCTTAGTTGCTGCTAGTGGGCGGGTCTCGCTGATTAGAACGAGGTCACCGATGCCAGCCTGGTTAGTCTCATCGTGAGCCTTTACCTTCTTGGACTGGGTGACAACTTTTCCATAAAGCGGGTGCTTTACGCGGTCTTCCAACAAAACAACAATGGTCTTGTTCATCTTGTCGCTTACTACAACGCCACGACGTGACTTGCGGTAACCGCGAACTTCGGCAGTTTCAGCCTTCTTGGTTTCAGCCATTTCTAGCTCTCCTTAGTTTCGGTCTTGGAAGACTTCTTAGCAGCAGGCTTTTTGGCCTTTACTTCTTCAGTTGCAACCTCAGCTGCTGCTTCAGTTACTGCTGCAGCAGGCTTTTCTGCCTTCTTAGCTTTTGCTGGCAAAGTTGCACCTGGAGCTGGGATGGCACGGATACCTAGTTCACGCTCACGAATGATTGTGTAGATACGAGAGATGTCGCGCTTTACAGCACGAAGTCTTCCGTGGGATTCAAGCTGACCGGTTGCTGACTGGAAGCGAAGGTTGAATAGTTCTTCCTTGGCCTTCTTTAGTTCTTCAACCAATAGAGAGTCCTCGATCTTGTCCAGGTTCTCAACGATTAGTTCCTTAGATCCAATTGGCATTATGCGTCACCTTCCTCACGCTTGATGATGCGGGCCTTTAGCGGCAGTTTGTGAATGGCACGAGTCAAAGCTTCACGAGCTAGAGCCTCGGTAACGCCACCAACCTCAAACAAAACGCGTCCTGGCTTTACGTTCGCGATCCACCACTCAGGCGATCCCTTACCGCTACCCATACGAGTTTCTGCAGGCTTCTTAGTTAGCGGACGGTCTGGGAATATGTTGATCCAAACCTTGCCACCACGCTTGATGTGACGAGTCATCGCAATACGCGCTGCCTCAATCTGACGGTTGGTTACATACGCAGGAGTTAGTGCCTGGATTCCCCACTCGCCGAAGTTCACCTTGGTACCACCGGTTGCAGCGCCTGAACGCTTCGGGTGGTGCTGCTTACGGTGCTTAACTTTTCTAGGAATTAACATTTTTAGGCCTCCACATTTTCTGCTGGAGTCTCAGCAGCTGGTGCAGCTACTGCTGCAACTGGAGCTGCGGCAGGAGCTGTTGAACCGGCAGGTCTTGGAGCACCTTCGCGACGAGGTCTTGCAACCTTTGGAGCAGCTGCGGTTTCGCGAGCTAGTTCCTTAGCTGTTAGGTCGCCCTTGTAGATCCAAACCTTCACGCCGATGCGACCGAAAGTTGTCTTCGCTTCGTAGAAACCGTAGTCAATGTTTGCGCGAAGAGTATGTAGTGGAACGCGACCCTCGCGGTAGAACTCGCTACGAGACATTTCTGCTCCACCCAAACGACCGGAGCACTGAACACGAACTCCCTTGGCTCCCTGGCGCAAAGCTCCCTGCATTCCCTTACGCATAGCGCGACGGAAAGCAACACGGCTTGCAAGCTGCTCGGCAATACCCTGAGCTACAAGCTGTGCATCCATTTCTGCATTCTTTACTTCAAGAATGTTTAGCTGGATCTGCTTACCGGAAAGCTTCTCTAAGTCGGCACGAATTGCTTCGGCTTCCTGGCCACGACGTCCGATAACAAGACCAGGGCGTGCGGTGTGGATGTCAACTCTTACGCGGTCACGAGTTCTTTCGATCTCGATGTGAGAAACACCAGCGCGGTCAAGGCGCTGAGTCAATAGCTGACGGATACGGATGTCTTCGGTCACGTAGTCCTGGTAGCGCTGTCCCTTTTTGGTGGAGTCAGCGAACCAACGTGAACGGTGGTCGGTTGTGATGCCGAGTCTAAATCCGTATGGGTTTACTTTTTGACCCATTAGTTGCTCCTTCTTTGCGCGCTTAACTTGTTACCAGCAAGCTCGTCTGGGGTTGCAACCACAATCGTGATGTGGCTGGTTCGCTTCAGGATCTTGAAAGCTCTTCCCTGTGCGCGAGGCATAAATCTCTTCAGGGTAGTTCCTTCGTCAACGAAAGCTCTTGAAACAACTAGATCTTCTTCGTCGATTGCAAGGTTGTCCTTTACTGCCTTCACCTTTGCGTTAGCAACTGCAGCCTGAACTAGCTTGAAAATTGGCTCAGATGCTTGCTGTGGAGCAAACTTTAGAATTGCCATTGCCTCAGATGCCTGCTTGCCGCGGATTAGATTGACGACGCGACGAGCTTTCATCGGGGTGACACGGATGTGACGCACACGAGCGAACGCTTCCATTTGTCTTTCCTTATCTTCTCTGGTCGCCGCTTAAACGCGACGGCCTTTCTTGTCGTCCTTCACGTGTCCACGGAAGGTTCTGGTTGGTGCAAATTCACCGAGTTTGTGACCAACCATTGGCTCAGTCACGAACACTGGAATGTGCTTGCGGCCATCGTGCACTGCAATGGTGTGTCCAAGCATTGCTGGAACAATCATTGAGCGACGTGACCAGGTCTTGATTACGTTCTTTGAGTTCGCCTCGTTTTGAGAAGCAACCTTCTTGAAAAGGTGCTGATCCACGAATGGACCCTTCTTGAGTGATCTAGGCATATTTTTCTATTTCTCCTAGCGCTTCTTGCCAACATTGCGGCGGCGGACGATTAGCTTGTCGCTAAGAAGTTTCCTCTTACGAGTTCTTCCTTCTTTTTGACCCCATGGAGTCACTGGGTGACGTCCACCGGAAGTTCTACCTTCTCCACCACCGTGAGGGTGATCGACAGGGTTCATAACAACACCACGAACTGTTGGGCGAACACCCTTCCAGCGAAGTCGTCCCGCCTTACCCCAGTTGATGTTGGATTGCTCTGCGTTGCCAACTTCACCAATAGTTGCTCGGCAACGAGCATCCACGTTACGGATTTCTCCGGAAGGAAGTCTTAGCTGAGCGTAAGGTCCGTCCTTTGCAACAAGTCGAACTGCAGCTCCTGCTGAACGAGCCATCTTGGCTCCTCCGCCTGGCTTTAGCTCAATTGCGTGAACAACGGTTCCAACTGGAATGTTCTTCAATGGAAGAGCGTTTCCTGGCTTGATGTCAGCTGCTGGACCCTGCTCAATGCGGTCGCCCTGCTTCAATTTGTTTGGAGCAATGATGTAACGCTTCTCGCCATCTGCGTAGTGAAGCAGTGCAATGTTAGCGGTACGGTTCGGGTCGTACTCGATGTGAGCTACCTTGGCAGGCACTCCATCCTTGTCGTGACGACGGAAGTCAATTACGCGGTACTGCCTCTTGTGGCCGCCACCAATGTGACGGGTTGTGATGCGGCCTGCGCTGTTACGTCCACCAGTTTTGTTTAGTGGGCGAAGAAGTGACTTCTCAGGTGTGGAGCGGGTGATTTCTTCAAAGTCAGAAACCGAAGCTCCTCTTAGACCTGGAGTAGTTGGCTTGAATTTACGAATTCCCATTTAGATTCCTACCCCTTAACCGATGCTCGAGAAGATGTCGATAGTGCCGGACTTAAGAGTCACAATCGCACGCTTGGTGTCCTTGCGCTTGCCAAGACCAAAACGAGTCTTGCGCTCTTTGCCAACACGGTTCATGGTGTTCACAGAAGAAACCTTGACCTTGAAGATGGACTCCACGGCCTGCTTGATCTCAGTCTTGTTTGAGCGAGGGTCAACCTCGAAGGTGTACTTACCTTCGTCAATTAGGTTGTAGCTCTTCTCGGAAACAATTGGACGCAAGATTACATCCCTTGGGTTCTTGTTTAGGGCAGTCATTTACTAGCCCTCCTTCTCGGTCTTGGACTTGGATGCGTTCAAGATGAACTCATCCAGAGCCGCCTTGGTGAACACAACGTCGTCACTAAGAACTACGTCGTAAGCGTTTACCTGGTCAACCGGCAGAACGTGAACGTCCTTTAGGTTGCGAAGGGATTTGTAGCTAAGGTCATCGCTTCTATCTAGAACTACCAAAGCTTTTCTGCCACCGGTCAGGGCCGCAAGAATCGATGCAGCTGACTTGGTGGAAGGAGCGCCATCTTTGAATAGCTCTGCAACTACGTGCAGACGTCCATTGCGAGCGCGGTCTGACAAAGCACCCTTGATTGCGGCAGCAATCATTTTCTTTGGAGTTCTCTGCTCGTAAGTTCTTGGCTTTGGACCGTGGGTGATGTAACCACCGCGCATCTGTGGAGCACGAAGCGATCCCTGACGAGCGTTTCCAGTTCCCTTCTGCTTGAAAGGCTTCTTACCGGTTCCAGAAACTTCACCGTGCTTCAGAGTTGACTGGGTTCCCTGTCGAGCAGCAGCTTGCTGTGCAACAACAACCTGGTGCAATAGAGGAACGTTGGTCTGAACATCGAAGATCTCAGCAGGAAGAGTTGCAGCGCCTGTCTTCTTGCCAGCTACGTCGACGATGTCGATTGAATTCTCAGCCATTTGCTTAGGCTCCCTTCACAGCGTTGCGAACGAAAACTAGCTGGCCCTTTGGACCTGGGATAGCGCCCTTGATAAGTAGTAGACCCTTTTCAGCGTCCACTGCATGAAGCTTTAAGTTCATCGCGGTTACCCGGTCTGTTCCCATGCGACCTGCCATGCGGGTTCCCTTGAATACGCGGCCAGGTGTAGAGGTTGCACCAATCGAACCAGGCTTACGGTGGTTACGGTGCTGACCGTGCGATGCACCAACACCATGGAAACCGTGGCGCTTCATGTGACCTGCGAAGCCCTTACCCTTTGAGGTTCCAACTACGTCAAGCATCTGACCAACTTCGAAAACCTCTACGCCAAGTTCTTGTCCAACTGAGTAAGTGTCTGCATCAGCGGTACGGATCTCAGCCAAGAAGCGGCGAGGTGCAACGGAAGCTTTTGCGAAGTGACCAGCCTCAGGCTTGTTCACCTTGCGAGCAGCGATCGCACCGTAGGCAACCTGAACTGCCTGGTAACCATCTAGTTCAAGATTCTTGATCTGAGTAACAACGTTTGATCCGGCTTCAACAACGGTGATCGGAATCATCTTGTTGTTCTCGTCCCACGCCTGAGTCATGCCAAGCTTCTTGCCTAGCAGGCCCTTTACGGTTCTATTTTCGGTAGACATCTTTTTTCCTTAGAGCTTGATCTCGATGTTGACATCGGCTGGTAGGTCTAGACGCATTAGTGAGTCAACTGCCTTTGGAGTTGGGTCAATAATGTCGATTACGCGCTTGTGAGTTCTCATCTCGAAGTGCTCACGGCTGTCCTTGTATTTGTGAGGAGAGCGGATAACACAAACAACGTTCTTCTCGGTAGGAAGTGGCACTGGTCCAACAACGGTTGCACCTGCACGGGTTACTGTGTCGACAATCTTGCGCGCCGATGAATCAATGACCTCATGGTCATACGACTTCAATCGAATGCGGATCTTTTGTCCCGCCATCGTGACTCACTTTCCGTTTCATAAATGTTTGATTCAAAGGACTTGAATCGCTTCACCCACACCCGCGGTCGGGCGTGTCGAATGACATCCAGACCTAAAAACTGATGAAGGTTTAAGTTCTTGTTGTAGCCTCCGGGGGACTAAATTCCTTGTAGAACAAAGGATCTAGACACGAGCCAAAGGTGGTTTGGACCAAGAAAGGCCCAAATACTCAGCAACTTGTCAATCCTGCCACAGCACAGCGAGTCAATGCAAGTTAAAGATCCAATGCAGGTCTATATTCAGCCCTCAAAATGGCCTAAAAGAACAGCCGAAGTCTGGCCCTAACTAGGCCCTCAAACTTGGCAACATCACCCTTGACCATGGCAAGTTCCGCCCTGTCCAAGAACATCCCCAACGATCCATCAGCATATTGGGCCAAAACACAGGGTTCTTGGCCAGAAGAGGCCCGAATCTCTGATTCGGTCCTCTCGTTAAGGTGCTTTAGGTCAAATTCAAGCCCAAACTCTGACTTGAGGTCCGAAGCGAGCTTGTCAAAAGAAGCCTTGCGACGAATTGGCGAATGTGTCACATCACAAAGCTCGCACTTTGCTACCCCGATCAAATGCCCAAAGAAGTACTTCAGCTCCCCCACGATTCCACCATCGGCGTTGTAAACGCCGACTAGTCGAGTGGGTGTTTGCTGGTCCATAAGTTAGATAACCCTAAAAAAGGCTATTCTCTTCCAAAGCTAGAAAGCTACTTCTAGCTGACCCACTACCTCTTGGCCACCAAGGGTTGGAATGCTCAACTTTGAAAACAGCAGATCGTAAGTGCTTTGCTCAAGCAAGCCATTGTTTAGCAGCATCTTTATTGCTGCCAGGCCAGCTGGTCTCATGCTGCCATCGGCAACCTTGACTGCAACTCCGTGGCCAGAAGTGAGCCCAATTACAAAGACCCCCTCAGCACCAATCTTGGCTAGCATGCCTTGCTCCATAACGAGAGTGTCAGATCCTCCGTGATCATCAACAACCCATGGGTTTGCAAGCATCGCCGCCTGAATCTCAGTTTCGGTAGCGGCGAATTTTCCAATTGCCTTAGCTAGACCCTGCAGGCTCATTAGGTGAAGTGGTGCTCCGCAGCCATCGAAGGTGGAGTGTGGGATTTTCTCACCAGAAAATTCCTCAATGACTTCAACAATTAGTTTCTGAAGGGGATGGTTCGGATCAAGGTAGCTCTTGGTGTCCCAGCCGTTTTTGACACAGGCTGCCAAGAATGCCGCGTGTTTGCCGGAGCAGTTAAACGCTGCTCTTGATTCTGATTCGGCTTTACTTCTTGCAGTCAAGTTGCCTGGCCACGCGACCGGGCATTGCAGATCTGCTTCACTCAATCCAGCATCTTGAAGAATGCCAAGGACTATTTTGATGTGTTCCGGGGTTCCCTGGTGTGATGCGCTCGACATGGCAAGTTGCTCACCAGACAACATCAGACCTGCTCTTCTAAGGGCAAGTGCTTGCAGTGGCTTTACCGCGCTGCGAGGACAGATGAGTTTTCGGGAGTTTCCATGCTCTTGAATTAGCTTGCCGTCAGGCCCGGTTAGGCAAACAAGGCCGTGGTGGCGAGATTCAATAATTCCAGCACGGGTCAAATAAGCCAGCTGAATCGTGTCCGCTACCTGATAACCCCAGTTGGCATCTACCACTTTGAATCTCCTAATGAAACTTCACTCAAATCGACCTTGAGTCTATTGCTCTGCCAGACTCGTAGAGTGCCAATACTAAACAAAGACATGCAGGTCTGCATTTCTCTTGCCGCCAGGCCAACAAACCTTGGAACTAGGTTCCATAACTACTTGTATGACGAGCTAGATCTCAATTTCATCTACAAGGCCTTCACAACCACTGATCTCGAAGGTGCCGTGCGAGGTATCAAAGCCCTTGGGTTTAGGGGAGCTTCTGTATCTATGCCTTTCAAGGAAGAGATCATCCCAATGCTGGATGATCTAGACCCCTCAGCTAGAGCAATCGATTCTGTAAACACGGTGGTAAACAACAACGGGGTCTTGACTGGCTCCAATACTGATTTCGAGGCGGTGCTCAGTCTCGTAAGGTACGCACCCATTGGGCTAGGCTCCAAAGTTTTAGTTCGTGGCTCTGGTGGGATGGCAAAGGCAGTGGTGGCTGCCTTCAAAGAAGCTGGTTTTGAAAACCTAACTGTGACTTCACGAAACAAGGATGCGGGATCTGTATTGGCAGCCAAATATGGATACGCCTTTGATGCCCAGGGTCTAGATAAGCCTGGCTTCCACGTTCTCGTGAATGTGACACCGATTGGAATGACAGGTGACAATCAATCTGAGTTAGCTTTCAGTTCGGACCTCATTGCGGAAGCAAACACTGTTTTTGATGTGGTGGCTTCTCCTTCAGAGACCCCGTTGATTGCTGCGGCTAGATCCCAGGATAAGTACGTTCTTACTGGTGCCCAAGTACATGCCCTTCAGGCGGCACTTCAATTTGAAAAATACACCGGAGTAAAACTAAGTGAAGAGCAGATTACTCGGGCTGCTGAATTTTCTAGGTCTAAATAACAAACCCCCAGGAGTAATCCCGGGGGTTTGAAATAAGGAGAAAAAGTTACTTCTTCTTTGACTTCTTTTTAGGCGCAGCTTTCTTAGCTACTTTCTTTGCAACTTTAGTTGCTACCTTCTTGGTTGCCTTACGGACCTTGGTTGCAACTTTCTTGGTTGCCTTTACGGCAGCTTTCTTTGATGGTGACTTAGGAGTTGCCTTCTTGGCAACTTTCTTAGCAACCTTCTTAGCTACCTTGGATACCTTCTTGGTGGTCTTGGAAGCTGCCTTCTTCACGACCTTCTTAGCTACCTTTACGGTTGCTTTCTTGGTCGCCTTGGCTACTGCCTGAGCTGGGGTTAATGGCTTCTTCTTTTTAGGAGTGGCCTTGGACGGTGAAGCCTTTTTTGCTGCTGGCTTTTTTGCCGCAGGTTTCTTTGCCGCTGGCTTCTTAGCGGTTCTAGTTAGAATTGTCATCCTTAAAATATGGCAAAGAATTAATGTCCGAAATACCAAAAGAGTTGTTATTAGGTTAACTTTGCCTTTACTAGGTAAACAACAATTTTGAGTCACTTAAAGAACAAACCCCCAGGATTTCTCCCGGGGGTTTGAGCTAAGTAAATGAAATTACTTGGTGATCTTGGTTACAGTTCCTGCACCTACGGTACGGCCACCCTCACGGATAGCGAAACGTAGTCCCTCTTCCATGGCGATTGGCTGGATTAGCTCAACCGACATTTCAGTGGTGTCACCAGGCATAACCATTTCGGTTCCTGATGGCAGGGTGATAACACCGGTCACGTCAGTGGTACGGAAGTAGAACTGAGGACGGTAGTTAGCGTAGAACGGGTTGTGTCGTCCTCCCTCATCCTTGGAAAGGATGTAGACGTTAGCGTCAAAGTTGGTGTGAGGTGTGATCGAGCCAGGCTTGCAAACAACCTGTCCACGCTCTACATCTTCACGCTTTGTTCCACGTAGTAGTAGACCAACGTTTTCTCCGGCCTCTGCGTAGTCAAGTAGCTTACGGAACATTTCGATACCGGTCACGGTGGTCTTCTGCTTGTCGCGGATACCAACGATCTCAACTTCGTCGTTCACGTTAACTGTTCCACGCTCGATCTTTCCAGTGATAACGGTTCCACGACCAGTGATGGTGAAAACGTCTTCAACAGGCATCAAGAAAGGCTTGTCAGTTTCGCGCTTTGGCTCTGGGATTGACTCGTCACAGGCGTTGATAAGGTCAAGAACCTTCTGGCCCCATGTTGCGTCACCCTCAAGTGCCTTTAGAGCTGAAACCTGGATAACAGGTGCCTTGTCTCCGTCGAAGTCGTAACGTGAAAGTAGTTCACGAACCTCAACCTCAACTAGCTCAAGAATTTCTGCATCGTCAACCATGTCGGACTTGTTTAGAGCAACAACGATGTAAGGAACGCCAACCTGCTTTGCAAGTAGAACATGCTCCTTAGTCTGAGGCATAGGGCCGTCAGTTGCTGCAACTACCAAGATTGCGCCATCCATCTGGGCAGCTCCGGTAATCATGTTCTTGATGTAGTCAGCGTGGCCCGGAGCGTCTACGTGTGCGTAGTGGCGCTTCTCGGTCTGGTACTCAACGTGTGAAATGTTGATGGTAATACCGCGCTGCTTTTCCTCAGGGGAGTTGTCGATCTGGTCGAACGCAGATGCGGTGTTTAGAGTTGGGAACTTGTCATGAAGCACCTTTGTAATAGCCGCAGTCAGAGTGGTCTTACCGTGGTCAACGTGACCGATAGTACCGATGTTGACGTGCGGCTTGGTGCGCTCGAATTTCGCCTTAGCCATTATGTATGGTCCTCCTCAGGACTGGTAGTAAATCTCCGACCTTGAGGGCCAAAGGATTTTTTGGTTTGCTTACTTTGTATCTTACAAGGTTGTTGGGTCCCAATAAAAGGGGACTTTATTCGCCCTTATTCTTCTGGACGATCTCGTCGGAGACGGCCCTTGGCACCTCTGAATAGGTGTCAAAAGTCATCGAATAGACCGCACGGCCCGAGGTCTTCGAGCGTAGGTCACCGACGTAACCGAACATTTCAGACAGTGGAACTAGGGCCGCAACGACCTTTACGCCAGAGGCGTCCTCCATTGACTGGATTTGACCACGACGAGAGTTGAGGTCTCCGATAACGTCTCCCATGTATTCCTCAGGAGTACGCACTTCGACGGCCATCAACGGCTCGAGTAGTACTGGGTTCGCTAGTCTCGCGGCCTCTTTATAGGCCATCGAACCAGCAATCTTAAACGCCATTTCTGACGAGTCAACGTCGTGGTAAGCGCCGTCAACCAGAGTTGCCTTTACGCCAACTACTGGGTAACCAGCCAAGGTACCAACCTGCATGGCGTCCTTGATTCCAGCGTCCACGCTTGGGATGTATTCACGAGGAATACGTCCACCGGTAACCGAGTTAACGAATTCGTAAACCTTGTCGCCCTCGACCTCCATTGGCTCGAGCTTGATCTGAATCTTTGCGAACTGACCAGAACCACCGGTCTGCTTCTTGTGGGTGTAGTCGTAGCGCTCAACAACCTTGCGGATTGTCTCGCGGTAAGCAACCTGAGGCTTACCAACGTTAGCTTCAACCTTGAATTCGCGTCTCATACGGTCAACCAAGATGTCCAAGTGCAACTCACCCATGCCGGAGATAACAGTCTGACCAGTTTCCTGATCCTGCTCCACGCGGAAGGTAGGGTCTTCTTCGGCAAGCTTCTGGATAGCAAGACCTAGTTTTTCCTGGTCTCCCTTAGTCTTTGGCTCAATAGCAACCGAGATAACTGGTTCTGGGAAAGTCATGGACTCAAGCACAACTGGGTTAGCTGGATCACACAAAGTGTCACCGGTTGTGGTGTCTTTTAGACCAATTGCTGCATAGATGTGACCAGCGGTTACGGTGTCAACCGGGTTTTCCTTGTTGGCATGCATCTGGAACAACTTACCGATGCGCTCTTTCTTGTCCTTGGTGGAGTTCAATACTTGATCACCAGAAGCGGCCTTACCGGAGTAAACGCGGATGTAAGTTAGACGGCCAAAGAATGGGTGCGACATAACTTTGAAAGCAAGAGCAGAAAACGGTGCATCTGACTTCGCTTCGCGAACTATTTCCTTGGTCTCGTCACGAATATCCAAACCAACAACTGACTCAACGTCAAGTGGAGTTGGTAGGTAGTCGATAACCGCGTCAAGCATTGGCTGAACACCCTTGTTCTTGAACGCAGAGCCACAAAGAACTGGGTAGATCTCAGACTTGACGGTCATTTTGCGAATTGCTGCTTTGATCTCAGCAACAGAGATTTCTTCGCCAGCGAAGAACTTCTCCATCAGAGCGTCGTCAGTTTCGGCAACTACCTCAAGCAATTGGTTACGGTACTCATCAGCCTTAGCCTTCATGTCCGCAGGAATTTCTTCCACTTCGTACTTGGCTCCAAGCTCAACTTCTCCACGCCATACCAGTGCGCGCATTTCAACAAGATCAATTACACCTTCGAAAGTGCTCTCGGCACCGATTGGAAGCTGGATAACTAGAGGTCTTGCACCTAGGCGCTTGATGATGGTGTCTACGGTGAAGTAAAAATCAGCTCCGAGCTTGTCCATCTTGTTTACAAAACAAATTCTTGGAACGTCGTACTTGTCAGCCTGACGCCATACAGTTTCAGACTGAGGCTCAACACCTTCTTTTCCATCGAATACCGCAACGGCACCATCTAGTACTCGAAGGGAACGCTCCACCTCAACGGTGAAGTCAACGTGGCCTGGGGTGTCAATGATGTTGATCTGGTTGTCGTTCCAGAAACAGGTTGTTGCAGCAGAGGTAATGGTGATGCCTCGCTCTTGCTCCTGCTCCATCCAGTCCATGGTTGCTGCACCATCGTGCACCTCACCAATTTTGTGAGTGATACCGGTGTAGTACAAGATGCGCTCAGTAGTCGTGGTTTTACCCGCGTCAATGTGAGCCATGATGCCGATGTTGCGAACCTTGTTTAGGTCGGTAAGCACGTCTTGTGCCACGGTTATCCTCCGAATTAGTTAGTGCAGCGCAGAATTATTTCTGTGCCAGTTTGCTGTAGTTTCTACCAGCGGTAGTGCGCGAACGCCTTGTTGGACTCTGCCATCTTGTGAGTGTCTTCGCGACGCTTCACAGCAGCTCCCAAACCATTAGATGCATCCAAGATCTCGTTCATTAGACGCTCAGTCATGGTCTTCTCGCGTCTTGCCTTGGCGTATGTAACCAACCAGCGCATAGCCAAAGTGTTGGCACGGTGTGCCTTTACTTCGATTGGAACCTGGTAGGTAGAACCACCAACACGACGTGAGCGAACCTCAACGGTTGGACGCACGTTATCTAGAGCTTTTTTCAAAAGTGAAACAGCCTCGGTGCCGCTCTTAGTCTTGGCTCCATCTAGAGCTCCGTAAACAATTGACTCCGCGATGGACTTTTTGCCATCTAGCAAAATCTTGTTTACAAGCTGAGAAACAACTGGAGAACCATAAACCGGATCTGCAACTACTGGCTTCTTGGTAACTGGACCTTTACGAGGCATTATTTGCCTCGCTTAGCGCCGTAGTGGCTTCTTGCCTGCTGGCGGCCCTTAACAGACTGAGTGTCTAGTGCTCCGCGAACAATCTTGTAGCGAACACCAGGAAGATCCTTAACACGACCACCACGAACTAGCACCATGGAGTGCTCCTGTAGGTTGTGACCTTCGCCCGGGATGTATGCAGTTACTTCAATTCCGTTGGAAAGCTTCACACGAGCTACCTTACGTAGTGCCGAGTTTGGCTTTTTAGGTGTGGTTGTGTAAACACGAGTACACACACCGCGTCGCTGTGGGCTGGCCTTAAGAGCTGGCGTCTTGGTCTTTGAGGCCTTCGACGTACGTCCCTTACGGACCAACTGCTGAATTGTTGGCACTACATTTCTCCTTTAAGGTTTTTCCGCGGTCAAATACCGAGAAAAAAGTTTCTTTAGTTTGCTGCCAGCCAACTTATTGGCTGTTTTGGCAAGACAATGCGTCCCGTAGGACGCTTTGCCCAGCCTAGCTGATTAGGCTCCAAGCGGTCAAATGGTTATTCGACCGGCTCGGAGCTTGCCTCAACTGATTCTTCGTCCATCGAGAAGCTCAGCGCTGCCGCTGGCGATACCTCTTCGACTAGGGCTTCTTGGCCCCAGATGCGGTTCGGGTAGCGATCTTCCTTGGCCTTTTCGGTTCCGTCTACCGAGATGTTGCGGTAGCCAGGTAGTCCGGTTCCAGCTGGAATTAGCTTTCCAATGATGACGTTTTCCTTTAGTCCTAGTAGCGGATCGCTTCTTCGATCCAGTGCCGCCTGGGTTAGCACCCTGGTGGTTTCCTGGAAGGAAGCGGCCGATAGCCATGACTGAGCAGCCAAGGATGCACGGGTCATACCCATTACTTCCTGACGAGCAGATGCAGGCTTCTTACCCTCGGAGACCGCCTGGCGGTTAATGCGAGTGAAGCGGTTACGGTCGATGATCTCACCTGGAAGCATTTCGGTGTCTCCAGAGTCGATAACGGTAACCTTGCCAAGCATCTGGCGAACGATAACCTCAAGGTGCTTGTCGTGAAGTGGCACACCCTGTGAACCATAGATCGCCTGAACACCACGGATGATTTCGGCAGCAGCTTCGCGGCTTCCCTTAACCATCAATACCTCGTGAGGGATTGGGGTTCCATCAACTAGGTAGTCTCCAGCCTTTACAGCATCGCCCTTTTCGATCAGTAGATCATCTGGTGAGCTAACTGAAGTAATAGGTGTGTATGGAGATAGCTTCTTGAAGGTCTTCGAGGTTGTTCTGGAGAACGAGTACTGAAGCGCAAGAGCTTCGGCTTCCTTCTCAGCAGCTTCACCTGTTGGACGAACATAAACATCGAACTTCTTAGCTCCAGTTGCGCTAGCAACCTCAACGATGTCAACGGTTCCTGGCCAGAATGCCATTACAGCAACCTTTCCAGCCTGACGCCATCCAACACGAGCTTCTAGCAAGTCAGTCACACCATTTAGACCCTGGGTGATGTCGTAGGAAATCAATCGCTCAACGCGAACCTTACGACCACCAATGGACTTCAAAATAGTCTGCTTCTTCGCACTCGATGCAGCACCACCGGTGTGGAAGGTACGCATTGTTAGCTGAGTACCAGGCTCACCAATTGACTGAGCAGCAATAATTCCAATCGCTTCTCCCAGCTCAACAGGATCTCCGGTAGCCAAAGAGTTTCCGTAACACTTGGCACAAACACCGTGAACTGATTCACAAGTTAGAACCGAACGAACAGCAACGGTCTCAAGACCTGCCTCTTTCATTGTGGCTACTAGCTTGGAGTCAATTGCAGTTCCAGCCTTGGCAATTGTCTTGCCATCAGCCTTGATGTCAACCGCTGCACAACGAGCCAAGATCGATAGTTCTACTTGGTCATCATCGAGTAGGTCCTTGTCTAGACCCTTGGTTGTGCCACAATCTGGTTCGCGAACGATAACGTCCTGAGCCACGTCAACTAGACGACGGGTTAGGTAACCCGCAGCAGCAGTTTTCATGGCGGTGTCAGCGTTACCCTTACGAGCACCGGTTGCGTTAATGAAGTACTCATTCGCAGTTAGACCCAGCAAGTAGTTTCCCTTGACAGGCATAGGTGCGAAGTCACCAGATGAAGTTGCAACTGGTCCACGCATACCCATAATCGAACGAATCTGTAGAAGGTTTCCACGGGCACCAGAGGTAACCATCTTGTAAATGGCGTTGTCCTTTGGAAGTGATTCTTCTAGCAAGGTACCGATCTCGTTAGTTCTCTTGAACCACAAAGCACCTAGCTCGTCACGACGCTCCAAGTCACTCTTTAGACCGTTATCGAATGCCTCTTGAATCTTGGTGTGTTCTTTCTCACCATCAAGCAGGATCTTCGCGCGTGCCTTGTCAAAGTTCCCGGAGGTGTCGAAGTTTGCATCCGAGATGGACATCGAAACACCAGAACGAGTTGCCCAGTAGAAACCAACATCCTTGATGCGGTCTAGTGACTGGGCAACCTCAACACGGCTAACAGAATCAACAAGGTCAGTCACAATGCGACCGATTTCTTTCTTGCCAACGCGTAGCTCCTGGTAAGGGAACTCAACTGGAAGAGTTTCGTTGAACAATGCACGACCCAAAGTGGTTTCGCGAATTGCTGGCTCACCCTTTTCTGGAAGGCGAATCTTGATCTTGGCGTTTAGGTCCAAGAATCCAGCGTCGAATGCAAGCTGAGCTTCAGAGATTGATCCGTAAGCTGAACCTTCTCCCTTGACTCCCTCTTTCAAGGTGGTCATGTGGAATAGACCAATGATCATGTCCTGGGTAGGAGTTGCAACCGGACGACCATCGGAAGGCTTCAAGATGTTGTTTGATGCAAGCATCAAAACACGAGCTTCAGCCTGGGCTTCAACGGATAGTGGAAGATGGACAGCCATCTGGTCACCATCGAAGTCAGCGTTGAAAGCTGCACAAACTAGCGGGTGAAGCTGGATGGCCTTACCTTCTACTAGCAGTGGCTCGAAGGCCTGGATACCTAGACGGTGAAGGGTCGGTGCACGGTTTAGTAGAACCGGACGCTCCTTAATTACCTCTTCTAGAACACCCCAAACCTGTGGGCGGGATCTTTCAACCATGCGCTTTGCAGACTTGATGTTCTGGGCAAGACCCAAATCAACCAATCGCTTCATTACATATGGCTTGAATAGCTCTAGAGCCATCAGCTTTGGAAGACCTGTCTGGTGCAACTTCAGCTGAGGGCCAACCACAATTACGGAACGACCTGAGTAGTCAACACGCTTACCCAGAAGGTTTTGACGGAAACGACCCTGCTTACCCTTTAGAAGATCTGAAAGAGACTTCAGTGCACGGTTTCCAGTTCCGGTAACAGCGCGTCCACGACGACCGTTGTCGAATAGCGCGTCAACAGCTTCCTGAAGCATGCGCTTTTCGTTGTTCAAGATGGTCTTTGGAACAGCGCCTAGGTCAACGAATCTCTTTAGACGGTTGTTACGGTTGATCACCCTGCGGTATAGATCATTCAAGTCAGAGGTCGCAAAGCGGCCACCGTCTAGCTGAACCATCGGACGAATTTCTGGAGGTAGCACAGGCAGAACATCCAAAACCATTGAGGTTGGAGGAGTGTTTGACTGCATGAAGCTGTTCACAACCTTTAGGCGCTTAATAGCCTGGGTCTGCTTAGACCCCTTGGTGGTTGCAATTTGCTCGCGAAGCTCCAGTGCACAACCTTCTAGGTCGAACTCGGAAAGTACGCGCTGCACAGCCTCGGCACCAATAGAAGTGTCGAAGAACTCTCCATATGAGTAGTCGAAGTGATCGAAGATCACGTCGTTCTGGATTAGGTCTCCAGCCTTTACGGTCAGATACATTCTCCAAGCAAGCTGCTCTTTTTGTAGGTTTGCAGGACGCTCTACGCGAGCGAACTCGCGAACGATCTTGTCAGTCTTCTTCTTGAACTCAGAAATAAGCTGCTTGATCTGCTTCTCTTCAGCGGCTGGACGAACAACAGGTGAAACCTCTTCGTCATCTGCTGCTTCTGCTTCAGCAAGGGCTTTCTTGTTCCAGAAACCTTCAGGGTTCTTTTCTTCCTGATCGATTAGCTGCTCAAGGCTCTTTGCAAACTGAGCGTCAACCCAGGTCGGAGCTTCCCATAGCTTGATTGCATGCTGCAGGGAAAGACCCATTCCAGTAAGAGCGTCATACTCAGCCTGAGCAACAGAAAGCATTTCCTGCAATCTCTCGTCAGAGATGGTGCGCATTCTTGCAACGTAGTCTTCTTTGGTAAGACCTGCGTCAAGAGTCTTGTCCTCGTGGTGAATGGACATGATTCTGTAAGCCGCGAAGTAAATGATCTTCTCTAGATCCTTTGGTGCCATGTTCAGTAGGTAACCCAGTCTTGAAGGAACACCCTTGAAGTACCAGATGTGAGTAACCGGTGCAGCAAGTTCGATGTGACCCATGCGCTCACGACGAACTGAAGACTTGGTTACTTCAACACCACAGCGCTCACAAACGATTCCCTTAAAGCGAACGCGCTTGTACTTTCCGCAGGTGCACTCCCAGTCCTTGGTAGGACCAAAGATCTTCTCGCAGAACAAACCGTCCTTCTCAGGCTTGAGAGTTCGGTAGTTGATGGTCTCAGGCTTCTTAACCTCACCATGAGACCAAGATCTGATGTCATCAGCGTTTGCTAGTCCCACTCTGAGGGCGTCGAATGATTCAACTTCCATGATTTTTTCCTAATCTCTCTCTAAAATCCGGTGTATTCGTTGTCTGCGGTTAGGTTCTCGTTGCGAGATAGGTTGATGCCCAGCTCTTCAGCTGCGCGATCAAACTCGAAGTCATCGTCCTTCATCTGGACAGCCTGACCTTCGGCGTTTAGAACCTCAACGTTTAGAGCAAGAGACTGCATCTCTTTTGCCAAAACGCGGAAGGACTCTGGAATACCAGGAGCTTGGATGTTGTCACCCTTCACGATCGCCTCGTAGGTACGAACACGTCCGGTGATGTCATCCGACTTGATAGTGAGTAGCTCTTGAAGAGTGTGAGCTGCACCATATGCCTGCAGCGCCCAAACTTCCATCTCACCAAATCGCTGTCCACCGAACTGAGCCTTACCACCAAGTGGCTGCTGAGTAATCATGGAGTAAGGACCGGTGGAACGAGCGTGAATCTTGTCATCAACCAAGTGGTGAAGTTTCAGCACGTACATGTATCCAACAGAAATTGGCTCTGGGAATGGCTCTCCTGAACGACCGTCAAACAAACGAGTCTTTCCGGTTTCGTTTACTAGTCTCTGGCCATCCCTGTTAGGAAGTGTCGAGCCAAGCAATCCGATGATCTCGTCTTTAGAAGCACCGTCGAAGATTGGTGTTGCAACCTTGGTGCCAGGCTTACCCTCGCGCATTTCTGCAACGATGGCGTCTGCCCACTTGGCAACTCCTTCAACTTTCCAACCCTGCTTGGCAATCCAACCAAGGTGAGTTTCTAGAACCTGACCGAAGTTCATTCGACCTGGGATACCCAGTGGGTTCAAGATGATGTCAACTGGTGTTCCATCTTCCATGAACGGCATGTCTTCAACAGGAAGGATCTTAGAAATAACACCCTTGTTTCCATGGCGACCAGCAAGCTTGTCACCCTCGGTGATCTTTCTGCGCTGTGCGATGTTAACAACAACTCTCTGGTTGATGCCAGCACCAAGCTCGTCATCTCCTGCTTCGATGTCAAACACCTTCACTGCGATAACGGTTCCGCCCTCACCGTGAGGAACCTTCAAAGAAGTGTCGCGAACTTCGCGGGACTTCTCATTGAAGATTGCACGGAGCAAACGCTCTTCAGCTGAAAGCTCGGTTTCACCCTTAGGTGTTACCTTTCCAACCAAGATATCTCCAGGTCTTACCTCGGCACCGATGCGAATGATTCCATTCTCATCAAGCTGTGCAAGGGCTTCCATAGAAACGTTTGGAAGATCTGCTGTGATCTCTTCCTTACCCAACTTGGTGTCTCGGGCGTCAACTTCGTACTCTTCGATGTGAATAGAGGACAAAGTGTCTTCCTTGACCAGGTTCTGGCTCAAGATAATGGCGTCCTCGAAGTTGTGACCTTCCCAAGGCATGAAAGCTACAAGTAGGTTCTTTCCAAGAGCTAGCTCACCGTTGTCGGTAGATGGACCATCGGCAAGTACTTCGCCGGCTTCGATCTTCTGGCCAACGGAAACAAGTGGCTGCTGGTTGATAGCAGTTCCCTGGTTAGAGCGGTCAAACTTGCGAAGAAGGTATTCCTTCTTGCGGCCGTTTTCTTGCTTAATCACAATTACGTTGGCTGCAACTTCTTCAACAACACCGGCGGTCTCGGCGATAACCAAGGCTCCGGAGTCAAAAGCTGCGGTTCTTTCCATACCGGTTCCAACAAATGGAGCCTCGGAGCGAACTAGTGGAACAGCCTGACGTTGCATGTTCGCACCCATAAGAGCACGTGATGAGTCATCGTGCTCTAGGAATGGAATCAACGACGTTGAAACCGAAGCTAGCTGACGAGGAGATACGTCAACGAAGTCAACATCTTCCTTGTCAAACTCAACAACGTCTCCGCGGAATCTTGCGAATACCTTCTTGTTAGCAAAGGTCTTGTCTGCGTTCAAAGGAGTGTCTGCACCAGCGATGGCTTTGCCATCTTCGGCTGCTGCATCTAGATACTCGATCTTTCCAGAAACCTTGCCGTTAGTTACCTTTAGGTAAGGAGTCTCGATGAAACCAAACGCGTTGATTCTTGCGTAAGCGGTCAAAGATCCGATCAGACCAATGTTTGGTCCTTCTGGGGTCTCAACCGGACACATTCTTCCGTAGTGGGAAGGGTGAACATCTCGAACTTCCATCTGGGCACGCTCACGAGCGATACCACCAGGACCAAGTGCCGACAAGCGACGCTTGTGCGCAAGACCAGCGAGTGGGTTGTTCTGATCCATAAACTGCGATAGCTGGCTAGCACCAAAGAATTCCTTGATGGCGCTAACTACTGGACGCAAGTTGATCAAAGTCTGAGGAGTAATAGCCTCGATGTCCTGGGTGGACATACGCTCACGAACAACACGCTCCATACGAGATAGACCAATGCGAACCTGGTTCTGGATTAGCTCTCCAACTGAACGAATTCTTCGGTTTGAGAAGTCATCGATATCGTCAGCAGAAACGGCAATCTTTACAGCCTTGCCATTCATCTTTACTGGGAACTCGATACGGGCGTTCGAAGCAGATGCCTGGTTCGCGATTGACTGATCGAACAGCAATAGGTACTTCAAAGCACCAATAACGTCGCTCTTGGTCAAAGTGTTTACTTCTAGTGGCTCGTCGATACCTAGCTTGCGGTTTAGCTTGTGACGGCCAACCTTTGCAAGGTTGTATCTCTTGGACTCAAAGTAAGTTGAGTTAAGCCATGCAGCTGCAACTTCAGAACCGGCCGCTTCGCTACGAACCTTACGGTAGAGCTCACGAAGAGCGTCTTCCTTGGTCAAGATTGGGTTAGCAAAAACCTTTGACTCGTCGTATGCCAAAGTGTTTGCAATTAGGTCAACATCGTATTTCCAAGTTGGAGCAGCTGTTCCAACAGCCTTTTCGATGTCAGAGAACTCTGCAATGATTTCTTCTTTTGTGAAACCGAGTGCTTTCAGGAAGATGGTTGCAGAAACTTTAGTCTTGCGGTCTACCTGCACCTGAACAATTGGCTGACCAAAGCGAGCGATTGGCTTACGGTCATCTCTAACCCACTCGGTCAGAAACTCTAGGTAAGAACCACGAGATGGAATGATCTGCGCTTTGTTGTTTCGAACGTCTAGGTTTCCAGTGGTGTTAGTGGAAACCGAGAAGTAAACACCAGGAGAACGAACAAGCTGAGAAACAACAACACGCTCTGTTCCGTTGATAACGAAAGTTCCCTTTTCAGTCATCACTGGGAAATCTCCCATGAAAACTGTCTGTGACTTAATTTCACCGGTTAGGTAGTTGGTGAATTCAGCTTTGATATAAAGAGGTTGAGTGTAGCTCTTACCCTTGGTCTTGCACTCGTCTGGAGTGTAAGCAGGGTCGTACAAAATTGGGTCACCAAAAACTAGACCCATCTTCGGGTCTTGCGATGAGTTTGCTGAGTCTTCGATTGGAGAAATCTCTTCGAATACTTCGTCAAGACCAGTCTTGGCCTTGTTGCCTTCTTTGGCTCTCCATGATGGTCCGCCAATAAGCCATTCGAAGCTTTCGGTTTGCAAGGAAAGAAGATCTGGAAGATGAATCTGTTCTTGAACCTTCGCGAACGATGGTCGTGATGCTAGACGGGTGTTTTTTGCATTTTTCGAAGCAGCCAAGGCGGTCCCTCCAAGGGCACATTAGTTAGAAAGCGGTCAGATTTGGGGCTGTCCCGAAACCGATTGTCGCCACAATATGCGAACAGGGCACGCCAAAATATGCGCACTGGTTTTTTTGGGTCAAGTGGCTACTCTATAACGATTTGGCAAAGATGTAAACACCTAGATTAAGTAGCCACTATCGGCGGTTTTGGGTGTACCGGGCCAATTCAGAGCTCAGAAAAGTTGGCCTCGATTTTCTCCATTATTTGAGCCGTGGATGGGAACGGTTGGGTCCCATCAAGAACCAAAGTGGCAGCTAGCTTGGGGTGCTGGGCGAGAAAATAGGTTTCTTCTCCTTCGAGCCACTTATCCAGCCAGGATTTGCCCCCGATCTCCAAACTAAAAGCCCTTGACATAAGAGCGTCCTTCGGAGCATCCACAAAAATAGTGAAGTCGTATGGGTCTCGGAAACTCAGCTCAAGTGAGTAAACGCCTTCAATGATTACCTTCTGTCCAGACGGAACGTTGACCATCTGGGCTGAGAGGGCACCGGTAGCTTGGTCCATCACTCGGTAGTTGATGTCTCTGTTGTCAAGAAGTGGCTCTGTTACTTCTTCAAAGAAGCGATCTAGGTCATAGTTCTTGGCAATGGCGCTAACGCGATGCTTGCTTTCAGGAAGTAGGAAAGAATCCATTGAGATAACGGTTGCACCAAGGACCGAGGCGAGCTGGGCAGCAAGAGTGGACTTACCCCCACCGCCAGGTCCATCAATGGCGCAGGCCTTCCAGTGCAATTTACCCTCCCCGATTTCTCCATTCTAAATACACCCGCATATGCGAACTTTGAAAACAGGAGGGTAGCCACTTGTTTTTAGGCCCAAATTCGTTTCATGTCCGAAAAATTACTCAAAATTGGTCCAAATGGCCATTAAGAATTATTGAAACCCCTTTGAAACCAAGTCAGGAGTTAGCTCTTCCAACGCGCTGCAAGTAGGCCAGGTAGCCAAACAGCGGGAAAGCAAGGGCCAGGGATCCAAGGTATACCCAGAGCAAAATCAGGTTCTCTGGACCCGACTCAAAACCACCAAAGTTTTCTTCTGGGACCAAGAATCTAATTGCTACCGCAATTGCCACAAACACAAAGAGAATTCCCCAGAGGACATAGCTTGGTTGTTCAGGACCATCTGATTCAGCCTTGCGAGCGCCAAAGTAAGCACCAAGAGCCGGCAAGAAAATAGCCGCTCCAAGCTGAGGCATAAACCAGAACAGGATGAAACCTAGTAGGGCAATGACCCCAAATACGGTCATGTGTTTTCTGTAGTCCATGCTGGGCACCTCTCCTTGGAAACTTATGCCTAAAGTGTGCCACAAACTCGCTACTCAGATACCAACTAGCTGGACAATGGGAGTTTCCGCGCAAAACTTGATTTGAAAACATAATGCAGCTTTGGCCAGTAAATTGTGACTGCCTTAGGCTTGTCACATACGTAGGGAGAGCATGCGATATCAAAACATAGAGCTGTTGAGGTTCATAGCTGCCCTTGCAGTTGTGTACTTCCATGCTGTTGGAACTCTCCGGGCTGTGGCATTTTCGGAGATTGGGCCGAATCCACTTACTGAACTCGGTGCAGCTGGCGTTGACGTATTTTTTGTGATTTCTGGTTTTGTCATTTTTCTTAGCCTGACTAGAAAAAACCGCACTCCAATTGAGTTTGCTCGAGATCGTCTAATCCGGCTTGTTCCCGCGTACTGGATACTCACAATAAGTCATCTAGTTATTTTGGCTAGCGTTGCAATCTTGAGGGCCGCTGAAGTTCCTTTTGATTTTTCTTGGACAATCCAGTCTATGTTTTTCGTAAGTCAACCCCTGGGGAACAATCTTCCTCTAATAAGTCAGGGGTGGTCTCTAGAGATTGAAATGCTGTTTTATCTTCTGGTCGCGGTGGGTCTAATAATCAAAAATCCAATAGCTAACATTGTTTTTCCAGCGGTGGCTTTGGTTTCTTTAGTCGGCTTTGGGCTCTTGCCGGATTTAGCTCTGGAATTCATCTTCGGTGGACTACTTGGATACCTTTATACACGCATCAAATTCCCTGCCCCTGTTGCAATTGGGGCTGGTGTTATCGGAATTGTTTTGTTTGTAGCGCCAGTGATATTGGGAGCCGTGGATGCTCCAAGGTGGGTTACTTGGGGTATCCCGAGCATGCTGGTTGTGTTTTCCGCAATCAATCTTCCGCAACTTAACTGGAAGATTCTGCCAACCATTGGTGCCGCCTCTTACCCGGTGTATTTGCTGCACATGATGGTTATCAACATTGTGTCCCCAATAATGTCTATGTTCGGGTCAAGCACCGCAATGTTCTTTTTTGCCTTAGCTTCTTGCCTGATCTTGTCTCAGGTTCTGGGGATTATCTTTGACAAAATGGTTGATAAGCCAATAACCAGATTTCTAAAAGCAAGAATTAAGAAACCAATCGCCTGAAAAGTAGGCTTCCAGCTCTAGCTTCTGATTGCTATGTCTTGAAATAAGTCAATTTGGTGAACCAGGCTGGCGGTGACGGTGGGATTTGAACCCACGGTGCGCTTTCACGCACACAACTTTTCGAGAGTTGCACCTTCGGCCGCTCGGACACGTCACCAGAACAAAGCTTAGTGTTTAGCGCCGTTTCTCAAAAAAGTCTTTTAGCACCTTGGAGCACTGATCTTGCATTACACCGGTGATTACTTCAACTGGTGAACCGAGTCTGGAATCGCGCACCAGGTCATACCTGGATCCTGCTCCCCCAACCCGTTCATCAAAAGCCCCAAAGACCACCCTTGGGATGCGAGCTGCAACTATCGCTCCCGCACACATCACGCATGGTTCCAAAGTGACTACCAGGGTGAGTTCCTCTAAGCGCCACTTCGAAGAGGCTTTGCCGGCTCTTTGGATAGCCAAGATCTCGGCGTGAGCGGTTGGATCTCCGGTTGCCTCGCGCTCGTTGTGTGCAGTAGAAACTACGTTTCCATCGGGGTCAACTAACACCGCACCAACTGGCACGTCCTGGCCAGATTGGTTGGCTTCGGCCAGGGCCAAAGTCATGGCCGAATCCCAAGTGTTAGTCATTTCTTATTTACTCCCTTACTCCAAGTATTCCAACACTTTGGCTCATCTTGGCACCTGCTTGCACCCACTAGATTTACTTATATGCGCACCCACATAGCCAATCACCCGCTGGTAACTCACAAGCTCACGGTCCTTCGCGACAAGAACACTCCTTCTCCTACCTTTAGGCAACTTGTTGAGGAATTAGTGACACTACTTACCTATGAGGCAACTAGGGAAATAAAGGTGCAGGAGATAACAATTGAGACTCCCCTTACCAAAACCACCGGTGTTCACCTAAGTACCCCACTTCCACTGATTGTTCCAATCCTTCGAGCAGGACTTGGAATGCTAGATGGAATCCTAAAGCTGCTTCCAACCGCCGAGGTTGGATTCTTAGGTATCAAGAGAAATGAAGAAACCCTTGAGCCTTTCACCTACGCCGAACGTCTTCCAGATGATCTAACCGGTCGCCAGGTATACATAATCGATCCGATGCTCGCTACCGGTGGCACACTGATTGACTCCATCAAGTATGTTTTTGACCGCGGAGCAGTAGAAGTAATTGCAATTTGCCTTATTGGATCCCCCGAAGGACTCAAGGCTGTTGAGAATGCAGTTGGCAACAAAGATGTCACGATCGTGCTTGGCGCACTGGATGAGAAGCTAAACGAAATCGGATACATCGTTCCAGGTCTTGGCGATGCAGGAGACCGTCTCTACGGTCTCGCTGACTAGTAATCTTTAGGTCTTTCTTGCCCTCAAACACCGCACTCATTCAGGAAATCACCGACAAAGTTCTTGAGCAGATTGATTTTGGAAACATCACACCAATTGTTCTCATTGATGGAAGATCCAACTCCGGCAAATCAACCTTTGCAAAGTCTTTGCAAGAGAGTCTCTTCAAGCAAGGCGAGTCATTACCGAGGGTTATCCATATGGATGATCTTTATCCCGGGTGGGAAGGACTGAGTCTCGGGGCAGATTATCTGAACCGATTCATTCTTGAACCACTAACCAAGAAACAAACTGCATCTTGGCAACAGTGGGATTGGGCGCAAAATCAGCGCGGCGCGTGGATGGAATTTTCCGGAGGAACTCCATTGATTATCGAGGGGTGTGGGGCGCTCGGTGATCGCGCCTCTTCAGTTGCATTCTTTCGGATTTGGTTGGAAGCTAAAGAACCAGTTCGTCAGGCTCGTTGGCTAGAGCGTGAAGGAAATCTCGACAAGTTTGAGATGTGGGCTGCGCAGGAGCTTGATTTCTATGCTCGGGAAAAATCAGCATCACTGGCAGACCTAGTTATCGCAACCGATAACTAGATGCTTAGGCTGTGGCTTTAGATTTGTTGTTTTTGTACCAAGACCTGATTCCCGCAACAAGGGAAGCAGCGATGACCAGCACAGCGATGATGTAAGTGGCGTCTTTGACTAATGGAATGCTCGCGGCGAAGTATCCAGCGAGAGATAGCCCCATTCCCCAGACCACTGCGCCAACTAGGTTGGCTGAAAAGAACTTGTAGTAATTCATCTTTCCAATGCCCGCAATAACTGGAATTAGGACTCTTGCCATTGGAATGAACCTTGCGATAACTACGGCCCACCAACCCCAGGCTTGGTAGAACTTCTCCGCTTTACCGATAGCGCTTTGAATAATCGCGCCTTGTCTTTTATCTAGGTATGGCCTTCCGAAATGTCGGCCAAGTGTGTAACCCACTTGATCACCTAACCAAGCAAAGATTCCAATTCCGATGCTAAGAGCCCAGATGTTGATAGTTTCTGGAAAACTAGCCGCAACTAAGCCTGCTGCAAAAACAAGTGAGTCACCTGTAATAAAAGGTATGAAAGCCCCAATAAGTAGTCCGGTTCCTGCAAAAACCAAAGCCCAAACGGTAGCGACAAAGAGAATTGGACCGATCTGGTCATACCAGAGCGCTATTTGTTCGGTTATGGGCACCTGTTAACTCTAAGGCTTGCCGTGCAGGACAATTTCCTCGAGAGGAAGCCTGGTTCGAGGAGCAATCTCTCGCTCGTAAGCAGCTCCCTCAAATACATCCGGGGAAGTAATCTTGCCAATTGCCACAACCACCGCAACTTCGAACTCAGCAGGAACAGCAAGGCTTTCTTGTATAACTTCCGGGACAATCCCAGCCATCTGGTGAGAGTAGAGATCTAGCGACTGTGCTTGCACGGTCATAAGCGCAACGGCTAAGCCTGCGTCATAGAAATTCTTGGCACTTGATGTGCCATCCTCATTTTTCTTGATTGAGACCACGATCATGGCCGATGCGGTAGGTGCCCAAGCCTGGTTAAAGCCACCAAGTCCCGCTGTCACCTTGTCGTGAAAATCCGTTCCTCGAACCGCTACCGAGAATCTCCATGGCTGGCTATTACTTGCAGAAGGTGCCCAGCGACCAGCCTCCAAAATGGAAAGCAGGTCTTGATCTGCAATTAAGTGGTTAGAGTCGTACGCTCTAGGGCTCCAACGCTTTTCCAATAGATCGGTAAGGGGTGCGGAAGTTTCAGGTTTTTTATTCATTTGATTCCCAACTAAGAAAGAGTGTTTATTGTTCCCTGTTTTAGTTAACTGCTGCTTCAAGTGCTGCAAGTAGGCCATCGACGTCTGATTCTTGGGTATCCCAAGCGCACATCCAGCGAACCTGGCCTGTCGCCTGGTTCCAAACGTAGAATCGGTAAGTTTCAAGTAACTTGTTGGTGATTTTTTCAGGAAGGATCGGGAAAACAGCGTTTGCCTCAGTCGGATTAGGGATTGTGACAAGCGAGCTCTTGGCTGCTATCGCAACAACTCCCTCGTAGAGCTTTTTAGCCATCTGGTTCGCGTGTTTTGCGTTAGCTAGGGCTAAAGCTGCTTTGTTCCCAAAAAGGGCATTTAGCTGGGCCGAGACAAAGCGCATCTTGGAAGGAAGTTGCATAGAAGTTTTTCGAAGAAATGGCATAGCTTCTGCAAGTTGCTTTCCGCGAGGAGTACTGGAGTCAACAACAACCACAGCTTCTGCACCTAAGCCACCAATCTTGGTTCCGCCAACTGATACTAGATCTACACCGACATCGGTGGTGAACTCTTTGAAAGACAACCCCAGTGCCGCTGCCGCATTGGAAATTCGTGCGCCATCTAGATGAAGCAAAAGCCCATGCTTGTGGGTAACCTCGGCAATCTTTTTGATTTCTGCCGGTTTATACAAAGTTCCAAGCTCTGTTGTTTGGGTGATGGAAACAACTCCAGGTTGTGCCCTGTGAACAACACCCATGTCAAAAATCTGTGACTCGATTAGTTCCGGAGTTAGTTTTCCATCCGGGGTGGCAACAGTCCAAAGTTTTAGTCCAGCCATCTTTTCTGGAGCGCCACCCTCGTCAACGTTGATGTGTGCGGTGTCCGCGCAGATAACTGCTTCCCACCTTTGGATCGCTGCCTGCAAAGCAACTACGTTCGCGCCGGTTCCGTTGAACAGCGGAAAGCCAACAGCGCTAGGGCCGAAGTTTTCCACCACAACTTGGTTGAACTTTTCTGTTTCGGTGTCGTCGCCATAGGCAATCTCATGACCCTCATTGACTTTGGTCATCGCCTCAAATACTGCTGGGTGAACACCTGCATAGTTATCGCTAGCAAATCCGCGCCAGATTTTTCTTGTGGTCATATTCTGTTCGCTTCTTTCTCTAGCTATCGTTCTGGTCTGATTCTGGAATGGCCGGTGGTCTGTTCTCAAAGGCGGTTGATAAGACAACAGTAGTTTGGGTCGAGCAATTGGTCTGGGCTCTTATCTTGCCCAGTAATGCTTCCAAGTCCGCAGGCTCAGACACATTCACCTTGACTATATAGCTTTCTTCTCCGGCAACACTCCAGCAGCCCTCAATCTCCGAGATGGATTCCAGCTGAGCTGGAATTGAGTCTGGGGCTGCAGGATCGATAGGGGTCAGTGAGACAAATGAGGTAAGACTCAACCCCACTTTGCGCAGATCCAATTTTGCCTGGTAGCCCAAAATCAGACCCCGAGTTTCAAGGCGCTTTATCCTCTGGTGAAGCGTCGATGTCGGTAAGCCAACTTTAAGGGCAAGATCTTGTAGTGAGCGCTCGGAGTCCTCCGCTAAGAGAGTGAGGATTTTTCGGTCTATAGCTTCCATAAAAACTTGCCGCCTTAGGCAGTAACACCTTTTGTTGAAAGAATCACATCTTGTAAGTTGCGATTTAGGGTATCGAAGAAAACATTTAATGGGAACTCATCGTCCAGTACTGCGTTTACCATTTCTTTGAGCTCGCCCTCAACTGGCAGTGCATCCGCACCCTTGGCCCAGGTGGAAGCAGGGTGAGGCTGAACGAGATCGCTAACGAATTCGTAAGACGCCATCCACTGAGCCACCCTGGATCTGTCGATGCCATCGTGATAGAGGCTTTCGACCTCGCCACAAAGCGCAACGATCTGCTCGTTGACCTTGTCCCAATCAAAGCTCAGTTTGTTGTCAGTCCACTTCAAGCCGCCGTGGCGGTGCAGGTAACTGAAAATGATCTGCCCACCTAGTCCGTCGTAGTTTCTAACCCTTGGTCCAGTAATTGGGAAACGGAACAAACGATCAAACAAGATTGCGTAGCGGATGTACTTTCCAAGTCTTTCACCCTGCTCATCCAGCACAAATGTCTCTCTGAATGTTGACAGGTCGCAGCGAAGTTCCTCTAATGCATACATCCAAAATGGCATGCGCTGCTTGATCATGAATGGATCAAACGGCAAATCTCCCTTGGAATGAGTGCGGTCGTGAATCAAGTCCCAGAGCACATAGGTTTCTTGTGCCAGGAGCTGATCGTTAACAACTCTTTCGGCATCTGGAGGAAGAGGTAGGAAAAGTAGCTGCTGAGCAGCTCTTGTAACCATGCGGAATCTGGCAGCCTCACGGTCGCAGAAGATTCCCCCCCAGTAGAACTTGGCTAGCTCTCTGGTTGCAACTGTTTCTGGGAAGAACACTGCCGAGAAGGTGTCATAGCCAGAAGTAAAGGCCACAAACTCAATCGGAACAAAGGCGCTGTTCTGGTAAACCTGCTCTTTTTCGGCAAGCCAGTCAGGCCAGAAGGTGTTGGTAATAACCGCCTCAAGGTTTCTATTCGGGTTGCCGTTTTGGGTGTACATCGCAAAAACGGCCAGGTTTTCTACGTTGTTCTCTCGCTTGAGATCCGGACGGAATAGCTCCAAAGAGTCATAAAAATCAGGAACAATAAAGCCACCGTCAGCCCATGCCTGGATGTCTTTTTTGACCTGGGTCAAATAATCAATCTGGTGCGCAAACCTTGGAGTCAGCTCCGTAATTGCTTCCAACACAAGAGCAATTTGCTTTTTGGCTTCTTCGAGATCGTGTGCAGTTGAATCTATCGATCCGTCTTTTACTTGCATTGGCTTGATGGCCTCAACTGCAGCGGCAAGTTTTAGCCAGCTTGGGTCAGTTGCTGCCCACGATGGGTCTTTTCTGGTTTGCGCTAGTGCAGCAGCTTTGCCACCAGAGACCCATGATGCAATATTGATCCAAAAGTTTTTGTTATCTAGTTCGTCGATTGAGTCATCACCAAAAATATCGCTGTCCGCAAGAACAACAACTCGGCCCTTTCCAAAGTTCGTTGCTGCAACTAGTGCTGCCTCTGAAGGTGTTGCAGAAATTGAGCTGGTGGCAATCACGTGAGCATCAGATCCGTCTTTGATTTCTAAAACTCCGGAGCGATAGAAAGCGGTCTGCTCAACTTTGAAGCCAAGATCAAATTCAAATGACTTCTTTAGATCAGCAAGCACCCAGGTTGCAACACCTTTGAAGTTGTTCTCAGAATCTTGAACAGTGGCATTTGCAATCTTGATACCGAACTGCTCGGTGAGCTCTGAAAAATTGTTTCCATACTTTGGCTGTTCGGATTCTCCTAGAACCACAAGTCCACCACCGGCTGATACGAAGTCTTTAACGGCTGAGATCTCATCGGAGGTTAATTTCGGTGAACCCTCACCTAAGGTTTTCTCCCAATCATCATCGGATGCGTGTGGGATAACTAAAACGTCAACTCCGCTCAAAGACTCTTTGGTGAAAGTTCCTTTTTCGTGCGAGCGAACTCCAAACCCCGATGCTTCAGCTGAGAGCACTAACTTTGAGTATCCAGAATCTTGAGGGTTGCCAGGGTTTAGCTCCTTGGCCTTCTCAGCATCAATGCTCCAGGCCTGACGGTGGGACTGGTCGATAAGGATTTGGGTAGCTTTTTGCATTCCGGAGACTTCCTTTGAATAAATTCCTGATTTCAATCAAAATACCAGAATTTTTACTCAAATGGAATGGGATTCATGTCAATTACCCCGAAAACTAGGGAATATACGGCAGATTAGCTGGCTGCGGGCTGTTTAGCCTCGTACTTTTGACCAGCCAGCCAGCTTCCGACCAAAACCAGTGGAAGTCCAATGAGGAGTCCTGGGGTAATTGGCTCACTCAGAAACACAACTCCTAGTAGTAGTGCCACCAGGGTGTTGATGTAAACAATAAGTGTCGCTCTCGGGGCACCTATTTCCTTTATGAGCGCAAAGAAGAGCACAAAGGCCAGGGCGGAACAAATGGCACCCAAGCCCAGAAGCGCCAACCAGGAATCAACGCTTGGAGTATTGGCTATTTCCAGCGGCAACTGGGTAATTGCCGGAACCAAATAGGCGATCGCTACGAAAACCATTGAAAGGCTTATCACTCCAGTGGTTGGCACAAAACCAATCTTGTAGGCAATTACAGCCGGTGCAATCGCATAGCCAATCGAACCAAGAATTACTGCACCAACCCAGATTGGATCCACAATTCCCTGAATGGAGTCGATACCTACCAGGGCAACAACTCCAGCGAATCCAACAACCATTCCAATTAGAGTCTTTGGGTTTCTGATCGACTTGTCACCTAAGAGGCTGGCGACCACAACTCCAAACATCGGAACTGTTGCAATTAGCAGGGCGGTAAGGCCAGAAGAGATGTGTCTACCGGCTTCAGTGATTAGCCACCAGGGAATTACCATTTCCATAACCGCGAAGAATAAAACCCACTTCCAGTGTTTGAGCGCGATCTTTAGGGCTCCGGAGTTCAGCGCGAGTGGAACCATAATGGCCGCACCAATTAGAACACGGATAAAGATGATCGAATAGCTCGAAAAATCCTCAAGCGCTATTTGAATAAAGAAGTATGGCAGTCCCCAGGCTAGCCCGGTCGCCAAAAACAACAAGAGGGCTTTGCGGGACATGCAATAAGCCTAGCTGCTTGGTTACTGTTCGGAGCGCTTGATCATTCGCGTTAGGAACTCTTTAGTCCTTGGCTGCTTGGGGTTGTCGAAGAAATCTTTCGCTTCACCCTGCTCAAGGATTTTTCCTTTTTCTAAGAAAATCACCCAGTCGGCAACTTCTCTTGCAAACGAAAGCTCATGGGTGGCCATCAAGATGGTAGTTCCCGATGCCTTTAGGTCCTTAATCAAGGACAGCACTTCCCCAACCAGCTCAGGGTCTAGCGCGCTTGTTACTTCATCGAGCAGCAAAACCTTGGGCTCCATGGCAATAGCTCGGACAATTGCGGTGCGCTGTTGCTGTCCCCCGGAAAGTTTGTCTGGGTAAGAGTCCGCTTTATCAGCTAGACCAATTCTCTCTAGCCAATTTAGAGCCTTCTGCCTAGCTTCTTCCTTGGACATCTTCTTTACGTGTATCAATGCCAGAGTAATGTTTTCCAAAATTGAAAGATGTCCAAACAAGTTGAAGGACTGAAAAACTAGTCCGATCTGTTCACGAACTTTGTCTTGGTCAACATCGGGCTCGGAGATCTCTACGCCTTCTAGGAAGATCTGTCCATCCTGAATATCCTCCAGCAAATTCACACACCGCAACACAGTTGACTTTCCAGATCCAGAAGAGCCAATAACGGCAACAATCTGGCCTGGAAATACCTCAAGGTCCACTCCATCAAGAACTACCTTGGTGTCGTAGCTTTTTTTGAGGTTCACTACCTTCAGTCTTGGCTTAGTCCAATCGATCACAGTGCGTTACCTGCCTGTTCACGTTCGGAATACTTTCTTTGAATTCGATCGGCAAGCCTCACAGTGGGGATAGCAAGAAGTACAAACAGTAAGCCGGCAACAACATAAGGGGTGAAGTTGGCAAACTTTGCAACCTCGATTTGGGCCCCGCGAACAGCGTCAATTGCACCAAGCACAGAAATTAGTCCCACGTCTTTTTGCAAGGCAACAAAGTCATTCATCAGGGGTGGGACAACTTTGCGAATAGCCTGCGGCAAAATAACTAACCTCATCGACTTTGGGTAGCTAAGACCAAGTGATCTTGCCGCCATGCGCTGCGATGGGTGAACGGCTTCGATGCCAGCCCTGAAAACTTCAGAGACGTAAGCGCTATAGGTAAGTGTCAGTGCGATGATGCCAAGAACCTCGGAAGGGATACGGCCGAGAAATTCCAACCTAAGCCCTGGAATTCCAAAGCCAACTAGGTACAAAACAATAATCAGTGGCAGACCTCGAAATAGGTCCACATACCCTTGAGATAAAACTCTGAGTGGGAAAAAGACAGGGTTTTTTAGGGTTCTAAAAATTGCCAACAAGAGACCAAAAACCAACACCAAAATTGCCGCTGCAACTAGAACTCGAAGATTTAGTAGCAACCCGTCGAAAACTCTTGGAAAAGCGGCAACCGCTACATCCCAATCGAAAAAGAAACCTTGGACTCTTTCCCAACCCGGTGTTGCCAATAACCCGAACCAAACTAGAGCTGCAAACGCCAAGGTCGAAAGCAGTGAAACCGCAATCGATTTCTGCTTGCGCTTGGCTCGCCAAACCCGGCGGCGACGTTCCGCTTCTGATGGGTTCGAATCTGACATGGCTCCCCTAGTAGAAAAGGGGGTGGTTTCCCACCCCCTTAACAATTTACTGCCTTACTTTAGAACTGGCGCACTGGTGTCAGTTAGCCACTTCTTCTCTAGCTCTGCAAGTTTTCCGTTGTCGCGCAGTGCCTTGATAGCTGCGTTAACAGCTGCAGTTAGAGCTGAGCCCTTGTCTAGTACTAGACCAAAGCTGTCTCCACCTTCGGCGCCAGCAATCTGTCCAAGAATCTTGCCGTCTGTTAGATCACAGCAGGTTAGGTACAGTGCGGTTGGAAGGTCAACAACAAGTGCGTCAAGCTGTCCGCTCTGAAGCGCTGCCTTTGCGTCGTCGTTGGAGTTGAATGCCTGAGCTCCAGCGGTTGGAGTAATGAATTCCTCAATCGCTGTGAAGCTGGTGGTAGCTGAAGCTGCACCAACAAGCAGTTCCTTTAGATCTGCAAGTGAGGCGGCGTTCTCAGCGGCTGATCCAGCAACTGTGATAACTGTCTGAGTAGTTGTGTAGTAAGGGTCTGAGAAGTCAACGTTCGCCTTGCGCTCTTCAGTAATGGTGTACTGCTGCAAGTTGAAGTCGAAGTTCTTAGCTCCTGGAGCAATTGCCTCGTCGAATGTGGTGCGAACCCATACAACGTCCTCAGCTGCAAAGCCAAGCTCAGCTGCGATTGCGTAAGCAACTGCGGCCTCGAAGCCCTCGCCTGACTCAGGTGCATCTCCAACTACCCATGGCTCATAGGCTGGTAGGCCGGTTCCGATGGTTAGCTTTCCTGGTGTGATGGTTGTGATTGCAGTTTCTTCTGTTGTTGCGGTGTCTGCAGGTGCACAACCAGTTAGGGCAAATGCCGCAATGGCTACTGCTGCAATTCCCGCCCTTACGCGGGATAGTGTGCTCTTTCTTGACATGATTTGTATCTCTTTCTGTTTTTGCCGGAGGCCGACTTAGTTGGATATGAAGGTAATTACTTGATTTGTTGTGTTGAAAATTTGCGGAGCTTTACCCCCGCGGCTTAGTTCACCGTTGAAAAAACGCAGAAACCAAGCGTCTAGAGCATTCGCTCCATAGACGCCATAGACATACCCATTGCACAAACGGCAGATAGCGAAGAACGCAATTCTGTCATCTCGGGTACCTCTCTGGTTTGGTTAGTAATGAAAATCATAGTGGCATGTTTCTAGGTCTACAAAATCCAATGCCGGGTCAGTTTGGGCCCCTCGAAACCCACGACCTGTATCGTTAGAATGAAAAGTCAGAAGCCAATAATATTGAGGATTTCCGGGGTCCAGATGAGTTTTGACGCGGTCGTCATAGGTGGAGGGGGTCACGTCGGACTTCCCCTCGCAATAATGCTCTCGAGTAGGGGCGTAAACACTGCAATCTATGACATTTCCGAAGCTGTAGTGCAGGGAATTAACTCAGGCAAGATGCCCTTCTGGGAGCCTGGGGCAGAGAAGTTTCTCCAGGAGTCCCTTGAGGCTAAGAAATTAATTGCCACGACCGACCCTGCAGTAACAGGAGAAACGAACTCCCTGATCGTGGTTATCGGGACTCCAGTAGACGAACATCTAAACCCAGACCCCCAAGCAATCACATTGGCGCTGGAAAGGTGCCGACCTTACCTAAGAGACGGTCAACTATTGATTTTGCGATCAACTATTTACCCGGGCGTTACAAGACAGGTTGAGAGGGAGTTAAAAGCCTGGGGCTTGGACATGGATGTGGCCTTTGCCCCTGAAAGAATCGCCGAGCATAATGCTGTTGAAGAACTTGTAAGTCTTCCCCAGATAGTTTCGTCCAGAACACAAAGAGGTTTTGATAGGGCTTCCGAGCTATTCTCAAGAATCGCACCTGCGATTGTTCGACTTTCACCAGAAGAAGCCGAGCTCGCAAAGTTGTTCACGAATACTTGGCGATATGTGAAATTTGCCATGGCTAATCAGTTTTATATGATGGCAGAATCCAAGGGCCTTAACTACGAGAACATTAGGTCTGCAATAAGGCAGGACTACCCGAGAGCCGCTGATGTTCCAAGCGCTGGCTTTGCCGCCGGACCCTGTTTGTTCAAAGACACAATGCAATTGGCGGCGTTTTCAGACAACAACTTTCATCTTGGCCATTCGGCCATGTTGGTAAACGAGGGAATGCCAAGTTTCATAGTCTCGCAGCTTGAATCCAAACATGATTTGTCCAACATGACGGTTGGAATTCTAGGAATGGCATTTAAGGCTGGCTCAGATGATATTCGAAGCTCCCTGTCCTACAAACTGAAGCGGGTGCTCAAGTTTCGGGCTAAGAAAGTTCTCACAACAGACCCAATGGTGCCAACCAGTGTCGACAAGGAACTTGTTCCACTGGACCAGGTCCTACTAGAGGCAGACATCCTTATCTTGGCAACACCACACAGAGAATACAAAGACTTGGTCACAGACAAGCCTTTGGTAGACATGTGGGGTATCACCCCGAGGAACTTAGCTTGACCACGGCGCCCAGCATTTCGGTGATCATTCCTGCGTTCGAGGAAGGAGAGGGAGTTGTTGCTGGGCTAACAAACCTAAGCCAAGAAATACAACAACCAAACGAAATTCTGGTAGTAGTGGACAATCCAAGCGACTCGACCGTCGCTCCAGTAAATAAGTTGTCTGAAGAATATCCTTCAATTCGATTGGTAGTGAACACCTACGGTGCGGGTCCGGCAAACGCCATTCGATTTGGAATAGATCAAGCAGTCGCTAACGTGGTTGTAGTCACCATGGCAGATGGATGTGATGACCCGCGTCAAGTTGAGGAGCTGGCACACTTAGTCAAGCGAGGGGTTGTAATTGCGTCCGCTTCTAGATACATGCCCGGGGGCCAGCAGGTTGGTGGACCACGAATCAAGCGCTGGTTGTCTAGGGTTGCTGGGAAAAGCTTCGCCTTCATAACCGGAGTCGGTACACGGGATGCTACAAATTCTTTTAAGGCCTACGACAAGAATTTTGTCAACCAAGTGGGAATTCATAGTAGACACGGTTTTGAAATTGGACTCGAGTTGACAGCCAAAGCTAGGCGACTCGGATTATCTGTTGCAGAAATTCCAACAACCTGGATTGACAGGACTTACGGGCAATCAAATTTTAAGTTAGCAAAATGGCTTCCAAGGTACCTCGGTTGGTATCTGTTTGGATTGGGGTTTGCGCACCCGGACTCAACGATTAGGGCGCTGATTAAGAGCAGGGAGACAAAAAATTAAAGTACTAGTCACGGGATCCAATGGCTTTATCGGTGGGTACATAGTCGAAGAATTACTCAGTAAAGGTTTTGAGGTCACCGGAGTAGACAACTTCTCAAAATACGGCAGGGTAGCAAAAAGCTATGACACCCACCCGAACTACGTACTCCATGAGGGAGACGCTTCAGATGTTGAGTTCATGAAGTCTGTGATCGCTGATTGCGATCACTTCATAGCTGGAGCCGCCCTTATTGGGGGGATCTCCTACTTCCATACTTATGCATACGACTTGCTGGCAAAGAACGAAAGAATGACCGCGTCCGCCTGTGATGCGGCTATTTGGGCTCGTGAGCATGGAAAGCTGAAGAAGCTCACTTACATGAGTTCTTCCATGGTTTTTGAATCCACAGATCGTTGGCCAAGTCAAGAGGGAGACCAGCTTGTCGTCCCACCACCACTTTCATCCTATGGATTCCAAAAATTAGCTGTGGAGTATTTTGCCCGGGCGGCCTGGGATCAGTACAAGCTCCCCTACACAATCATCAGACCTTTCAACTGTGTCGGCATTGGCGAATCCAGAGCCCTTGGTGAAGTAGAGATTAAGTCGGGGAATGTGAATTTGGCAATGAGTCACGTTGTGCCTGACTTAATTCAGAAAATTCTTGCGGGTCAGGATCCGGTTCACATACTTGGAACGGGAGATCAGGTGCGCCATTACACCTACGGAGGAGACTTGGCTAGAGGTATCGTCATGAGCCTCGAGCACCCAGACGCTACAAACAATGATTTCAATATGTCCACACCAGTTGGCCACACTGTCATTCAATTAGCAGAAACAATCTGGAAAAAGATTCACGGAGACTCAAAGCCTTTCAACTACGTTCTAGAATCCGGATTTGAGTACGATGTCCAAAAGCGTGTTCCAGCAACCGATAAAGCAAAGAAAATCCTAGGTTTCAATGCTGATACCGAATTGAGCACAATGCTTGACGAGGTTATCCCGTGGATTAAATCCGCTTCTCAAGCGGGCCTAGTCTAAGCAGGAACACCCTAGGACTAATTTCAGCTAACGCAAGAAGAGGCATTTCGGAGTGAAAAACATTATCGGGTGGATTCGTAAAGCCCCACCAGAAGCCACGCTTCTGTTGCCTGCGCTGGTGATGGCTGTTGTATTTCAAATCATTTTTGCGACTGGTTATCCGATAAATGCCGGCCGAGCTGACAACCTGACTTACTTACAAATGATTCTAAGTGGGTCATCAAATCTGATATTGGCCCCGGGTTACGGCTTTGTTCTTAACAGAATTGTCATGCGAATAGCAGGAGTACCAATACCTGAGTTATTCAGTGACATTGAATTTCTACAAAGCGTCCAGTTGGCACAGAACATCCTTCACTTGGTTCTTTTTCTTTTTGCTGTGTTCTTGTTGTGGCGCCTTACAAACGCAGCCGTGGCAACCATTTTTGTTCTTGGCAATTCCCTTTACGTTGGTTTCTGGGGTGGCCTAAATTCTGCATCTCCCGAATGGCTCCAAGGAGATCTTCTAATCATCTCTTTACTTCTGGCAGCCACCGCGGCCAGACAGAAGACTTTGCCTAGGGTCGTAGCCTTGGCAACCCTTACAGGGTTAGTCTTTGCTCTGGCGTATTTGGTGAAATTTAATTCATTAGTTCTAATTTTTGGCTTGATTGCAGTATTTGTGTTTAGTGGACTGAATTTCAAAAAAATTGTGGTGGGCGTATCTGTGGCAACCATTAGCGCTCTTGCCTTTGTTTCTTTTTTTAGCATCTCTTATCACGAGCCAAGAACAGGCACCACGACTTTGAATTACGACACCTCATGGATTCTCACTTCTTCGATGGATCCCGGTTATATGGAAGGAGATAACGAAAATCTGGGTATTGAGGCTCTGCGTTGGAAGGCACTCATTCAGCAATTGCCTACAGGTGATGCGTATGCATACCCAAGAATTGACGTCGGTGCCTATCCCGAAGTCAAAGAGCAGGGTCTGGCCCTTTGGAATGAGATCATGGGCATGAGCCGAGATCAGCTGATTGAAGTTACAAACGCTGGGGCGTTTAAGCAGGAGTACAGCCACTTCAGTCAGCCAACACCAATTTATTGGAACGTTGGACTTGCTGAAGCCGAGAAGCTAGGTCGAGCTGTGTTCTTTGAATACCTTTTTAGTAATCCTGGGCACGTTTTCAACAAGGTAAGTTTTGGACTTTTTAGTGATTGGGGTGTTTACCAGGATGGCTTTTTGCCGGTTGAACAAGACCCAAAAACCCTAGTCTTTAACGGTAATGGCCCGAATGCTAGTAACGATATAAGTTACAGCTTTGCAGAGGTCTCTGGACCACCACAGTTTCAACTTTATTGGCACCCGTCCATGTCAATAGATAAGTTTGCTTTTGATTTAGCCTCGACCCTGGACAAAATCCGAGTTCCCGTCTGGATTGAGTACCTAATGACACTATTGGTTATCCCCGCGTGGTTTTTACTGAGACGATCTGGACTGTCACTTCTCTTAGTTTCCGCAGTACTCAGCCAAGCTGCTTTTATGGGAGCGTCTTGGATGCTGGTCGGGATGAGACACAAAGAAGAAGTTTCAATTCTGCCCATAACCGTTCTTGCTTACTCATTGGTAATTTTTGCCACAGCCAAGTACCTCAAGGAGTTATTTGTTAGGGAACGAAACCGATTGATTAAATAAGCACCCCAAAGAATCACGGATAGGGTCTAGCTAAACTGGGCCAGCATTATGGGCCTTCTTGAAGATAGGCTTGAATCCAATGACGGGGAGTTGTTTTGAGTAATCAGGTTCGAGTTTCCTTTGAGGTCTACCCTCCCAGGGACCAAAACTCTGGCGAGAGCCTAGAAACCTCCATTATCGAGCTCGCCAAAATGGACCCCACCTTTATATCTGTGACCTTTGGGGCCGGCGGCTCTTCGACCAAGAATTCCCTCGAAGTGCTGAAGTTCATTCTAAAGAACACCCAAGCAGCGGCTTTGGCTCACCTAACCTGCGTCGGCCATAGCTTTTTGGAAACCAAGGCATTGGTCAATCAATTCATGGATGAGGGAATCACTGACTTTCTAGCCCTAAGAGGAGATCCCCAGCCTGGGATGCCGCTCGAGCCCAAAGGTGAGCTAAAGACTTCTTCCGAGCTGGTGCAACTGATCTCTCAGGTTCACAAAGAAAGAGGAAACAGTAGATCCGGGCTAAATGTCGCGGTAGCAACTTTTCCAAACGGTCATCCCGACTCGGACAGCATCAGTCAAGACATCCAAGCCCTGCTAGCCAAGCAAAATGCAGGAGCAGATTATGCAATCACGCAGGTTTTCTTCTTCGCTGCCGATTACGTGAAGTTTGTGAAGCTAGCCAAAGATGCTGGTGTCACAATCCCGATTTTGCCTGGCATCATGCCGGTCACTTCTATGCAACGCCTGAATCGAGTGATTGAGCTAACCGGTGAGAAAAACCCAGAAGGCTTAGCCAAACTCCTCGGTGTCACCTCCAAGGATGATGCCAAGCAGGCAGGAATTGACTGGGCAGCTAATCTTGTATCAGAGCTTGTTAATGAAGCTGCGCCTGGGGTGCACCTTTACGCATTCAACCAACACGAAAGTGTTACCCAAGTACTTCAAAGAGCAGGAATTCGTTAATGCACACCATTAAAGCCATGGCCTTTGCGCCAAGAGCGCAAGCGCTTATGGACGCAATCGCCACTCGCGTGGTCATCGCCGATGGTGCCATGGGTACTGAACTGCAAGAGCGCAAACCTACGCTTGAGGATTTCCAGAACCTAGAAGGTTGTAATGAGATTCTTAATGTCACAAGACCCGACATAGTAAAAAGCGTTCACGACGCCTATTTTGAAGCCGGGATCGATTGCATCGAGTCCAATACCTTTGGAGCGAACTGGTCAAACCTTTCCGACTACGGAATCGAAGATCGAATTGAAGAGCTAGCTGAAGTTGGTGCAAGAATTGCTCGCCAGTCCGCCGATGGTTTTACTGAGAAGGATTCCAGGCCGCGCTGGGTCTTGGGTTCAATGGGACCTGGAACAAAACTTCCAAGCCTGGGCCACGTTGACTACGCGTTTCTAAGAGATACCTTCAAGGAACAAGCGGTTGGACTAATCAAGGGTGGCTCCGATGCTTTCCTTGTTGAGACCTCGCAGGACCTACTGCAAACCAAAGCGGCCATTAATGGCTGCCGGTTGGCGATTTTGGAAACTGGAATCAGGCTGCCAATCTTTGTTGAAGTAACTGTTGAAACCACTGGAACCATGCTTATGGGATCTGAAATTGGTGCAGCACTTACCGCAATCGAACCACTTGGTGTTGACATGATCGGTTTGAACTGTGCAACGGGACCCACTGAAATGAGTGAGCACCTTCGTCAGCTTTCGAAGCACTCCAGAGTTCCGATCATGGTTATGCCAAACGCAGGTCTTCCAGTTCTAACCGCAAATGGTGCAAGTTACCCACTGGGACCTGAGGAGTTGGCAACTGCTCACGAGCAGTTTGTAAAAGAATTCGGATTGGCCATGATCGGTGGTTGTTGTGGAACAACACCTGCTCACTTGAAGGCAGTTGTTGACAGGCTCGGACAATCTAGTACTCACTCAAGAACCATCGAGATTGAGCCCGGAGTTGCAAGTTTGTACCAGCACGTGCCTCTGACTCAGGACAATACCTATCTTGCAATTGGTGAAAGAACTAATGCCAATGGTTCCAGGGCATTCAAGCAAGCAATGCTTGATGAAAGATGGGATGACTGCGTTGACATCGCGCGCAAGCAAGTTCGCGATGGCGCTCATTTGCTGGATGTCTCCGTTGACTATGTCGGCCGAGACGGTGTAGCTGACATGCGAACCCTAGTTTCAAAACTAGCCAGCGCTTCAACATTGCCACTTGTTATTGACTCAACTGAGCCAGCGGTTATTCAAGCAGGTCTGGAACTAATCGGCGGAAGACCCGTTGTGAACTCCGTGAACTTCGAAGACGGCGATGGGCCAAATTCGCGCTTTGCGAAGATCATGCCTTTGGTTAAAGAACACGGTGCAGCTGTTATTGCGCTAACCATTGACGAGCAAGGTCAGGCCAGAAACCAAGCCGACAAGGTTCGAATCGCTTCTAGGTTGATTGATGACCTTATTTCCAAGTGGGACATGAGGGTAGAGGACATCATTGTCGATGCCCTTACCTTCCCGATAGCCACCGGCCAGGAAGAAACCCGTCGAGACGGCCTAGAAACCATTGCCGCCATCAAAGAAATCACCACCAAGTACCCAGGCATTCACACCACCCTCGGTGTCTCCAACGTTTCCTTCGGGTTGAACCCAGCGGCTAGATCGGTGCTGAACTCGGTGTTCCTGCACGAAGCTACCTTGGCAGGCCTTGACTCCGCCATCATAGATGCGGCCAAGATTGTTCCGCTGGCGGACATCCCAGAGGATCGACTAAAGGTCGCTCTTGATTTGATTTACGACCGCCGCGAATACGACGCGGACGGCAATCTAACTTACGACCCGCTATCTGCAATGTTGGACCTATTCGATGGCGTTGATTCTGCGTCTATTCGTGATGCTCGCGCAGCAGAGCTAGCAGCGCTACCGGTAAACCAGAGACTGGAAAGAAGAATCATCGATGGTGATTCTAAGGGTCTAGAAGATGATCTCGAACTATCAAGATCTGAAGGAAACAAGCCGCTTGCAATCATCAACGACTACCTACTTGCTGGAATGCAGATTGTGGGGCAGCGCTTTGGTGCCGGAGAGATGCAGCTTCCATTTGTTTTGCAATCTGCCGAAGTTATGAAATCAGCCGTCGCACTTCTAGAGCCATACATGGAAAAAAGTGAAGCTGCCGGCAAGGGAAAGATTGTTCTGGCCACAGTGCGAGGGGATGTTCACGACATTGGCAAAAACCTCGTTGACATTATCTTGACCAACAACGGCTATGACGTGGTGAACATCGGTATCAAACAGCAAGTGGCTGAAATCATCAAGGCCGCTGAAGAGCACAATGCTGATGTCATCGGTATGAGTGGTCTTCTTGTGAAATCAACCGTTGTTATGCGTGAGAATCTTACAGAACTAGGTTCTAGAGGACTTGCTAAGAAGTGGCCAATAATTTTGGGCGGTGCTGCCCTGACCCGGTCATTTGTTGAAGACGACTTGGCTGGCGAGTTTGATGGAACAGTGCGATACGCCAAAGACGCTTTTGAAGGGCTCGATCTGATGGAGCCGTTGGTTGCAATTGCTCGTGGAGCCGATGCCGAGTCAGTTGGATTGAAGCCGTTAAAAAAGAGAATTCACGCACCTAGCAAGTTAGTTCTAACTGAACCAGAGAACATGCCATCCCGGTCAGAAGTAGCTAGCGATAACCCTGTTCCAACCCCTCCTTTCTGGGGAACCAGAATTGTGAAGGGTATCGCCCTTGCTGACTTCTCTTCTTATCTCGACGAACGCGCAACCTTCATGGGGCAGTGGGGACTAAAGCCAACCCGAGGTGACGGTCCAGGCTACGAGGAGCTAGTCAGAACCGAAGGAAGACCCAGACTTAGGTATTGGTTGGATCGCATTCTCTCTGAAGCAATTGCTGACGCATCGGTTGTTTACGGATACTTCCCTGCGGTTTCAGAAGGCGAAGATCTAATTGTTTTGCACCACGATAACGACCCATCCGGACTAGTTGGCAAAGCTGGATTGCTGGCACCAGATGGCGGATCAGGTGGAGCTATCGGCACTGACCGAATGAGATTTAGCTTCCCAAGGCAAAGAAGAGATGGTCACCTTTGCCTTTCGGATTACATTCGCTCCAGAGCATCAGGTGAGATCGACGTCTTTGGTGTTCAGCTTGTGACCTTTGGTTCCGCAGTTGAAAAAGTCACCAAGGTGCTTTTCGAAGACAATAGCTACCGCGACTACATGGAGCTAAATGGTTTGGCCATGCAACTAACCGAGGCTTTGGCCGAGTATTGGCACTCTCGCATTAGAGCTGAGCTTGGTTTTGCCAACGAAGAGCCAGAGGACATGCAGGGATACTTCGATTTGAAGTATCGCGGTGCCAGGTTCTCACTGGGTTACCCAGCTTGTCCTGAAATGGAAGATCGCAAGAAGGTAGTTGAGCTACTGATGCCTGAGCGAGTTGGAGTCAGTTTGTCTGAAGAATTACAGCTTCACCCAGAGCAGTCAACGGATGCTTTCGTATTCCATCACCCTGAGGCTAAATACTTCTCCGTATAGCTTGCTTCTAGTGAAGCTTCTTGTTCTCGATCTTGGTTCCCTCAACGTCTACGTCTGGCAAAGCCTTGTCTAGCCACTTTGGAATCCACCAAGCCGACTTGTCAAGAATTGTCATAGCCGCAGGAACCAAAATCAATCGCACTAAGAACGCGTCAATAAAAACTCCGATTGCTAGACCAAAGCCAATAGGACGGATTGTTGCAAGGTGCGAGAAGGCAAATCCACCAAAGACTGTGACCATGATCAGCGCTGCCGCAACCACAACTCCCCTGCTTTGGTGTATTCCGTAGTTGATTGCATCCTTTGGTTTCTTGCCGTGAGTAAACGCTTCTCTCATTCCTGAAACCAGGAAGAGCTGATAATCCATAGCCAGACCAAAAATGATTCCGATTAGGAATATCGGCAAGAAGCTAAGAATTGGACCAGGGCTAGTTACACCCAGCAGCTCTGATAACCAACCCCATTGGTAGACCGCCACAACAGCTCCAAGGGTTGCCGTCACGGTAAGTAAGAATCCAGCTGCAGCAAGAATTGGTATCAATATCGAGCGGAAGACCAGCATCAATAGTAGAAGCGATAGAACTATGACGGTTGAAAGATATAGAGGTAGCACATCGGAGATCTTGTCTGAAACGTCAATGTTGGTTGCAGTGATACCTATTGCACCAATCTTTCCGTCGTAGTTATCCTCAACCATCTGGTTCAGATCACGTATCTCGTAGACAACTTGCTCGGTTTCAACGCTCGATGGTCCACCGGTTGGCACAACCTGGAACAAGAAAGTCTTCTTGTCATCCGACACTGCAGCCGGTACGGCGGCAGTTACGTTTTCAAGTCCGGCTAGCGCAGCGGCCATTTCAGCCTGCAAAGTGAGCGTGTCTTCTTCAGCCACCGGTTCGTTTAGTTCCAAAACAGTTGTGATCTGACCGTTGAAGCCAGGTCCAAAAGCGTCGCTAACTAAGGTGTATGACTTGTATGCGCTGGAGTCTGTTGGCTCGGATCCGCCATCTGGCAACCCAAGTCTCATTTCGGAAAGTGGGATTGCCATTATTACCAAAACGAAAATAGTTGAAGCTAGCGCAAGCCAAGGGTTCTTGGTAGCCCAAACAGGAGCTTTAGAGGTTTTGACCGTAGCGGCTTTCTTACGCTTGGCGGGCGTTGAAATGCTAGCTCGTTCCTTCTTGGTGAGAATGCGATCACCAATCAATGACAGCGCAGCTGGGGTAACTGTGAGTGCGATAAGCACCGCAACAACAATGGCGATGGCACCCATCGATCCCATCAGGCCAACAAAGCCAATACCGGTTAGGTTCAACGCAACAAGTGCGATGACAACAGTTACTCCGGCAAACAGCACGGCGTTTCCGCTGGTTCCATTTGCAATGGCGATTGATTCTTTGAGCTTCGCGCCAGATTTAAGCTGCCTGCGGTGACGATTCACGATGAAGAGGCTGTAGTCAATACCCACTGCCAGACCCAGCATCACACCCAAAACAGGTGTGGTTGAAGTCATTTCGATTTGAGAAGCTAAAGCCAAAGTAATGGTTGCCGAAATTCCTACCCCAACGATTGCAGAGAATATCGGCAGCGAGACACCAATAAAGGTGCCTAGCAAAACAAACAGCACAATTGCAGCGCTAATTAGACCAACAATTTCTCCAACACCCAAAATGTCGCCAAAGGATTGGGTGAGCTCTTGCGAGAACTCCACCTGAATTCCATTGAGATCGACTTCCTTTAGATACTCAACAACTGATTCCCGGGTACCTGCTTCTAACTCGGTACCTCTTTTATCGAAACGAATTGTTGCCAACGCAACAGTTTCGTCATTGGAAACTGTTGTGAAGTTTGCTGAGGCGTCTATTAGCTTCTGGGCCGACTCAATATCTTTTTTGGCTTCTTCTAATTCCAATTTTCCAGCAGTGACTTCTTCGATAGCAGCTGCGAGTTCTAGTTCAGCCTCTTCGAGCACAGCGGTGGAAGCATTTGCAATAGCTTCCTGTCTAGCAAGTTCGGCTAATCCAGCTTCCAGTTGAGCTTTTGTTCCAAGTAGTTGAGCGGTCGGCGAAGCACCGGCATCGGTGTATTGTTTGATGCCTGCGGTGACAAGGGCTAAATTCGCTTTTAGTTCTTCTTTCGTTTTCGCTATTTCAGCCAGGCCGCCGGCTAGTTGCGTTTTGCCAGCCTCTATTTCTTGCTGGCCTGCTGCGATTTCGAGTTCTGCCTGATCGACTTTTGCCTGGGCATCAAGCAGTTCCTTACTACCCTCAGCTAAATCTGCAGCACTTTGATCGATTTCTTGTTGAACTTCGAAGGGGTTAAAAGCTTCGGAGATTCCGGGTAGGTTTTCTGTTCCAATAAGCGCGGCAGTAATTGCATCGATGTCTTCTTGGTTAAACACACCATCGGTCTTATGAAATACAACTTGCCCAGAAGCTCTTGATGCATCTGGAAAAGTTTTTTGAAGCTCATCTACAACCTGTTGTGAGGGTACGCCATCGATTGAGATGCTGGTCGTTAGTTTTCCGCCTAAGGAAAGCGCTAGTCCAGCAGTGATACCAAGGATGACAATCCAGGAAACAATTACTTGCCAGGCGCGACGAGCCGAAAACAATCCAAGCTTGTAAAGCAAAGTAGCCAAGTGCAATTCCATTCGTTAAAAAGCCAACCCGAGGTCGTTATTGATTGCCTCTTGGCCAAGCAGAAGATTTGTGTACCTCTATGTTATTTGGAGTCTGCTTTCCTGTACGACGTCTGTTAGTTTTCCCAGAACTTTCCAAGGTTTAAGAACAAAAAACAAACCCTCACAGAGATTGGGGGGGTTGTTTACGATTGATTTCTAAAGCAGGTTTGGAATCTTCTGCTCTGCAGCCAAATTGGCCCTTCTGAATACCAAGGTGACAGCCGTTGAAATTAGCACGATGAATAGCGAGTACAGCGCTGGTACCAGAAGGATCTGATCCAATCCGGGGCTTTCGATGTAAACAGCCACGATAACGGCAATTGCTAGCGGTCCATTCTGGATTCCAGTTTCCAAGGCGATGGTTCGAACATTGGCTGGGTGAAGGCGAAGTGCCTTTGCAATCCAAAACGCAACTGTGATTCCAACGAGTCCCATTCCGATTGCTACCGTGTAGGTTGGCCACTCGGTAACCATCAATAGCTGCCAGTTTCTTGGAACCCAGATAGCGATTAGGAATGGAATAAATAGCACTCCGAATAGGCCACCAATAAGCTCCAACACTGATCCCGCGTTGGCGCTTAGGCGACGAACTAGCATTCCCAGTGCGACAGGGACGATGAGTCCACCGATCACTGTTGCAAGCTCGGCGAACTCAATTGTGATTGTGTCGTCCAAGCTTAGGAAGTTAGCGTAGATAAACAGCATCAGTGGGGTCATGATGAAGGCCCAAAGTGTTGAGTTGATGGTCATCATCACGCTCAGGGCCAAGTTTCCCTTTGAGAAATAGGTAAACAGGTTCGAGGTTGTTCCAGCTGGAACGCTACCCATAATTAGGGCACCGAGTGCGATGAAGGCGATGTTTTCTCCCGTTGAGAACGGGAATAGGAAAACCACGATGAGAACGTATGCGGTAAATGGCATAACGGCGAATTGAGTCACCCATCCAATGATGAGTCCCCACGGACGACGAAGAGCCAGACCGAAGTCCTTAGGTGTTAGACCTGCACCAAGACCGAACATGATGATGAGGATGAAGATCCTAAGCAGGGTCTGTTCGAACTCATTAACAACGGTTGCTTCATTGGCGACTTCTTCCGCCATCAGAATCATTGAGTTGAGCATCTTTATGCACCTTTCCCGGTTGTTGCCTTGGACTTATCGATTTCACCAGATCGTAGTTGGCGACGCAGGATCTTTCCGATTGGACTCTTTGGAAGTTCGTCAACAAAGACAACTTTCTTTGGGGCCTTGTACGCAGATAGCTCTTTCTTGCAGTGGGCGATGATCTGCTCCTCTGTTGGAGCAGGTAGTCCTGCAACCACGTAAGCAACTACAGCTTCACCGGTCTTGTCATCTGGCATTCCGATGACACCAACTTCGGTAACACCTGGAACTGCAGCAATCTGCTCTTCAATCTCGTTTGGATAGACGTTGAAACCGCTGACGATGATCATGTCTTTCTTGCGGTCAACAATTGTGAAGTAACCGTCTTTGTCCATCGTTGCGACGTCGCCGGTGTACAAGTAACCCTTCTTTAGGGTGTTATTGGTTTCAGCTTCCTTCTCCCAGTAACCGAGCATGATCTGTGGTCCCTTCGCAATAAGCTCTCCGGCTTCGCCAAGAGCGACTTCCTTGCCATTGTCATCAACACAAATAACATCGGTCGACGGAACCGGGATACCGATTGTTCCGTCCTTACCTTTTCCACCCAGTGGGTTGAATGTAAGTACCGGTGAAGACTCGGTCAAACCATATCCTTCAACGATTGGAGTTCCGGTGACTTCACGCCACTTCTTGGATACTGACTCGTGCAAAGCCATACCTCCAGCAGCCGAAGCGCGTAGCTGCTTCGGTGGGCTGTCGGTGAACCAGGTCTCGTTTAGTAGCGCATTGAACAAGGTGTTCACACCGGTTAGCCAGGTGACCTTGTAGTTTTCAAAAGCACGTCTTAGGTTGCTTGGTGGACGTGGTGAAGGAACCAAGATGTTTCTTCCACCGATGTGGTAAAAACCAAGCAAGTTAATGGTGAAAGCAAAGATGTGATACAGCGGCAAGGCTGTAATAACAACTTCCTTCCCTGGACGCATGAACGCTCCACACATAGTAATTAGCTGCAGGGTGTTAGTTACCAAGTTGCCGTGAGAGAGCATCGCACCCTTTGAGACACCGGTGGTTCCACCGGTGTATTGCAAAGCTGCAATCGAATCAGAGGTGATGCCCTTTACGTAGCCATCTGATTTATTTGGAGACTTTACTTTTCTACCAGCAGCTAGAGCATCCTGGAACTTGGTGTGTGGAACAGTAATCTTTGGAAGCGTTCTGCTCCAAACTTTCTGAACTAAACGAATAACGCCGCCAACAATTGGTGGGAAGAATTCGGAAATCTTCACCGTTACGACTGTCTTGATCTTTGTCTTTGGTAGTACCTCAGGTAGTCGATCGGCAAACATGTCGATCACAACCAGAACCTCAGCGCCAGAATCTGCAAATTGGTATGCCATTTCAGGTGCGGTGTATAGCGGGTTGGTGTTAACAAGAACCAAACCTGCCTTCATAACTCCAAAAGCAACAATCGGATATGCCAAACAGTTAGGCATCTGAACTGCAACTCTTGTTCCAGCCTTAAGCGTCAGAGTTTCTCTTAGGTACGCTGCGAAGTCGTCCGAGAGGGAGTCAATTTTTTTGTAAGTGAGTGACCCGTTCATGCCGTTTGGCATCACTTGGGTGAAAGCTATGGTTTTGGAGTAATCGTTGCTGGCTTTTTTGACTAGTTCGGCCAAGTGAACAAAGGGAACCTTTGAAAGCTCTGCTGGAACGTCTTTTGGATAGTGGGCCAACCAGGGACTCTGGGTCATTTTCTACCTTCCGCGAGGGTAAGCCATCGCCGAAGATTCCCCGGCGCTGGAGTATTGCTCCAATACTAGCCAATGGATCAAGGGGCTATATCCCCCAATCTAAAGGCCAATAGAATTGCCCTTGGACAAATCCTCCTCAAAGCCAGATGGAAAAGGGTCGCAGTTATGGCTAAAACAGCATCTTCAAGCAAGTCCAAAGCGTCGGAGAAATTCAGTGCCGCTGAGCGCCAGGCCATGAAAGACCGAGCTCAGGAGCTCAAAAACAAGGCAAAGGGCCTGAAGGGCGAAGCGGAACTTATGGAAAAAGTGAAGCTTATGAATAAGGAAGACAAAGAGCTGGCTCTGGCAATCCACAAACTGATCACATCAATCGCTCCAGAGCTAGAGCCAAAGACTTGGTATGGAATGCCTGCTTATTACAAGAACGGCAAAGTGTTGGTCTTTTTCCAAAATGCTGGCAAGTGGAAGTCTCGTTATTCAACTCTTGGCTTTGATGAGTCCGCAAACCTAGATTCTGGTTCGATGTGGCCAACATCATTCGCACTAACCAAACTCACTCCTGCCAACAAAAAGGCAATTACCGACCTAGTCTTGAAGGCAATTCGATAGAGGAAGATTGCAACATCTTCCTACGTCGTGATGTCTCGTTATGCTCTTTTCATGACTGCATTGCTACTCGACATTGGTGGAACTAAGTGCAGCATTGCCTCGGCTAGTAACCCAGGAGATTTCATCGAGCTGGTAACAGCAGACTATAAAACCCCCGAGAAGATCCTTACCCAATTAGCCCTTTACGCTGCTGAATTAATCTCCAAGGACAACTCAATCGACCGAGTTGGAATTAGCTTTGGCGGTCCCTTTGATTTTGCTAATCAAAAGGTAAAGAGGTCAGTCCACGTTTCAGGATGGGAAGAATTCGATTTCTCTGAGTGGTCAAGGGGTGTGCTTGGGCTGACAGCTGTTGCTGACAATGATGCCAATGTTGGAGCCCTCGGTGAGTTTGTTTCCCGAGGTTCCAGAAACACAAACCTTGCTTATGTAACTGTCTCTACTGGAATTGGAGCTGGGTTGATTATCAACGGAAAGATCTATCGCGGTTACGGTGAGCTTGCCGGAGAGCTGGGTCACATCGTGATTGACCCATCAGGCCCGGCAGACGAATTGGGTAACCGAGGAACTATAGAGAGATTCTGCAGCGGCTATTGGCTACAAAAAGATTATGGAAAATCTGCTCAAGATCTCTTGCTTGACGACGTCTTCTTATTGGAATACAGCGCGCGACTAGCCGCAGGGTTATCGACGCTGGTAAGACTTATCAATCCCGAGCTAGTGGTTTTGGGAGGCGGGATTGTCAAGGCTGGACCTAGATTAGAGTCTGCTTTATTGAATCAGCTGCAGCCGCTTTTGGATCAGACTCAAACCAAGCTGGAGTTTTCAACACTGGGTAATTCAAATGTATTAATTGGAGCAAGAGAGCTGGCACTAAATGAACTACGTGGCTAATTATTTGGCAAAGGTTAAAGAGGCTATCGACCTTGTCGATGCTTCCAAAATCGAAACCTTAATTTCCTGGCTTTCTGAAACTCGTGCTGCCAATCAAACGATCTTCACAATGGGTAATGGTGGCAGCTCCTCCACTGCTTCGCACTGGGTCAACGATTTGGTCAAAGGTGCCTCCTATGAAAAAGCTGAGCGCTTCAAGGTGATGTGCCTAAATGACTCGGTTTCCACCCTCACTGCATACAGCAACGATGTTGACTACGACCAAGCGTTAGTTGAGCCGCTTAAGAACTTCCTAGAGCCAAAGGATCTGGTAATTGCTATCTCGGGCTCTGGGAACTCAAACAATGTCATCAAGGCGGTTGAGTACGCAAAATCTATCGGCGCTCGGACTGTCGGACTGACCGGCAGGGATGGTGGGAAGTTAGGCTCTTTAGCCGATCTTGAAATCAGAGTTCCAGAACCAAACATGGGTCGAATTGAAGATGTTCACATGATGATCACTCACGCGGTCTCATGGAGCTTTATTGAAAACGAAAGAAGTTAGGTCTCAATTGTCAAAGCCGTCCCTATTTGTTTGGTCCACTGCTTCCGCCGCTCTATTTTTTGCCAGAGCTTTCTTGTTCTCCACCTGGGTAAGTCGCGGTCCAGAGGTGCAGGAGCTGCTTGGGTTCAATGATCTTGAGTTTGGAATCTTCACCATGTTGTACGCAGTCGGTGGATTGCTTGGAATTTTCTTTGCGAGTTTCCTAGTAAAGCGTTTTGGCTCGAGGCTGATTGCAGCTCTTGGATTCTCTATTGGAGCAGCTTCGCTCATGGGTATTGGTCTTTCAGTAGAACTCGGCATGATTCTGGTTTCAAGCCTGTTACTAGTTTCAATCGGAACTCCTATGGCGATCGAAGACTTCGTTGGAAACTACGAGGGTAACGCCGCGGATAGAAAATCAAAGCATTCAATCTTCCCTGCCATTCACGGTGCATACGGTGTTGGCATGCTTGGAGGTGCTGCTATTTCTGGCTGGGCAATCGATCAAGGAATTGGGCTTGCTAGTCACTACTTTGTAAGTGGATTATTTGTTGCCGCAATCTCCATTGCTGCCGGCGTTGTATTACCTGCTCGAAAGAAAAATGCCGAGAGCACTGCTGATAAGGCATCCAAAAAGGGTGAAACCAAGAAGGTATGGACAGAGAAACGAAGTCTGTTGATTGCTGTTGTTGGTTTTTCTTTCATCATGGCTGAGATGTCGGCTGGAACCTGGGTACCAATCGCTCTAACCGGGTCTGGTTACTCGGGTTCGGAAGCTGCAATCATGTTCGGTATTTTCTGGATTGCGATTACCGCTGGAAGGCTAGTTGGTGGTTTCGTTGTTGACGCAATTGGACGCTCCAGAACAATCTTGTTCTCGGCGTTACTGGCCGCCAGCGGTATCTCCGTGTTTATTGCCCAAGACCTAATCAACTTGCCGCTACTGGGTCTGATCCTTTGGGGTCTGGGAATCGCAATGGGCTTTCCTATGTCAGTTGCCTCGATGGGAGACCAGGAAGCTTTGGCTCCTGCCCGAATCAACATGATTATCACCGTGGTTTATATCTCCTCGATTACCGTGGGGCCGGCTTTGGGTGCTTTGGGGGAGTTTTCTGGGTTGTATGTTGCATTTGGAATCCCACTTGTGTTCATGTTGATCGCGGCAATCCTGAGTCCAATCACCAAACCCATAGACAACGAAGGTAAGCGCATCTAGCTTCAAAAGTTCACTTGCTGGAAACAATGAATGTGCCTTGAACCTGCTGGAATGAAGTATTGTCATAACATACTTCAGATCAGGAGATTAAGCGGATGCGCAAGACCGAGGTAATCCTTCCACTATCTATTTTCTCCAAGTTGGATCGAAAATCTTCTGCCCCCCTTTATTTCCAGCTTTCTGAATTGTTGGAGAAATCAATTCTTTCGGGTCAGCTAGCTGCCGGTGATCGGCTAGAAAATGAAATCTCAATTTGCGAGCGCCTTGGTCTATCTAGACCAACCGTTCGACGAGCCATTGAAGAACTTGTTGACAAAGGACTTTTGGTTCGCCGTCGCGGTCTTGGAACTCAAGTTGTTCACGGTCAAGTTACTCGAGGGGTTGAGCTCACATCATTGTTTGATGATCTTGAGCGCGCTGGAAGAAAGCCGTCAACAAAAGTTATTGAATTCAAACTTATGCCTGCTGATGCAGTTGTTGCTGCGCAACTGGGAGTTGCGGTTGGAAAAAAAGTTGTATTTCTGCACCGAGTAAGAAGTGCAGGGAAAACACCTGTTGCTGTTTTGCAAAACTGGATACACCCAAGATTTGAGCACCTCACCGAAAGTGATATCTCGAAATCTGGTCTTTACGATTGGCTCCGAACCAATGGGGCATCAATCCAAGTTGCTAAGCAAAAAATTGGTGCGCGTCGCGCCAGCGCAGAAGAATCGAACTTGTTAGAAATTGAAAAGAACTCACCGGTTCTAACCATGAATAGGACCGCCTTTGATAACTCCGGGGTTGCGCTGGAGTATGGACAGCACTGCTATCGAACTGATTTGTACTCTTTTGAGTTCACCATCGTTGAACGGTAGATAGCTTACATAGAACTAACTTTGTAACCGATCTGGCTCCCGCTTGGTTTGGCGGGCGGCTTGGAACCGGCTGGGCTTCAGGGGGTTAGGTATCTTTTTTATAACGGGAACATGAAATCTGGCTTAATTGTCCTTACAAACCGCGATAATTATCAGCAGTCGGGTCTTTCCGACCATTTAAATGAAAACGAGAGGTTATCTCTATGAACATCAAGAAGCTAGCTGCTCTTGTTGCCGTTTCCGCGTTAGTACTAACCGGATGTGCAACAACTGCAGCAGAAGAAACAGCAGCACCAGCAAGCGACTTCAAGATCTGTGTTTACACACACGGTGACGGTGGAGGATTCTGGACTGTAGCACAAAAGGGTGCTGAGCAGGCAGGTGTTGACCTAGGTATCACAGTTGACTACCAGGGCTCAACAAACGACTCTGCAAAGCAGGCTCAGACAATTGAGGCTGGTATCGCAGGTGGCTGTGACGCTATCGCTGCATCAGCTCCAGACCCAGGTGCAATCGAAGACGCAATGTTGGCAGCAGCAGCTGCTGGTATTCCTACAGTGACCATGAACTCAGGATCCTCTGTATTCAAGTCCCTTGGAGCAATCACCCACGTTGGTCAGGATGAATTCATCGCTGGTCAGGAAGCCGGACTTCGCTTCAACGAAGCTGGTTTGACAAAGGTTCTTTGCCCACTACAGGAGGCTGCAAACATCGGTCTTGAGCAGCGTTGTGCAGGAGCAGCAGACACATTCGATGGTGAAGTTGTTAACTTCAACCTAGATGGCGGTCTTGCTGACCTTACAGCTGCATCTGCAAAGATCAAGGCTGCTTTGGAAGCTGACCCAACCTACGATGGCGTGTTCGCATTGAACGCTGACATCGCAGCAAAGGCAGTTCTACCAGCAGTTACTGACCTAGGTGTAGACATGTACATCGGAACAGTTGACATGTCAGCTGAGGCTCTAGACGCTATTGAGGCCGGAACAATTGCTTTCGCAATTGACCAGCAGCAGTACGCACAGGGTTACCTATCGGTTGCCTTGCTATACCTAAACCTAACCAACGGTCACACCCTTGGTGGAGGTCTACCTATGTACACCGGTCCTGGCTTTGTTGACTCAACAAACGTCGCGACTGTTAAGGCACTGGTAGCAGCAGGTACTCGCTAGTCGTATCATAGAAACACAAGGCAGGTGGGCTAGAAGATTTTCTAGCCCACCTGTTTTCTAAGTGAAACAAATAGGAAACTGAGGATCCATTCATGGCAAACGCAGTCAAAGACGAACGCGTTCAAAAAACTTCACCTTTAACTAATCTTCTGAGACGGCCAGAATTTGGTGCCCTTATGGGTGCGCTGGCAATCTTCGCGCTGTTCTCCTCGGTTGATACCACAAGTAACTTTGGGCTCCCTGGGGGTGTCGCCGGTTGGACAGACATCGCAGCTCCGATTGGAATAGTGGCGGTATTCGTTGCACTGCTGATGATTGGTGGTGAGTTCGACCTTTCCACCGGTGTAATGGTTGGAACCACAGGGCTTCTAACCGGAGTGCTAGTGACTGAACTTGGACTAGATCTTTGGACCTCGATTTTCCTCGTATTGGTTTTTGCTGCAGGCGTAGGGCTCCTTAACGGCTGGCTGGTAGTGACAACTGGGTTGCCATCTTTCATTGTCACACTGGCTACATTCTTTGTTCTTCGTGGAGCGAACCTGGCTGTTACCAAGCAGTTCACTGGAACCGTTCGAGTGAGCCTTACCGATGAGACAGCCAACTTCGACCAAGCAGCAGCGTTGCTTGCCAGCAAGATTGAATTTGGAGGTGCTAATTTCCAGATTTCGATCCTCTGGTGGATCTTCTTCACACTCTTGGCTACTTGGATTTTGACCAGAACCAAGTTTGGTAACTGGATTTTTGCATCCGGTGGAGATGCTAACGCTGCCCGTAACGCTGGAGTACCTGTTATTAGAACCAAAATTATCTTGTTTGTGATGACATCAGTCGCCGCAGCCTTCGTTGGCATAATGTTCGTACTTCGCCTTAAGGGAATGCAGGCTGGACAAGGTGTTGGAATTGAGTTTTTCTACATCATCGCCGCAGCGGTAGGTGGAACACTGCTTACCGGTGGTAAGGGCTCAGCTATTGGAGCCTCTCTGGGTGCAGTGATTATGGGAATGGCCTACATCGGTATCCCTTACGCGCTTTGGGATTCAGACTGGACATTCACCTTCCTAGGCTTGATCTTGTTCACAGCCGTATTGATTAATAGCTTCGTAGGAAAAAGAGCAATGAAGGGAAGAAAGAAATGACCGTCGCTCTAGAGCTAAAAAACGTCACCAAGCAGTTCGGAAGCGTAATTGCTATGACCGATGTGAGCATGGAGGTTACTTCGGGAAGCGTTACCTGTGTACTTGGTGACAATGGTGCAGGTAAGTCAACTCTTATAAAGACACTTTCGGGTGTTCACAAGGCAACAACCGGTGAATTCTTGATGGATGGCCAACCGGTTGACTTTAACTCCCCAAGAGAAGCAATTGCTAAAGGTATTGCAACTGTTTACCAGGACCTAGCAACCATTCCGATGATGTCGGTATGGCGAAACTTCTTCCTCGGTAACGAGATAACTGTTGGCTGGGGTCCTTTCCGGATGCTGAACATCAAGAAGATGAAGGCTCTTTCAAAACAGCAACTGCTTGAGATGGGTATCGACCTTCGCGACACTGACCAGCCAATTGGAACCCTATCTGGTGGAGAGCGTCAGGCTGTAGCTATTGCCCGCGCTGTTTACTTCGGTGCCAAGGTGCTAATTCTTGATGAGCCAACCTCCGCTCTTGGAGTTCGTCAGTCAGGAATCGTTTTGAAGTATGTTCTTTCAGCCAAGGAACGAGGTGTTGCAGTTGTGTTCATTACTCACAACCCACACCACGCCTTCCTAGTTGGAGACCGCTTCTACCTTCTAAACCGAGGAAAGATGATAAACGAGTTTCAGCGCAAGGACGTAAAGCTGGACGAGTTGACCATGGCCATGGCAGGTGGAGCAGAGCTTGAAGCCCTAACCCACGAGATCTCTCAGGTAAAGGATAAGTAACTTCTAACCAAACGGCTGCCAGCAGAACTGTTGGTGGCCGTTTGGTATTTAAGGATCAAGCAGCGAACTCGCTAGCCACCTTATTTATGAACTGGACACTCTGACTTGCGTCACTGACTGGGCCAGAGCCGGCAGCAGGGTCTGAATCGACCACGTTGTCTTGCTCGAGAGTAAACCAACCCTGATAATTTGCCGCAATTAGGTTCTTGATAATCGATCTGACATCGACATCTCCCTGGCCAAGAGGGGTATACAAACCCTGCTTTACAGCCTCGTAGTATGAAAGCTGCCCAGATCTAACCTTTTCTGCAACTTGTAAATTCACGTCCTTGAGATGTGAATGCTGGATTCGATCTGAATGGTCTTTCGAGAACTGAACTGGGTCCGTTCCCCCAATCAACATGTGTCCGGTGTCAAGACAAAACCCAATCGTTGTTCCGGCCAACACTTGCTCAATGTCAGCGCGGGTTTCAATAAGTGTTCCAACGTGAGGGTGAACTACCGCCTTCACGCCCCGCTGTTTTGCAATCTCGGCCACTTTAAATAGATTCTCAAACATAATTTTCCACTGTGCTTCAGTGAGCGCTGGCCTGGCATCGTTATAACCATCAATTCCCGTTGAAGCGGCTAGCACGAGTACCTCGGCGCCAGCAGCCTCGTAGGAATCTAACTCAGCTGTCACGGCGGGTATTGGATCGTTAGTTGGATCATGAAGCAGAATCGGATAGAAGCCTCCGATAGCTCTAATTTTGTGACCCGCAAGAAATGCAGCTTTTTGATTTGGGTCGGTAGGCAAGAAACCTTCTGGACCAAATTCTGTCGCCGTTAGGCCAAGGCTATTCATCTCCGCCAACACTCTGTCTGGGCTCATTTGGAACCCCCAGCCTGGGACCTCTGAAACTCCCCAACTAATTGGTGCTCCAGCGATTTTTACGTGCATTTAGTTTTCTCCTCGCGGTTGATTTACAATCTCAACACTTCCTGTTTGATTGAAAAAATCCTTTATGGCCTGGGCGGCGGCGGCAAAAGTCTGCTGCCTGGCACGTTGACTTAGGCCCATCACGTGAGGGGTAAGAACTACGTTTGGGTGATTGAAGCACTCGTGAAATACCGCGGGCTCGGGATCAAAAGAATCTAAACCTAGGCCTGAAAGTTTCCCAGAATTAAGGGCCTCGTGGGCAGCGCCTAGGTTCACCACACCGCCTCGAGCGACATTGATGATTATGGAGCCCTGAGGCATAAGCTCAATTTCCCTCTTGGCAATCAAGTTACGAGTTTTCTCGTTTAGGGGAACGTGCAATGACAAAATGTTGGACTCTGACAACAGGACATCCATGGATTCAGCTCTCAAGTTTTCTGGGACATTTGCAACAGGATCAAAAGCTATTACCCTCATCCCAAAAGCTTGCGCCAGTTGGGCAACTCTAGATCCGATGCGTCCGAACCCTACAAGTCCTAAGGTTGAACCCTCTAGGTCTCCTGGGACAATGCCGTCACGGCTGGTCCATTGATATTTTCGTACTAGTTCAGTTAGCGGAGACAGTTTCTTGGAAAGCGAAAGCATCATGGCTAATGCCCCTTCAGCAACGGCGTTGGTATTTGCTCCGGGGGTAATGGCAATCGAGACACTTCTGTCGGTTGCTGATTCCAGATCTACCCTGTCAACCCCCACACCTGTCCGCACGGCAATCTTCAGCTTTGGCATTGATTCCAGTGCAGCTTTATCGAGGTAAAACTCTGCGCGAACAATCGCGCCGCCAGCTCTTAAAAGATCTTGAGGAGTTGGTTCAGCAACGAAAGTGAATTCGGAGCCTAGTAATTCTTGCGTTTGCTTGGCAGGTACTGGTCCAAGACCGACTATTACAACTTCAGCCATTTCGAATTCCAGAAGAAGCCAAGTAGGTTTGCATAGCTAGTTGTTTCGAATAGCTTCTATTTGAGACTTGAAGGCCTGAAGCAACGAAGTTGAATCCGAGCCCAGAACAAGAAAATCAAAACCTTGCTTCTCATAAGCTTTGGCATCCTGGGCTGAAGTGGCTAGTATTCCTAATGGCTTTTTGGCACTTCTGCAATTTTCAACAACCGAGGCAATGGCCGATTGAAACACTTCAGAACTGTAATCTCTTGGCACACCAAGTGAGTAAGAAAGATCCAAGGGCCCAATGAAAAGTGCGTCGACTCTCTCGTTTTTTACCAATTCAGTAATTTCATGAACGGCAAATCGAGTCTCCACCTGGACTATGGCAACTGGATCTGCTTCCAGAAGAGCCTTTTGGTCAGCACCCCAAGACGCGCTGCGGTTATAGCTGGCAACGCCTCTGGAGCCTTTGGGAGGGTAATCCAATGCAGTTAGCGCGCTATCTAAATCCTCAAATGAAGAAATTCTTGGAATCATGATTCCAGCTGCACCCCTATCCAGGGCACGAGAAATATTCTCTGCCGAAGGTGAGCTAACCCGAGCAACTACCGGGCCATCGAATGACACTACCGCCCTCGCCAAATCAGAAAACTCATTCTCGCCATGTTCAAGATCGGAAATGACCCAGTCAAAACCAGCCAGCGCTGCCAACTCATAAGAAATGGTGCTGGGAATACCAATGAAAGTGCCGAGGCTCTTTCCTGCTTGGAGGCTGGCACGCAGTTGCCTTTGAAGTTCAGGCGCCTTTAGCCGTGCCATCGTTGAGTCTCCAATCCAGCGTTGTATTCGGTTCGTGCCGCGGTGAGCCAGGGCTGGTCTGATACTTCCGCTGGAGCAACATCCCACCAAAGTCCAGCACCTGGCAGGCTAACGTGAGGGATCGTTGGAACAACTATTACTACAGGCCCGGAGGCAGTTCTGGTTTCGTCTAAGACTTTTCTGAACTCATCGGCCGTAACTGGTCGATAGGTCTTGGCACCCATACCTTTTGCCATCGAGACGATGTCAATTTCTAGGTAGTTGCCCTCAAGACGAGGTGCGTCTTTAGTGCCGGCTGACTCGGTCAAAATGGGTCCTTCTTCGCGGTAGCGGAATTCATTTCCAAAGTGGTGGCCCACCCGCCACATCTGCAAGCGTCTGATTACCTGATAACCACGGTTTTCAGAAACCACGATTGTGAGATCGAGATTCTCTTGGGCGGCTGAGACAATTTCTGTTGGAGCCATAACAAAAGTTCCATCGCCAACAAGAGAAACCACTCGGTTCTTCTTGTCTGGATTAGCTAGTCGCACTCCAATTGCCGCAGGAATCTCATATCCCATGCAGCTAAAGCCAAATTCCAAGTGTGCAAAGCGACCCTCGGTAGCGTCCCACACCTTTTGAATATCTCCCGGGGGCCCACCAGCTGCTGCTATCAAAATGTCACCGTTTTGGGCCTTTTCTTGCAAGACGCCAATTAGCTGACCCTGAGTCAAAACTGCATCAGTATTTGTTCGAACTTCCAGGTCAGATTTATCAAAAAGCTTGTCGGGGTCAATTGACTCAGCTCGCAAGGTATTCCAGCCAGAGGTTTGAGTTGTTATCTCATCACGCCATGCGGGATCAATCTGGAATCCCTTCAGCTCCGAAGCGAGGGCCTCCAGGGAGAGCTTTGCGTCAGCTACTACTGCCGTAGCGCCTTGCTTAATAGCGTCACCCTCGGTGACGTTTATTGAAACAAAACGCACCTTCGGGTTTTGGAATATTGACTGAGACGCCGTAGCAAAGTCAGTCAATCTGGTACCGATATGAATAATCAGATCTGCCTGCATCACTAACTTGTTGGTCGCAGGTGTTCCTTCGAGTCCTATGCCCCCGAGGTGCCAAGATCCAGGGTTTTGAATAGACCCTTTTCCACCAAAGGTTTCAGAAACGGGAATACCGGTTTGATTGGCTAGGGCTTCTAGTGCCTTTGTCGCACTAGAGTAAATTACCCCGCCTCCGGAAATTACCAATGGTTTCTTGGAGCCCGATATAGCTTTAGCTATTGACTGGATATCTGTTGGGTCAGGTAACGGCCGGCGAATCTTCCACTCTTTTGGTTCAAAAAATGATCTCGGGAAATCAAAAGAGTGGGACTGAATATCTTGTGGCAGGGCAATAACTACTGCTCCGGTTTCTGAGGGATTCGCCAAAACTCTAAATGCTTGAGGCAGGGAATACAGTAGTTGCTCAGGCCTTGTGATGCGGTCAAAGAATTTAGAAACTGGGCGAAAGGCGTCATTTACGGAAACATCCGGTTGCGAAAAATCTTCGAGCTGCTGAAGTACCGGACCCTGACGCCTAGTTGCATAAACATCACCAGGTAGAAGTAGCAGCGGGATTCGGTTGACAGTTGCGAGCGCGGCCGCGGTTACCAGGTTGGTGGAGCCTGGTCCAACCGATGAGGTAACGGCGATGGTTTGGGTGCGAAGTCTTTGCTTCGAGAAAGCGATCGCAGCATGGCCTAGAGCTTGCTCGTTTCTTCCCTGCATAAATGGAAGGTGATCGTGGTATTCATCGAGGGCTTGGCCTAGTCCGGCCACGTTGCCGTGGCCAAATATTCCAAAAGCTGCGGGCACAAATCGCTGCCTACCCAAATCAGAAACCGAGTACTGGTTCGAAATGTACAAAACTAAAGCTTGCGCCACAGTCAGAGTAATTGTCTCTCCATAGTTTGGCTTAGTCATTTTTTTCTCCGTTTCTACCAGGCGCGACCGTGCATGATTATGGTTTTAGATTCTGTCATCTCCGAAACCGTGGTTCTAATTCCTTCTTTACCTATGCCGCTGGATTTGAGTCCACCGTAGGGCATTAGATCAGCCCGCCATAGAGGGGTCCAGTTCACGTGGATTATTCCAGCATCAATCTCGCGCATAGATTCAATTGCTTTATCCATGTTCTTGGTGAAAACTCCAGCGCCCAGACCATACACAGTGCTGTTTGCCAAGGCGATTGCCTCCCTGTCGTCATTGGCATTGGAGATCACTACCGCTGGGCCAAATAGCTCTTGCTGGGCAATGGACGAATCCGGATCAACGTCAGTGAGAATTGTGGGCTGGACGTAGGAGCCTTCTCGCTCTCCACCCAAGAGCAGGTTGGCTCCCTGGCTAGTTGATTCCTTGATACTGGCAGCCACTCGCATCGCTTCGGACTCCGAAATCATCGAGCCGATATTGTTACTTTCGTCCAGAGGATTTCCATACTTTAGAGCTGCGACTTTGGGTCTGAGCGCATCCAAAAAGTTTGCCCTGATGGATTTTTCAACAATTACTCTTTGGACCGAGATGCAAACTTGACCGGCGTTCACATAGCCCCCGATAGAAACCGCGTGAGCCGCAAACTCTATGTCGGCGTCACTCAAGACCACCACCGGTGAGCTGGCACCAAGTTCGAGCGAGAGTTTCTTGACCCCCGCAATTCTGGTGATGGACTCTCCCACCTTGGTCGAACCCGTGAAGGATATCTTTCTTACCTTCGGGTTGGTAACTAGGGCCTCACCTAATTCGGCTCCTGGACCAGTTATAACGCTTAGAACGCCTTCGGGTAAACCAGCATCGATGAAGCACTGGGCCAGCGCAAGTGCAGTTAGTGGTGTGGTTCTGGCAGGCTTCAAGATAACCGCGTTGCCAACAGCTAGTGCTGGCCCGATTTTGTGCATAACCAAAAGTGCTGGGTAATTAAATGGCGTGATCGCCACCACAACACCAACCGGTTGAGGCAGAGTAAAGCCGAGTTTTTCTTGGCCAGTTCCCTTGTTGGCATCCAGCGGTAAACCTACGCCGTACAGCTGGGACCCTTCAAAAGCTGAAAGCCTCATTATTTCACCGCTACGCGCAGCTTCGGATCTAGCCTCGAGAATGCTCTTGCCGTTCTCCTGGGAAATTATTTGAGCCATTTGTTCCTGGCGCTCATCGGCTAACGCCGCGGCAGCCATCATGATTTCATATCTCTTATGGGCAGGGGTCCTGCGCCAGGTTACGGCAGCTAATTCCGCCTGGTCGACAGCTCTTTCAACGTCCTGAACTGTCGCTGTCTCAACCTCAGCGATGACCTCACCGCTGTAGGGAGTCACGACTGGCTCAAATGATTTGTTCTTAGAACCTTGGCCCGCAATTAGCAGGTTGAACTTCTGCAAAGCTGACCTCCTTGTCGCTATTGCCTCCAGCTTAGTCTTTGTCAGGACAAAGAATCTAGGGCACTAATTCTTGGTCGGTAAACCAGCTTCGTATTCAATCCGCAAGGACTCAAGCAAGCTTCGAAGACTTTTTTCACCAATTCCGAGAATCTTTTTAGTCTCTACGTTAGACAGTGAGGTATCCACCGGTACCGGAGCGGGAAACAGTTCAGACTCGGGTGGGTTTGTTTCTTGCAGCAAAGATGCATCTAGATTAAAGATCTCACAAACTAACTTTGCGAGCTCCATCCTGGTAACAGCATCGTCGCCGACTAAATGAAAAGTTCCGGTTGCATTTCGTGCTGCAACTTTCTCGACTTGCGCGCCAATTTCGGCAGCAAGGGATGGGGTTGCAATTTTGTTTACTTGATCGCCGCCCCAAACTGCAAAAGGCTCGCCCTTACTCAAGGAGTTCACAAGTGAGGTAACGAAGTAACCAAAACCAACGTCTTGACTCCTTGGGCCATCTAACTTGGTTTGATGAAAACCCATCACTCCTCCGATGCGACATACTGCACCGTTAGCTGGAGCCAGATCACGCACCACCTGTTCACCCATGGCCTTTAGAAAACCGTAAAAGTTAACTGGGTTACCTTTGTTGGATTCCAAAGAAAGATGCGTGGTGCCATCCATAACCCAGTCGGTTGAGATGTAAATAGGTTTTGATCCGGCCTTGTTGGCGGCCTTGACTACTCTCGAGGTCATGCCGACAAAGCTGTCGTACGCGAAGTCTCGATCTTGCAGCAACCTGTTGAAATCATTAGCTATAGCGCAGTGAACTACGGCTTGTGTGCCTTCCAGGGCCGAACTAATTGAGTCCTCGGATGCGAAATCAACCAGTTTGGTTTCCCAAGGCAATTTGCTTTCGGATCTAACTAGGCCAATTACTTCGTGACCGGAGCTTTGTAAAACTGACGCAATGTTGCTACCAACAAATCCGGTGGAACCGGTGATGGCAATCTTCATTAGTTTTGCGGGAAGCCTAGGTTTAGTCCACCGTGGCTTGGGTCAAGCCATCTGGAGGTAATCACCTTGGTCTGGGTAAAGAATCGGAAGCCTTCTTCTCCATGGGCACGGCTGTCACCAAACAGTGAGTGCTTCCAACCACCGAAGCTAAAGTACGCTACCGGCACTGGAATTGGAACGTTGATTCCAATCATTCCCACTTGGACCTGGTTCTGGAACTTACGAGCTGCTCCACCATCATTTGTGAAAATTGCAGTTCCGTTTCCAAACTGGCCAGAGTTGATAAGGTCCAGGCCCTCGTCATAAGTCTTCACTCGAACTACCGACAGCACTGGACCGAAGATTTCCTCGGTGTATACTTTGGAGCCGGTTGGAACGTTATCAATCAAAGTTGGGCCAAGCCAGAATCCACCGGGAGCACCATCTGGTACAACACCGCGGCCATCAACCACAATCTTGGCACCATCTTTTTCTGCGATCTCAATGTAAGAAGCAACCTTGTCGCGGTGGACCTTGGTAACAAGTGGTCCCATGTCACAGCTTCGTCTGCCGTCGCCGACTTTGATCTGTGACATGCGCTCGGTGATCTTGGCTATAAGTTCATCAGCAACTGGCTCAACTGCAACCACAACCGAGATTGCCATACAGCGCTCACCAGCAGAACCAAAGCCTGCGTTTACCGCAGAGTCAGCAACTAGGTCGAGGTCTGCGTCTGGCAAAACCAGCATGTGGTTCTTAGCTCCACCAAGTGCTTGGACTCTCTTACCGTTCTTAGAAGATGTTTCGTAGATGTAGCGAGCGATTGGAGTCGATCCAACAAAGGAGATTGCTGCTACATCTGGGCTGTTTAGCAGCCCGTCTACTGCTTCTTTGTCGCCGTGTAGGACGTTGAATACACCGTCTGGCAAACCAGCTTCTTTCCAGAGTTCAGCCATCCAGTTGGTAGCCGATGGGTCCTTCTCGCTTGGCTTGATAACAACGGTGTTTCCAGCCGCAATAGCAACTGGGAAAAACCACATTGGAACCATGGCAGGGAAGTTAAACGGGCTAATGATTCCAACAACACCCAATGGCTGTTTGATGGAGTAGACATCCACGTTGGTTGATGCGTTCTCTGAGAATTCGCCTTTCAGTAGGTGCGGCAGTCCACATGCAAACTCAACTACTTCTTGTCCGCGAGTGATCTCTCCCAAAGCGTCCGATAGCACCTTGCCGTGCTCGGAAGTGATGATCCCTGCCAGCTCGCCCTTCTTGGCCTCTAGTAGCTCCCGGAAGCGGAAAAGAATCTGCTGGCGTCTAGCCAATGAAAGGTCACGCCAAGCTGGGAATGCGTCCTTGGCAGCTTGAATGGTAGCTGCGATCTCAGCGCCGTTAGCAAAGCCAACGCGCTTGGTAGCTTCACCTAGCGCTGGATCGAAAACGTCTCCGAATCTTCCAGATTGACTCTGAACACTCTTACCGTTGATCCATAGTGGAACTGTCTGCATTTTCGCTACCTCATCCTTGTTATTAAAATATTACTTGTGAACCAAATTGGCCGCTTGGGCCACAGCCTTTGAAACATCGTTGTCGTGCGGGTATAGAAGTGTCCTGCCAACTACGAGACCCTTCACGCCAGGAAGAGCCAAGGCATTGGACCAAGAGCCAAAGGTTGCCTCTTGGTCTGAGCTTCCCTCGCCACCCAAAAGAAGTGTTGGAAGTGTTGTTGCTTCCATTACTCGTTCCATGTTTTCAACCACCGGTAGCTTGAGCCATGACCAAGCACTGGTTGAGCCAAGGCCAGAAGAAATTGCAACCGACAGCTCAACGGCTTCTGCCGTTAGCCGGTTGACTGCTTTGCCATCCACCCAGTCACTCATGAAGGGCTCTAGCAGCATCGGTATCTCGTGCTTAGCACACTCATCAATAACTTTGGCAGTATGTTCTAAGGTTCTCACCGTACCTGCATCTTGCAGGTTGATACGCAAAAGATTTTTACCCATGTCCAAACCCTGCTGCTTCAACGAAGCTGCTGTGTAAGCGGTGTAACGATCATCAAACTCGAAACTGGAGCCTTTCAAGCCGCCGCGGTTCATCGAACCAACTGCAATCTTTCCTTCAAGTAGTCCCATCAGGGTTAGCTCTTCGATTACATCCGGTGTTCCTAGAACACCATCTACCTTTGGGTTCTCTAAAGCGGTAGCGAATCTTTCAAGCAATTCTTTTCTTGAGCCCATGGCAACAGGATTACCGTTTACCGCCAAGGCTCCCCTAGCTGGATGATCAGCTGCCAGCAAAAATAGATTGCCATCACCTTGAACCAGTGGGCGGCGTTTTCTGCTCTTGAGCGCTTTAGCAATGGCCCCTGGATCAGAAGCTCTTAGCTCCTTGATCTGCTCAAAACTTAGTCCCATTTTTGGGCCTCCATGATCTTGCTCACTTCATCATAGGTTGGCATAGCCGTTGAACATTCAAGTCTGGAGGCCACGATGGCTCCTGCGATGTTGGCAAAGCGCAGGATTCTTTGGAGGTCCCAGCCTTGAAGCAAACCGTAGCAAAGAGCACCTCCGAAAGAATCCCCAGCACCAAGGCCGTTAACGACCTCCACCGCGTATGGTGGAACCTCAACGGACTCGTTTTTGGTCTTAGCAAGAACGCCCTTGGGGCCTTGCTTCACGATCGCAATTTCAACACCGCGCTCCAATAGAGCATCGGCTGCACGCTCGGGCTCAGTTTCACCAACTGCAACTTCACACTCTTCTTTATTACCAACGGCAATTGTCACAAACGGCAAAGCTTTGGCAATCTGCTGGGTAGCATCAGCCGGGTTTGTCCAAAATGCCGAACGGTAATCCAAATCCAAGATGGTGTGCGTGGCTTTGGCTCTTGCCTTTAGTGCAGCTAGGTTGGCTGTTCTGGAGGGTTCTTGACTAAGGCCGGTGACCGTGGACCAAAAGATCTTCGCCGATTTGATGGCATCTAGATCTAGTTCCGATTCGCTGATCTCTAGATCGGGCGCTTTAGGTTCGCGATAGAAATAGATTGGGAAATCATCCGGTGGAAAAATTTCGCAGAAAACAACTGGGGTTTTGAGGTGTTCGGTTCGACCAACGTAGCGACTGTCGACATTCAGACGCTCAAGTTCTTGAATCAAATAGTTTCCAAAGGGGTCATTGCCCACCTTGGTGATCACTGCCGAGCTAAGCCCGTACCTGGCACCAGAGACTGCAACGTTGGTTGCAGAGCCACCAAGAAACTTTCCAAAAGATGTAACTTCTTCAAGGCCGACTCCGGTTTGAAGGGGGTAGATGTCCACGCCAATTCGACCCGTGGTTATTAGATCGAAAACCATTGACTACCTCCGGTTACAAGTCTGCCACAACTTCAATAATTTGTCATAACAAACTTTTAGAGCGAAACGGAGACGGTTTTACCTGTCTGTGACGACTCCAGGGCAGCGTTGGCTAGAACCAGTGCGGCTCGGCCATCTTCAAACTCAGGGCTATTGGAAGCCTCGCCACGCACCTTCTTCATGAATTCGGCTAGCTCTAGCAGGTAAGAGTCCATGTAGCGCTCCAGGAAGAAGTTCTGATACGGCTCTTTGACCTCAGCGCTTGACTCGTTATAGAGCCTCACGTTGGTGCTTGTAAGGTTTTCGACCCTAAGCATCCCCTTGTCCCCAAAGGCTTCCATTCTCTGATCGAAGCCATAGATGGCATGACGGGAGTTGGTGATTAGCACCAATTCATCGTTAGCGCCGCGCAGGGTAACGCTGGTGGCGTCATAGTCGCCCAGGTCCTTGATTTCACTCGAGAACTGGTTGAAACCATTGGCTGTTACCGAAACGATGTTCGGAACAAAGAATCTGCCCATGTCAAAATCGTGGATAGTCATGTCCCGGTAGATACCTCCAGAAACAGCCAAGTACTCCTTTGACGCTGGGGCAGGGTCTCTAGAGATCAAAACCAGCTGTTCTAGCTTTCCAATTTCACCAGCTTGGACTCTCTGGCGAACCGAGTTGAAGTGTGGGTCGAAACGGCGGTTAAAACCAAGCACGATTGGAATGGTTGCTTTGGCTGCCTTATCGCGCATGGCGTCAACTCTTTTGATGTCAAGATCAATTGGCTTCTCGCACAGAATGGGAATGTTGGCATCGATGGCCGCACTGATTAGATCCAAGTGGGTTGGGGTTGGAGACGCAACAATAATGGCATCCACCTTGGATGAATCGAAGCAGTCCATTGCCTCAGCGGTTGCAACACCACCGTATTGCTCGGCTGTTTTCTTGGCACCTTCAACAAAAACATCGGCCACCATTGTTAGCTCTGCACCCTCAGTTCTGGCAACACTGCTGGCGTGAACCTGACCTATTCGACCGGTGCCAATCAAACCAAATCTCATTGGTGCATTCACTTGGGGACTCCTCTTAGTTGAGCTAAAACAGCTATGTAATAACAAATCATAGATGCTAAAGAAGGGATAAAAAGTAAAAACCCATGAGGACCAGTGATTGGTCCTCATGGGTTCAAACCTAGTTTTTCTAGCCCCTGATTGCTTTTGCAAACTCCCTGAATGAACGAACTAGCTTGTTCATGTCGTTTTGGTTATGTGCAAAAGAAACTAGCCACTGCTCATCTAGACCCGGAGGGGTAATGATGCCTCGGTTTAGTCCCCATAGCCAGCTCAATTCTGCAAGTTCAAAGTCGGTTGCTTTGAAATCCCGGTAGTTACGAACTGGGGTTGGTGACCAAATAACGGAACCTTTCACTCCAAATCCAACTGTGTGAGCTGGAAGAGCGTACTCGTCAATAATTTTGTCGATTGCATCAAGGGTTGCGTTGTTAATTGCTTCTGCCTTAGCTAGCGCTTCTGGAGTTGCAATGTTGTCAACTGCGATTGCTGCCGCAACAACTATTGGGTTTCCGTTATAGGTTCCAAAGTGAGGCATGCGACCATCTACTACTGGCTGCATGAACTCTTTTTTTCCTCCAAAAGCCGCAAGTGGCAATCCACCACCAATGCTCTTGGCAAGAGTAATTAGATCTGGCTTAACACCAACTCTGATTGCAGCTCCAGCAACACCTGCGGTAAGACCAGTCTTTACCTCGTCAAAGATAAGTGCGATTTTGTATTTGTCGCACAAAGCCCTAACGACTTTTAGATAGCCCTCGTCCGGCAAGATAATTGAGAGGTTTTCAACAATTGGCTCCATCATCAACGCGGCGATTGTCTTGCCGTGTTTTTTCATGATGGCTTCTAGTCGATCGGTGTCGTTGTATGAAACAACGTAAACCTCTCCAGCTTCAATTGCACCTGGATGATATGGCTTCGGGGCAGAAACAGACCCAATTTTCTCTATAGGGGCCTTAACTGATACTTGCAGTGGATCGTATCCACCGTGGTAGCCACCTTCGATTTTGATGATGGCCTTCTTACCCGTTGCAGCTCTGGCAGCGCGAATCGCGTACATCGTCGATTCGGTACCGGAGTTGGTGAAGCGCAACATGTCAATATCGAATCGCCTCTGGAACCTTTCAGCGGCCTCTGTTGCCAGCGGTCCCGGGGTAACAAATAGCGTTCCGACCGAGCGCATGGCCTTCTTGACTGCCTTCACAACATCTTTGTTGAGGTGGCCAACCAACATCGCACCAAAGCCCATAGATAGGTCAAGAAGCTTCCGACCGTCTACGTCTTTGAAGTAAGCGCCCTTAGCGGACACTATCGAGATTGGGTAAGGGTCCCAATGCTGGAAACTTGAGGTTACGCCCAGGGGCAGAACCTTACTCGCACGCTTGTTATGCGTGGCTGAGTTTGTTGTCGTGGATTGAAATCTAGCCCACTCTTGAGCTAGTAATTTCTTCACCCTCGTTTTGCTAATTGGGGTGTATTTCTCTGGTACTCGGCGCCTTCCGGCAGGATCGTGTTTTAGGTTTAGAACTTTGGACACGTTCTATCACTCCTTCGTGTCCTTCCATTCTCTAACAGGATTCAAATAAACACCAATCCTTGAAGACACTGGTGAGTAAGGGGTGTTTTTTGAAAAAACTTTTTGTTTTTTTGGACTTTCTTAGTTTTTTTCTCCCCTCAAGTTTTGTCCCATAAACTTTAGGGATGAAAGCCGATATTTTTACCCTTGGAGCAATTTTTTTGTGGGCTTCATTAGCTTCGCTTGCAACTCTGCTTTCTAACGTTCCGCCTTTTTTACTTACCGGTATTGGTCTAATAATTGGTGCGTTAGTTTCGCTACCCTCACTTAGATCTGGAATAACCCCCTGGAAGATTCCTCTAAAAACTTTGCTCATTGGTGTTTACGGTCTCTTTGGGTATCACTTCATGCTTTTTCTCGCACTGCAAACAGCTCCAGCTGTTGAAGCAAATCTCGTGAACTACCTATGGCCGCTATTGATTGTTCTGCTGAGCCCAATCTTTACCAAATCACTTTCTTTAAACTTCAGATTTGTTCTTGCTGCTCTCTCGGGATTCGCAGGAGCGGTTCTCGCAATCACCTCGGGCGGCTCAGGGTTTGGGTTTAGCTCAATTGAGGTGGGTTACTTCTTCGCTCTGGCGGCAGCGGTGATCTGGGCAACCTACTCTTTGGCCACCACTAAGGTTCCACGCTTTCCAACCCCAGCAATTGGGCTCTTCGCACTGGTCTCAGGGGTTCTAGCAATTGGAGCTCACTTCCTCTTTGAGCCAGCCGCTTCGATAAGCACAGCGGATTGGCTCCTACTTCTAGTTCTTGGAGTTGGCCCTCTCGGAGGAGCTTTCTATCTCTGGGATGCCGCTCTCAAGATTGGTGATCCAAGGAGAATTGGTTTGCTGGCATTTTTGACACCGCTTCTTTCAACCGCTCTGCTGGTGGTGGTGAGTGGTAACTCACTTAGCTGGCAATTACTCGTAGCAACTGGGTTGATTGTTGGCGGAGCGCTGCTTGGTCCGCGCTCCACTAGTGGGTCGAAGAACAAATAGGCCCTTATCTGGGAAACTATACGAGTGAGTAATCATCCTAGAAATGCTAAAAAACCCATCAGCGTCATCGAAACTTTATTGAATTTCGTTCGCGGATCACTAATTGGGATCGCGGAGTTGATTCCTGGTATTTCTGGCGGAACCATCGCGCTTATTACCGGTGTTTACAAGCGTGTGATTGATTCCGCAGCGGAAACCGTGCGCGGCATAGTTTTACTCTTTGGTTTCTCCAAATCAAACTTGGCAAAATCCACCACCCACCTCAAAGCAATTTCTTGGTCACTTCTTATCCCGATGCTAATTGGCATGGTTACCGCAATCTTTGTTGGGGCCGGAATTGTTGAGCCGCTTTTGGAGCAGTACCCAACAGTTACCAAAGCTGTATTTGCGGGTCTTATCGCAGCTTCACTTTTTGTTCCAATAACGCTTTCCGGTATGGGTTGGAAGCTAAGTCACTATCTTGTGTTACTGCTATCAGCATCTGCAGCATTCGCTTTTACTTCTATACCTCGAGCTGCTGATACCGACCCAAGTTTTCTCGTGATTATGTTTTCGGCTGCGTTTTCGGTTTGTGCATTGGTGCTGCCAGGTATTTCCGGATCATATTTATTACTCGCACTGGGCATGTATGCGCCAACCTTGGCTGCGGTGAACGATAGAGACTTTGGATACCTTGGCACATTTGTTCTGGGTGCAATTCTCGGCCTAGCCTCTTTTGTTTCCTTGCTTCAGTGGCTACTTGCCAACAAGATAAAGATGACCATGGTTGTGATGACCGGGTTGATGATGGGTTCTCTTCGAGCACTTTGGCCTTGGCAAAACGAAACTGGAGCCATACTGATGCCAGAAGCTAGCTTCGGGCTGGAGCTATTGATGTTTGGTCTTGGTTCGGCAATTGTCTTCGGCCTTATTGTTATCGAGCGCCGGATGGGTCACAAATAGTTTGACGAAGCAGGGCGCCAGCGAAAACAAACCTTGGGTTGCGATGTATGCAATCGCTGGGTTGATCTGGGGCGCTTCCTTTTTGTTTATTGAACTGGCGCTTACATTTCTGACCCCCATTGGAGTCGCCTTTGGAAGAACGTTTTTTGGTGCCCTGGCAATGGTTGTTGCCATGTTGATTTTCAAATCCAAATTGCCAACTTCGTTTGAGGCTTGGAAACATCTGACCATTGCTGGAATCTTGATGAGCTCGATTCCTTTTGTGCTGTTTGCCTATGCCCAAACCCAGGTAACCAGTGCCTTAGCGGCAATCATCAACGCCGTGACCCCTATTACTACCGTGATTGTCCTGCTGATTGCGTTTAGAACCGAAAAGTTGAAACCGCATGTAGTTGTCGGAATCGTCATCGGGTTATTGGGGGTACTGGTTGTTTTGGGGGCCTGGCAAGGCTTTGGTGAGAATAATCCGCTGGCTATTGTTGCGATGCTCATTGCGGTAATTCTCTATGGAATCGGAACCCCATATGTTCGAAAGTATGTCGCTCCCCTGAAGCTGGCGACTGAAGTTTCAGTATTTGGTCAGGTAGGAACAGCGGCTCTGACTCTGCTACCTATTTACCTGCTATCAGGACCGCTGATTACTGCAGTTCCTAACGTTGCGTCAGTGGGTGCGATTGTGACGCTTGGTGCTCTTGGTAGCGGTGTTGCATACCTTCTTTATTACAAGATTCTGGATGTGGTGGGAAGTGCGATAGCTTCTTCCGTCACGTACATAACACCGGTAATAGCGGTAATTCTTGGAGTAATACTCTTAGGTGAAAAGCTGCACTGGTACGAGCCAGTTGGTGGCGTGATAGTTATCTTGGGCGCTGCCATCTCACAAGGAAGTGTGTTGACTCTGTTTAGGAAAAAGACAATTGCTTAGTGCAATCAGGGCTTCCAAGGTCGACCTAGTCCTTCTAGCAGTTGCGATTGTCTGGGGCGCAAGCTATCTGTCTGCAAAAGCCATAACTCCATTTGCAACCGTTCCAGCAATGCTTTCGGTTCGCTTTGGAATTGCAACCCTTGCCATGATTGCGATCTGGCTGGTTAGGCGCAATAAGTTCTCGAAAACAGACCTATTGCTTGGAACCCTATTTGGCCTTACTCAGTCGGCAATTATGACCGTTGAGACCTTTGGTCTCAAGATAACTTCAGCGACCAACGCCGGGCTCTTGATTAGCTTGACCATTATTTTTACCCCAATCATGGAGTCCGCTTGGAAAAAGCGCTGGCTACCAAGATCGTTCTTTTTGGCGGCCGTTGGAGCCATTGTTGGCGTGGGGCTACTGGTAACAGGAAACGGTATTCAAGAGCCAAACTGGGGCGATGTGCTTCTGTTTATTGCAGCTATTGTCCGAGCGGTTCACGTAACAGCTCAAGGGGTGCTAACTAAGAACCGTGAAGCGAGTAGCTTCAACATGATTTTGATGCAGTGCCTCACGGCAACAGTTGTGTTCTTCGTTTTGGATATTCCAGGTGCCTTTGATGCCATTGCCACCTTTGGTCCAGCCCAATGGGCAGGGACTTTGTTCCTGGCGCTTTTTTGCTCGGTGTTCGCTTTCGTTGCTCAGCTCTGGGCAATTAGAAGAACTTCGGCGTCTAGATCCTCGTTGCTGCTCGCAACAGAGCCAATTTGGGCAGTTGTGATTGCGGTGCTATTTGGTGGCGAGACCCTTGCGATTTTAGGAATTATTGGTGCCGCGGTAATTATCATCAGCACTTACATCGGCCAAGGAATTGAATCCAAGCACCGAGAGCAACTAGAGCACTCGGAGAGGAAGCCTGAGAGCTCCGCTAGCTGATGTTGGCACCGCTGGGTTATTAGGTTTCACTGAGTCAACAACTCTAAAAGCTTCGCCAAGATTTGGCCTGGTGTCTTGTTCAGACTTGTTCGGCCAGTGCGCCATCGCCCATTCAGCCAAAGCGGTAATTGAAAGTGAAGGGTTCACACCCGGGTTTGCAGACAAGGCAGAGCCATCAACGATGTGTAGTCCCGGTTGACCAAAAACTCTAAGGTAGCCATCCACCACACCAGCGCTAGCATCTTCTGCAATCACAGCACCACCTAGAAAATGTGCGGTGAGTGGAATTCCGAATGGTTCTCCAATAACGGCACCTGGTGTGCCATTGACATCTTTTGCGATTTCTTTGGCAACGGTGTGACCCATTGGTACCCAGGCAGGGTTTGGTTCTCCGTGGCCTTGCTTGGAGGTAAGTCTTCTCTTCCAGAAAGTAGTTAGTGAGTTATCGCGGGATTGCATAACTAGCAAGATAAGGGTTCGTTCTGGCCAAGTGCGAAGGTTGTAAAAGTTTGGCAACTTCGGAAGATTCCTGAGGGTTACCCCAATCAGTCTAAAAATGTTTGGTGTTTGACCCTTAGGACCGCTAGCGATAACAGACTGCAAAAGTCCCATAAAGCCTGAGCCACGCCCGTATCTAACTGGTTCGATGTGAGTATCGGCATCGGGAAATACTGAAGAGGTAATTGCCGATCCCTTGGTGAAATCAACATCTTTATTCTTTGCCACCACTCCAAGCAACGACTCACTGTTAGTTCTAGATAGCTCACCAAGTCTTGGACTAATTCCAGAAAGGTTCCCGTTGGCTCGCACCTTGTGCAGTAGCTTGGCTGAACCCAGCGCACCAGCTGCAACAACAACTTCTGGAACGGTGATGGTGCGCTTAGTGGCAAACAACTTATCGCTTTGAATCAGGGTGAGGGTATAACCATTTGGTACCTGCTCGATGTTTACAACCTTGGTTAGCGGCATAATCTTGGTGCCAAGTTTTTCTGCCAAGTAGAGATAGTTTTTGACAAGTGTGTTCTTGGCCCCGTGCCTGCAACCAGTCATGCACTCACCGCAATTGATGCAACCAGTGCGGGATGGCCCCTTGCCGCCAAAGTATGGGTCTTCGACTGTCTTTCCCGCTTCGCCAAAGTGAACTCCAACCGGTGTCATCTGAAAAGTAGAACCAAAACCTAAGCGGTTGCTAACTTTTTTTAGGGCTTCATCCGCCGGCGAGAAATACTTGTTTACCTCTACTCCGAGCATTCGCTCGGCCTGGTCGTAGTAAGGCTCGAGAAGCTTTTGCCAATCGGCCATGTTAGACCAGCTGCCGGTAGTAAAGAATCTGGCTGGTGGGCGATATAAAGTGTTCGCATAAACCAAAGATCCGCCACCGACACCGGCACCGCTCATCACAAGAACGTTCTTCAATAGGTCTATTCGCTGAATACCCTTTAGACCAAGTTTTGGAAAGAAAAGGAACCTCTTTAGATCAAAGGAGGTTTTGGCAAAATCGTTGTCTTCAAATCTGGCGCCAGATTCGATCACTAGAACTTTGTAGCCTTTTTCGCAGAGGCGCAGTGCTGCAACAGATCCGCCGAAACCGGATCCGATTACCGCAACATCAAAGTCCTCTGGCAATTTCACCTAATTTCCTAGATTGTTCCTAAGGCAAAGCTAGCGGATTTGCTGGAAGTCTTTCCTGCGCAAACCACTTCTGGTGATATCCAGTTGATGAGGACATCAGTTCTAAAAATGGTGTTGGTGGGAATTGCTCAGGTGCCATAACACCCTTGCCAGACCAAGTACCCTCGGCAATTAGCTCAAGGGCAATTAGTGGGTTGAAAGCTGTTTGCAAAACAACGCACTGGGACTGGTACTCGGCCATAGTTTCGGCGTTGTCGGCTACGTGGTAAATGTACGTCGCGCGATCTTTACCATTCTTGTCTTTTCCGGTGATTAGAACTCCGGCACAAGCCTTACCCTTCATCTGCGGGCCCAGCGTCGCAGGATCTGGCAAAACAGCAACTACGACATCTCTTGGGGCTACATCTACAGGGCCTGATGCCGAACGCACCCGAACCGGCTTAGTGGCATCTAAACCCAAGTGGTGCAAGGTCTTTAAAACCGAGATGAAGTCTGTTCCAAGTCCGTACTTAAAAGTAACTTTCTTGACATCCATGGTTCTTGGAAGCATCGGAATCTCTTCGTGCTCTACATTCACGCACTCAACTGCTCCGATACCTTCTGGGAACTCAAAAATCTCAGGTTCGCTGAATGGCTCAGTTGTGTACCAGCCTTTGTCTTTTTCATAAATTAGGGGTGGGTTTAAGCATTCTTCGATAACCGTCCAGATCGAAAAAGACGGAGCAAATATGTCATCCCCTTTGTGATTTTTCACAGTCAAGTTAGAGCCATCCTTGATGCTCACTTCATCAATCTCGCTGAAGAGTTCATCGGAGGCGTACTTGGCAAAGATGTTAGATAGCCCTGGCTCAACCCCCATTCCAATTAGTGCTAACTGACCAGCCTTCTCCCACTGTGAGTTCAGTGCATACTGAGCGTCACCGAGTTTGATTCCAGGCTTGTGATACGGATCAGTTTCGTGTGGCTCGGATAAGGACATTGCCATGTCCATGTATCCAACACCAGCGGTAAACGCTGCTGAGAAAACAGTCGGGACGAACTTTGGCTCTACCGCGTTTAGCAGGAACGTGATGTTGTGCTCTTTGCAGAGCTCAACAATATTTGACGCGTTCGAAGCATCTATTTTGACTGGAATGAATTTGGCAGCAACCTCATCGCTGTGGCGCTTCCTGATCCATTCGATAACTTCTTCGGCTCTTTTGACATCAAAGTCGGCAACGACCATGACTTCAAAAAATGATCTTTCACTTGCAATTTTGGCTATTGCGGCGCCTACGCCGCCCGCGCCGACGAGTAAAATCCTCATCGTGATTTCCACATCCTTTATGGAAGTTGCCACCCCATCGAAGGGCCAATGCGGCAACTTGTATGTACTCCTAGGATACCTAACTAGTCCTTGATAAGTGCTGGAACGGACTTAGGTCTAACAACTAGGAAGAAAATAGCTATTGCGGCCAGGTGGCTAAGTGCAATCGCTATCCCCAGACCCCCAGTGGTAGCGCTCCCGAGGATTGGGTATAAAGGTGCCGCCAACGCTGCGGTGAGCGAGTTCATAACTCCCAATACTGAAGCCGCGGTTCCGGCTTCAGATCCATGACCCTGTAGGGCAATGGTCTGTATCGGTGTGATAGTCATTCCAAATGAAATCATGAACATAGCCATCAGAGGAATAACTGTCTCGATACCTGGATTTTGATCGGCAATAGTGAAAAGCCCAACCCCGGCAACAACCGCAAGAATCAAAGACGCCAAGATAACCCAAGTGGCTCGGAACATCCGACCAAGCTTGGCTCCAGCTTGAATTCCCAAGAACCAGCAAAAAGCAGTAATTGAGAAAGCGATAGAAAACTCAACTGGGGTGAGCCCCAGGCTGTCTTGATACAAGAACGGAATGATGTTCAGGTAACTAAAGAGCCCAATAGTTTGCACCATTCCAATAAGCACAAGCCCAACCAGAATGCGGTCTTTGAATACCGCTAAGAATCTTTTACTAACACCCTCGAAGCCCTTGGCTCTGCGGTTATCGATGTGATGGCTTTCTACCAGGGCTTTAGAAGCTACTAGTAATACCGCGATACCCAAAATGGTCAAGGCAAACGGAATCACTCGCCAATCTGGAGCTACCAGCAATAGTTGAGCTGATAAAAATGGGCTGACCATTGGTGCGATTCCAGAAACCAGCCAAACTCGAGCGAGCATTTTGAGCATGGCGTTGCCAACGAAAAGGTCTCGAATAATTGCCTGCGTCACAACAGCAATCGCTGCAGCAGCTAAACCCTGGAGAAAACGAAGTGCAATAAAGGCTTCAATACCGGGGGCTAGATACAGTGTTGCCGACGCAAAAGTGAATAGGCCCAAAAAGAAAAGAACTGGTTTTTTCCTACCGAGTGAATCACTCAGGGGTCCAGCGGCAAAGAAACCAATCGCTGCACCGGCGGTCACTGCGGAAAGGGAGTATTGAACAAAGGCATCTGGAACCTCAAAAAATGCCGCAATGTTTGGGTAGGCCGGTAAAAACACGTCTGTGACCAAAGTTTGAACCATGAACAAGAATCCGAGTACAAAAATGTAAACGACTCTTTGGTTTTTGGTGATCTCGGTTGTGGTTGCCGAGCTAGTTTTTGACATCACTTAGGAAGCTTCAATTCTTTGGGGTCCAGGGCTCTTGGCCCACCTAGAAAAGCTTAGCTGGCTGACCTAGTGCAATAAGAAGTGACTCGGCAAGAGAAAAACCCCCAAGCTAATTGCCTGGGGGACTTTTCTTCGAGTGAACTTACTTACTTAAGGGTTACTTTTCCACCAGCTGCTTCTAGAGCTGCCTTTGCCTTCTCGGCGGTTTCCTTGTTTGCACCCTCAAGGATTGTTGATGGAGCACCATCAACTAGAGCCTTTGCTTCACCTAGACCTAGGTTGGTAAGGCCACGTACTTCCTTAATTACCTGGATCTTCTGGTCGCCAGCAGCGTCTAGAACTACGTCAAACGCGTCCTTCTCTTCTGCTGCTTCACCAGCTCCGCCTCCGGCTGGAGCTGCTGCTGCAACTGCAACTGGAGCTGCGGCGGTAACTTCGAATACCTCTTCAAACTTCTTTACGAAGTCTGAAAGCTCGATTAGAGATAGCTCCTTGAAGCCATCGATTAGCTGTTCGGTTGTCAGCTTTGCCATTTGATTTTCTCCTTATTTTCTTTGTTAAGCGTTTGTCTCTTGCTTGGCACGTAGGGCGTCGATAGTGCGGACGGCCTGAGCCAGCGGAGCTTGGAACATGTAAGCAGCCTTGAACATTGAAGCCTTGAACATTCCAGCGGCCTTCGCCAATAGAACTTCACGGCTTTCTAGATCAGCAAGCTTCTTAACCTCGTCTGATGACAAAGTGACGCCATCCATGATGCCGCCCTTGACTACCAGTAGAGGATTTGCCTTGGCAAAGTCGCGCATTTGCTTGGCCACGTTGACTGGGTCTCCGTGAACAAAAGCCATTGCAGTAGGTCCAGCTAGTTGACCGTCAAATGCGGTCACTCCAGCGTTCTTAGCTGCAATCTTTAGAAGCGTGTTCTTTGCCACGGCGTAGGTTGCGTCAGCACTAATGGAACGGCGAAGAGTCTTCATCGCTCCAACAGTGAGTCCGCGGTACTCGGTTAGCAGTACGGCACTCGAGCTTTGGAATTTCTCCGTAAGCTCGGCGACGGTAGCTTCCTTGTTCGCCATGGCACTCCTTGATTATCTGTATTTGTCGGCAGCCCTAAGAAACAAAAAATGCTCCTCACGTAAGCGAGGAGCATAAGGAAATAGAGCAAAACTCTAGAATCTTTACTTCTTCACCTACGTGGGCAAACACTTTGTGTTTCTTAGTCAAAACAAGCCAAACTCCAAGAAATCTTGGGATTTGTCCTGCCTCAAACCGACGGTCTTTGGCTTCCCTCAGTCTAAGGCTTCAAGGGGTTGGCTGTAAAGCTCGGGTTTTTGACCTAATCTGAAAACAGGGCGAAGCCCTTTTCCAACCCCAAAGCTAAAAAGTAAACCCCACCCCTAAAGGGGTGGGGATTAAAGCGCTGTCTCGATCGCTTTTACTCCTCGAACTATTGCTAGTTCGAATACTTCTTAGCCCTTGGGCGCTTCTCGCCTGATGGCTTGTCGGCCCAACGACCCTTACCAGAACCCTGGTAGTTGCCTTTTTTCTTTGGTCTTGAATCGCGGTCACGGTCTCTTCCGCGGTGGTTAGAACCTCCGCCACGAGAGTCTCCGAAGTCCAGAATGTCTGGCGCTGCCGGAGGAGGCGCAATCGGACCAGCTAGTTCTTCCAGCAATTCAGAGCCTGGACGAACATCGGTGATCTTTGCATCGCGCTCTGCGCGGTGCAGTAGGTCTTCAACCTTGCGACGCTTTGAACGTGGGATCAAGGTGATAACAACACCTTCCTTACCGGCACGGCCGGTACGGCCCGAACGGTGTAGATAGGTCTTGTATTCCTCTGGAGGGTCAACCTGGATAACCAGGGCAACATCATCAACGTGAATACCTCTAGCTGCAACGTCAGTTGCAACAAGAACCCTTACGGCACCTTTAACAAATCTCTCTAGGTTACGAGTTCTTTGGTTCTGGTTCAGGTCTCCGTGCAGTCTTGCTGCTGGAACACCGTTATTGGTTAGCGATTCGCTTAGACGCTCAGCTGTCATCTTGGTCCTAGTAAAGATAAGTGACTTACCTTCTCCTTGCACAAGACGAAGAAGTACCTGGCTGCGATCATCTGGGTCAACAACTAGCACGCGGTGCTCGATTGTTGAGTTTTCCTGAGTTTCGTTAGGAACTTCGTAGACATATGGGTTTGGCATGAACTCGCGAACAAGTGCATCAACTTCACGGTCCAGTGTTGCCGAGAACAATAGCTTCTGGCTTTCTCCGGTGGCGCGAAGAACGCGCTTTACACCTTCGATGAATCCAAGATCACACATGTGATCGGCTTCGTCGACGACCATGGTCTCAACTTCGCTTAGGTCAATAATGCGCTGCGCCATTAGGTCCTCAAGACGTCCTGGGGTGGCAACAACGATGTCAACACCGCGGCTAAGAGAGATCTCTTGACGGCGCTGTGGAACACCACCGTAAACACAAGCTGTGTAGAAACCAACTGAGCGAGCAAGAGCTGAAACAGTTCTGTCGATCTGATCGGCAAGTTCACGGGTAGGAGCCAAGATCAAAGCACGAGGCTTGTTTGGTTTTCTTGGCTGAGACCCTGCTGCAACCAGCTTCGAAATAATCGGAACGGCGAAAGCAATTGTCTTTCCAGAACCAGTTTTTCCGCGACCCAAGACATCTCTGCCTTCCAAACCGGCTGGAATGGTCGACTGCTGAATCGGGAATGGAGTTTCTGCTCCAAGGCCACGAAGTGCGGTAACAAGCTTTGGGTGCAGACCCATCTCTTCGAAACTTCCCTGAATGAGAATTTCTGAAGCGTCAGCAACAACTAGCTTTTCGAGAACCTTGTCCTCAAAAAATGCTTTGCGGTTTGGGTTCTTGTCGCGAGCGCCAACAAAGCTTGAATCACGAGACTTGTCTCTTGAAACTCTGTCTTCGCGGTATGGGTTGCGATCGCGGTCATACTCTCTCGAGTTTGAACGTGGTTCGTAAGTTCTTGCGGATTCTCTAGATGAGTCTCTTGACGAGTCTCTAGATCCGCGGAAAGAATCGCTGGTGAAATCCCTTGCTGGACGTTCGGAGCGGAAACCGCGATCATTGCGAGCTGGACGCTCAGATGAATCTGAACGGTATCCAGATCCTGATCTTGAACCAAAGCTACGATCAGATGATCCTGCAGGCTTGCGAGGTCCTCTTGCTTCATAGCTTCTGGATTCGGCTGGTCTTGAGTCTCTGGAGTCAGAGGACTTTCTGTCTGAGTAAGAAGGCTTGTCTGACCAGTTCTTTTTAGCTGGACGTTCGGACTGGCCCTGGCCGTAACGTGGCTTATCGGACCACTCACGTCTTGGAGCATCGCTTGATCTTGGTGCACGATCATCGAAAGATCTCGGTGCGCGGGTTGCGCGGTCCTCTGCTGTGTGACGAGGCTTACGAGCCGAGTCTGTCTTTGGACCTCTTGGTTCCCAGTTGGAACCGCGATCTGGTTTGCGGCCGCTCATTTCGCGAGCGTCAGTTGCACCCTTGCGGTGTGACTTCTTTGGTGCAGCCGATGATCCTTGGAACCCTGCGGATCCAGATCGTCGTGGTGCGCCTTTAGCTGCTCCGGTTTTTGGACGCGGAGCTGATTTGCCGAAATTAGGCATAGTTTTAATTGCTTCCTCTTTATGTGGCACGCGCGCAAGTAAAGGCAAAACAATTTCTCTTTTATTGCTGCGTGTGTCTTTGCGGTCTAGTCGAACTGCGCTAGACCCTAAGCATTTCCGGCTAAAGACCGAAAGCTGTAAGAGGTAAAGACTGATGCACCCATAGTGCACTGCAAACGACTACTGCTGGGAAGTTCCCAACAAGATAAGCCTAGTTGGAAGGTTGCAATAAAGCTAGGAAAAATATCCTAGGAAATAATGCCTCGAACCTTCAGTTCTGCGCTTAGTTCTGCATCAGATGGCTCAACTAGGTGCTTGCCATCAGCAAAAACGATAACTGGGATGTTAGTTCTTCCAGAAATAGCCTTGGCTTCCTCGGTGAATTCAGGACTTGTTTCAACTTCTTTCTTGTCAAAATCAACACCCAGGGTGTTCAAAAGTGACTCTGATCTGCGGCAATCCCCACACCACTGTGCTCCGTAAAAGGTTACTTCTGCCAGTTGTTATCTCCTTATGATCTTGTGCTCTGGTATTACTAACTGCTTTCCATCAAAGCTGATTCCCGCCAAATCCTCAACCACAATGTCAGCATCGGTCTCTAAAGCCCTTTTGGAGACCCCAACAACAAAGGCTGCCCCTGCTGCTAGGGCTGCTTTGACCCCAGCATCGGCATCTTCAAAGACAATGCAATCCCCGGCGTCAAAGCCCAGCTTCTTAGCTCCCAGTAGATACGGGTCTGGTGCAGGCTTGCCATTTGCAACATCATCGCCACTGACAAACTGCTCGGGAAGAGGCAGCCCAGCTGCCTTGATACGTGCCCTTCCAAGATTTGAATTAGCAGAGGTGCATATGGTCCAGATTCCCGCTGGTAAAGAGTGCAGTAGCTCAACTGCTCCAGGAAGTGCATGAGTTTTATCAGCCGAGGATTGCTCGAGCTCATTAATTCGGTTGTTAGCGGCCTCGAACCTAGCTTCGCCAACTAATTCCAAGATTAAATCTTGGGCTCTAGTTCCGTAGTGATTTGAAATCGAAAAACCCTCGAGACCAAATTCCTCACCGAGAATCCCCCAGGCAACATCAACGGCCGCGTGAGAATCTACTAAAACCCCATCGTTATCAAAAAGGAGCGCACTGGCTCTAAGGATCATTTGCGCTTTCTCGAAGCTTTGGACTTAGAAGTGGCTTTTGCTTTTGTTGCAGTTTTCTTCGTTGCTGGAGCCTTAGTTGAAGCTGACTTCCTAGTAACTTTTTTGGTTGGCTTAATGGTTTTGACTTGGTTGCGCTCAGTTATAAACAAATAGATTCCAACCGCTGCAATCAAAAGCAACACAAGTGCTGGCACCATCGACTCAAAGAACCACTTCCACTCAAATGGCGCTAATTCCCAACCCGGGTCAAAGACATATTCTTCGCCCTCAGCCGGTTCTATGTACTCCGGCCAAATCCTTAGAGACTCAATAGCGGCTGCTCCGAAAGTGAAAGACATGATCGAAACGGTTGCTCCAAAAACAATAGAAAGCACAAAGTTCAAATTCGCAGCTCCTGCTGCCAAAGTCTGTCTTACCCTTGGAGGAGCAGCTTTGGCAGATTTTGCCTTAGAAGAAAACCTGGTTCCAAGCAAGATGCCAAGTGCGATGATGACCTGGATAACTACCCAAACCCAAACCTGCAGATCTGTTCTGGTGATGTCATACACAACTAGGCCAAAGATGATTGCTACCGCGGTAAACAAAATTGGAATGGCGTAGCCAAGACCAAGAGCTTTCTCCGATTCGGACATAACCTGCTTCTTGGCTTGCTTGACATTTTGCTTTCTGTAAACGAAAGCACGAAGCAGAATGTAAATCACAAGGATGGTTGCCAAAACAATTGGGATATAGACGTCAAATAAGCGAACTAGCAGATTTGTGTTTTCGTTGCCAAAGCTATTGAAGGCATTCAGAAAATTGCCGATGGCATAAATCGACCCGCCAACTAGGGAAATCACGACGGTCAGGTTGGTGAATCTGTGAGCGGCACGAGGAAGTGGCGACTCTAGGCCGGCAAGTTCTCTAGCATGCAAGGACAGTTGCTGTCCGCGAAGAGATAGCAGCCCGAACACCACGATTCCAACCAGATATAGATAGGTCGAGATCTTCACGGCCTGAGTGTCCCCAAGATACATGCCCTGGCTGTCGTAAATGGGGAAAACAAATAGATCTGAGTAGATGGCGAACATAAACAATGTCCAGCCCACTACAAGGCCAGTAAGAGGTGTGAGGATTGCTTGCTTAGATAGTTTGATTTCCATATCTTTAGCCTACGCCTGAGCCATAAACTTGACCCATGATTGTGGTGATTGGCGAGGCCCTTATTGACCTAATTGAGAGTAAAGCCGAATCTGGCAGCTACCAGGCGGTTGTTGGTGGAGCTAATGCCAACGTTGCCATTGCTCTTGCCCGTGCCGGAACCCCGCAACAACTTCTTGCAAGAATCTCATCTGATTCTTTTGGTCAGAAGATTAGAACTCGACTGGAATCTAACGGCGTAGGTCTTGACTACGCAATCGAAGCTCCAGAAGCAACATCTCTTGCTATTGCTTCAATAGGTCCCTCAGGTGGAGCAAAATACTCTTTTTACGTTGAAGGAACTGCTGACTGGAACTTCACCCGTGAAGAATTACCCACCGCAGTCAAGCTTTCAGAAATGGGAGCAAAGGCTCTGCAGTTTGGCTGTTTGACTATGGCTTTGGGGCCTGGAAACATCATCATTGAATCCTGGGCCAAAGAGTTTTTCAAAGCTGGCTCACTTACTTTGTCGCACGATATCAATGTTCGGCCAGCCCTCGGCTTTGATGCAGCAATTGAGCGTGAAAGGGTGGAGCGAATCAATTCCATTTCGCACATCGTGAAAGCCTCTGACGATGACATCAACTGGCTCTACCAACTTGCGCCTGGATCTAGCGTGGATGAGATTGTCTGGGGCTGGATTGGCCAGAGCGAGCAGATTGTGTTTGTCACTCGAGGCCCAGATGGCGTAAGCATTTACCGCAAGAACAGTGTTCGGATTGACGTTCCATCTCGTGCGGTACAGGTGCAAGACACCGTGGGCTCGGGAGATACCTTCTGCGCACACATGCTCGGTGGACTGTTAGCTATCGACGCTCTAGGTGTAGCTCCGGATCAAAAACTGGCAGCGGTATCAAACGATCAGTTGGTTGTAATCACTCGGATGGCAGCTATAGCTGCCAGCATCACCTGCGAAAGAGTTGGGGCAGAGCCACCAACTAATGAGGAACTAGCAAGAGTAGTTGCTAGCGCTTAAAGGGGCAGTGCCTGCATTCCATCGCGCAGCAGCGATCAAAGTTTGAAAGTTCTTTCGCTGTAAAGACAAAGTTGCCAGTAACCGGATCTTTGTAGCCTGGCTTATCTAGCGCCATTGCTAGCTCATGACGGCGAAGCATCTCTTCGCGAGCAGGGTGATCTTCTGCCAGCCTCTTTGGATGAGGCAGGCTAAGTGGTCTGCGGGTAGGAGTTGGTCTAGGCATAGAACCTAGACGCTATCTTGTGCCAGAACCATTTCTGCGTAAGAACGCGTTGTGTCGCCCGATCTTGTTCTCTCCCAGTTCAGGCTGAGCTCATTTAGGACTTTGGTTCCATAACCCGGGGTAGCACCTTCGATAAGTGCCTTGCCGTTATCTGTAACCTCGACGCTAAACCTAGTTGCGTCAATTTGATTGATTGTGACATTTACCCGGCTAGCTTGGCCGTGCTTGATGGAGTTTGTTACAAGCTCCCGAGCTAGCTCAATTGTTGCTTCGCAGGTCAAAGGCTCGTTGGTTATCGCTAGCTCTAGTTCAGCTGGGATTTCAATTTCAACTTCAACAGTGCCTGACCAAAGTTCTTTGATCTGGTTGAGAACCGAAAGCAATGTTTCGGATTCAAGTCGGTTTGGATTGTTTAGTTGCTCAAGAGCGTTCTCGATATATTTTTGAACCTTGGATAAATACTCAGGCGTTGGGTTATTGGTTTGAGACATGCCCATCGCCGAGGCGTATAGGGCAGCTTGAATAGGCCCGTGCAATAGCGCGGCCATCCTTTTGCGGTTGAGCCAAAGCTCCTGCGAGAGCCTGGAGGAAATCACCTCCAGCTGTCTGTTGACATCTTTCAGGCGCTCGGTTGTTTCTCTTCGTTGAAGCTGAACCAGCTGAGCAAAGAACAATAGAAGCCCCAGGGTGCATTCAAAAATCAGCATGGTAACAACTTGGGCATCGGTGCTTTGCATATTCAGTAGCGGCTTCAAAACAAAGAAGGCACTCAAAGGGAATGAATAAACAAGTGGCACAAGAACCCAAGCTGCCAAGGTAGGGATTTCAAGTTTGTAGGTGAGTGCCTGAACAATCCGACCAAAACCAAATATGAGTGCAAAAATCAGCGTCAGCACAATTAGAGCCATAACTGGCTCTTCCAGTAAAACGGTGCTCGAAACCAATAAGCCGATAGACATCGTTGCCGCCCAAAATGGAATCAAGAACTCACCAAGAATGACTCGCTTGGGAAGAGCAGATTTGGCCCTAACCGCAGCTGGCTCATTCTCGAAGTTCAAATCATCTTGACCCTCCGCTACTTCCCTACTAAGAGGTCTAACAACTTCATCAGCAGCATCTCTCAAAGATCCAATAACAGCTGCCGATGAGGCAGAAGCTAGAGTCTCTTGAATCTTTCGAATCGCTGGCCGGATCAGCGATTCAACTTTCTCGCTCAGCTCTTCTTGCTGCTGTTGGACCCTTGCCAGCACTCCAGCCGATCTAACCTGAAGTCTCAAACGTTCTGCGGCTAGCAAAGAAAGAGCCTCTTTATGCCTTGCGTAGTTCGAGACAACAATCGCGTTCAAGATCAGCGAGATAAGGGTAAACAGTGGTCCACCCACCAGGCGATATAAAATCTCCCCTTCTTGAAATTGCCCCGACAAAATTGAAAACTCGAGCAGAGTCAGTCCACGAATCAATCCAGCAGTAGCAAAAACAACCATCAGCAAAGCTGGTCGACTGGGCCTTGGCTTGTTGGGCAGAAATATTCGGGCAATCAATAGAGGAACAATTGTCGCGATGTAACCAATGGTTGCACTGATGAGGCGATACTCAAAAGTTGAGTCAGATCTTGTTTGGTCAAAGATTATTCCTACGCCAAAAGCGGGGATTAGGAAAAGTAACAGAACCGGGTTGGAGAGTGCGTATCTAGATCCAACCTGTTGGAATAACCTCTTGGCCGTTGGGCGATGAGGTTTGTACTCTTCGGTCACTGATCAGTCGCTACCGCACCAACAGCGCTGAGGTAGGCCTTGGAAGCGGCAATGCGCGCATTGCCAGATCCGTTAGCATCGATATCAAGTGCTTGAAAAATCCTTGAAATCATTCCTTCTACTGCTCGAACCGTAGTGCCACGAGATTCTGCAATCTGACTGTTAGACATCCCCTCGGACATCAGCTGCAGCACAACTAGTTGCCGCTTAGACAATTCGGCAAGTGGTCTTCCTTCAGCTTGGTCATGACGAAACCTGGAAACGCCTTCTTCTTTCAAAACTGCATTGACGGCATCCACTAGTTCTTTGGAATCAACTAGCTGTGATTTACGAAGATATGCCTGCGATTGCTTTACAGCCTTCGCGTCTTTCTTGGCAAATCTTGGATCTGGAAGATTAGTTAGAAAGACAACACCGATATCGGGTGACTCCCTGGCTAGGTACTCGGCGAAATCAAAACCATCAGGTCCAGAACCTAATTCAATGTCCACGATGCAGGCATCGGGATCCACAGCCTTACAAGCACGCTTGGCGTCCGATGCATTGGCAGCGGTTGTGACATTGAAGCCAACGGCTTCTAAGGATCTAGCAATTAGATCTCGCAGTAGGGACTCATTTTCGACCACGACAAGGGTTCTTGAAGTTGACACTGGAACCTCTTCTTCTGGATTTTTGGACTGAATCCAATTATGACCCGCCGAACTTATCTGAGCAATAAAACAAAGGGATAGCGGTGCGTTAGGCCTTTTATTGGCACCTCCAACAGAAACTAGGACATTTGGAAGAATGGAATAGGGTGAAAGTCGCTCTGCCCCTGCGACCTGACGTCAATTTTACTCAGTGAGGGCAGCCTAGTTGGATTTCACTCTTGACCCAATCAAAGTAAAACTCACAGCTTGTTAAGCAAAAAAGAATGACTATTTGGTTTACTCAGCCAGACAGCAAAACAGGATTTCACTAATTCAATAATCAATTCAAATTCACGCATAAATGGTCTTTTTCCAGTCGCTTTGAATATTAAATATTCCTAATGTTTACCTAGCGTTTAGAGCCAATATGGATATCTCGATTTGCGATTTTCTTGATTATTACTAGGGTAGAAAATGCACATCCAGTAATTGGAGGTTTCGTGAAAGTTGGATTATTTGGGTTCGGAAAAACCGGACGAGCTGTTGCAACAGTCTTAATAAACGAGAAAATTACCAAATTACAGTGGGTTGCAGCCAGGCACAAAGAGGAACAGTTTTCTTCTGCGACCGAGTCTCTCGGCATTGATTCTGTTGACTCCGCCAAATTCATTGACACTGGTTCTATTGACATTGGCAAACTCTTAGATAAAAATCCAGTAGATGTAATCGTGGATTTCTCATCCGAGTCAGGACTCGATTACTACGGTGAGGAAGCAGCCAATCGCGGTATCAGTATCGTTACTGCAGTCTCCCAGTATGACTCCAAGAAGCGGGCCACCCTGAAGCGACTTGCTAGAAAAACCCGAGTGCTGTGGTCACCAAATATAACTCTCGGTATTAATTTCATGTTCATGGCTTCCAAGGCACTTAAGCAAGCCGCGCCAGATTCTGACGTCCAGATCTCCGAAGAGCACTTCAGGGAAAAGGCTGAAGTCTCAGGAACTGCCGTTCGGCTAGCCAAACTCATGGGTCAAGAAGTTGAGTCAATCAACTCTGTTCGAGCCGGGGGTATTGTCGGGGTTCACGAGGTCCTTTTTGGCTACCAGAACGAAACTCTCAGGCTTAGACATGAGTCGATTTCTCGAGAGGCTTTTGGTAACGGTGCCTACTTTGCAACAACCAACTTGCCGCACTGGCCAATTGGCTATTACAACATGCAAGACCTAATCCAGCCCTACTTCTCAAACCAAACAACCGACACCGGTTCCATTCAAAAAGTAACTCCTGGTTTAAGGGGCAAGCTGGCAAGAACCCTTCGAATTCTTGCCCGGAAAATCGATTAGCCTAAATCCTCAGTAAGGCCGGTACCGCTAATTTTTAGTGGGATTGGGTCCGACAGCTCTCCCACAAACTTGCCATCAAGTTCGTTTATGAACCCAAGCATGAACCACTTGCCTTCATGTTTCACCGCTCTAGCTGCGTAAATACTCGGGTGAGGAAACCTTGTTGCTTTGGTCATGTCAAATGGCCCAAGTAGGCTCTCACCAGTTACTGAGAACATTCCACCTTCGCCAAATTTTTGCTTAGATGCTTCGGAGAGCTCGTCGGTTCCACAACACCAAAGAAGCACCGCTTTTCCGTCAATCTCTTCTACCTGGAAAACCTCTAACTGGCCGAATCCAGAAGCCCCTGAAATCAGCGGGGGTTGAACTTTCCAAGATATGAGGTCTGTGCTCACAGCATGTCCAAGTGTGCCCCGATCGCGGGTATCAAGCGAGTCATTGTCTACTCGAGCAGTAATAAACATGTGCCACTTACCATCTTCGTGCTTAAACACCCAAGGGTCTCGCCAGGCTTGATCGTGCCATTTTGAGTAGTCAAGTATTTCGTAATGTTTGGGGTCTGCTTCGACTAAAGCTTCTGAGGAGACCTTTACCCAGGAGATTAGATCATTGGATTTTGCAGCTCCAACTTTCTGAACATCTCCGCCATCCTCACGAGAAGTCCCTGTGTAAAACATCCACCAAAAGCCATCATCGCCTTTGATAACACTGCCGGTCCAAGTGGTCCAAGAGTCAAAAGCCGGCGGGTCGGAGATAGCAATTGCGTCCTGGAGCAGAGTCCAGTTCTTTAGGTCCTTTGAAATCGCATGGCCGATGTAGGGCTGGCGGTGGCGTCTATGTGGATCGCCAAGTGCACGAGATGCTCTTAGGAAAAAAGCATGATGATTCTCTCCGTCAAATACGTACCAACTATCCCAAACCCAAGAATCATTTAGCTTAAGCAACTCTTAACCTTTCACACCAGAAGAAGCCACCGAGGCAACAAAAGCCCGCTGGAATATTACAAAGACAATGATAATTGGAACGGTGATAAGGGTTGAGTACGCCATTATTTCTCCCCATTGAGTTCCCTCTTCACTCGTGGACGCCCAGAAATAATCTAAACCAACTTGAACAGTTCGAAGAGATTCGGTTTGCACTACCATCACTGGCCAAAGGTATGCATTCCAAATTGCAAGGAAACTCAAGATCGCACTAGTTGCAAACGCAGGGCCAGCCAATGGCACAATAATCCTCCAGTAAATCGAGAAGAATCCTGCACCGTCAATTAGTGCAGCCTCATCTAACTCTTTAGGTATGGTCTTGAAATATTGAACGAACAAGAATATTGAGAATCCCCATGCGATGAAAGGCGCAATCTGAACGAGATAAGTGTTTAGCCAACCCGTTGTCAGCTCGACAGTTCCATTTTCAAAACTAATTCTAGGAAGTTCGTTAACAAGCACCAAAAGCGGCATTGCGATGGTTTCGAATGGAATTACCAGCGTTGCAATGAGTGCCACCAGTATCACGTTTTGCCCCTTGAATTTCAAACGGGCAATCGCATAACCGGCCAAACTATTAACGAATAGTCCAAGCAAAACCACGACGCCTGAAATAAAGATTGAGTTGAATAGAAACTGTCCAAGTGGGAGTCTGTCGAATACTCCAAGATACTGATCAAAGTTAACATCGCCAACCGGGAAGAATGCTCTCCAAGACTTAACGTCTCCAAAGATTGCCTGTGGATCCTTGAAACTGGAAGAAATCATGAAAAGTAGCGGAAGGCTAAATAGCAACATAAAGAAAATCGCCAAACCGTACTGAACGGCTAAACCCAGGGAAAATTTAGTTTTCATGGCTAATCCTTATCCCTGGTTAGGCGTTTCTGAATAACCGAAATAGTTACAACGATGATAAAAAAGACAATCGCCAACGCAGAAGAGTAACCTATGTCATTTTTCCGGAAACCTTCTCGGAAGATATGAAACACAACAGTTGTGGTTGAATCTAGCGGACCACCCTGGGTCATCACGTTGATCTGAGTGAAGATACCCATCGCCTGAATTGAAATTATTATTAAGACAAAGACAAATGTGGTCTTCAGTCCCGGCCAGGTGACGGCCCTAAACTGCTCCCATTTGTTTGCACCGTCAACCGTGGCAGCCTCATAGAGTTCGGCTGGAATCGTCTGCAGACCAGCTAGCCAGATGATCATGTGAAAACCTACCGCCTGCCAAGCAGACATAAATATAATTGCAGGTAGGGCAAGATCAGGACTCGTGAGGAACGCCACCGGTTCATAGCCCGGTATCAGAGTGTCCAAGATAACGTTTGCTAGACCATCTTTTTGGTAAAAGAAAATGAACAATATCGAAACAACAACCATTGATGTCACAACGGGAATGAAGTATACGGTCCTAAAAAACACTTTGCCCTTGATTTTGGAGTTGATCAAAAGTGCAAGTCCTAGCGCAAGCCCTCCTTGTAAAGGGGCAATGACGGCAGCAAAAATTATGGTGTTAAGTAAAGATTTCCAGAACAGGGCATCACCGGCAATGGTGAAGTCCGCTTCAGTACCATCGGCGTTGTAACTTTCGGTTAGCACCTGCATGCCTGCGTACGGAGTGTTGTTGCCTGGTTTGGTGAAATTTCGAAGGTTGTCGAAAGCTACATTCTGATCATTTGGGTCAGCCGGGACAGTTACTTGACCCAAAGAGAGCATCTCGACGAAGTTATCTACACCCGTGAACTTGGGCTCATTGGGGCTAGCAAACTTTGCGTTAGTGAAACCTAGGGAGAATGCCAGAATTACAGGCGCAACCAGAAAAAGCAGCATCATCGATACGGCGGGGAATACAAACAGGAAACCAGCTCTTGCAGATCTGGCCTCGAGGTTGTTGCTAAAAAGTTTTCCTTTGGAAAGTTTCAGGGTTGCCATCAGCTATTCCTTTAGTAAGGGTCTTGGGGGTGTGGTAAACCACACCCCCAAGACTTAACTTAGACGACTTACTTGTAGAAGTCGTTATCCGCTAGATCAGCATCAATTTCATCAGCTGCAGCGTCCAAGGCCTGCTTGGCGTTTGCACCGTTGATGATGTCAGCTACTGCCTTCTCGTAGATCGTTGAGATCTTTAGGTAAGCAGGTGTTGGTGGGCGTAGTACACCGAATTCGTTCGATAGCTCAACGAAGATGGCGAATGGTCCACCTGGAGCATAGTTTGGAACCTCAGCTGCTGCGGCAGCAGTAGCTGGGATCAAACCAATGCGGTTAGCGAATGCAACGATGTACTTGTCCTGAAGGATGAACTCAATGAACTGAGTTGCACCTTCGGCTTGTTCACAAGTTGCGGAAACACCGAACTGCCATGAAGCAGCACCGATCTTTGGTCCGTTACCGAAGTCTGGTGGCGGAAGGATCAGTAGGTCATCTCCAAGAGCCTCGGCAGCATCCTTTACAGCCCAGTTACCGTTGTACTGGATTGCAATGGTGCCAGCGACGAACTCAGTGCGGTCGCCAGTCTGAGCTGAGTTTGCATAGCCATCTGCGAAGGTTGATCCGAACCAGTCACCAAAGGCAACAGCCTCTGCTGAGTTGATTACGCCATCAGCGCTTTCGAAGGTGTCTCGGTCGACTAGGTCTCCACCGAAGCTCTGCATAAGTGGGCTGTAAGCGTAAGGGAACCACTCACCAGTCCAGCCGTTACCCCAGTCAATTGCGTAGTCGTAGTCGCCGGTAGCGTCCACGGCTGCTAGAAGAGCATCAAACTCTTCCAATGTCCAAGGTTCTGCAACTGTTGGCACTCTCGCACCAACTGCTTCAAGAGTCGACTTGCGAACTAGCATTCCAAGTGCAGCATCCCAGGCACCAGCGGAGTAAAGCTCTCCGCTGTAGTAACCCTTGGCTCCAGCAAGGAGTGAATCCTCAAGTGCTGAGTCGATTGATAGTGGCTGCATGTAACCCGACCATGCCCAGTTAGGCATGATTGGACCATCGACATCGATGATGCAAGGTAGAGAGTTCGAAGCTGCAGCTGCAGCGATGGAGTCGTTGTACGACTCCTGTGGGAACTCCTCTAGAACTACCTCATAGGCAGTTTGACTGGCGTTAAAGTCAGCAATAGCTTCCTTTACGGTCGCAATTTCCTGATCATTACCGGCCGCGTGTGACCACATCGAAACCTTGACTGGTTCGCCACTAGCTTCTTCAGTTGCCGCACAACCAGTTAGTACAAGCGTGCTAGCCATTGTGGCCGCTAGCAGAACTCTAGTTGTTTTTGTCATTTATCCTCTTCTTGATTGGACATAGCCGAAGACCCAAAAGTTAATTTGCTAGTTGCTGAATTTCTTGGAACCGAAACAGAGTCTCGGACCACTAGCTCCCCCTGGATTTCAACTACTTTTGTTGGGTTCTCATCTCTGTCTTCGCAGATATCGATGAGTTTTTCCACTGCCTCTCGCCCCATTTGGTAATGGGGTAAGCGGACGGTGGTTAATCCGGGGCGTAAACCTCCGGAAATCAATTCCAAGTCGTCGAAACCGACAACGGAGACTTGTTCAGGAATACTAATCTTTAGCTCTAGCAACGCTTGGTATGCACCCATTGCTAGGGGGTCGTTGTAACAAGCAATTGCGGTTATCTCCGGATCGCGAAGCATCATCTCCAAAGTTGCGCGATAGCCATTTTCGGATGTTCCTTCATTTACTTTATAGATTCGCTCATTAGGTATAACCCAACCAAAGTTTTGTGCCGCATCAAAGAAGGATTTGGTTCGACCCACAACGGCAGGCCACTCAACCTCATCAATAATCAATCCGACGTTCTTATGGCCAGCGATGCCCAGCACTTTTAGTGATTGCATATACGAGGAATACTCGGCTGGAATGAAAGTTGGATAAGAACCTTTATTGGGAATGCAGTTTGCAAAAACAAGATTCCTAGGTACTAACCTGGGGAGCTCTATCGGTGAGTGAAAATATGCCGCAATTAGTGTTCCAACTACTTGATGCTCGCCTAGCAAGCCAAATGCTTCTTCGATTGATTTTGGATTGTTCTCGACCTCCACAAAGAGAAGCTCATAGTCATGAGATCTAGCAGTCTTTTGAGCGGCCGAAAGAAGTTGACCTGCATAAGGAGTTGTGGCGACCTCGATGCTAAGCATTCCCAATGTTCTTGTCTGTTGCTCTTTGAGAGATCTCGCCAGACGGTTGGTCCGATAACCAAGCTCCTTGGCAACTTTTCTGATGCGTTCTTCCGTTGCTGCAGAACAACGTTTTGCACCCTTACCGGCCAAGACGAGCGAAACAAGCGAAACTGACACCCCTGTTGCTTTTGCAACATCTGCGAGCGTTGCTTGGATCACTTAGGCCTCCAATTTAGTCAAACGATTGACTAATTGATGACGAAATTACCACAGTCCAGACCCCGACAAGCCAGGTTCGGCTAGATGTTACTAACTCGTGATAATCCCTTGAAAAACGCTGGATTCTAGGCATTTTTAGTGGAGAGTAACCGACTAGCCCCGCAGCCTAGGGTGCTTTCGATTGGTCTTACCTGCCCCACGACCCACCTCATAATTGGAGAATGACAACAGACGTCGTAATAGTAGGTGGGGGACATAACGGCCTAACCGCAGCCTGCTATTTAGCCAAAGCCGGACTAAAAGTCACGGTGCTGGAAAGGCTCTCCACCTTCGGTGGAGCAGCGGTGTCTGAGCAAACCTTTACTGGAGTAGAGGCAAAGCTTTCGAGATACTCCTACCTGGTTTCACTTCTTCCAAAAAAGATCATTGAAGACCTAAAGCTAGATATCCAACTAGCCCCCAGGCGTTACTCCTCTTATACACCGCAACCTGGAACCAATAAGGGACTGCTGGTAGATAACCAAGACAAGATAGCTACCGCTTCCTCATTTGAATCAATCGGGACAACCAAAGACGCAGAAGCTTGGCATGAGTTCTATAGAAAGACCACATTGCTAGCTAAAGCACTGTTTCCAACAGTGCTTGATCCACTGCCCACCAGATCAGAAGCCAAGGCAAAGCTAAGCAAGCTTTCAGGTAGTGACCAGATCTGGGAAGAGTTCATAGAGCAACCGGTAGGCAAGGTTATCGAAGAAAGTTTTGAATCGGATCTAGTTAGAGGAGTGGTTCTAACAGATGGTTTGATTGGAACCTTTGGTTCCAATCTTGATCCAAACCTGGATGTCAACAAGTGCTTTTTGTATCACGTGATTGGTAATGAAACAGGAGACTGGAACATCCCTATCGGCGGTATGGGTCAAGTCACAGACTCGCTTTACAAAGTAGCAAAGCAACTTGGAGTTACCTTGCTAGCCGATTGCGATGTTAGCTCCATAGGTCAAGACAACACAGTTGTCTACAGCCGGCAAGGAAACCAGAACTCGATTCAAGGCAAGTATGTGCTGGCTAATGTTTCCCCGACGGAGTTAGAGAAACTAACCGGGGTAGAGGACATAGTTCCCGCAGCCACCAAGATGGATGGCGCCCAAGTAAAGGTAAACCTTTTGTTGACGCGCTTACCCAAACTCAAAGACCAGTCCTTGGACCCGGTAGCCGCCTTCGGCGGAACATTTCACATCAACGAAAAATACAGCCAGCTACAAAGCTCCTTTGAGCAAGCGTCCAAGGGTGAGATACCTAATCCCTTGCCTTGTGAGATCTATTGCCACTCACTCACTGACCCAAGCATTCTTTCCAAGGCATTACAGGAGCAAGGCGTTCAGACTCTAACGGTCTTTGCCCTACACACCCCACACGCTCTACTAGTTGGCAAAGACCAAGACAAAATGCGAGAAAAACTCAAGCAGGCAGTGCTCGCCTCTTTGAATTCAGTTCTTGCAGAGAACATCGAAGATCTTCTGATGAAAGACGCCAATGGTGAGCTCTGTATAGAAGTAAAGACCACTCAAGATCTTGAAGATGTTCTCAGGCTCCCTGGAGGAAACATCTTCCACGGAGCACTTGCCTGGCCCTTTCTTGAAGACCACCATTCACAATCCACCGCGGCCCAGAAGTGGGGAGTGGAAACCAAAAGAGAGAACTTGCTGGTTTGTGGGGCAGGGGCAAGACGAGGTGGCGCCGTTAGCGGCATTGGCGGTCACAACGCAGCGATGGCAGTTTTAGAAACTATTGGCTAATTAGCCCTTTTTGTTTGCTTTGTACCACTGATAGGTCGAAGAGATACCGTCTTCAAGCGATATCTTTGCCTTCCAACCCAAATCAGTAAGCCTCGAAACATCGAGGAGCTTTCTTGGGGTTCCATCCGGCTTTGATGAGTCCCATTCAATTGATCCTTCAAAGCCGATAATTCGTTTAATTGTTTCTGCTAGTTCCTTGATTGAAACATCTTCCCCAACTCCAACGTTGATGGCGATGTCGTTGTCATAGTTTTCCAATAGGAAAATACAGGCACTGCCCAAATCATCTGCGTGCAAGAACTCTCTTCTCGGCGAACCCGAGCCCCAAAGAGTTACTGAACTGGCTCCACTGGCTTTAGCGTCATCAAACTTTCTAATTAGGGCTGGCAGAACGTGAGAGTTCTCAAGGTCGAAATTGTCACCTGGGCCATACATGTTGGTGGGCATCGCAGATATCCAACGGTGGCCGTATTGGTTTCTATAGGCCTGGACAAGCTTCAGTCCAGAGATCTTGGCTAGGGCATAGGCCTCGTTAGTCTTCTCAAGCTCTCCAGTTAGCAGGTACTCTTCCCGAATCGGTTGCTGGGCAAACTTTGGATAAACACAGGAAGAGCCAAGGAAAAGAACTCTCTCTATTCCTGAAGCATGAGCCCCATCAAGAAGGTTGGTTTCAATCTGCAGGTTTTGAGACAAAAACTCCACAGGATAAGTGTTGTTGGCCTGAATACCACCGACCTTGGCAGCAGCAATAATTACTGCGTCTGGCTTTTCCTTAGCTAGGTAAGCAAATACCGCGGCTCTGTCCAACAGGTCGAGCTCAGCCCTTGTTTGCCCAACAAAGACGTGCTTGGAGCCTTTTTCAATTTCCCGAACGGTTGCTGAGCCAACTAGGCCACGGTGACCTGCCACATAGATTTTCATGTTTTCTTCCGAGGTTTAGCTTTTTTGGCAACGAGTACCTTTTTAAGGGCACTGGTCTTTCTCTTCTTAAGAGCTGTGGCTGAAGAAGAAACGGATGCGGTTTCTTTAGTCCATTCGTTATATCCTGGAAGGCCAAGTTCTGCCCTGAGTTTCCAAAGGGAAACCAAAAACACGGCAAAGGCTACCGATCCAGTAATCCAGACCAAATTCGGTGAGAACCAGAACAATTCACCGCTAGCAGGTCTTCCAACCCACCACCACTCAAAGCCATAGTCGAGATTTTCTGCCACATCGCTCATACCAGTTAGGTAGCGACCCATATTGGTTCTAAGCGCAACGATGTGAGCAAACACCAAAGCGAACCCAATAATCCAAACTTGACCGCGAGACATAAGTGGGCCTGAGTTCATGGAGGTTCGAAACATTGCGGCAGCAACTAGCATTCCGAGCAACCCGGTCAAGTAACGAGGTTGGACAAACTGTCCAACAAGCAATCCACTCGCGCTAAGAGCTAGTAGAGGAACAAGGATCAGCGCAGCAAAAATCAATGAGACTGACAACCCTTGTTGCAGGTTGAAATACATAATCGCTGAAAATAGCAAGCTCAGGAATACTCCCCAACCGACCACCCAAACAATTGGAGACATCGCGGTATCGAGCCATCCAAGACCCCAAACGCCAAAGCCTCCAACCCAAAGGGTGGGTAGGTTGATTATGTTTGCGTACAGCTGTCCACCCGTAAAAGTAGTTAGCCCACCGCCTGGAGCACCGGTGAGTGTTGCCGAAGTGTTAGCGGAGCCAAACAGGAATATTGCTCCCATTAATAGAAGTGCTGCCGCTATTGAAAGGTTTACCGGTGTGATCATTTTGCGTGTGAAGGTAATGATTATTACCGCAGCAATGGCGACCAGAGTATAAAGAGCCGAATCGGGCCGACTTCCAGCTGACATTAGAAGTGTAGCCAAAGCAATTGGTCCCAAAATCCAGCGGGATCTTCGATCCTTCGTAAGGACAAAACCTAGCAAAGCTGAAAAGAAAAGCACCACTGCATAAACACCCCAAGCCGAGGGGTTGGTGCTTGGAAGAATAAACAAGCCAAGCGGAAGCGCTATGGAAACTGCGCTAACCACCGGTACTCGCCGCAAATGTCTAGGTAAAGCAAAAGTTACAGCGGCAAAGCCGAGCACTATCAGTATCGAATTGAAAAAACGGATGGAAATCACAGAAGCCGTCAAGTCATCACTGGCAAACCAACTCATAACCCAATAGAAAATTCTGGGGTTTTCTCCCCCGTTACTTCTTGTCGTTGGTGCAAATACTTCGGTTTGCTTACAGGTAGCAGTGTCATCTGGGTTAAAGGCATAACAAAATGGATACTCCATCAATGTTTCACGCACTACTACTTCACGCGGTTCAGAACCTTCCTCGCAGATGCCGTCACGGAAGCCCTGCCCACACCAAATGCTCACCAAGTGGTAATCATCATCTGGGGTGGAGCCGATGGGGGATGCAAAAGCCCAAGCACCCAAAGTCATGATGGCTGAAACAATCGAGATGCTTGTCCAGCGAACTACTTTATTTGAGAATCCTTTTTTGGAGTCTGCAGCTTTAAGCGAGGTGGTCTTTGGGCTTTCTGTCTTAGCCATTACTGATACCCGCCCCTGCTGAATGTCTCGACATAATTCTTCAAATATAGTCCGATTTGTGGCAATGCCCACTTTGATCTAATTGATTGCTGAATCTCAGACGTATAGGCAACGTTTGGGTGTCTAGATCTGCCAGAAAGTTGATTCAATCCTGTAGTCATCAACCAAGCTGTCGCTCAAGGTTGACGAGGAAATAACGAGAGCCTGCGAACCTGGTACTAGCGAAAGAATGCCGTTTGCGTAACCCCCGGGAACAAAGAAAGCATCGAGTGAATCGGCTTCGAGCTCTGCAACTTGAGGCACTTCTGATTTGTCAGGATTGGACCAATCCTTGACTCTTACAGCACCGAATCTAATTCGCCCTGACAGGGTAATGAAGATCTTCGACTCAAGCTCGTGGCCGTGCCAACCGCGAAAAGGTTGGCTATCTGAATTATTGATTATGTACATTCGCCTGAAGTTCGAAATATTCAAATCATTGTTGAAAAGTAAGGATCCTCGTTCATCCACATGCCTCGCGCCAACAATGAGCTTGGGGGCTTGATCCATGTTTTGTCCTTCTATTTCTTCAAGCAGTTGCAGTAAGACTCTGGTAGTACCCAGCTGCGATTAGAGATAGTTTCTCTGGGTTATACCTTGAATCAATAACAGCATAGTTCTCAGCCCTTGCAGCTTCAGAATCAAACCTGCCTTCGATTACATCTAGAACTGCACCGCGAAGAGCATCTAAATCATTCGGGGTGAAGATAAAGCCGGTTTTCTTGTCAACTACCCACTCCTGGGCACAAGAAGTGTTTGTTTGGACTGGAATTGCTCCCATAGCCATTGCCTCAACCATTGATGTTGAAATCCCATCGGAAAGAGAATGTCCTACGTAAATCAACGAGGATTGGAACAGCTCCATTACTTGGTTGTGAGACAGAGCACCTTTTTTATAGGTTGTGATTTTCATTCCAGTGGATTTGGAGAGTTTCTTGGCAGCTCGAAGCACAGGTGCGTTGCAGCTGTATAAAACGATCTCGAGATTTCCTAGTTTGGCCCCCAAGTCTGCAACGGTTTCTAGGGCAACGATGGCCTTACCCCAATGGTTTTCATACCCCTTGATTGTTATCTTGTCGCGAACAACTTCCGGTCCATTGAATTTGGCGAGCCCGCCAGCAACCGGCATCAGCGGAAGCGTTTGATAGCCAGAAGAAATCTGTGCTGCGAGGTTGTAATCTCTTTTGCACTCCGCGCTGAAACCATCAGCTATGTCGAGCAAGGCTTTTATCTTTGCCTTGTGTTTAGGAAACTTTGAAAACCAGACAATTTCACTTCCGTAGTTGGTAACAATAAGTTTTGGTTTCTTCTTCAAAAGCTGAAAGGCTCTTCGCGTTGCGTATCCAGCATTTTGCAACTCATGGACATGAACGATTTCTGGATTAAATCGTCGAATCCTCCAGGCGATGTAGGCGCCCCTAACCCAGTCGGAGAGAAACCTATCCGCTATCCACATCGGTAATGAGAAAACTCTTGAGAACCAAGTAATTGATAGTCGGTTTGTTTTCCGTGCGCGCTCAGATATGCCCTTTTGAACTCTTCTGTGTGGAGATGCGGAGACAACCTCGAAAATCAAATCGCTTGAATCAAATTGGGATATCCAGCGCGAAAGATGAATACTGTCTGCCATTCCGACAAGAAGTATTCTCATGATTTCTTTCTTTTTTTTCGGCCAATGCAATTGCGACTTTTATGTCTCATTGCTGAATGATTACGTTTAGTCTAATTTGAAACCAAGTTTGAGGGTCAGGTGTATTGAGTTCTACGGCCTGATTTGTGTCCAATTTATCTAGCTTTACCCCTTGGATTGATTTCACAGCCGGGCTGGACCACAATTCACAAAGTTAGGCGCCCAAATCTGCTAACTTTGTCCGCATGAAGAAAAAAGCGCTTATCACTGGTATCACGGGTCAAGATGGTTCTTACTTAGCTGAGTTTTTACTCTCCAAAGGCTACGAGGTCCACGGCTTAGTACGAAGAGCATCTAACCTCAACACCCAAAGGATTGACCATCTGTTTGAGGATGTTCATGAAGAAAATCGCTCTCTATTTCTTCACTTCGCAGATCTCTCAGATGCCTCTAGGCTCACAACTCTTCTTTTTTCGATTAGACCAGACGAGGTTTACCACCTAGCTGCTCAGTCACACGTGCGTGTTTCATTTGATCAACCAGAATTTACTGGCGACGTCACTGGATTGGCCACCACTCGCCTGCTCGAGGGTATAAGGCTCGCTTGCCCAGAAACCAAGTTTTACCAGGCCTCGAGCTCAGAGATGTTTGGGGCGACTCCTCCTCCTCAGAGCGAAACTACAGAGTTCTATCCAAGAAGCCCATACGGTGCTGCCAAACTCTACGCGTATTGGATGACCCGAAACTACAGAGAAGCATATGGATTATTCGCAGTAAACGGCATCCTCTTCAACCATGAGTCACCTAGAAGAGGAGAAACCTTCGTAACAAGAAAGATCTCCCGTGCGGTTGCAAAGATCAAGCTTGGGCTGCAAAAGGATCTTTACCTGGGAAACCTAGACGCCGTCAGGGACTGGGGATACGCCCCCGAGTACGTAAGAGCAATGTGGCTCATGCTTCAATCTGACACCCCCGAGGATTTTGTAATTGGCACAGGTGCTTCAGCAACAGTCAAAGATTTTCTGGACTACTCATTTCAAGAAGCAGGGTTGGATTGGCAAAAGTACGTCAAATTCGATGACCGCTATGTTCGCCCGACAGAAGTTGACTCACTAATTGGTGACGCCTCTAAAGCTCAGAAGAAACTAGATTGGAAGCACACTCTAGACGTGGCCGGCTTAGCCAGCCTGATGGTAAAACATGACATCGAAAGTGTGACGAAGAATTCTCACGTTGTAGACGTGCCTAAGTTCCTGTAAGCAGTTTAAAGTACAGATTGGATTAATCGCCTTCATCAATTCTCATAAGATCTACTACCTTTTCAACCGAAGGATTTCGGGCAATTAATTCCTTGAAGGTTCCCGAATCACTGACTTTTCCGTCCTCAAGCAAAATGACTTTGTCTGCGTGCTGAATCGTGTTGAGCCTGTGAGCGATGACCACCACGGTGACCCGTCCGCGCATTTCTTCAAGGGTTTTTTGAATTTCTGATTCTGACTCTGCGTCCAACGCAGAGGTTGCTTCGTCCATGACCAGCAGGTTTGGCTTCGAATAGATAGCGCGAGCAAGTCCTAGTCGCTGCATTTGGCCACCTGACAAGCTATCTTTCAATTTCCCAAGAGAGGTATCAATTCCTTCAGGCAGCTCCTTGATTAAAGCTTCCAGATGAGCGGCTTGAAGTGCGGAAACTACCTCTTCGCGGTCCACACTTTCTGGCTCGACTCCTAGGGCTACATTTTCCAAAATCGTTCCGGAGATCATTCCAGGTTTCTGAGGAACATAGCTCACACGTCCACCGATAGAGCGTTCAAGTTTTAATGAATTGGTAATTTGGGTCACACGCCCTGATGTAGGGCTTATGAGCAAACACAGCATGTCTGCGATTGTGGACTTACCTGCACCAGATGGGCCCATCAGTGCAGTCTGCGATCCTGGCTCAATAGTGAAATTTAAATTCACTAAAGCAGGCGACGATGAATCAGGATATGAGAATGTCACATTCTCAAATACTGCACCGATGGGTTGTTCAATTTGATTGATTAATTCACCGGTGTTTAGTTCCCTAGTTTCCCGTTCGACTAATTCGGGCAACCCCTTAAGAATGTCATGAGCGATTTTCGCAGACGGAAGCGCCGCTTTAATTCCGAGGAATGAAGCTTGAAGAGGTAACAAGGCGGTTGTAAGCCTAAACGCACCTGCGAGAAACACGCCAATCTTTCCGACCGAACTGGCTAGGTCTCCCGATGATACTTGGGCCAGGAAGAATAGTGCAATTCCAATGATTAGGGCAGCTTCAACAATGTGCCTAGGTAAAGTAGCGAGAAAAGTGCTTTTTGCAGCACTGTTTGTAGCTATCGTTTTTGCTGAATGAATATCCCGTACATACTTTCCTTTCTTCCCTGAAACAGTCAGTTCACGAAATACTGCCAGTAGGTTGCTTATTGAAGTCGTTAGCTTGATAGAGCTATGGTAATTTTCAACTTGAGCTCGAAGAGTTACTGGCCCAATCAGGTACTGAATAGCAAGGGCAACGAACCCAAAGTACAAAAGCCCAACCAGTGTTGCGCTTGAGTCTACAAACAAGAAGCCCGCGATGATAAGCGAAATAAACAGCACGCCATCCGAAAATATATTATTTACGCTATTTAGTAAGGTATTAAAAGCGCTCGAAGTGCCGGATGTAACTGCATACATCATCTCCTCTAAGGAATATTTCCTGGCATCGGAAAGATTGCCGTTAAACCTAATCTCGGATATCCGCTTGGCTGCTTTTGATTCGATTTTGGCAACAAAAAAAGTTGCCCATCCTGTGAGAGCTATATTTAGTAGTGATTTAGAAACAAAGAGGCCAATAATTATGGCTGCTAAAATTGGGGCTGTTTGGTTTGTCACACTCGGTAGTGTTATGCCTGAGAATTCAACTTTTGGGCCTACCCCTCCTGACGCGATTGCTCCTATGGATGTTGCCAAGTACCCAACAGCAGCAATTGCTGCTATGTCAAAGAATGCAAGAGTTGATCTGAGCGCCACAAGTGAAAACCAAACTAGTTTTTCAGTTCGCGTCAGAAAAGAGACACTTAGTTTTATTGATTTGAGCACAACCAAAGTCTAATTGCGGTTGGTGAATTTGATTACTGAGCAGAGCGGAGACGAGAGGATTTGAACCTCCGAGGGGCTTTAACACCCCTACCTCATTAGCAGTGAGGCGCACTCGACCGGGCTATGCGACGTCTCCGAGAACGTTCTGAGTTTAGCTCAATTTGCTCTTGAGCTAAGAGGTGAGATGTGAGGCCAATGGTTGTTAGGGGCTTGGAGTTGGTTTGATCACAACTGGAACATCATTACGAATCGCATCAAAAAGTGCACCGGCCTCATCAGGGAGTAAGCCGAGGCGGCCGTTATCAGCACCGCCAAGTGCATAAGTTGGTACTGCAGTGAAAATCATTCGTGAGATGTCAACTTTCCTAAGTGCTCCGGCCAAGGTAACCATTGTGTCGAGATCGGTGACTGATTCGGATAGCTTCATGTTTCGTGCGGCGGAACTGGCAAGACTGTAAAGAGCAACCGGGTTGTTAAGAACTCCATCTTGCTTTATCTTGTCAAACAGAGACATGAGGAACATTTGTTGATTTGAAATTCGACCAAGGTCAGAACCGTCTCCAAAACCGTGTCTCGTTCTCAAGAAGCCAAGGGCGTCTTTGCCTTTCAGAGTGTGTGTGCCTGCTTCAATGTAAAACTTGGAGTAGTCATCAGAAATATCCTGATCAATGGTCACTTCTACACCACCGACGGCGTTTGACATTTCAATTACGCCGTTGAAGTCGATCATGGCCAGAAACGGAATTTCTAGACCAGTAAGTTTTTGAATTGTAAGGTGCGTGCAAGCTACTCCACCTCGGGAGATAGTTGCGTTTATTTGCTGACTGTCAAGTGCCGGGAAAACTCCTCCCTCCGGATTCGGACATTCAGGAACCGAAACCAGCAGGTCTCTAGGGAAGGAAACTACTGTTGCGTCCTGTCTGTCTTTTGTGATGTGTAGCAAAATAATCACGTCTGCTAGCTCGGAGGACACTTGTCCCTCGCCATATTCTTCCCCTTGGCCATCTCGGGTATCAGATCCGATAAGCAAAAAATTGATTGAACCCTCTAGGTCAACCTCACCACCGGTTGCCAAAACTATGTTGTCTTGATTTAGTTTGTTGTAAATGTCAAAAGCCGAAATTCCAGCAGCTGCCACTGCAGCTCCTGCGACAACCGCCAAGCCCTTAAATGCCCAGCGGACATACTTTCTGCCCGGAGCGGGTGGCTTCTGATCTCCGTGTCTTGGTGGGAATTTCTTGGGATCAGCAGGAGGTCTGATTACTCTGCGGGAGGCGAAGTTTGGTAAATTGTCTGACAACAAACTTCCAATCCCTATCTAAACCTAAGTTTTCAGTCTATTGAAAAGAGCTGAATTTTCGATCAAGCTCTGGAAACTCTCAGCTTGAATGGCGGAGGCCGTGGGATTCGAACCCACGAAACATTGCTGTTCACTGGTTTTCAAGACCAGCTCCATCGGCCGCTCGGACAGACCTCCGTAAAGGAGTTTATAGCAATTGCCAAGTACTAGCGACGCCTAGAAAACAAAAAGCCCTCTAGTCCCGCAAGAACCTGCGCAACCCCGTCGTCAGTAACTGATGCGGTCACATCGGTTGCAGCCAATTGAACTTCTTTAGGGGCTTGACCCATGGCAAATGCTAGCCCGCCAGAATTCTTGGCCCATTCAAACATCTCAATGTCATTTCTTCCATCGCCCATTACTAGAACTTGATTCTTTTCGATTCCCAATCGAGATCGCTGAACTTCTAAAGCACTTGCCTTAGTGACACCTTGTGGGGAAATATCTAACCAAGCGGTGTAGCCAATTGCATAACTCACAGAAGACAATCCGATCTTTGAAATCAAACCCAAGAATTCATCAACGTCATGCTCCGGCGACAAAACAACGACTCTGCTAACAGGATGGTGCATAAGCTCATCAAGGGGGGTCTCAAAGTTTTGGTCACCAAGTGCATAAGAAGGGAAGGGTCGATGAAAACGGTAGCTACCATCGACATCTTCTACGGCGAAATGGGCTTGGGGTAAATGTTCGATGAGCTGTGTGAGCACTTCGGCAGGTTCAAAGGTAATCACGTCGGCTATCTTGAATCCTCTTGGGTGCTGGTTATCTAGCTCAACAGTCACGGCTCCATTTGAACTCACGACAAAGCCTTGCTCGATACCAAGGTCTCTAACTACGGGGACGGCGTTTGGGGCAGATCGGCCGGTTGCAACAATAACTTCATGGCCTAAGTCCTTTACCCGACTTACTTCTTTCGCGACCTCGGGAGATAGATACCCATCGTCATGAACTAGAGTCCCGTCGATGTCCAGACCGATGAGCCATCGGTCACCTGGGGAAAGATTTGGCATGTTGGATTCGTTATTGAGTTCTTTTATGCGTTCTTGGGAAGGATAAGTTCTTCTCCACCAAGGTATGGCCTCAAAGCAGCTGGGATCTTCACCGAACCATCAGCAAGCTGGTGGTTCTCTAGGATTGCGACGAGCCACCTTGTTGTGGCAAGAGTTCCATTTAACGTTGCAGCTATCGCCGTCTTGCCGTCTTCAGTTCGATAGCGAACATTTAGACGTCTGGCTTGATAAGTTGTGCAGTTCGAAGTTGAGGTCAACTCACGGAAATCCTTTTGAGTTGGAACCCAGGCTTCCGCATCGAATTTACTTGCGGCCGATGAACCGAGGTCACCGGCTGCTGTGTTAATGACTCGGTACGGCAGCTCACAAGCTTGAAGCATCTGCTCTTGAAAAGCTAAGAGTTTTTGATGCTCTTGCTCAGCTTGTTCGGGTTTGATGTAGCTAAACATTTCAAGCTTGTTGAATTGGTGAACCCTGAGAATTCCTCTGGTATCTTTTCCGTGACTGCCGGCTTCTCTTCGATAGCAGGTTGACCAACCTGCATATCTGAGCGGTCCGTTGTTTAGATCGATAATCTCGTCGCGGTGATACCCAGCAAGAGCAACTTCACTTGTTCCGGTGAGGTAGAGACCATCTGCTGGAAGGTAATAGATTTCATCCGCATGCTCGCCAAGAAAACCCGTTCCTGCCATGATTTCAGGTCTCACAAGAGTCGGAGTAATCAACGCAGTAAAGCCAGCCTTGGTCGCTAAATCTAAAGCCAGGTTCATTAGAGCAAGCTCGAGCCTGGCACCCATGCCTTTTAGGAAATAGAACCTGGAGCCAGAGATCTTTGCTCCTCGTTCAATGTCGATTACGTCAAGTAATTCGCCAAGAGCAACATGGTCCCTAGGCTCAAAATCAAACGCGGGTTTTGTCCCTACTTCCTTGATGACAACAAAGTCTTTCTCGCCCCCGGAAGGAACACCCTCATTTACTACGTTTTCAATTTTCCATAAGATCGCATCGAGTTCTTCAGAGGCCGTATTGGCTAACTCATTAGCAGCCTTGACTTTGTTAGCTAAGTCTTGAGCGGCTGCTACTAGTTCAACTTTTTGATCTTTAGAGGCACTGGAAACTAGCTTGGAATGAGCGTTTTGCTCAGCCCTTAGGGTTTCAAATTCCGATAGCGCTTTCCGGCGCTTTGCGTCGGCATCGACCGCTTGGTCAACTAGTGATTCTTCTCTACCCCTGGCACGCTGAGATGCCTTGATGGCATCTGGGGATTCTCTGAGGAGATTTAGGTCGATCACCCTTCAAGAATACAAGGCAAGGGGCAAAGCGAGTTTAGGTTGCGTTACTAACGAGCTTTGCGAATGGCTTCCAGCCACTTCTTAGCTTCACCATATTGTCCGTTTGAGTTATTGCCAGATGGAGCAGTCTGCTGTTTGTCTGCTCTGGGGTAAGAACCTAAGAAACTGACCTTGGGGCTGAATCTGTGAAGACCAGCCAAAGCTTCACCAACTGACTCATCCAACACGTGTCCTTCGGCATCGATATTGAAACGGTAACGACCTAGCCTGTCGCCAATTGGCCGTGATTCAATTCGCGTTAGGTTTACACCCCTGGTAGCAAATTGCTCAAGCATCTCAAGAAGGGATCCTGGTCTATCGGTAGGAAGCTCAACAATTACCGAGGTCTTGTCAGCTCCCGTTGGTCTAGATAAATCCCCCGCAAGGCCAATTTGAATAAATCTGGTCTGTGCTTGCTTGTTTTCTCCGATGTTCTTCGCAAGAGTCGTGAGCTTGAAATGGTTGGTGATTGTAGGTGCGGCTATTGCCGCATCCGCGGACGAGCTCTCCAAAAGATCCTTAGCTGCAGAAGCAGTCGAAGTAGTTGGAAGGTGCACATGACCTGGAAGTTTCTCGAGTAACCACTTTCTGCTTTGCGCATAGGCAACTGGGTGGGTTGCTACAGTTTTTACGGTCGAAAGTTTTGTTCCCGGCTTAGCGACCAAGTTGAAGGTAACTGGAACTAGATACTCTCCATAGATTCGAATCAGTTCTGTTCCGGCTAGGGCATCAAGAGTTGCTGAAACCCCTCCCTCAATCGAGTTCTCGACTGGAACAACAGCTCTGGTTACTTTTCCAGACAAAACAAGTTCAATTGCGTCAGCGACATGGTTTACAGGAACCTGCTTTGCTCCCTTGGTCTGCTTGATCTGTGAAAGTGCGATCTCAGTAAAGGTTCCCGCTGGTCCAAGAAAGGCGTAGGAAGCTTTAGCTGGTTGCTTATTGCGCTCAGATGACATGTATAAAGGTTAATCCCCAATCATCGCCTTGGGTAGGTCGCTAAGGAAAAAAAGCTAACGCGAGCAAGAATGACTCTAGAATTAGAGACAACACGGGAGTTTGGTGAAACCAGACTGAGAGGGAGACTTTATAGTCTTCGACCGTCGAACCTGATCTTGGGTAATGCCAGCGCAGGGAGGACACTCATAAATCCCGTGCCCAACTAGATGGAAGTACTTAAGGGGCACGAAATGAAAAGAATCGCACTACTCGCACTAACCGCAGCCTTACTCTTTACTGGCTGCGCACCACCCACTCAGGCTCAGGTTGTGACCCTGGTGGCCCACGACTCATTTGCTATCTCGGATCAGTCAATCGCAGAGTTTGAACAACAGTCAGGCTTCAAGCTCGAGATCGTTAGAGCCGGGGACGCAGGAAGCGTCACTAACCGGCTTGTTTTGACAAAAGACTCTCCTATTGGAGATGTGGTGTTCGGAGTCGACAACACTTTCCGGGGTATAGCCGATGAAAACAACCTCATGGACGGGCCACTATCCGAAGTTACCTATTCAGATGTTTGCTTCAATTACGACAGGGTTTGGTTTGAAGAAAACAATCTAACTCCACCTACTAGCTGGAGAGATCTAACTTTGCCCGCCTATGAGGGTCTGACGGTAGTTAGTAATCCCCTGACTTCTTCCCCGGGCCTTGCTTTTCTGGCAACCACAGTTGCCGCTTTTGGAGAAGGCGGTTTCGAGAATTTCTGGCAAGAGCTAAAAGATAATGGCGTCAAAGTTGCAACTGGTTGGGAAGAGGCCTACTTCACTGAATTCTCTGGTTCGGCAGGGGAAGGAAACTACCCAGTAATTCTTAGCTACAGTTCATCGCCAGCTGCAGAGATTAGAGAAGATGGAATCTCTCAAACAGTGCCGCTTCTAGATGAGTGCTTCAGGCAAATTGAGTATGTTGGCATCTTGCAGGGTGCAAGCAACCCCGCAGGAGCTAAAGAACTAGTTGAATTCTTACTTTCTGAATCTTTTCAGTCAACTATGCCGGGACTGATGTATGTGTATCCGGTGAATCCCGAAGCAGTTGTGCCTGCCGAGTGGGCGCAGTTTGGGCCACCAGCTAAATCCACGATTGGTGAAAGTTTGGATACTGCAAATAACAGAGTTAGCTGGCAGGACAAGTGGTCTGTAATTTTTGACTAGAAAAATACTGTGGCTGGTACCCCTATTATTTGTCGGGCTAGTTTTCTACTGGCCGGTCACACAAGTTGCCTTGCTTGGGGCGTCTGGCGACTGGTTATCAAGGCTGGCTGAGCCAAAGATCGTAGAGATCGTTTGGTTCACAATCTGGCAGGCAGCTTTGTCAACTTTCATGACCGTGATCATTGCGATTCCTGGCGCATACCTCTTATACAGAAGATCTTTTTCGGGTCAACAAGTTGTTCGAGCACTAATAACAGTGCCCTTTGTGCTGCCAAGCATCGTGGTAGCCGTTGGGTTCACGGTGTTTCGAAGTGTCCATGAGTTTTACCAAGGGCTGGGTCTTACTTTCTTGGCAGATCCTGTCTATTGGATTATTGCGGCCCACGTATTTGTGAACTACTCAATAGCGGTAAAGACCATAGGTGGGGTTTGGGCAACTATGGATGCTGACATCGAAGCAGCTGCCGAGCTAGATGGGGCCGGGAGGCTCAGAACACTGGTGGCAATATCTCTGCCCCAGCTCAAGCCAGCGATTTACTCGGCAGCGGCTTTGATTTTTCTTTTTTCGGCAACAAGTTTTGGAATTGTTCTGGTTCTTGGAGGTGGGCAAGTACAAACTATTGAAACAGCAATTTTCTTTGCCGCAACCCAAAGACTAGATCTTGAGCTAGCTGCCGCGTTGGTCTTAGTTCAGACCCTGATAACCGCTTTGGCTTTCTTGGTGGGTACCAAACTTGCAAAAGGCAGCTTTGGTCTCGAGCAGGTGTTCGAGGGGTCACGAAAGCCAAAGGTTGATCGCCGAGATTTGTTGGCTCTCGTAGTCAGTTTTGCCGTCTGGGTGGGCTTATTAGCAATGCCTCTGCTGCTTGTGCTAGTTAGAGCCTTTGAAGTTAGTGGCAAATTTAGTTTTGAGAATTTTATGAATCTTGGAACTCGAGGAGCAAGAGACCTTCTGAACATTACGTTTATTGATGCGGCGGCTAATTCAATTCGAAACATGGCAGTTGCAGCCGTAATCGCCTTTGTGTTGGGAACACTTGTCTCCTGGTTACTTACTCGAACTAGATTTCGCTCTTTGGATTTAGTGTTTTTACTTCCGCTTGGTGTTTCAAGTGTTGTGTTGGGCTTTGGGTTTTTGGTGTCTTTTGATGCCACCTGGTTTCCCCTACGTTCAAGCTGGCTAATTGTTCCTCTGGCTCAGGCGCTTATCGCTCTTCCTATGGTCATCCGGTTAGTTCACCCGGCGCTTGTTTCTCTCGGAAGAGAGCCAATTGAGCAGGCGCAATTAGACGGTGCAACAAGCTGGCAAAGTTGGCGATTCATTGAATCAAGGATGATTCGAAGTGTTCTTCTAACGGCGCTTGGCTTTGCAGCAATTATTTCGATTGGGGAGTTTGGCGCAAGCAGCTTTCTTGCCATCGGTTCGCAAGCAACAATTCCTACTTTACTTTTTAGGCTGATTTCAAGACCCGGGGATCAAAACTACGGAATGGCTATGGCGGTCTCGGCAATCTTGATTGTGATCAGTGCTGTCGTTGTGTTTTTAGTATCTAGAGTTCCGAAAGAGAAGCGTTAGGCATAAGGAATCTGTGGATTAGCCACAGCTGGTAGATTCTTTTGGTGCCGAGAATCAAAGAACTTGCCGCCAAGGTACTTCTGGCACTTGGCTATTCCATCAGCTCCAAGACCAAGAAGACTCTGATCCAAAGAATCTGGAAGTCAGGGCAAGAAATCTCGAGGGCTCAAGCAAACAAGCTGCTTCGAAACTCAAAGAGTCAACTTGGACAGGACATTCTCGCTCTATCTGTCACGGGTTTGAAAAAACCCGGTTTCTTTGTTGAGTTTGGAGCCGCAGACGGAACGGCGCTAAGTAATAGTCACATTCTGGAAAAACAGTTCGGATGGTCGGGAATTCTTTGTGAGCCCAGTAAAAGTTGGCATCCAGCTCTAAGGAAGAACAGAGGATGCACAATCGACACCCGTTGTGTTTACTCGGCATCCGGACAGAAGATTAGCTTTTCAGAAAACTACCTGGGCGAGTTGTCGGCCATTACTGAATACGCTGAACCAAACAGTCATGGGCTACTCAAAAGAACTACTTCCTCTTACGAAGTAGAGACAATTTCACTGCAAGATCTTTTGGCTGCACACGGTGCCCCGAAGTACATCGAGTTTCTTTCAATTGACACTGAAGGTAGCGAGTTTGAGATCTTAAAACACTTTGATTTCCGAAGCTACCGATTTGGTGCGATTTGCGTTGAGCACAATTTTGCAGACACTAGAGAAAAGATCAACGGTCTACTTTTGGCTAACGGATACCAGCAGGTTCATGCAGATTTGTCAGATTTCGATGATTGGTACATTCAGTCAAAAAACTGAAAGCTGCCTTTAGGTAGGCGATCTTTAATAACCTGAATTGATTCAGGATTTTGATCTACCAAAATGAATCTTCTGCGAAGTTCATTTGCTACAAAACCTGTAGTTCCAGAACCTGCGAAGAAGTCCAAAACAACATCGCCTGGTTTACTACTGGCCTGAATGATTCTTCTTAGAATCCCAACTGGCTTTTGAGTTGGATAACCGGTTTTCTCTTTACCTGTAGGCGAGACGATGGTGTGCCACCAAACGTCTGTGGGTAGTTTTCCTTTTTCAATCTTTTCTGGCGTGACTAAGCCAGGTGCCATGTAGGGTTCACGATCTACTTCCTCGGAATTGAAGTAGTAGTTCTTTGGGTCTTTTACGTAAACCAAAATCGTGTCGTGCTTGGCGGGCCAACGACTCTTGGACTTTCCTCCATAGTCATAAGCCCAGATGATTTCGTTCAAAAAGCACTCTGGGCCAAACAGGGCATCCAGTAGCACTTTGGCGTAATGGGCTTCGCGATAATCCAGGTGCAGATATAGGGTTCCTGAGTTGCATAGAACCCGAAAGGCCTCCTCGATTCTTGGTTCTAAAAACTCCCAATAGTTGGCAAATTGATCGTCGTAGGACAAGACTGTGGACTTAACCGTCTCATAGCGCTCTCCCTTGAACCCAATGCGGTTACCTTCGTTACTTCTTTTGGTCGTTACCTTAGATCGCTGTTGTTCTCGGCCAGTATTGAAAGGCGGGTCAATGTAAACGAGTTGAATAGACGAGTCGGGAATTTGCTTCAAAACAGCTAGATTGTCACCAAAGTAAAGGGTGTTTTCCAAAGTCGCCATAGGAAGTAGATTAACAGCCATGGAACCAAAAGTTGTTCACAACCAGCAGGCCAACCGCTATGAGCTTTGGCTAGGGAATGATCGGGTTGGGCTAGCTGATTACAGCCGCATGCCCGGTGAGAGACACTTTGTCCATACCGAAGTAAACCCTGAGCATCAAGGGAAAAACTACGCCGCTATCTTGATGCGAGAGGCATTTTTGGACATGCGTCAAAACTCAAAGGACAAGGTTGTCCCGGTGTGCTCGTATGTTGTCACCTACATGCAGCGCCATCCTGAAACTCATGATCTACTCAAGGGTTCAATCGAGGAAGCTGTTGCCGCGTGCAAGCTTCCTAGGAGTGAATAGCACTAACTAATTCGGGTGTTTATCCACTTGATTAGGTCTTGGAGAATATCGTCTTTGTTTAGCTCGTTGTAAATCTCGTGGCGGGCATCGTGATTAACGAATAGCTCAATATCTTAAATTCCAGCCTTCTTTCGATATGCCTCTACCAGTGCCTTGTTGGAATACTCACCGCCGATTGGGTCGGCTTCACCCACCTGAACAAGAATTGGCAGATCACTTCTCACGTTTTTGGATGGCGTTCCGAACAATTTCAAAGAATTAGCAACACCAAAAACCTGCATAGCTGCAGCCAAGAATGTTAGCGGGTCAGCAACAAATTTTTTCTGAACTTCAACGTCTCTTGATAGCCACTCGTATCCGGTTGATCCAGGAAGTTTCTTCCAAACCTTATTGAAATCACCTGTTGCTAGATAGCCAGGCATTGTTAGCGCACTGCCTGAGAGAACAACCGCGTCATACAAATCTGACGATTTGTTTATGACTTTTTGTGCGATAAATGAACCCCAACTGTGTCCAAGAAGTACAAGTGGCTTGCTAGGGTTTTCGGATTTAATGAGCTTCGAAAATTCCAAAACCTGATTGAAAGTAGCATCCATACCACCTTGTCCTAAGTTTCCGAGTTTCTTGATTTGCTTTCCTTCTATTTGCCCAAGGCCAGTTTGACCATGGCCTCTGTGATCGTCAGCGTAAACGCTAAATCCCGATCTGTTTAAAACCGCGGCCATCTGGTCATAGCGTCTGGCATGCTCGCCTAGTCCGTGAGCTATTTGAACAACGGCCCTGGGGTTGGCTACGGGCCACTCGAAAAAGATAATTTCGACCCCCAAGAAATCAGTGAATGATCTAGTTAGTGGCAGTTCCGTCATTACTTCCTCCTTGTGCAAATCGCCTCTAAAGATGCTTTAGGTGCAAGTAACGCACTTAATGGCCGTAGGTGTTCTCTATTGTAAGTTATTTGCAAAAGCTAGGTTTCGATAGATTTGCTCATCAATTGTCTCTGCGGTGAAGTCATGTTTTTCACACTCTTCGACCCACTGACTATTGTCTGAATGGAAATTATCTATTTTACTATCGCTGATGTTGGACACGACTCTAACATCATGATCCTGCGATTCGGCAATTTTCTCGGCGAGAGTGTTGAGTGATGTTAACTCACCGCCGCTTTCAAAAAGTTCGCCAAAGCAGTTTCCAGAAAACAACTTGACCGTGGCAAGTGCGAGAAAATCCTCGGCCGAACTATAACGCCTGTGAACTAGATTGGTCGCTTCGACTTTAATCTCAGGTGAAAATGACTGGTTTATGAACGAGGTGAAGGCGGAATGATTCTTAGTCGCAAGCGTTCCGCTGAGGCTCCAGGGTCGCATTACGATACTCTCCTTACCTGTATCCCTTGAGACTTCTAGCACTCGGTCCTCAGTCAAGCGCTTTAAGTACCCGTATGGGTTCGTCGAGAAATTTCCCTTAATTGCATCGCTTGGATAGACCGCAAAGCCGCTTGAAGTGAATATTCCATAACGCACAGATGACATTTGAAGCACATTGATTGCTTGTTCAATGAGTCTTTCATTCACTTTTCGGTATTCATCTTCTGGCATTGTGCCTAAATGTTTGTGAGTCAAGAAACCAAAATCTACAATCACAGTGGGGCCAAAGTTTGCAATTAAGTCCTGGTCATACTCGTGGATTTTCAAGGTTTGATTATCCAAAACTAAGTTACGTGCTCGTGAGCCAGTAAAAAGGAATTCGTGCCCTTTGTCTTTGTGAAGAGCGAAAAAGGTTTTGCCTAGCCAACCCGAAGCACCGGTAATTAGAAACTTCTGCTTGGAAAAATCTTTACGACCGATAAGCTCAATCGCTTTTGGACTTAGGAGGTTTTTGGTAGAGGTCAAAATCTTCTCCTTAGAAAATAGCCGAAAGTCATTTTTGCTTAAGCAAACACCTGCGACATGGAACTTGGTTTTTTACCAGATAAAATTACCTTCGACCACATTCTACTCTTGAAGTTATAGATGCCTTCTTCGGTAAAACATTGATGGATAAGTGATTTTCTCAATTCCTCGAGTTGTTTTGGAGTTCCGCCAGCGCGATCCAGTAGCAACTTAAGATAATGCAACTAGGTAGATTCAAGAATTAACGGGGCTGCTATGGAATTGGGCCAACCTGCGAGTTTGGGGGTGTTTGGTTAGGAAGAGCAGAGCGAATATGGCTTCCTCACAGCTATTGATGCTAACTTTGTTTACGTGATCCACTTAACAAGTTTGGGGATATTTTGACTTACCCTCACATGAGTGCCCTGACTGGAAAGAGAATATTCCTGACTGGGCATACAGGATTTACGGGGTCTTGGACAAGCATTTGGCTGAGGTCTCTCGGTGCAGAAGTTTTTGGGTACTCTTTGGAACCAGAAACCACTCCAAATCTATTTACAGAAGCAAAGATTCAAGATTTTCTGATTGGAGAATTTGGGGACATACGAGATTTTGTCTCTCTACGAGATCGAATGTCTAGCTTTAGGCCAGATCTAGTTCTTCATCTTGCTGCACAGCCTTTAGTTCGAAGGAGTTACAGGATTCCCAGAGAAACTTTTGAGACCAACACCCAAGGAACGGCAAATGTTTTGGAGGCGGCCACCAATATTTCATCTGTTCGGGGTGTTTTATGCATTACAACTGACAAAGTTTACAAAAATCTCGAAACTGATTATCGATATGTTGAGTCTGACGAACTAGGGGGAAATGACCCCTACTCCGCTTCAAAAGCAGCTGCGGAGTTGATTATCGGAAGCTATCGCTTGGCGCTTCAATCGAGAAAATCTCATGACCAAATTATTGCTGTGGCTCGCGGTGGCAACATTATTGGAGGAGGGGACTGGTCAGAGGACCGGCTTGTCCCAGACTATATTCGAGCTTTAGAATCCACTTCACCCTTGGAAATTAGGTTTCCTCAGGCAACAAGGCCTTGGCAACATGTCCTTTCTCTGGTGGATGGTTACTTGACAATACTCGCGGGGATGCTTGGGGCTGAGGCTAAAAAATTTGATCGCCCTTTCAATCTTGGTCCAATGGAACCCGAGTCAATTTCAGTGTCTGAATTGCTTTCTTTGCTGTCCCATAAACTCCCTGGGGTCAGAGTCCAAGAACAGGCTTCCGAATATCACGAAGCCGGTAAATTGGGGCTCGACAGTTCTCTTGCTGCAAAAACATTTGGTTGGAGTCCCAATTGGGATACTGCAACATCCATAGGAAAAACTGCAGATTGGTACAAAGAGTTCCTTGATAACAAAAAGTCTGCTTACCAACTTTGCTTGGACCAAATAGAATCGTGGAAGCAAGCAAAGAGAGTGGCGTAAATGGGATCAATGAAAGCAGTAATTCTTGCCGGTGGCATGGGAACTCGCATTTCAGAGGAGTCCCATCTCCGGCCGAAGCCAATGGTTGAAATTGCTGGCAGGCCAATGCTCTGGCACATAATGAAAATGTACTCAAATCATGGCATAAATGAATTCATCATTTGCCTCGGTTACAAGGGATACATGATTAAGGAGTACTTCTATAACTACTATCGGCATACTTCTGATTTTAAGATTGACCTAGCAACAGGTGACTACGAGGTGCTAGATAGTCAAACAGAGAATTGGAAAATAACCCTTGTAGACACCGGATTAGATACTCAGACTGGTGGCAGACTAAAACGCGTTAGAGACTACATCGGCGATAAAACTTTTTGCCTGACCTACGGTGATGGTGTCTCAGATATTGATATTTCCAAAGAGATTGAATTTCACAAATCCCACGGGAAGCTTGCCACAATTGCAGCAGTTCAACCTCCCGGAAGGTTTGGAATGTTAACTATGGATAAAGAAGGTTTGGTGACTGACTTCAGAGAAAAGCGTGCGGAAGAAGTTGGTTGGATTAACGGAGGATTCTTTGTTTTAGAACCCTCAGTTATTGACCTTGTCTCCGGTGATGAAACTATCTGGGAACGAGAGCCCTTGGAGCACTTAGCTAGAACTGGCAACCTAGCTTCTTACAATCACGCAGGTTTTTGGCAGCCCATGGATACGTTGCGAGAAAAGAGAGTACTCGAGTCGCTCGCAGCCGATGGTACTCCTCCTTGGCTTAAGCGCTAGAACACTAAAGGTTTCTTAGGGTCCAAGGCAATTGGATTCTCAGATACGCGACGCAGACAAGACGTTTCGTAGATTTGCCTACTCAAGAATTTACAACCAAATGTTTTCTCTAAAGAAGCTTCTCCTGCAAGGCACCAAATCGGTGTTGAGTAATTGATACAGCTTGTTCGCGAACCAGGTTCAACCCCACAAGGCGCCCACAAACTAGAACCTCACCAGTAATGATGTGAATATCCGGCTTGGTTCTAGCTATTCTAACCCACCCTTCGTTGGACCCAATCTGCCAAATTCGAAGCCCCAAGCTTGGTTCGTTCATTATTCGTTTTTCAAAGTCGCTGCTGCTCTCAATCTGAACAGAATTATGGTTTACCTTGCCAATAAACCCTGGTGCTACGCTCACTGGAACTTTGAACCCTGAGCGCTTTACCGCCAGCAACACACGGTCGACATCTTTTTGTGTGGCTGTTGATCCGACGCGAACAATTAGGTTCGCTGGAAGATACCTTCTGTAGTTTCCTTCTACTTCCAGCTCTCCCCCGTCTAGCTCCTTTGGGGAGTAAATCTCTTTCCAGGCAATCTCGTCTGAGGCCTTCGCAACCTTCAAGAATGCTGAAGGGGTTAGCTTATTCACGGTTGCTGGATTAGACCATGTACCAAACTGGGTGAGATAGCTCGAGCCACCGGCTTTTAACCCTGAACCAACAGAAGAGCGCTTGAAGCCTCCAAAAGGTTGACGATTCACAATTGCACCAGTGATACCCCTATTTACGTAGAGGTTTCCGCTGTTCACTCCATCAATCCAAGTAAGCACCTCTTGGTTATCTAGAGAGTGAATTCCTGCAGTCAAACCATAATCGGGAGCGTTCTGAAGCTTTATTGCTTCTGCTAAATCTCTTGCTCTCATAATTCCCAGGACTGGACCAAAGACCTCGGTCATTTGAAAAAACGATCCTGGCTTAACGCCCAGTTTTATTCCAGGGCTCCAGAGTCTGCCTGTTGAATCAAGCTTCTTGGGCTCTAATAGCCAACTCTCTCCAGCTTCTAGCGTTGTTAGAGCTCGCTCTAGCTTTCCGGTTGGCTTTTGAATCACTGCGCCGATTGAAGCTGCAAGATTGTCAGGCCAGTCCACCTTCATGGACTTGGCTGCATCTACCAATTGGCGCCTAAATTTTTCAGATTTATAAACCGGGCCCACCAGAATTGCAAGGCTCGCCGCCGAACACTTTTGACCCGCGTGACCAAATGCACTCTTTGCTAGATCTGCTGCGGCCAAATCCAAATCGGCAAACGGAGTAACAACGATGGCATTTTTCCCGCTTGTCTCCGCTGCCAAACGAATCGATGGCTTGTGCCTCTTGAATAGCTCAGCGGTTTCAAACCCACCTGTAAGAACAACGCTGTCAACTGATTGATGTCCTACTAAGTAAAGCCCTACTTCGTTGTCTGGAACAGCAACTACTTGCAAAACTGATTTGCTGATTCCTGCCTTATACAAAGCATTGGCTACAGCAACTCCGCAGTTTCTAACTTCTGGTGCTGGCTTTAAAATCACGGTGCTGCCGGCAGCTAGCGCTGCCAGCACTCCTCCGATTGGGATAGCCACTGGGAAATTCCAGGGCGGAACAACAAGAGTCAATTTGTCTGGGGTGAACTTAGCTTCTTTATTGTTGACCAGTTCTGGAATCAAAGATGCGTAGTATCTAGCGAAGTCCACGGCCTCTGAAACCTCCACGTCAGCTTCGGCAATTGTCTTGCCAGCTTCCGCCATCATTACTGCAATCAGCTCAGATCTTGAGTTCTCAATTTCGTTGGCAGCTTTTAGAAGTAGCTGTTGACGCTTCTTATGCTCTTTGCCCCAAGCAGTTGCCACGGCAAGTGATTTCTTGACCAGCTTGTCAATCTCAATTCGGGAATCAATAAGCGGTAGTCCTGCGTTTTTGGTTCTAGAAATTTGCTTAGTCAATGATTCTGATTGTTTCTGAATCTTTTTGGCGTTTTCTCGAACAGCAACAATCGCTGGATCGCTATCTGGTTGGTTTATAAACTCACCCTTGCTGGCGGCTTTAGCTGCTCCCGCTGAATTATCGGCTTGACGGTTTGGCTCAGTGCCGAGTTTGCTAATCAACTTAATGGAGCTTAGGAAGCGGTCTCGCTCGCGCTCAGAGATTTTCTTGTTTGTGGTGAGTTCAAAAACACCAGACATGAAGTTATCAGGCGATGCGTTTTCTTCCAGCCTTCTGGTTAGGTAGGCAATTGCAACTTCAAACTCTTTCGGTGAAACAACAGGGGTGTATAGAAGTAGGTTTCCAACGGTTTTCTTCACACTCGCTGAAAGTGCAACTGCCATACCCTTGAGCATTTCAAAATCAATTCGATCCAGCACACCGTTTTTCTTTGCAAGTAAATATGCGTAAGCCACGTCGAATAGGTTGTGTCCGGCGACACCGGTTCGTACAGACTTCGCCACTTTTGGATCCAAAAGGATTTCTAACAATCTCTTGTAGTTGGCGTCCGACTCAACTTTGGAGTTGTAGGTGGCTAATTCGAAGCCGTGCCACTTGGCATCAACTAGCTCCATGGCAAGGTTTGCACCTTTGACCAATCTGATCTTGATTGGTGCTCCGCCTGCGCGCACTCTCTTCTGCGCAAAAGCAATGAGCTCTTTTAGTGCTTGATAGGAATCAGGAAGGTAAGCCTGGATAACGATTCCAGCCTTTAGGTTCTTGAGCTTTGGCTTTGAAAGCATTTGCTTGAATACCTCGATGGTGAGCCAAAGGTCTCGATACTCTTCCATGTCCAGGTTTATAAACTTCTTCTCGCGGTTTGCGTAGTTATAAAGTGGCTCAAGCCTTTGGATTACTCGTTCGATACTGTCTTCGTATCCCCACATCGACAGCTGCGAAACGACAGACGAAACCTTCACTGAAACGTAGTCAACATCTGGTCTCTGTAGTAGTTCAAAAGTTTTTGAAAGTCGGTTGGTGGCCTCAGCTTCTCCAAGAACCGCCTCACCCAGCAGGTTTAGGTTTAGTTGAACACCTTCGGCTCTAACTTTCGAAAGATGTTTTGTTAGTTTGTTTGGTCTGGCGTCAGCAATCAGATGTGAAACCAGTGAACGAAGAACAAATCTGGCAATTGGAATTACCGGGAAAGGAAAGTAAGGCGCCATAAAGCCACCTAGCTTGATGGCGAAGCGATCAAGAGGAGGCAACGCCATTGGAACAATCTTGGTTAGCTTTCTAAGCTCGCGAGCAGCGACTCTAATGTTTTCTGGCCTGATGACCCTATCCACAAACGCAAGAGTGAATTCAAGACCATTTGGGTCTTTGAGTAACGCCGAAAGTCTTGCTTCAGCCGCCGACGACTCAGCGTTCCCCTTGGCGTCTTTCAGCCAGGTCTTAACGAGTTCAACGGATTGTTTAGCAAGGGCTTGGCGATTCATGGTTGTTTCTAGTCCCAATTACTCGGTGCTGGTTCCCTGCCCTTTGGCAGGGAAGATGCTACGGACCAGTTGGCTACCCACTGCGGCAAGATCGGCATTGGGCCATTCCAAGGTGTGTACTCCAGGATTTCCTTGGGGGTGACGATGCCTCGAGATCTTTTCAAGAACCGGATTCGAACAACTGCCCTGGCGTAGATCTCCTTACCCACCATAAATCTTTGTTCAAAATAGAAAGCCTCGTCGGTCCAACCAATAACTTTTGATTCCAGATCAAAGGTTTGCCAAAGCTGTAGGGACTTTCTGAAGGTTATGTTCTCGGCAACTACGACTGGGTACCAACCAATTTTGTTCCATTTCTTCCAAATACCGGTTCTCTTGCCGTGGTCATAGCGACCCAGGTCCATGATTGTGAGAAAGACACCGTTGTTCATGTGAGCGTAGATGTCTAAATCCGTAGGCCAAACTCTGAAGCGGCGTTTAGCAACTTCATTGATCTTTATTTTTGATCTAAATCTCCAGCTCATGAGCTGGTAGATAACTCTAAGCCAAAGTTTCATTTACCAAATACTCACTCGTTTGGACTCTTCCAGCCAAAGTTTGTCAGAAGGGCTGAGCTCAAATGCTTCGTAGAAAGCATCGATGTTTCGAACAATTTGGTTACAACGAAACTCTGGGGGTGAGTGTGGGTCGGTTGCTAGTCTTTGCAAAACCATTTCGTCTCGTCCCTTAGTTCTCCAGGCTTGTGCCCAAGACAAAAATAGTCTTTGCTTGCCGGTAAGACCATCTATTAGCTCGGGTTCTTTTCCTGCCAGTGACATCAGGTAGGCCTTATATGCAATCCCCAGACCACCAAGATCCCCGATGTTCTCACCTATTGTGAGGTCACCGTTGACTTTGTTGTCATCGGAGAGTTGCTCTGGTGAAAGTTCATTGAACTGAGAAATCAAACTAGAGGTTAGTTTCTCAAAAGCTGATCTGTCTTCATCACTCCACCAGCTAATGAGTGCCCCATCGCCGTCATACTTGGATCCCTGGTCATCAAAGCCGTGACCAATCTCGTGACCAATAACTGCACCAATTGCACCGAAGTTAACAGCGTCATCCGCATCCAAAGAGAAAAACGGTGGCTGCAAAATAGCTGCTGGAAAAACAATCTCGTTGAAGCCAGGGTTGTAATAGGCGTTTACGGTTTGTGGGGTCATGAACCACTCGTCACGATCTAGCGGTGAACCAATTTTCTTCATCTCACGGTCAAGATTCCAAGAGGTGACGTTTTTGACGTTTGAGATCAAATCATTGCGATCGATTTTGATGCTCGAGTAGTCTTTCCACTTAACTGGGTAACCAATCTTCGGTGTGAACTTTGTTAGCTTTACAAGCGCCTTCTTTTTGGTCTCATCGCTCATCCAGGAAAGATTCTCAATACTGTCTTTATAGGCATCGATTAGATACTGAACCAACTCGTCCATACGCTTTTTGGCTTCAACTGGAAAGCACTTCTCAACGTAGATCTTTCCAACAGCCTCGCCAAGCGAGCCTTCGACCAAGCTCACGGCTCGCTTCCAGCGAGCGCGGTTTACCGGGGCTCCGGTCAATATTGTTCCGTGGAAGCTAAATCTTTCGTCCACAAAATCTTGAGACAAATAAGCTGCTGCCTGGCTGATTCGTTTCCAGCTCATCCAAAGCTTGATGGCTTCTAAGTTTGCCTCCGAGAAAGTGCCCTTTAGGGATTTAAAGAAGGAAGGCATCATCACAATCGACTCGCTGAGAACCTTCGGGCTTATTTTTCCACCTTCAAACCACAGGTTCCAGTCGAAGGTTGCAGTTAGTTTTCTTAGCGAATCAAAACTTGTAAGGTTATTGGTTTTCTCGGCATCCCTGGTCTCGACATTGTTCCAGTGATTTGAAGCTAACTTGGTTTCGAATTCAAAGATTGTTGGCGCGGCATCCTTAGCTGCCGATTGTTCCCAGCCAGCCAGCTGCAGCATCTTTTGAATGTGAACTATGTACGCCTCACGAATACTCTGGTGCTTTTCTTCTCGGTAATACGCCTCATCTGGAAGCCCAAGACCTCCTTGATACAGGTTCACTAGGTATCTGGTTGGATCATTTGGGTCGTTGTCGACGTACATTCCAAACAGCCCGCTAACTCCAGTTCTTTCAAACTCACCGAGCATTGTGGTGACCTCTGAGAGATTGGCGAGCGCCTTAATGCGGGCAAGATCAGCTTCAATAGGTTTGGCGCCAAGGGCATTGGCTTTTTCTTCATCTAAGAATGAGGCGTAGAGGTCGCCGATTTGCTGGCATACTCCCGGTGTTGGGTTTGCGGAAGCTTCCTCCAAAATCAACTTGACGGCTTCCTCGGAAGCGTCAGCAAGCATGTGAAAAGAGCCGTAGATGGCTTTGTCTTCTGGGATCTCGGTGGTGTCTAGCCATTTGCCATTGACATGCCTGAACAGGTCGTCTTGGGGTCTAGTAGCTGGGTTCAATGCTGTGGCGTCAATGCCTGGAGACAAATTCATTACTTCATCCTAGAAGGTTCTAGAGGCTAGGCTTTTTCCTGTGGAACTCCAGAAAATTATCCTTTACTACGGCTTTGCTCCGGTGCCCGACCCAGAGGCTATGAAGCTTTGGCAGCGCACCCTGTGTGAATCTTTGGGCCTCAAAGGTCGAATTCTGATCTCCAAGCACGGCATCAATGGCACCTTGGGTGGCGACATGGCTGCACTAAAGAAGTACGCGAGAGCCACCAAGGAGTATCCAGGATTTAACCGCATCGATTTCAAGTGGTCAGATGGCACCGGTAATGACTTCCCAAGACTTCGGGTTCGCTCCAGAAAAGAGCTAGTTACCTTCGGTGCCCCCGAGGAGCTTCAGGTAGGACCTAGAGGAGTTATTGGTGGCGGCAAACACCTCAAGCCAGAAGAGGTAAATCAGCTGGTTCAAGAGCGAGGCGATGACGTCGTCTTCTTTGATGGCCGAAATGCATTTGAGGCAAAAATTGGAAAGTTCAAGAACGCCGTGGTTCCCGATGTTGAAACTACCCACGACTTTGTTAAGGAAATTGAATCAGGAAAGTTTGATCACCTAAAGGACAAACCCGTTGTCACATACTGCACTGGCGGTATCCGCTGCGAGATTCTTTCTGTGGCAATGAAAAACCGTGGCTTCCAAGAGGTCTATCAAATCAAAGGCGGCATCGTTCGCTACGGAGAAGCATTCGGCGATAAAGGCCTTTGGGAAGGTTCGCTCTACGTTTTTGATGACCGCATGAACATGGACTTTTCACCAGATGCCAAGGTAATAGGTAAGTGTGAAGCGTGTGATGGTCCAACGAGCAAATTCCGCGATTGCTCTTCGCTTTCTTGTAGAGATTTGATTTTGCTCTGCAACGATTGCGCAGAAATCACTGAGAATCTTGCCTGCAGTCCCTCACACACCAGAGGAAAGCGGATCGGCGCAACAGTCGGATAGTAAAGCGTCAAAAGACAAGGTTTTTTGCTTTTAGCGCTCTTGGGTTCTAATCTGCTTTAGCCCTTCGGTACTCCCCCTAAACAGCACTTCCCAAAGTGCTCCGTTTCCGGTGTGAGTTACAACTCTTTTGCATTTAGAAACTAGAGACAAGATTGCGAGAAAAATCTGGCCCTGAACTTCGGGCTCTTTAGAATCAAGTATGTGTGCTCCAATTGAGCCGCCGGGCGCTGCAAGTTCATTGATAGTTATCACAGCTTTCGGGAAAGCGGCTTCGAAGCCGACAATAACTTCAGGCTCATCAGTTAGCAGCAAAAACTTCGGGTTAGCCATCTCCTGCATGAACTGCCTTGTTTGAGATATGAATTCCGTCAAGCTTGGGGTTTCTATCTCAGTTTGCTTGTCCGTACCTCGGTAGTGCACACCGATGGTTTCTTCCAAATTGATCCCGTATTTTTCAACAAAGCCATCTGAGAACTTCACAACCTTTGGTGAAAGGCGAAAATACAAGCCAACAGTTTCTTGAACAGCCTTTAATGGAATAGTCGCGTAGTCCTTACCCCACCAGTCATGGATGCCGTTGGGGTAGCTTCCGCTCTGAGCGGAAGCTAACTGAGATGAGTTCGCCTGTATCGGGATTTGAAAGAAACTTTTCCAATTGTTTCTAAGTAGCCATTTCTTATAAAGACTCATACCAAAGTTTGATTTGATTTTTCTTACGGTGCGTCCCGATGCTGTGATGTCAGACAAGGTGACTGAGCTGCAAGACAGTAATCCTGCGTTGTAGGTGAGGAAGTAAGTGTCTCTGACAAAAAAACCAAACCTTCCCTGCTGGAATTTAATGAGTCCAGAAATACCAGGTAACTTAGAAATCAAGGAAAGTATGTTGACTGTAAGTTTGGCGATTCTGGGAAGAAAATAAGTCTTCATGTTCTGCCGGTAAGTTCCCTCACGAATCACGGATCGCACTTCATCCAGAAAAATCAGTATTTTCTTCATGTAGAGAATCCTAAATCAATCAAGTAAGCACGTTTCGGGCAGTTATTCGGTGTTGTAGCTTTTTTAATCAGTTGATTACTGGTGATTTTGGTAAACTGGATACTTACCGCCGAACGAGGGAATGTCTTGGGATTCTTAGATAAGTTCGAGAAAGGTCTTGAAAAAAAAGTTACTGGACTGTTTTCCAAAACTTTCAAATCAAGCCTAGAGCCAGTAGAGATTGCTTCGGCCATCAAGCAAGAAATGGATGCCAAGGCATCGATTCTTAGCCGCGAGCGCATCCTGGTACCCAACAACTACTTGGTTCGGCTGAGCCCCCAAGACCATGAAAGGCTAAATGACCTAGGTGAGCCTCTTATAGAGGAGCTCACCAAGCTTTGTTCGGAGCACGCTAAGAACCAGAGATTCCAGTTCGGAGAAGTACTTGAGATTTCCCTGGCCCAAGATGCCTCCTTGGCCTTGGGTCAGCTATCTGTAGTTGCCAGCAGCAAGAAGTTAGACATAGCCTGGGTGCCGGTTCTTGAGGCAGCAGGAGAGAGTTATTCCTTGGTTTCTTCTAAAACCACGGTTGGTAGAGATTCCACGGCAGACATCCAAATCGGGGACAATGGTCTAAGTAGAAAGCACTTTGAGATCCTTTGGGATGGCTCCAGCGCGGTTTTGCGCGATTTAGGGTCTACTAACGGAGTCAAGGTGAACGGTAGAAAGATTGACCAAGTGGTGCTCCAAAACGGAACCGCTTTTTCAGCAGGAAGAACTAGTTTTCTGTTCAACGTGATAGCGAGGGCCAAGTGAGTGAATTAGCTTTGTTTCTGGTTCGCACGGGTTTTCTGGTTTTGCTATGGATCTTCATTTTCAGCATCATTTCAGTGATTAGAGCAGACCTCTTCGGCCAGAAAGTCGTCTCCAAGGTTGCTTCCGCAAATCTTCCCAACGCATTTGTTCCCGCGTCTGGTTCAAACCCCGCTGGCGCCAAGCCTTCTGAACAAAAAGCCACCAAGATTGTGGTTACTGCCGGAGAAAAGATCGGAACAGAGATAGCGCTTTCTGGAAGACAACTTACTATTGGCCGTGCTGGCGACAGCGATTTGATCGTTGATGATGAATACACCTCCACCCATCACGCCAAGTTGGTATTCATTAACGGCGAATGGCTAATTCAAGATCTTGATTCAACCAACGGGACTTTGCTGGATGGAAAGAAAGTTGCCACAACTACCGTCGTTCCCCTAAACACCCAGGTCCGAGTGGGCCAGACATCCTTCGAGCTAAGGGCCTAACTCTTGGCGATTAAAACAGTTTCGTTTGCGGCCAGCGATATTGGTCGAGTTAGGTCCTCGAATCAAGACTCCGGATATGCCGGAGTAAATCTGTTTTTTGTTGCCGACGGAATGGGTGGTCACGCCGGAGGAGACATCGCCTCGGCAATTGCATCGCAACACATCTCACTAGCCGATGAGCCTTTAGCAACCAGCGCTGAGGCTGAGCAGAAACTAATTGACTACATTTACCAAGCCAAGCAAAAAATTGATGCCAGCGTAAAGCAGCATCCGGCTATCACCGGAATGGGTACGACACTTTCGGCCATGATGGTAACCGGTACCAAGGTCACCATTGCTCACATCGGTGACTCACGAATCTATCTAGCTCGTGATGGTGTTGTGAAGCAGATCACCACCGACCACACCTTCGTGCAAAGGCTGGTTGACACCGGTCGCATCAGTGAAGAAGAAGCTCTGGTGCATCCGCGCCGAAGTGTGTTGATGCGAGTGCTGGGAGATATCGAACAATTCCCAGAAGTTGACATTGACACCTACGAAACCAAGCCTGGTGATCGTTGGATGGCCTGCAGTGATGGACTCTCGGGCGTGGTTCCAGATCAGCTCATGAAGAACATCCTTCTAAGTAATGTCGACATCCAAGAAGCTGGTGAATTACTTGTCGGTGAAGCTCTCGAGTTCGGTGCTCCAGATAACGTCACCGTTGTTCTAGTAGATGTAATTGATGCCAAAGACGAAATTGATTTTTTGCCAGGAAGGGTTTTGGTTGGCTCTGCAGCCAACGAAGTTGTCATCGAACAGCGCAAGGGGCTGCAGGTACTGCGACTACTAAACCCACTAACGCTTCTTGAGCTTCTTCAAAAACCCGAAGACCCCGTTAGCTTTGCGCCGGAGTCAGAAGAGTTGTTAGAAAAAATCTTGAAAGAAACTAAGGGGCGCGTTAGAGCGCGAAGGTTTAGACAGATTGCTACATACCTACTTTTGATCGCAATTGCCAGCTACGGATTGTTCTTAGCTATTGAATACACACAAACTCGTTACTTTGTTGCGATCAACGATGGCTACGTGGTTATTTTCAAAGGCATTAAGGAAGAACTTGGTCCATTTAAGTTCTCAAGTGTCTATGAAGTAACTGATGTTTCAGTTGATTCGCTTACCGACTTCCAGCGCGAAGCCCTCGAGCGCTCAATAACCGCAGAGTCTCCCGAAGAGGCGCAAAGAATCGTTTCTCAGCTTGGTGGCGAATAGATGAGTACTTTCACTGGTGCACTCCAGATTTCGAAATTGATCAAAATTGTTCCAAGAAGCAGAAACCTTGAAGCGCTGCTGTTGTTTTTTGCTGCCGGCCTAAATGCTTTTGAACTAGCTCAGGTACAGCTTTCAATTCTTGAGAAGATGACGGTTGACTTATTCACCTATTGGCTACCACCTGTGATTTTTGTGTTAGTAGTGCACTTTATTTTGCGCAAAAAAGCCTCTGAGGCAGATCCACTGATTCTTCCAATTGCTTTTGTTCTAAACGGGCTAGGTATTTCAATGATCTACCGGCTAGATCTTGCAACCATTGCCTCTAGCGGAACCGAGCTATTTGCTTTTAGGCAAGTGCTTTGGACTGCGCTTGCTTTGGGTGTAGCGGCAGCGGTTATCTACTTGATTCCATCGCAGCTTTTTCTGAGGCGCTACGTATACACCGCAATGTTTGTTGGAATCTTGCTTTTGTTACTTCCTATGCTCCCGGTGATTGGAACCACAATCAACGGTGCAACACTCTGGATTTCACTTTTTGGCATTACCTTCCAGCCAGGTGAGCTTGCCAAGGTTGCGCTAATCATATTCTTTGCGGGTTACCTAGTGAACCACAAGGATTCACTAGCGGTGGTTGGAAGAAAGATTGTGGGAATTAGAATTCCGCGTGGTCGCGACCTTGGCCCAATTCTTTTGATTTGGCTGGCCAGCATTCTGGTTCTGGTTTTGCAGCGCGACCTTGGAACCAGCATCTTGTACTTCGGCTTGTTTTTGGTGATGATCTATGTCGCTACAGGAAGGGCCTTCTACGCCGGTATTGGGGTGGCTATGTTGGTTACCGGTGGCTTGGTAGCTTCCAGAGTTTTGGACTATGTCTCCAGACGATTCGACACTTGGTTGAACCCTTTCGCGCCAGAAAACTATGACGCCGCGGGCGGTAGCTACCAAATTGTTCAGGGAGTTTTTGGCATGTCTAATGGAAGCGTTTTTGGTTCAGGATTAGGTGGTGGGGTCCCGCAGCTTGTTCCCCTAGCTGAAAGCGATTTCATTATTGCCAGCCTCGCGGAGGAGTTGGGGCTCATTGGCTTCTTTGCAATTCTCGCGCTCTACTTCTTGTTGGTGTCCAGAGGTCTGAAAATTGGCTTTAGCCACAGTGATGAATTTGCCAAGCTTATAGCCGTTGGATTCGCGTTTGTTATTGCTCTTCAGGTGTTCGTTGTAATTGGCGGAGTAACAAGAATTTTGCCTCTAACAGGGCTCACAACCCCTTTGCTTGCAGCTGGTGGGTCTTCGCTGCTTGCCAACTGGGTCATTATTGCGATGCTGCTTAGGCTCTCAGACTCGACAACCGATCACGCATCTAAGTTGGTGATCCGATGATTAGAGAGCTCAAACGCGTATCGCTGGTTGTGGCGACAATGTTTATTGCCCTGTTTATCTCGGCTTCTTTGATTCAAGCGGTGGATAGCGAAGCCTTAGCCGAAGACCCAAGGAACGTAAGAAGTTTGTATGAGGGTTATAAAACCCTTCGTGGACCGATTTTGGTTGATGGAAAGCCAATAGCAAGCTCGGTTGAGGCAGACGATGCTTATAAGTATCTACGCGTTTACGAAGATCCGATGTACTCCTCGGTTACTGGATACTTCTCGGTTTTTAGAGGGGCAACCGGTGTCGAGGCCGCTCTTAACTCTTATCTTTCGGGACAAAGCTCCTCACAGTTTTTTGAGAAGTTCAACGCGGTGCTTTCAGGTAACCCAGTTTCTGGCGCAGCAGTTGAGCTAACCATTGATCCTGTGATGCAGCAGGCCGCTTGGGATGCTCTTGGGGATCTGCAGGGTTCAGTAGTCGTTCTTGACCCCGCCACCGGAAACATCCTTGCGATGGTTTCTAAATCCAGCTTTGATGCCAACGAACTAGCTGGCCACGATAACCAGGTTGTTGCCGATAACTATGCAAGATTAGAAGCGGATCCAACTAATCCACTTATCAATAAAGCAATTAGCGGAGACCTGTATCACCCGGGTTCAGTATTCAAGCTGGTGGTTGCGGCTGCGGCACTGGAATCTGGTTTGTATACCAATGAATCGACGTTAGAGAACCCGGTTTCGATTCAGCTTCCTGGATCAACTTCTGAGGTGTTTAACTCAACCCAGCGAGCTTGCGGTAGTGGTGGAGCAACCGTTACTTTACTTCAAGCATTGTCTCTAAGTTGCAACATCCCATTTGTTGAGATTGGGTTGGATCTGGGTCAAGATCGATTGCGCGCTCAGGCAGAACTTTTTGGGTTTGGCAAGGAACTTAGAATTCCGATGATGGTCACCCCGAGCTCCTTTCCCCCGGAGTTAGACGATGCTCAGCTCGCTTTGAGTTCTTTTGGTCAGTATGACGTTCGAGTAACACCACTTCAAATGGCCATGATCTCGTCAGCTATTGCTAACGGTGGAGTTCTAATGAAGCCGAACCTTATCGAAAGTGTCATTAGCCCAAACCTCTCGGTCATTGATGCGCCTAAACCCCAGGTGTTCTCACAACCAATTACTGCTGCAACGGCAGAGAGCATCAAGTTGATGATGATTGATTCAGTTTCAAATGGTGTTGCTTCTAACGCGGAGATAGCCGACATGGAAGTTGCGGGTAAGACCGGAACTGCCGAAAACGGTGAGGGTGTTAGGCCAACTCTTTGGTTCACCGGTTTTGCTCCAGCAACCAACCCAAGATTTGTTATCGCCGTCGTGATTGAAGACGGTGGTGGAAGAGACAGTGGTTACGGTGGAAATGCAACCGCTGCACCTGTTGCTAGAGAGTTTTTCCGGGTGGTGCTTGGTAAATGAAACCAGAAGCCGGGCAGATTTATGGAAATAGATACCGACTAGTTGATCGAATTGCCATTGGAGGCATGGGTGAGGTTTGGCGAGCGCACGACGAGGTCATCCTGCGCGATGTCGCAATAAAGATTCTGAAGCCAGAGTTCATGGGGGATCCAGGCTTCTTAGAAAGATTCCGCGTTGAGGCCCGTCATGCGGCCAGAGTGGACCACGTTGGGATTGCCGATGTTTACGATTACGGAGAAGGTTCCGGTTCGGCTTATCTGGTTATGGAGATTGTTGCTGGGGACTCACTTGCGCGAATTATTGAAAAGCGCATTCGTCTAACTGAAATTGAAGTTCTAAGTATTGTTGAGCAAACCGCGAAAGCGCTACACGCAGCTCACGAAGACGGACTTGTTCACAGAGACATCAAGCCAGGAAACTTGCTTATTACGCCATCTGGAAAAGTAAAGATCACCGACTTTGGTATTGCTAGAGTTGCCGATCAAGTTGCCCTAACCGCAACTGGACAAGTAATGGGAACAGTTCAGTACCTTTCTCCTGAGCAGGCCACAGGAAAGCCTGCAACGCCATCTACAGATATTTACTCACTTGGAATTGTTGCCTACGAAGCGCTAACTGGAAGAAGACCGTTCACGGGGGAATCTCAGATGGTTATTGCGATGGCGCAGATCAATGACAAGCCACCAGCTATAGGTGACGACATAGACAAAAGGGTGCAGGAGCTGATTTTGTCTTGTATAGCCAAAAAACCAAATCAACGCCCTGGCAGTGCTCTTGATTTATCAAATAGGGCAAGAGCGCTGAGGTTGCAGCTTGAAGGCGTCTCGGCCACGGAAGTCTTTGATCCGCAAAGTGCTCCGGTGACAAGAGTGAATGACACAGCTACCGCACCAGACACCGAGCCAGTAGCAAAGTTGCCAGTTGTTTGGCCTTGGCTGGCGCTCATTGGAGTCTTGGTTGTAGCCGCGGGAGCCGTGATGATTGCAATTATTGTGAGCTTAGTTTCAGAGCAGAATCCTTCACCGAGCCCTTCTTCTATTTCAGTTTCCAAGCGACCAACCGAGCCTGCTCCAGACAGACCAATTTCTACCGTGAGTGTTTTTCTGGCTGATGTTGTCGGTAAAAAAGTCATCGATGCGACAACATTTTTGACCCAACAGGGCCTTTTAGTTGAGGCTGTGGCGGGTGAAGCATTGGATCCAAGTGACCCAAGAATCTTGGATGTCTATCAGGCCGAAGGCCTTGGTCAGGTAGCAGTTGGTTCGACCGTGAGAATTTTCTACTACATCCAAGGAGTAGCTGCGCCTAGTCCTAGCCCGTCACCGACAGTTAGTCCAAGTCCTAGCCCCACAGTTACTCAAAGCCCTAGTCCAAGTTCCAGCGGAGGCGGCTAGTGAGATTGCGCTTGGTATTATTGAATAAGAAGAGTCGGGGAGAAAAAATTGTCTGAGCAAGAACGCGTCTTAGCTGGCCGCTATAGAGTTGGCGAGCTCATTGGGCGCGGAGGTATGGCTGATGTTTTTGAAGGTGTCGACCTTCGCCTCGGACGCAAGGTGGCCATCAAGCTCCTAAAGTCAGATCTCGCTAACGACGAATCCTTCGAGTCTCGCTTTGCCAAAGAAGCCCAAGCCTCGGCCAAGATGGCTCACCCAACTATCGTTCGAATCTACGATGCAGGCGAAGAGTCTTCAACCGATGCAAACGGAAGCCAAATAAAGACTCCGTTCATAATCATGGAATACGTAAACGGACGACTTCTTCGCGATATCATGCACGACAAGAAGCTAAGCCTTAAAGAAGCGGTCGACTTTGCCAAGGGAGTTCTAAGTGCTCTCGAGGTTTCTCACAAAGCCGGAATAATCCACCGGGACATAAAAGCCTCAAACATCATGATCACCAATGATGGCCAGGTAAAAGTCATGGACTTTGGCATTGCCAGGGCAATAGCCGATTCCTCAGAGACTCAGGCACACACCGCGGGAATTGTTGGCACAGCTCAGTACTTCTCTCCAGAGCAAGCGCGGGGAGAAGTTGTAGATTCTAGAACTGACCTTTATTCAATGGGTGTTTTGCTATACGAAATGTTGGCGGGAAGACCTCCATTCAAAGGTGACACTGCTGTTTCGGTGGCTTACCAACATGTGAGTGAAAAAGTTCCAACTCCTTCGGAGCACAATCCAGAAATCACCCCTGAACTAGACCGGGTTGTTTTAAACGCATTGGCTAAAGACCGTGACGAGCGTTTTCAAACTGCTGAAGAATTCCGTGAGCACCTATTAGCAGCCGTTCGTGGAGAGTCTCTTCCTAAAACTGGATTTACTCCAAAGACCACCGTTGTCTCAGAGCAGCAGGCTATGCCAACAGAGGTCATTGACTCTGTAAGCGCTGATGATTTCTTCAAAGAAGTAGGTATCGAATATGCCGCTGGCGAGCCCACCACGACAATAACTGTTCGTGAACGAGTGACCAAAGAGCTGCCCTCCCCTAAATTGCTGTGGGGTGTTGGTTCAGGTGTTGCTGTAACGCTTGTTGGTTTGATTATTTGGCTAGTTGCCCTTGGTGGAGCTTTTTCTCCGATCGATTCGAACAGCGCAACCGGTGTTGAGGTATCTGATGTAACTGGTGAGCTTTTTGCTGATGGAAGTCAAACTTTGAAAGACCAGGGTCTTCAAGTTCAAAGAGTGGCAGAAGTAAATGACTCCGTAAAAGAAGGTCTAATCATCAGAACTGATCCACCGAGTGGTAGAAAAGTTCCAGCTGGAACCACCATCGATGTATACGTGTCTTCTGGGAAATCCGAGTCCGCAGTTCCGCTTTTGTCCGGGTTGACCGAAGCCGAAGCTAAAGCGGCCCTAGAAAAAGCTGGCTTAATACTTGGTGGAATCACATCAGCAAACTCGGCCACGATTGCCAAAGGCGAAGTAATTGAATCTGTCCCAGCCGCAAATGAGCAAGTAACTGAAGGCTCTGCGGTAAAGCTTCTTGTCTCCGACGGACAGGTACTGGTCCCATCCGTTGTTGGCATGGGAGCAACAGATGCTAGGCGAGCTATGGAGGGAACTGAAGTTGGATTCACTGCAATAGTTCAGCCATTAGCTACCTGTACTTCTGGGGGTGGAACAGCAGGAACTGTAATTGCTTCTCAATCAATTCCAGCTGGTCTTGCTGCGCAGAAGCAAACCGTTACCCTGACTTTGAACTGTATTGCGGGCGCAGCGACTTATACAATCTCCTTTGATGCAAATGGTGCAGATAGCGGAGCGGCTCCCAGTAGCATAACTGGAACCGGCGCTAAGACTCTTCCAAACCAAGGCACTCTCGCAAAAACTGGGTTTACTTTTGGTGGTTGGACAATTGGTGGCACCGTTTACGGGTCAGGTGCTAGCTATACACTTTCATCGAACGTTACGGCTACTGCCGTCTGGACGGCAGCAACCCCAACCCCAACTCCGTAGAACCTAGAGCTTTATCATCGGCGTTAGCTTTTTGGCTTTGTCGGCGGCTCCTTTGAGTCCAATTGATTCAAGCCAGTTTCCAAGCATCTGGTAACCACCCTCGGTCAGCACGCTCTCCGGGTGGAACTGAACTCCGTAAATAGGTTTTGATACGTGCTGCAGGCCCATGATTACGCCACCTTTGGTTCGGCTGGTTACCACTAGATCTTTAGGCACCGTTTTATCGACAACGGCCAAGGAGTGATATCTGGTGGCTCTAAAGTATTTAGGGACATCTTTAAACACCAGGCTGTTATCGTGTTCAACGTCACTTGTCTTACCGTGCATTAGTTCTTCGGCACTGGTAACGGTTGCTCCCATAGCCTCTGCGATTGCTTGGTGACCTAGGCAAACTCCAAATACCGACTGATTAGTTTCTAGGGCAATTTGAACAACATTTATGCTGAGTCCGGCATCTTTGGGGGTTCCGGGTCCTGGGCTAATTAGTACTCCGTCGTACTTTTTCATAAGCTCTGGAAGCTCTTTGGCGCTCACGGCATCGTTTCTCACAACGTCGGTTGTGGCGCCAAGCTGCTGTAAATAGCCACTGAGCGTGTATACAAAGCTGTCATAGTTATCCAGCACGAGAATCTTGGTCATCTTAATCAAAGCCTACTTGTAGAATTATGACCATGCCTAAATTGACTGCGACCCCTGAAGACGACTCGTCGTTACCGAAAAAACGATCTCTAAAGCTTCCTAAGCGCAAGCCGAAGATCGAAAAGGTAGCCAAGTCAAGAAACTCTGAGGATGCTTTAAACCCTGTTTGGTTCAAGCCTGTGATGTTTGGATTCATGATTGTTGGATTGTTCTGGATCATCACTTACTACGTGACCAGCGCACAGTTCCCACTAGGAGCTGCAACACCATTGAATCTTTCCAACTGGAACATCTTGATTGGTTTTGGAATCGCCATGGTCGGCTTCATGATGTCGACCCGCTGGAAGTAATTCCCTAAGAAAACATCGGTCCTAACCGAAAAATCACTCCCGCAACAATCAGCGCAATAATCACAATTAGCACACCCAAAACTTGAATCTTTTGGGTTAGCGCTGACTTGTATCTGGTTCTGGCATAAACAGACGTTACGGCCATTCCGGCAAGCAAGCCACCTAAGTGACCTTGCCAAGAGATGCTCGGGAAGAAAAATCCAAAAGCTAGGTTCACAGCAATCAGCGCAAGCAGCTGTCCACTGTTATCACCGATGGTTCTAAGCATGATGAAGTATGCGCCCATCAAACCAAAGAACGCTCCTGATGCTCCAACGACTGGGGTAACAGGGCTTCCAAGCCACAACACCATCGCTGACCCACCAATTATTGAAATCAGATAAAGAGCTAAGAATCTAGCTGGGCCAAGCATCGGTTCGATAACTCGACCAAAGATGTAAATCGAGTAGATGTTAATCAAAATGTGCCAAGGACTATCGGGCGAATGGACAAACCCTGCGGTGAGCATTCGCCACGGCTCGATGGTTGTAAGAAGCGGTGCGTATAGAAGTGTGTTTGTGACACCAGAGCCAGGAATGACTTGAGCGAGCCAAATCAACAGATTGATCGAGATCAGCCAAACAGTAACTTTTGGCTGACTCGATTTCAATCTTGCCAATGGAAAGCTCTAGAGAGTTTCGATTGAGATGGACTCAATAATCACATCATCAAGCGGCTTGTCAGACGCGTTGGTGTCAACAGCTTGAATCTTGTCCACAACCTTGCGGCTAGCTTCGTCGACAACATCTCCGAAGATGGTGTGCTTTCCGTATAGCCATGTGGTTGGTGCGGTAGTGATGAAAAATTGTGAGCCGTTGGTGCCAGGGCCGGCGTTAGCCATAGCTAATTTGTAAGGCTCGTTAAAGGTAAGTTCTGGGTGAATCTCGTCACCGAACTGGTAGCCAGGCCCGCCCATTCCAGTTCCGGTTGGGTCTCCGCCCTGAATCATGAAATCAGGGATGATGCGGTGAAAGATAACGCCGTTGTATAGTGGAGTACCTTTCGCCTGAGGGCCGCGATTTGGGTGAACCCAATCCTTGGTCCCAGTTGCAAGCCCTACGAAGTTCTCAACTGTCTTTGGCGCATGTAGGGCAAAAAGGTTTACCTTGATTTCGCCGTGATTGGTTTTGATTGAAGCAACATGTGTATGTGTAGTCATCCCTCTATTCTGGCATGAGATGAAACCCTCCGCTTGAACAACTGCAGTCCAGATAGGATTGAAGACGGACATAAAGTCCTAAGCAAGTACACGGTAAGAAGAGGTAGCAATTGGCTGCAATAGATTTCGTTGGTTTAGTAAAGCGTTACGGCAAGATCACTTCGGTAAATAACCTAAGTGCCACAGTTGCAGAAGGGAAGATCACAGGACTACTTGGTCCCAATGGTGCGGGTAAATCTACCGCCCTTCGCTGTCTACTAGGTTTGGCCGCTCCAACATCTGGAAGCGCCAAGATACTTGGGCGCCCATACCAAGAGCTAATTAACCCACTGAGCCAAATCGGGGCAGTTCTAGACTCCCGAGGTTTTCACGGGGGGCTTACCGGAAGACAGAACTTGAAGGTGATGGCGGCTGCGGCTGGCATCCAAGACAAACGAGTCGATGAGGTTTTGAAACTTGTCGATCTAGAAGACGCTGCTAAAAGACCTGCCAAAAAGTATTCGCTTGGGATGAAGCAAAGACTATGTTTGGCAGGAGCCATACTGGGAGATCCAAAAGTTTTGATTTTGGACGAGCCTGCAAATGGTTTAGACCCGGTTGGTATCGCCTGGTTGCGCGGCTTCCTAAGAGACCTAGCTAGCCAAGGCAAGACTATTTTGGTTTCTTCTCACCAGCTCGCAGAGATGCAAAGCACCGTTGATGACGTAATCATCATCAACAAAGGTGAGCTGATGATTCAAGGGAGCTTGAAAGAAGTTATTGGAACAGGAACGCTCGAAGAAGCGTTTCTAAAGCTTGCAGTAGGAGGAAACAAATGAAGCTAGTTTTTGCAGAGCTTAGAAAGCTCAGCTACTCGAAATCCACCTACGGTTTGACTCTTGCAAGTATCTTTATCGCTGTTCTGAGTACCGTGGTGACGCCAATTGTTATCGCGGATGATGTAACTGGATTATTTGGTTCACTTCAGGATCAGGCCATGGTTGATGGTGTTTACGCCAACGCCGTAAGCTCATACATCTTTGCGATCATCCTGGGCATTTTGATTATGTCAGGTGAATTCAGGCACGGAACAGCCGTAGCTACCTTCTTGGCTTCACCAAAGCGAGCCAGAGTACTCGGAGCCAAGCTGCTAGTGGCCGCTTTTGCTGGAGCACTAATGCAGATTGTTTCAGTTGGATTTGCCGTAGCCGCTGGTTGGTATACCTTGAGCTTCTTCGAAGACGTTGCCGAACCAAGCGAAGCTGTGTTCCTGAATCTTTCTCTTGCTGCACTGCTTTCTGGAGCGGTGCTTGGAATTGTTGGTGTCGCAATTGGCTCGCTGATTAGGAATCAGTTAATTGCAATTGTTTCCACTTTGGTTTGGTTGTTTGTGGTTGAGCCAATAGTTCTGTTGCTTTTCGTTGATGCAGGCAAGTGGTTACCTACTGGTGCTATCACAGGAATGCTAGCCATCGAATTTGAGTCAGCTGCTATTGGAGTCGACACCGCAGATTACTTGTCCACCGGAATAGCCACGCTGGTACTTCTATGTTATGGAGCTATCTTTGCTTTAGTTGCACTTATAACCAGCATGAGAAGAGATATCGACTAAGACCTAAGCAGGTTCTCGGCGGCTTCTAACTCAGGAGCCAAGAATCTATCCGGCCCAACACCTGGAACTACTTTTCTTAGCTGGGCTAACAGATCTCCTGTAATCTTCGCTGGTTTCAGCGGAGCGCGCATTTCTAAAGCCCTAGCAGCTGTCACAAGCTCAATGGCAATCACCCTTCTTAAGTTGTCTGCTACTTTTCTAAGCTTTCTGCCCGCATGCCAGCCCATAGAAACGTGATCTTCCTGCATCGCAGAAGAAGGAATTGAGTCAACGCTTGCTGGAACTGAAAGCCTCTTGTTCTCGGATACAAGGGCTGCTTGGGTGTATTGCGCAATCATCAATCCTGAATCAACTCCAGCATCACCTGCCAAGAAGGGGCTTAGGCCACTAGAGCGATACCTATCGAGCATGCGATCGGTTCTTCGCTCTGAAATAGATGACAAGTCTGTTGCTGCAATAGCAAGGAAATCGAGGACGTAACCTACCGGTGCCCCGTGGAAGTTTCCGTTAGAGGTAACTTCACCAGATTCCAAAACCACTGGGTTATCAATGGTTGCTGCAAGTTCACGGGTTGCAACAAGACTTGCGTGAGTGACGGTGTCTCTTACCGCTCCTGCGACTTGCGGGGCACAGCGAAGTGAATAAGCATCTTGAACTTTGTCATCGCCTTCTCGATGAGACGCGACAACTTCCGAGCCAGCAAGAGCCGCAAACATGTTTGCAGCGCTCTTTGCTTGTCCTGGATGAGGCCTAAGGGCTTCGTATAATTCTGGCCTAAAGACTTGATCTGTTCCCATTTGAGCTTCAACGCTCATTGCAGCAATTACATCTGCTTGATCGCAAAGTTTCTCTAAATCGGAAAGTGCGAGAATAAGCATGCCGAGCATGCCGTCTGTTCCATTGATTAGTGCGAGGCCTTCTTTTTCCTGTAATTCGATTGGCTTGATGCCAGCCTCTTTCAAAAGAGTAGGAACGCCTCTTTCTACTCCGTCACTACCGGTTGCTCTTCCCTCGCCCATCAAGACCATGGCACAGTGAGCTAGTGGGGCAAGATCTCCACTGCAACCAAGCGAGCCATACTCGTGAACGATGGGGGTGATTCCGGAGTTCAGTAGATCAACGTAAGTTTGTGCAACAACAGGTCTAACTCCAGTTCTGCCGCTAGCGAGTGTCTTAGTTCGAAGCAGCATAAGTGCGCGAACAACTTCTTTTTCAACCGGATCACCCATACCTGCAGCATGAGAGCGGATCAGGGACTTTTGAAGTTGCACTCGATCTTCTGGAGCTATGTGCTTGTTAGCAAGGGCACCAAAGCCTGTAGAGATTCCATAAACCGGAGTTTCGGCTGCGGCCAATGATTCGATGTGGGATCGAGTTGCGGCCATCTTTTCCAGTGCTTCTTGAGATATTGTTAGCTTCTCACCATGTCTTGCAACCCGGACTACCTCGTCCATTGAAAGACCACTTGAATTTAGAGTTACGCTCACTTTTTCTCCTGATAGATAGATTTGCCTGATTTGAAGACTTCACTTACTAGATCAACACCTGGGCGATAGCCAAGGTGTAGATAGCTTGGTGCGTTCAAAACAACTAGGTCTGCGCTTTGGCCGACAGCAAGAGCGCCAATATCTGTTCTGCGCAAAGCTTTAGCTCCACCCATTGTCGCCGACCATAAGGCCTGCTCTGGGCTAAAGCCCATTTCTCTAATTGCTAACGCAATACAAAAGGGCATGGAGGTTGTGTAACTAGAGCCAGGGTTGCAATCGGTAGCTATAGCAACATTCACACCGGCGTCAAAGAGTCTTGTTGCGTTTGGATAGGTTGCTCTGGTTGAAAACTCCGCGCCTGGAACCAAGGTGGCAACGGTATTTGATCCAGCAAGAGCTTCAATGTCTTTATCTGACAAATGTGTGCAGTGATCAGCCGATGCACAATCTAACTCAACAGCTAGCTGAACTCCCCCGCCCTGAGTAAGTTGATTGGCGTGAATGCGGGGCAGAAGACCCTTTTCGATGCCTGCCTTCAAGATCTGCCTAGATTGATCAACATCAAATGCACCCTGATCGCAGAACACATCAATCCATTTGGCATGCGGCAAAACGGTATCAAGCATCTCCCCGATTACTAGATCGACGTAACCATCTTCTTTTTCGGCATACTCGCTTGGAACAACGTGGGCTCCAAGAAAAGTAGTTTCGGGAGTGTGCTTAGCTGCAATTTCTAGTGCTCTGGTTTCATCAAGGGTAGTAAGCCCGTAACCAGATTTGGTTTCAAATGTTGTAATTCCAGAACGCTGCATTTCGCTTACAAGCCTGAGGATGTTTTGCTCTAGCTCTTGATCGGTAGCTTCCCGGGTAGCTGCGACGGTGGATTTGATTCCACCAGCGGAATACTTCTCGCCTTTCATGCGAGCTTGAAATTCCTTTGAGCGTTCCCCGGCAAATAGTAAGTGGGCGTGGGAATCTACAAAACCTGGAATTACGGCTTTGCCCTGGACGTCTATTTGTTGTTCGGCATCAGGAGTTTGGCTTGCTTGTCCAACCCAGGCGATTTTGTCGTTTTCAATAACTAGCGCTGCGTTTTCGATTTCTCCGAGAATGCCTGACCCAAGACTTTGGTCATTGGTGACCAAAGAGCCAATGTTTGTTATTGCAATAGACATTTAGCTATTCGGTATCAAGCATTGGCACGTGAACGTGCTTTGCTCTTGCCACGCCTTGTGCTTCTGGGTAACCAGCATCGGCATGTCTAATGACACCCATGCCTGGGTCGTTAGTCAAAACACGATTTAGTTTTTCAGCGGCAAGATCTGTTCCGTCAGCAACTGAAACTTGTCCAGCGTGAATTGATCTTCCAATTCCCACGCCACCGCCGTGGTGAATCGAAACCCAAGACGCGCCGGATGCAATGTTGATCATTGCATTTAGTAGTGGCCAGTCAGCAATTGCATCAGAGCCATCTAGCATCGCTTCTGACTCACGGTATGGGCTTGCAACCGAACCACAGTCCAAGTGGTCGCGTCCAATAACAATCGGTGCTGAGACTTCACCTTTTTTGACTAGGTCGTTAAATACCGCTCCGGCTTTGTCTCTTTCTCCGTAGCCGAGCCAGCAAATTCTTGCAGGAAGACCTTGGAACTGAACTCGGTCCTGGGCCATCTTGATCCAGCGGTGTAAGTGCTCGTTTTCAGGGAAGAGTTCCAAGATGGCCTTATCGGTGCGATAAATGTCTTTCTTGTCTCCAGAAAGCGCTACCCATCTAAATGGTCCTTTCCCTTCGCAGAACAATGGGCGGATGTATGCGGGGATGAAACCCGGGAACTTGAAGGCGCTTGAGTAACCGCCTTTTCTAGCTTCGTCTCTAATGGAGTTTCCGTAGTCAAACACTTCGGCTCCCTTGGCCATGAAACCAACCATGGCTTCTACGTGCTTTGCCATAGACGCCTCAGCTTGCTGAGTGAATTCCTCAGGGCTGCGTTCCGCATAGGCCCGGGACTCTTCAACGCTGATTCCCTCAGGGATGTAGTAAAGCGGGTCGTGAGCAGAAGTTTGATCAGTGACGATATCGATTGGAACATCGCGCTTTAGCAGCTCAGCGAAGATAGTTGCTGCGTTACCTGCAAGACCGACTGATATGGCTTTCTTTTCCGATTTGTATCTAACTACTCGTTCGATGGCATCATCCAAGTTGTCTGCAAGCTCATCTAGGTAGCGATCTTGAATTCTTCGGCGAAGACGTGATTCGTCAACATCAACAATTAGGCAGGTTCCTTCGTTCATAGTCACAGCGAGTGGCTGTGCTCCACCCATACCGCCACAACCACCAGTCAAAGTAAGTGTTCCAGCAAGAGTGCCGCCAAATCTTTTTGCAGCAACCGCTGCAAATGTTTCGTAGGTTCCCTGAAGAATTCCTTGGGTGCCGATGTAGATCCAAGAACCTGCGGTCATCTGTCCATACATCGTAAGACCTAGATGCTCGAGTCTTCTGAACTCTGGCCAGTTAGCCCAGTCACCAACCAAGTTGGAGTTTGCAAGTAATACCCTTGGGGCCCACTCGTGAGTTCTGAAAACACCAACTGGTTTACCAGACTGGACCAGCATGGTCTCGTCGTTTTCTAAGTTGGTGAGAGTCTTAACAATCGAATCAAAGCTGGCCCAGTTCCTGGCAGCTTTACCGCTACCACCATAAACAATTAGTTCTTCTGGGTACTCAGCAACTGCTGGATCTAGGTTGTTGTGAAGCATTCGGATAGCAGCCTCTTGACCCCAACCCTTCGCGGTCATGGTTGAGCCGGTGGCTGCGTGAAGTGCGCCACGGGTAGCTTGGGTCATTTGGTTCCTCCATCAACTTTGATGTTTTCTTGTGCCTGATAACAGGGTAATCTCAAATCAATTCGAGTATTACCCAGTCTGGATTGGAGCGGAAATGGCCGAAGATCCGCTCTGGCCAAGAGCCTCCAGCTGGCTACAGCCAGCTGGCTCTGAGAGGGCTGAGCTTGGGCTATTTGGGGTTCTAGCGTCGGAGACATCCATTTCTGCTACCGGAGCCAATGCCGCCCCAGCCGAAATTAGAGTCGCGCTAGCCAGATACTCAACTTTTAGCCACAGCCAAAACCAAGATCTAAGACAGCTTAGTTTTCTAGATTTTGGCGACTCGGAAACTCCGGATTCAAAAGACGGCGAAGAAAGAACCAAAGCTCTCGCAAACAAGGTTTCCAATCAAGCAGATTTATCAATTGCACTGGGTGGGGACAACTCAATTACTTATGCGGTCATGCGTGGTGTTTTTGGTGAAGAGCTTTCTTCTGCAGGATTGATCACTTTGGATGCCCATCATGATTTACGTGACGGGATATCAAACGGTTCGCCAGTTAGACGATTAATCGAAGCGGGGTTACCTGGATCAAGCGTGGTCCAAATTGGCATCAATGAATTTTCTAATTCTGCGGATTATGCCAAACGGGCAAAATATCTTGGAATTCATGTGATTCCAAGATCTGCTATTAGAAACAGGTCTGTTGAAAGCGTCTTTAGCGAAGCACTCGATTTTCTTGGAAACAAGAAACTGCATGTGGATATAGACATGGATGTTTGTGATCGGTCTTTTGTTCCTGCTTGCCCAGCTGCAGCCCCAGGTGGAATTTCAGCAGATGAGCTAAGGCAGTTCGCTTTTCAAATTGGAAAAGCAAAGCAAGTGAAATCTGTCGACATCACTGAGATCGACGCAATGGCTGATAGTGCAGATGGCAGAACTGTTCGACTTGGAGCGCTTACTATTTTGGAGCTTGCGAGCGGCTACCTCAGTCGCTAGTTATCTTGATTGAAGAAAACAACCTTTTCTTCAGTGAAGTGAAGCGGGGCATCTGGGCCTAGCTCGCGTCCCATGCCTGACTGCTTCATTCCCCCGAATGGGGTGTGGTACCTAAGAGATGAATGAGAGTTCACTGAAAGGTTGCCGCTTTGAACTTCCCTCGAAACCCGAATTCCCCGACCTAAATCGCGAGTCCAAATCGATCCGGAAAGACCGTACTCTGTTCCATTTGCAAGCTCAATAGCTTCCTGTTCTGTTTCGAAAGGGTAAACAGTAACCACCGGCCCAAAAATCTCTTCCGCCATGCATTTATCCGTTGGGCTCTTAGCGAGCACGACTGTTGGAGCAAACCAAAAACCTTTGCCAGTGGGGGCACTGCCTCGAAACGCAACATCAGCACCTTCTAGAAAACTGCTCACATTTTCGCGGTGTTGTTTACTCACCAAAGGACCAACCTCAGTCCCGCTTAGGGAAGGGTCACCGACCTTGACCGCCTTTACTACTGGTTCTAAGGCTTCCATAAATTTTTCGAATACAGATTTTTGCACCAAAATTCTTGAACGTGCGCAGCAGTCCTGACCGGCATTTTCAAAGACCGCGTAGGGGGCACTTCTTGCGGCCTTCTCGATATCGGCATCTTCAAAGATAATGTTGGCGCTTTTGCCACCGAGTTCTAGAGTTACGCGTTTGATTTGATCGGCGGCACCGCGCATGATGTGTTTTCCAACTGCCGTGGAACCAGTGAAAACAATTTTCCCTACTTTTTCGTTGGTGACTAGGCGATCTCCAACAACAGTTCCTTTTCCGTTAAGCACCTGAAACAAGTTCTCGGGTAATCCTGCTTCTAGTGCTAGCTCGGCTAAGCGGATTGAAGTAAGTGGTGTCCACTCAGCAGGCTTTAGAACAACAGCATTTCCAGCAGCCAAAGCAGGTGCCATCCCCCAGCCTGCGATGGGCATTGGATAGTTCCAAGGGGTAATCATTCCCACAACGCCTATTGGTTCATGGAACGTCACTGCGATCCCACCTGCGACCGGGATTTGTTTACCCATGAGCCGCTCAGGGGCTCCGGCGTAATAATGCAAAACGTCTCGAACGTTCTTTGCCTCGTACCGAGCTTGGTCGATTGGGTGACCAGAATTTCTAACTTCTAGCTGGGCTAAGTTTTCGTTGTCGGCATCAACTGCCAGAGCAAATCTTCTGAGCAACCTGGCACGATCGCTTGGCGCAAGAGCCGCCCACTTCTCCTGAGCTTTTACCGCATTATTTATGGCTTCGTCCGTTTGGCCAACATCGAGGTGCTCAATGGTTTCCATTGACTCTTCGGTTGATGGGTTTATTAGCGTGTAACTCAAGCTCTATTTATCTCCAGAAAGAATCAACTTGGCACGATGTATGGCGCGCACCAGTTCTGGCTGACGAATTCCTAGCGCTTGTGAGACGTCTGAATAAGTTCTCTTATCAACCAAGATTGCCCTTGCCGATTCAACCAATTCATGCGGTAAGGAGTCAATTTTTTTCTTGAGGTCCGCTTTACTGAGACTGGCAATGAGGCTTTCGTTAGCGCTCTCTTCGAAGGTCACATCGATATCGAAGTCTTGATCCATGATGATCGCCTTTTTCCCAGGGGGAGGTGGCCAAGGATATTCCTTGGCCACCTAACCTAATGAGTGCTTTCCTAAGACGCGAAGTCCCTAACTAGGGCATCGTTCTTGTTTTTTCTCGTTCCTGCAACAACATACCCAACGATCATCGCTAGGAATGGAAGCAGTACAAAGAACCAACCAAGGCCAGAGAGAGCCCAGGCTGATTCAGGTAGCGATGGGTCTACCCCATCAGCAGATGTTCCGGCTAGCAAGTTGAACCTAGACATTAGTAGGTACAAACCAGCAAGCATCAAAACAACTGATGCGGCAGGAGCAATCTTTGAATTCCAAAGAGTTCCTCCGCCTGCTTTGTTGAAGTAAGCAATTACCGCAATCGAGACCAACACCTCAACCGCTACAACTGCAATAACAGCGATACCGCTCATCCAGCTGAACAAGTTAAGGAATGGGTCTAGGCCAGCAGCTGCAAAGAGCACAATTACTGCACCGGCAATTATGGAGGTTAGAAGTGCACCGTTTTGTGGAGCACCTGCTTTGTTGGTCTCGCCCAGCATAGAAGGCATAACGCCACCTCTACCCATGGCAAAGAAGTAACGAGCTGCCGCGTTCTGGAATGCAAGCAATCCAGCAAACAGGCTCGTCACAACCAACAGGGCCATGATTGTCACGATCTCCGGCGAGACATATTCTGCCGCGAGGCTGAATAGGACTGCGGCTGGATCCGCTAGGACAGATGAGCGCTCAACAACCTGATCTATCAACTGGCTGCTTCCCATACCAACCACCATTGCAAATGAAACTACTGCGAATAGTGCCGCAATTATTCCAATGGCCCAATAGGTTGCTCTTGGAACGTCACGCTTTGGATCTTTAGATTCCTCACCGTAAATTGCTGTTGCTTCGAAACCGATAAAGGATGCAAAAGCGAAGGCTAGTGCGATTCCCGCAGTTCCTGCAAAACCACCAGCAAATACCAGCGCTGGGTTAAACGAAGCGTTGATATCCATTGGCTCTGGTCCACCGTTTACCAAAATTGCAACCGCAGTGATGATTAGTGCAAGTAGCTCGACGCTCAGAAGAACACCTAGGACTTTTGCTCCAATATCAACACTTAGTAGCGAAAGTAGCGTTACGACAACCCAAGCGATAAGTGCCCATGCCCACCAGGGGAGGCTGAGGCCAAATCCGGCTGCAGTGAGTGAAATCACCAAACCAAAGAAGCCATAAATAGCTAATTGAATTGTGACGTACCCAATAATCGATGCATAGGCAGATGCAACTCCGGCTTTAGGCCCGAGTCCTTTTCCAACAAAAGCAAAGAATGCTCCAGCATTAGTTACCTTGCTGCTCATAGCTGCATAACCGACTGAGAAGACTAAAAGTGTTAGTCCTACTGCTAGATAGGCACCCGGTGTTGCAGCGCCGTTTCCTAGAAGCATCGCTACTGGCACAGCACCGGTCATACCGACCAGTGGGGCACTAGCTGCGACTACAAAAAACACGATGCCAACGACACCGAGTCGCCCCTTGCTGAGGGACTTGTTTGATCCTTTGGCCATTTGTTATGGCCCCCTTCCTCATTGAATGGTGAATCGTTCGTATCAAAACGATATGACTAATCTTGCCCTAATCGGGACTTTGGTCAAGTTCTTAGTCCTACAAATTTTGTCGAAAAATTGTAAAAATGGCTCGTTTGTGCCCGAATGACTCTGTACCCTAGTGTCCATGAGTGAACTAAAAGGCTTTCTAGCCCCCAAAACCCCAAGTGGAAAAAGTGCCATTATTCCCGAGATGCCTTGGTTGTACTCAGGCACCCTACTTACCGTCGAGTACCTAACCGACCCGAAAAATGTTGCCGCTCTCCTTCCAGAAGGCGTCGAGATTGCAGACGAGCAACCCGGTGCAGTTGCAATCATTTGGGCTGATTGGCAGTCCTGTTCAACTTCAAAGGCTGAACTGCTAGATCCAGTGCGATCACAGTATCTCGAAACATTTGTTGTAATTCGTTGCAAGTACCAGGAGGTGACTTATTCTCGATGTGTTGCAATCTGGGTCACTAAAGACTTTGCGATTGCCAGAGGTTGGTTCCAGGGTTACCCTAAAAAACTTGGAAACATCGCTGTCACTAGAGTTTTCAATAACGGCAAGGCGACACCAAGACTTGAGCCTGGCGCAAAACTTGGAGCTAGCGTTGCTGCCTACGACCACAGACTAGCCAGCGCGATTGTTACTTTGAGACAGGAATCTGACAGTAACGGTTTCGTCAACGGTCACAAGATGCTTCACAGCCGCTGGATGCCGTCAATTACTCCTGGAAAAGGAAACTCTTTGGATCAACTAGTTTCTCTTGGTTCAAGCGATGCTGAGATTGGTGTCACCTGGAGCGGCGATGCTGAACTAGTTCTTGGTGATTCTGAATGGGATGAACTGGGTTCAATTCTTCCGGTTCAAAAAATCCTTGGTGGTTACTACCGCGAACTTGGAGTCACTTTCGCAGGCGGAAACTTAGTAGCAGATTTTTCTGATCCAACCGTCTAAAGTTTTTTCACTTTAGAAATCAGACATGTACTCTTTGACTTCCCAATCGGTAGTCTCGCGAGTGTTTGGATCCGAAACGGCTTCCTTGTAGCGACGGACTTCGTCTCGCTTTAGAACATCAAACACTTCGACAATTGGTCCTTGAAGTATGTCTCTTAGGACAGTGTCTTCCTGCAAAGCATCAAGAGCTTCTTCCAGGCTCATCGGAAGAACTGGTGCTGACTCGTTATCGTAAGACATACCGACAACTGGCTCAGGTGCTTCTAGCTTGTTCAGGATTCCATCAAGACCAGCAGCCAGAATTGCAGCTGTCATCAAATAGGGATTTGCGGCACCATCGGCAACTCTTACTTCAAGCCTGGTTCCAGATCCTCGCTCAGGCGGGATTCGAATCATTGCTGAACGGTTGTCAAGTCCCCAGTTGGCCCGGTAGGGAGCCAATGTGTCTGGACCCAGGCGCTTGAACGCATTGATCGTTGGGTTGCAAATTGCAGTCAGGGCGTGAGCGTGTTTTAAGATACCCGCAATCATGTTCTTGCCAACAGCGCTCAAGTGCTCACCGCCATCGTGCATGACGTTCTTGCCCTTTAGGTCTTCGACTGAGAAGTGCAGGTGGAATCCGCTTCCACCTTCATCGCTCCAAGGTTTACCGCAGAAGGTCGCATGCTGACCGGCTCGAGCAACGACTTCTTTGATGGTGGTCTTCATCAGAAGTGTTCTATCTGCTGCGTCAAGAGCTGGGCCGTGCCAGAAGTTAATTTCATATTGGCTAGGACTGAATTCGTGATTACCAGCAAAGATTCCGATGTTCATCTGGTCAAGCATTCTCAGCAGGTGCAGGAAGGTTCCCTTAGGGTCAGTCACAGAACCTGTGGTGTAAGCCTGACCTGTTCGCTCAATAGCTCTTTTGTATTTGCCGTTTTCATCCTTCTCAGCGATGTAGAACTCCAGTTCCGGACCGACGATGGGGTTGAGCCCGAGATCTTGATATTTCTGGACCATGAGTTCGAGGATGTTTCTCGGTGACAAAAGGTTCTTTGATCCGTCCGGATTGTTTGCTCCCGCGACCACATAAGCCACGCCTGGTTCCCAAGGAAGCTCTCGCCAAGATTCTGGAACAATCTGAGAAATGAAGTCTTGCAGTCCGTCAGTAATTATGTTTTGCGCATCCAGCACGTCGCCGCCTGTTGTTGTTACCCAGATACCCTGACAGAAAGCTGGGCCACCGTGGGAAATCTGGTCCAGTTGGGAAACCAATATGTCCTTGGCTCGGACTAATCCGATGATGTCCAGGTACACAACCCTCAGTACATCGATGTTGGCGACTTTGAGTTCTTTCTGAAGCTGCTCCAGTGACTTACTCATTTGCTACTCCTTTGTGGCAAAGATAGGTTTATAGAATCGTTTGGTGTCTAATGAGATAATAGAGCCATCCAGCATAAAGTCGGAAGCATTTAATTCAACGTTATTTTTGGGAGTCTGATTTTGAAAGCGCTATTCATTCAGCACGATCATGTCAGCCCTATTGGACCTGTTGGTGAGAGACTGGCCCAACATGGCTTTGAGATAGAGACTCAGCTTGTAGTGCCTGAGGACAGCTTTGAAAACCCCAACGTTGCCTTCGAGTTTCCAGACATAGATAAATACGACCTGATAATTCCCCTTGGGGCGCCCTGGGGCGCTTGGGATGACGCCTGCATTGGAAACTGGCTGCAGCCAGAGCTGGCTTGGATAAAACATGCTGTTGAGTCAAACAAGCCTGTTCTAGGAATTTGCTTTGGTGGACAGCTGGTTGCAAGAGCACTTGGCGGCTCCGTTACTAGGGCACCTAAGCCAGAAATTGGCTGGACCTACATTTGGTCTGAAGAACCCGGGCTTGTTTCAAACGGTCCATGGTTCCAATTTCACTACGACCAATGGTTGCTGCCAGCCGGCGTCAAAGAAATTGCACGCAACCCTGTTTCCTCACAAGCCTTTGTTGTGAATAAAACTTTAGGCGTCCAATTTCACCCGGAACTCGATTCCGCTGGCCTAAAAGGTTGGCTTGACTGGGGTGGGGCAAAAAAAGTCGAAGAGGATGGCCAAGACCCAAGTGTCATGATGAGGCAGACAACCTCCGAAAACGAGGCTGCCAAGCAAAGGACATTTGAATTAGTTGATAACTTTCTTTCGAAAGTTGCCAAGCTTATCTGAGATGTACCTTGACCGGCATTCTCTTTATGCCGTGCACAAAGTTTGATCTCAGGTAGTCAATTTCTCCAGTTAGCTCCACGCGGTCAATTCTGGAAATTAAGTCTTCAAACATAATCCGCATTTCGATTCTTGCCAGAGCATTGCCAAGGCACATGTGAGGTCCACCGCGACCAAAAGTCATGTGCTCATTTGGGTTTCTGGTGACATCCATCTTGTTAGGGTCAGAGAATATCTCTGAGTCTCTGTTTCCCGATGCAAACCAAGGTAGTACCTTCTGGCCCTCCTTGATTTTCACACCGTTGATCTCAACATCCTTGGTGGTTGTCCTGCGGAAGTGATAAACCGGTGACGCAAACCTGAGGAATTCTTCGACTGCCCAAGGAATCAATTCTGGTTTCTCCTGAAGTAATGCAAGCTGATCTGGATTCTTTATCAGATTGTTCATTGTGTGAGAAATCGTGTGGCGAGTGGTTTCGTTTCCAGCAACAACCAAGAGTAAGAAGTTTGTGTTGAAGTCTCGTTCAGACATTGGAATGCCATCTGATGGAACTCCATCTGCCAAAACTGAAACCAGATCTTTTCGACCCTTGCCTCGACGCTCAGCGGCTAGCGCCTGGCCGTATGCGAAAACCTCTAGTGCGGCAGGTGACCTAAATGGAACGAGTCGATACTTTTCAGACTCTGGATCCTCCATCAATACGTCAGCATGCTCGGGGTCAGTGTTACCAATCATTCGGTTTCCCCAGTCAATTAGTTGACCAGTGTCTTCATCCGGAACGTCTAGTATTCGAGCCAAGACTCGGATTGGGAAGTCTGCGCTGACATCTTCCACGAAATCAAATTCGCCTTTGGCAAATGCATTGTCGAGTGTTGTTGCAGTTAGTCCTCTTAGAAATGACTCGTACTTACTTACCGCTTGCGGAGTGAATTCACCTTGGAGCATTCTTCTTAGAGCACGGTGGCGCAGTCCATCGGTTTCAAGAAGTGATCGTCGAGCTTGTTCTTGTTCAGCATCAACTTCTTCAAGGTTTGTGAATCGCTCTGAAGTAAATGTTTCGGAGTCACGCAAAACTTTGACAATGTCGTTGTATCGCATGATTGACCAAAACCCATGGTTGGGAGCAGCCTCTTCAGAAAAGTGTGGCTTTCCGGTAGCCCTCACATCAGCAAACGCATCCCATGGGGCACCTTTGGAGAAAAGATCAAGGTCGGCGAAGTTGTAACTCATCGTTGAGCTCACTCTCAGTAGAGATTGTTTGGACGCTAATAATCTACACATTGCGCTTAGCTTTTGAAACAAATTACCCAAAAGTAAGGAGCAAAACTTTCTCTGGCTCAGCTATTGTCGTAGCTAGATAGCTAATAACGATGCGGAGAATTTGATGTCTGGAGCTCACACCCTCAATGAGACGGAGCGGCAGGTCGAAAACAAGCTCTCGGGCATGACTTTGGACTTTGACTCCATGGCTGCAGTAAGTAACATCTTCCGCGCTGCCAATGCCACTAGGAACTACTTGGAGAGGACTGTACTTGCTCCTCATGGGCTTTCCTGGACTGGCTTTGTTGTGCTTTGGGTGTCATGGATTTGGGAGCCCATAGAAACAAGGGTTATCGCTCAAGAAGGTGGTTTTTCGAAGGCCACCTTAACGGGTGTGTTGCAAACCCTTGAAGGCAAGGGTTACCTCAAGAGAGACCCTGGTTCCGGGGATAAACGATTGGTGATTGTTACCTTGACCCCAAAGGGTAGAAATCTCATGAAGAAACTTTTTCCTGACTTCAACGCTCACGAGCAGAAGGTTCTGGGTGGGTTTAACAAGGCTGAAAAAAGGGAATTGACGATAGCGCTCAGGAAGATAACTTCCTTTACCGAGTCCCAGGACTAGAGTCACCGGATCGCTACAAATTGCTGTTGGCCTAAGGGCTGCGGGTGGTTTATTGTATTGTTAGTATCCGAACGAATTGCAAAGGGGCAATTGTGACTGAAACTGTTCAGCTGGCGGGCCTTACGGTAGACACCCGTCACTTCATCGGTGGCAAGCGAATAGCTTCTTCCGATACGCTGGACGATTTTTCTCCAATCGATGGCACTTTGCTTGCAAAGATTTCTAGAGGTGGGCAGCACGAGGCTGACTTAGCGGTAGCGGCAGCTCGCGGTGCTTTCCCCGAGTGGTCAAAAATGGGACCTAAAAAGCGCGGTGAACTACTTCACCGATTAGCTGATTTGGTGGAAGAAAATCTTGAGCCACTAGCGAATCTTGAAACTCTAGACAACGGATCATTGTTTAGATCTCACATTCGTGGAGTTATGCCGAGAGTTGCTCTAAACCTTCGATTCTTTGCCGACTGGGCAATCAATGATCTGCACCATGACAGTTGGGAAACACGGGGACATACCAACAATATTTCCTGGGACCCTTCAGGTGTTGCGGTGTTGATCACACCCTGGAATGCACCGCTAATGCTTGCGACCTGGAAGATTGGTCCTGCATTGGCTGCTGGAGACACAGTTGTTCTAAAGCCTGCGGAGTGGACACCACTGTCGGCTTCATTCTTCGCAGACCTAACAGTAAAAGCTGGTTTTCCAGCTGGGGTGTTCAATGTAGTCCAAGGTCTTGGAGCTGAGGTAGGTAACGCACTGGTTTCTCATCCAGGTATCTCAAGAATCTCTTTTACCGGCTCTGTCCCAACTGCCAAAAAGATTGCTCACGCGGCTGCTGATAACCTGACACCTGTTTCTTTCGAGCTTGGGGGTAAGTCACCAACAATTGTGATGCGTGATGCAGATCTTGATCTTGCCGCGACGCTAGCGATTGAGCAATACGATAACGCAGGCCAGGTGTGTCTGTCTGGAACCAGATTGCTGGTGCATGAATCGGTGGCCGAGGAGTTCTCTAAGAAATTTCAGGAAAAAGCCTCAGCTCTCAAACAAGGTGACCCCAGAGACCCTGCTACCGACATCGGACCCCAGATCCACCCTGTTCATTTTGAAAGAATCAAGGGGTTCGTAGACCGCGCCAAGAAAGAAGGGCTCAAGGTCGTTATGGGTGGGGAACCAAACAGTGAATTAGGTGGGTTGTTTTTCCGACCAACACTGATTGCTAACCCTCCACTAGGCTCTGAAATCGTGACCTCCGAAATATTTGGACCAGTCCTCACGATGCAGACTTTCACAACAGACGAGCAGTTGATTGAGATGGCAAACAACACCGAGTTTGGCTTGGCCGCTGTTATTGTTTCCGGTAATCGTGAGCACGCAAAACGAATTGCTGATGAAGTTGTTGCCGGGACTATTTGGGTGAACTGCTTCTTTGTTCGAGACCTAAAGGCTCCTTTCGGTGGCTCCAAGAAATCCGGAATCGGCCGCGAGGGTGGCAATTGGTCCTTTGATTTTTATGCAGATGTAAAGAACACAGTAATTTCACCTAATGGATGGAAGGAATAAATCATGGGAAAAGTAGTTGGGGCTGCAATTTTGGCTCACGTACCAACAATCATGCTGCCCGAAAAAGTTCGCTATGACCTAAATGATGGCAAAGAGATTAGCTTGGTGCCAGGTCTAAAGAAATTTCGCAAAGAAGTAATGGAGACCTTGGATTACGACACAGTGGTTGTACTAGACAGTCACTGGGCTACAACTGTTGAATTTGTTATAACAGCTCAAGCGGAACGCTCTGGACTGTTCACCTCCGAGGAACTACCTCGAGGTATGTCTCAGGTTCCTTATGCATTCAAAGGCGACCCAGAACTTGCCATGGCGGCTGCGAAATACGATGAAAAGAACGGAACCTGGATTACACCAATTAGTGATCCGCATCTTCCAATTTTTTACGCAACCGTAAACCTGTGGCACTACCTGGGTCGCGGACTCGACAAGAAATGGGTTTCTATTTCTGTATGCCAGACCGCAACAGCTGAGGATTTCCTGCGTGCCGGTCGGGCACTTGGGGAAGCAATTCGCGACACCGATCGCAAGGTTCTGCTGCTAGCTTCCGGTGCGCTTTCCCACACTTTCTACAAACTTCGTGAGCTTCGTAAGCACGAGTCATCCGACCCTAGCCACATCTATTCGGAAGGTGCGCGTCTTGCCGATCTTGAGCGTATTGAATGGATGAAGCAGGGCGACCATGCCCGAATCTTGGACACTATGGATGATTTCAAGAAGTTCAAGCCTGAGGCGAACTTCAGCCATTGGTTGACTATGGCTGGTGCAACCGGCGAGGGCGATAACACCGCTAAGGGCGTTATGTACTCCGAATACGAAAACTCCATTGGCACAGGACAGGTTCACGTTTACTTCCCTGAGCCTGAAGGCGGCTTCCCAAGACCTAAGGACCTGGTTCTATCCCGTGACTGAATTTAGAAGGATTCTGCTCGAGGGTGCAGCCGTTCAAGTTATTCGCGAAGGCGAGGAGCTTGTGGCTGCCGATGGCCGCAGAGTAAAGATCGCTGAAGCGATTCACTTAGCGCCTTCTGAGCCAACCAAAATTCTTGCGGTGCACCTAAATTACCGGTCTCGAAGTGACGAGTTCATGACCAAGCTGCCGGATGCTCCGACTTACTTTCATAAGCCAATCACCGCCTTGAATTCCCATAACGGACATGTCGTAAGACCTGAGCGCTGTAACTGGCTGAACTATGAAGGCGAGATAGTGATCATTATCGGAAAGACTTGCAAGAACATTTCTCCCGACGAGGCATCCGAGTACATAGCTGGTTACTCTGTTGGCAATGATTACGGCCTTCATGACTTTAGAGACACTGATGCCGGCTCAATGCTCCGAGTGAAGGGGGCAGACACTCTTGCGCCAGTTGGCCCTGCTATGGTCACCGACTGGGATTTCAGAAACAAATACATTCGAACCTATGTAAATGGTGAACTAAAGCAAGAAGACAACACCAAGAACATGGAATGGGATATGAACTATCTCGTTGCCGATCTTGCCAGAACAATTACTTTAGTGCCGGGGGACATGATATTCACAGGGACACCAGCAAACTCTCGCCCAGTAAAGCCAGGCGATGTGGTTGACGTCGAAGTCGAAGGACTTGGTCGACTCAGCAACCTAATTGTTCATGGCCCTGCACCGATTCGATCAGATGTTGGCGCTCAGCCAACGGAAAGCGAAGAAGTGGTCTCCACGGCTCTAGGCGGGGACTGGGAGTTCAGAGGGATACGCACACCATCAAAAGACCTTTACCCTTCAAGAATCGAGGAGAAAAAATGATCAAGGTTGAAGTTGACATGACTAAGTGCCAGCACTATGGACAGTGCGTTTTTGAGGCTCCTAAGGTTTTCAAGCTCAACGAAGAAGACAAACTGGAGTATGTAGGCGAGGTAGAAGATACCGAGCTTGACAACGTGGAAGCGGCTGTAGACATTTGCCCTATGCAGGCCATTCGCATAGTTTCGTAAATTGGGCGACCCTGTAGTTATTGTCGGTGCATCTTTAGCTGGTCTGAGATGCGCAGAGGCTCTAAGGCGAAATAAATATCTAGGGCCAATAAAGATTATTGGTGACGAGCCTCATTTTCCCTATAACCGCCCACCACTTTCTAAAGATTTGCTGTCTACTGAGTTGGGCATCGATGAGGTTTTGTTCCCCCTTAAAGATTCGATTTCGGATGTTGAATGGGTGCTAAATACTGCCGCTTCAAGTGTGGATACTAAGGCCCAAGTTGTAACCGATCTATCAGGAACAAAACACCCTTATTCCTATTTGGTGATTGCTACGGGTCTTAGACCAAAACCGTTACCGGTTGACTCGAATGGCATTTCGGGAATTCACGTTCTAAGAACAATAGATGATGCAATAAGCCTTCGAGGAGCTCTGACTCAAGGCTCGAAAGTCCTAATTCTGGGTGCGGGCTTTATCGGATGTGAGGTTGCTGCCACGGCAATAAAGAAGGGGTGTGAGGTAAGGGTAGTTTCGCGCCACCACGAACCAATTGAGCACGCTCTAGGAAAGACACTTTCAGCTGAGATAAAAAAGCGACACATCGAAAAAGGCGTGGAGTTCGTCAGCGGAGCGTCCGTGTTTGGGCTTATAGGTGATGGGGTCTTGGAGAGAGTAATTCTAGATTCTGGTGTAATTTATGACGCTGATGTATTGGTTGTGGCTATTGGATCAATTGCCAATACTGAATGGCTTATCGATTCAGGAATCGACATAACTGATGGTGTTTTGGTGGATTCTGCGATGCGAGCTATCGATGAATCAGGGAACGCTTTAGAATGTGTGTTTGCTATTGGCGACGTTGCAAGATACCCGAACGCACTATTTGATGAAATCCCTAGACGTGTCGAACACTGGAACCTACCAAGCGAAACTGCAAAGCGCGCAGCCGAGGTGATTGTCGCATCTCAAGAAGGTGACAACGCCAAAGAAGTTATTGCCAAAACCTTTGGGCCGCTCCCGTCATTTTGGTCGGATCAGTACGAGATGAACATCTTGTCTTTTGGTATGACGTATCTTGCCGATGAGAGCAAGCTTGTCGCAGGCGATATTTCCGACGAGTGTGTATTTGAGTACTATCGCGAGGGCGAGTTGGTTGGGGTTTGTGGAATAGGTATGAGGCCTTTAATTCAAAGCTACAGAACTAAGTTCGAAATTTAGCTACGAACTCCCCTAATTGGTGGGTTGTGAAAAGTAGCTCCAAAGACTTTCTGAGAAGCACCGATTCGATCTAGATAAGGTGTGATTCCACCTAGGTGGAATGGCCAGGCGGCACCCATAATCATGCACAAATCAATATCCTCGGCGCTGGAAACTACCTTCTCGTCAAGCATGAGCTTGATTTCCTTAGTGAGTCCAACAATCAGGTCATCGAAAACCTGGTCCTTGGTTCTAGTTCTGGTGCGACCAGAAACAATCTTTACAGCCTCTGGGTCATAGCCAGTCTTGTTACCTTTAGAGTCCTTAGTTCTGATTCGACCCAACTTAGCTAGCTGGTGAAGTGAATCGGTCTTGTAGAAGCGATCCGGCGCGAAGCCATACATCGAATCCAGAACATGGGCTCCCACTTGCAGCCCAACTAGCTCAAGTAGATCAAACGGGTTCATTGGTAAACCAAGAGGAGCGATAGCGTCGGCTACCTCTTCAAATGGAATGCCTTCGTCAACGGCCTTCATGGCCTCACCAAGAAGGTAGCCGAGCAATCTGTTCACAACGAATCCAGTGCTGTCAGAAGTAATGACTGCGGTCTTTTTTAGATCCCTTGCAACCCGCATCGCTGTTGCTACCGATACATCGTTGCTCTTTGCTGCCTTTACTACCTCAACTAGTGGCATAACAGATACCGGGTTAAAGAAGTGGAAACCAACCAGACGCTCAGGGTGCTTCAGAACCTTTCCGATTTCATCTACCGACAAAGAAGAAGTGTTGGTTGCCAAGATTGCGTCTGGGCGAACTACGGCCTCAACACGTGTAAAGACGTCATGTTTGACCTTTAACTCTTCAAACACAGCCTCGATTACCCAGTCGCAGTTCGCAAAGTCATTCAGATCAAGCGTTCCACTTAGGTTGGCGCTGTAACGGTTGCGATCGTCAACTGACAGGCGGCCTTTTTCGACTAGCTTGTCTAGTTCTGCTCGGCAGTAAGTAAGACCTTTGTCAACACGGTCCTGCGACACATCTGTGATTACTACAGGCACCTGCAATCTCCTTAAGAACAAAAGTGCAAACTGGCTGGCCATTAAACCAGCACCAACGACACCAACTTTCTGAACTTTGATTGCCAGTTTTGGATCCGGAGCACCCTGTGGGTTTTTGGCGTGCTTTTGAACCAAGTTGAAAGCATAGATACTGGCCCGGAACTGATCAGAAGCAATTAGCTTTTCTAGTTCTTCGTCCTCGCGCTTGAAGCCTTTTTCTTTAGAGCTGAACTTGGCTTCACCTAGAAGATCAAGAGCAGCGTAGGGTGCCAGAGGAACTGAACCAATGTTTTGCTTCACCATTTTTCTGGCAATGGAAACCGCGGGTCCCCAGATAACTAAGCGTTCAAAAAGACCTGGTTTGTTTGGGCGAGATACTTTCTTACCTGAAAGAACTTTGTCGGCCCAAACAACCGAATCTTCAATGAATCTTTGTGGGTCAAACATCACGTCAGCAATACCGAGCTTGAGGGCATCTTGAGGGCTTAGCATGCGATTTTGCTTTAGAGGATTCTCAATAACAACTTTGAGTGCGTTTCTAATTCCAATCAGGTTTGGAAGTAAATAAGCCCCACCCCATCCTGGAAGCAACCCTAGGAAAACTTCTGGAAGTGCAATTGCAGGTGCTGCTGAGTTGACGGTTCGGTAGTTAGCGTTTAGCGCAATCTCTAGTCCACCACCAAGAGCCAAACCATTGATAAACACAAAAGTTGGAACTGGGAAACTTCCTAGTTTGCCAAGTGCAAAGTGACCAAGCTCAACCACGAGTCTTCCAGCGCGAGTTGACGGGATTGAACCCACTTTTGAAAGGTCTGCTCCGGCAGCTAAGAAATATGGCTTGCCGGTTACAGCCAAACCTTGGATTTCGCCTTTCTTGGCGCGCTGTTCTTGAACCTCGAGAGTCTCCGAAAATTCTTTTAGGGTCAGTGGGCCAAGAGTGGAAGGTCTGGTGTGATCCTTGTTGTTATCGAGAGTGATAAGGGCAAGGACTTTTCCGGAGGGAAGCTTTACATCCTGAACATACGAATGAGTGATTACCTCATCGGTATTTGACCACAGCTCAGAGAAGTGATCAAGTTTCATTAGCTTTTCTTTCCGTCGTAATTCTCGTTTTCCCAGATGACGGTTCCACCCATACCAAGACCGATGCACATGGTAGTGATTCCATAACGAACATCTGGTCGCATTTCAAACTGACGGGACAGTTGGTTCATTAGTCGAACACCGCTTGATGCCAATGGGTGACCAAAGGCAATTGCTCCACCCCAAGCGTTTACTCTTGCGTCATCATCAGCAATCTTGAAGTGCTCTAAGAATGAAAGAACTTGAACCGCAAATGCCTCGTTGATTTCAAATAGACCGATGTCGGAGATAGATAGTCCAGCTTTTTTCAAAGCTTTCTCGGTTGCAGGAATTGGCCCAATTCCCATGATCTCTGGCTCAACACCTGCAAAAGCAAACGTCACCATCTTCATGCGTGGCTTTAGGCCATACTGCTTGACTGCCTGGTCGCCAGCCAAGAGCGAAATGGTGGCGCCATCGGTCAAGGGAGAGGCGTTACCGGCGGTTACCCTACCGCTAGGGCGGAAAGGGGTCTTTAAATCTTTCATGCCCTCAACGGTTGAATCTGCGCGAAGTAATTCGTCCCTATCGACTACGCGCAATCCTTCAGATGTGGTTGCAGAAACAGAAACTAGGTCTTGCTGGATGTAATTCTTTTCGTAGGCTGCAGCAGCGCGCTTCTGGCTCTGCACAGCGTAAGCGTCCGCGCGCTCTTTGGTTAGTACAGGGAAGCGGTCGTGAATCTTCTCCGCGGTGTTACCCATGTTCAGGGCATCTGGGTTCACTAGTTTTTCCGCAACAAAGCGTGGGTTCGGGTCAGCATCAAAGCCCATAGGGTGTCTACCCATGTGCTCTACACCTCCGGCAAGAACTAGGTCGTAGGCACCAATGCCGATAGCGGAGCCGGTCATCGTGACAGCAGTCATTGCCCCAGCACACATCCGGTCTACGGCAAAGCCAGGAACTGTGTTTGGTAATCCTGCCAAAATGGCCGCCGTGCGGCCAATGGTTAGACCCTGGTCACCAACCTGGGTGGTAGCGGCGATGGCAACATCATCGATTGCGTCTTTAGGTACCGATTGGTTTCTATCTAGCAAACCAATCATGGCCTTCACCACTAGATCATCAGCACGAGTGTTCCAGTAAACACCTTTTTCTCCGGCCTTACCGAATGGTGTTCGGACTCCATCAACGAAGTAAGTGTTCTGCATTATTTGGTCGCTTCCTTCTTTAGTGATTCGCGTCTTCTAGCTTCCGCTCCAAAGGCCAGGTCACTTCTTATCAGACCCTCGGTTAACCCGAAGCAGTCAACTAAGTCTAGGGAGTGCGGCTTTAGCCTTCCAAGCAGTCTGCCATCGATGTAGTCAGTAATTGCCTCAGCGCGGTGAGAGCTCAGTCTTCCGTTGATCATGTACCAAGAAAGGTTCTCTTCCAGCAAGGTGAAGCCAAATAGATCACGTAGCCAAGTCAAAACATTCTTGGTTTGAGGGTCCTGAATCTTGTTTAGAGCGGAAGTGAAAGCTTCCCACTGAATTAGTTCACCGTGAGCCTTAGCGGCCACGATTAAGTCATTCTGGTGACGGTTGAATAGTCGCTCTGATTCAACAGGGTCTTTCTTTCCAGAGTGACGCAGTTCATTAGCAAGCTTCGCAATCATGGTGTGGACACGGTCGGTAAGAAGTTGATGTTGGTGCTCTTCCTCGCGAACAAAACCAATTGATCTAGCAGTTGAACCAAAGTCGGTGAACTTCTGCGCAATTCCGCGAAGACCACCTCGGTTGATTGCAACCTCACCAACTTGCTCAACAACATACTGAGCAAGTGTTCCAAAATCAGGTGAAGCAAATGCCTTGGAGTAGTCACTTAAGAGTCTCTTTGCAACAAGCTGTAGCAGCACGTTGTTGTCACCTTCAAATGTTGCATAGACATCCAGGTCTGCTCGCAAACCAACCATGCGGTGCTCGGCCATGAAACCTTGACCTCCGGTTGCCTCGCGGCACACCTGAATGATTTCCAGCGCATTCCAGGTAGAAAGAGCCTTAGAAGCTGCGGCGACAGTTTCTAGATCCTGTCTGGTGGAATCAGTGTCGTTTCGACCGCTAAAGACTTCATCGAATTGTTCTAGAAGTTCCAAATGCGCGAATGCCTGAGCGTAGGTCCTTGCAAGGGCTGGAAGCAATCTTCTTTGGTGGCGACCGTAGTCCATCAGAACATGCTCTGATCCATCCTGAGATGGGAACTGAGTTCTTTCATGTGCATAACGAATAGCAATTGTTAACGCAACCTTCTGGGCGTTTGTGACACCACCGGTGATTGAAACTCTGCCCTGAACCAAGGTTCCGAGCATTGTAAAGAATCTTCTACCCTTGGATTCAATTGGAGAGCTGTATGTTCCATCTTCTGCAACATTGCCGTAGCGGTTTAGTAACCACCTTCTTGGGATACGGACATTGGTGAAGTGAAGTCTTCCGTTATCAACGCCGTTTAGACCGCCCTTTACTCCATCGTCGTCTCCGCCAACACCTGCTAAGAAATTTCCACTGTTGTCTCGAAGAGGAACATAGAAAGCGTGAACACCCTGGTTTTCGCCCTTAGAAATCAACTGAGCAAAAACAACAGCCGCCTTTGCGTGAATTGCAGCATTACCGATGTAATCCTTCCAAGCATGGCGAGATGGTGTGTGAATTACGAACTCCTGTGTTGCCTCGTCATAGGTCGCGGTTGTTCCGATGTTTGCAACATCGGAACCGTGACCGGTTTCGGTCATTGCAAATGAGCCTGGGGTTTCTAAAGTGACTACCGAAGGAAGTAGTTCTGCGTGGTGAGAATCTGTTCCGAGATATAGAATCGCTGCACCAAATAATCCCCACTGAACTCCGTATTTGATCTGTAGAGAAGGGTCCGCAAGAACCAGTTCTTCGAATACCGTTAGTGATCCACCTGGATCAGCAGTTCCACCTGCGATAGCTGGGAAGCCATAAGCGGTGGAACCGTTTTCCACCAAGATCTTTAGTTGACCAAACACGCGCTCACGATGTTCGTGGTGAGTAAGTCCTGGGATTTGCCACATTTCGGGCTGCTCGCAAATTCGGCGGGTGTGTAGACGAATGTCTTTCCACTTCCCCAGCAGCATGTCCCCAACAAGGGTGGTGTCTACCTTTGGCAGTATCTCGCTTTGCATTGCACACTCCTTCGTGTTGCTTTGATTGTAAGCACCGAGGAAATCATTGAATTTGCGGGTCAGATAAGTCTGTAAATAGCTACAACCCCAGTAAATCCAAGGATTGCTTCTTTGTGTGAATCATACAAAAAACCTGGGTGTTTTTTGGAAGGTCAATTTCCTTCAAAAGTAACTGGGGACTTAGAAAGGTAGGCCTCCATTGCGCGCCTGGCGTCTTTAGATGCCGCCAGCCGGGCAAGGCGCTTTCCTATAAACGCGTCCTCAGCGCTTTCATCCAAGAGCGCTGCTCTAGCTGAAGCCAAAGTTGCCTGCACCGCAAGCGGCGCCTGAGCAGCAATCTTTTCTGCTATCTCGAATGCACGGTCTTTCTCGGTTCCAACAGGAACAACTTCATTCACAATTCCGAGACGTAGCGCAGTTGCTGCATCAAAAGGGTCTCCGGTGAGTAGGTATCTCATTGCGTTAGACCAACCAGCAGATCGTGGCATTCTCTTGGTAGCTCCACCAAATGGCAAAATCCCACGTGAGACTTCTAGTTGGGCAAACTTTGCATTCTCGGCAGCAATCACGACTTCGCTGTTTAGTGCGAGCTCGACACCGAGCGTGAAACAGGTTCCTTGAATTGCAATCACAACAGGTTTTGATACCGGCTTCGATTGAATTCCCCAGGGATCTAGTCCGCCTTCAGGAACCATAGCCAAACCATCTGCGTTTAGTCTTGGTGCAACATCTGCAAGATCCAATCCAGCAGTGAAATGATCACCGTGTGCAAAAACTAGCCCGACTCTAAGTTCTGGATCAGAATCTAATTTTCCGTAAGCCAGAGCAAGCTCTTGCAGCATTTCCATATCCGCAGCGTTTAGTTTTTCGGGGCGATTTAGACCGATTAAAAGTACGTGACCTTTTTGCTCAACAGTTACTTTAGATGTTTCTTTCATTATTGCCTAAGTAAATTAGTTAGGTAAGTTGGCTTCGATCAGCGAAATGATGTCAGGGGCATCTGGTTTCACTGTTGGTCTAAAGCGGTGAACTTGGCCGTTTGGAAGAATTAGAAACTTTTCAAAGTTCCAAGCAACCGGTCCTGCCTTTCCGGGCTGATCTTTGGTCTTGACTAGCTCTTTGTAAAGTGGGTGCCTGTCTTTGCCGTTGACTTTTACCTTCTCGGTCATTGGGAAACTAACACCCCAGGTTGTCGAGCAGTACTCTGCGATATCCTCTGATTTTTTAAGTTCTTGTAAGAATTGATTGGAAGGCATTCCAAGAACTGTGAAACCTCGACTGCCATATTTTTTCTGAAGCGCTTCTAGCGCCTCGTATTGTGGCGCTAAGCCACACCTCGAAGCCACGTTGACAACCAGAACCACTTTCCCTGCGAACTTGGAGAAGGTTGAGGCTGTGCCATCTAGCATGGTGATTTCTGTTTCTTGAATGCTCATGTCTCAATTCTAAGTCTGAAGCGGGTAGATTTATCTAGCCCAATAAAGCCCACTAGAAAAGGTCCTCTTGCACGTCGCATTGTTCATGGATCAGCATCCACACTCTCTTGGCGGGGTTCAAACCTCAGTGATGCTGCAGGCCAAATACCTAAACCGCTCTGGCGTTCAGGTAACCATTTTTGCTCCCAAGTCAAAAAAAGCCCGTATAGACGAAAACATAAAGGTTCTTCCCTCTAACTACTCACCTCTTGGCAGGGAGTACGCCATCGTCTGGTCACTGAGAAAAGCAGCTAAGTTCTGCGAAGAGGTTTACAAAGAACGAAGTTTCGACATCGTCCACGTTCAGGGGGACTTCGCGGCAGCGAGCTTAGGAGCTGCCTTGGCCAAAAGATTCAACCTGCCCCTTGTCCATACCGAACACACCAACCTTGATGTGATGGCCAACAAGCTCATTGGAAAACCCATGAAGATAATATTTTTAAAGTTCTTCACTTGGCAATACGGTCATTTTCTAAAAATCAACAAGCGGCCAAGGGTTTTAAACGCCTTTGACTACGTGAGCTTTATCCTGCCGCAGGCAGATCTAGTTATGGCTCCTTCGAGACATTACGCCGCCTTATTGGAAGAAAAAGGAGCTGCAACCAACGTTGAAGCTAGCTTCACAGGTGTTGACGATGATGAAATACAACAAATCAAAAGAACAGTCCCTGTTCCAAACAAACCAATTAGCTTCGTCTGGGCTGCAAGAATGCAGCCTGAAAAAAGACTTATTCAAACCATCGAAGCTTTTGCTAGATCGAAGGTCAAGGCGCACCTAACCATTTATGGTTTTGGTCCCCTAGAAAAAGTTGCTAAGAACTTAGTTCGGGCAAGGCTAATTACTAAGAGAGTCACTTTTAGAGGCCGAGTCCCACACAACGAACTTTTACAAATTTTTGCCAACGCTGATGTGGTTATGCAAACCAGTATTGGTTTTGAAACCCAAGGGTTGACCGTTTACGAGTCATTGGCTGTTGGAACTCCGGTTTTGCTTTGTGACCCAAAGATCGCATCAGAGCTTCCTAAGAAGACTTACTGGCTGGATAAGTCGGGAACTATCAAGAGCCTCTCAAAAACAATCAAAAAGGCAGCTGAGGACATCTCTGAAGGAAGCAACAAGCGAGAGCTATTGGAGGACCCCACCTGGTTACTCCAGGGCGCGATTACACAGAAAATGATTGAGGCATACAAGCAAATTATCGCGCAAAAGCAGTCCAAATAGTTTCCTGCTTGTTGCAAAGCCGCCAATGGGGGTCTGGTTCTAAGGGCCTCTAAGTAAACTAATCCAAATAGCAATAGTGGTTTGGTGAGGGTAGAAAACTATGTTTCTAGAGGCAGCTCTAACTAACGCAACCTCTGCGCCTGTTCTGGCTTTCGTTCTAGGACTTCTAGCTGTAGCGATTAAATCTGATCTTCGACTTCCTGAAGCGGTCTATCAAGGACTATCTATCTACCTATTACTAGGTATTGGTATCAAAGGAGGTGTTGCCTTATCTGAGGCGAACCTTGCTGAGGTTTGGGTGCCAATCTTGGGAACATTAGCCCTGGGCATAGTCATACCGCTTCTTGCGTTCCTAGTATTGGGAGCACTCACCAAGCTAGACACCATAAACAAAGGTGCTCTTGCCGCTCACTACGGATCAACTTCGTTGGTTACTTTCTCAGCGGCTCTAATTTTTGTTGAATCACAAAACATTTCTTACGAAGGCTACGTAACAACGCTGCTTGCAATCCTTGAGGTACCAGGCATAGTTGTTGGATTACTTTTGGCATCCAAAGGCCTAAACAGAGGTTTGAACTGGGGAGAATCTCTTAGGGAAATAGTTACCTCTAAATCGATTGTCTTACTGGCCGGTGGTTTGGTTCTAGGTTATGTAACCGGTGCCGGTGGCTACGAAAGAATCGAGCCACTATTCGGTGGCCTATTCACCGGTGTTCTTGCTTTGTTCTTACTTGAGATGGGTATCGTCGCAGGAAGAAGACTTCCTGATGTCAAAAAGGCAGGTTTTGGACTAGTTCTCTTCAGTATCGGGTTCCCAATTCTTTCTGGTTCCCTGGGGGTCCTAGTTGGTGAGCTCACTGGTTTGAGTCTCGGTGGCAGTGTGATCTTGGGAGTTCTTGCAGCCTCGGCTTCGTATATCGCAGCTCCTGCTGCCGTGAGGCTTGCTTTGCCGGAGGCTAGTCCTGGTGTTTACCTGACCGCATCACTGGCTATTACATTCCCGTTCAATTTGATTTTTGGTATCCCAATCATGTTTGCAATTGGTCAATTTATGGAAGGTTTGGGTATTTGATGTTTTCCAAGAGAAAGTTGCTAACCGTTGTCTGCGAGGGAGCGCTTGAGTCGAGGTTGATCAAGGATCTTATGGCTCTTGGGGCTAAGGGTTACACAGTCACAGACGCTCACGGCACAGGACCAAGAAACCAAAGAAATGGTGATCTAGAGGGTGGGAACATTCGCATAGAGGTTGTGACCGATCAGGTCACACTCGAAAAAATCATTGAAAGATTACAATCCGACTATTTCCCAAACTACGCAGTTAGCGTGTGGGTAGCGGATGTAGAAGTGTTGCGCCAGGAGCGCTACTAGTAGTTACTTAGTCGTTTTTCTTGCACTGGCAGCCATCGCCGCAGTTGCATCCATCTAGATTCATTTGCTTTCTCCTTCCCACAGCTCTGACGATACACCTATTGAGCTCTTTTGCAGTTAATTCTTATCGTTGCCTGTCTGGGCTGACCACAGCCAGGCTGCTAAGCCTGCGAAGGTGAGAATTACGGCAACAAGAGCAACAAGATAAACGTTGTCTTTATAAAAGTCATAGACAGAAACTAAGCCAAAGAACAGGGCTAGGTAGCCAAGAAGTATCAACTTGTTTCGCATTTTCAAATCATAGCCATTTCGTGCAAGCACGCCTCTCAAAGGTGGCAATTTATTGGCGGTGCTATCATGGTGAAATGCCTGCTGTGGGAGTTGTAGTTCCAACTATTGGCGAGCGCCCCCAGTACTTAGACATCACCTTAGAATCCATCCGCGAAGCTGGTGACAGCTACATCGTCCTCGTGGGTAGAAAAGGTTTTGATGCATCCTCATACCAAAATTCTGGTTTGGTAGATCTATACATAGACGAGCTTGAGACCTCGGTACCCAACAAAATCAATCAAGGGTTTAGGGCTCTTCCAGAGAACATCGAATACATCACCTGGATAGGTGATGACGATCTTCTAGCGCCTGGCTCACTGAGTGTTGCAGTTAGTGCTCTTAGTCAACCCGCAAAGCCCGTTTTGGTTTATGGCCACTGTCAATACATCGATTCTGAAGGAAACGATGTTCTTGTAAAGCGAAGTGGTAGCTGGGCAGTTCCCTTACTTAGATTTGGTCCGCAACTTATTCCCCAACCAAGTGCTGTGTTTAGGCGAGATGCCTTCGAGAAAGTAGGAGGGCTGTCAGACAAATTCGAGTTCGCTTTTGATTTTGACTTGTTTCTAAAGCTCTCAAAGCTTGGAAAAACCATCTTTGTAGACAAGATCCTCTCCAGCCACAGGTGGCACGCGACTTCCCTGACTTATTCCCGGAGGTGGGACTCTGTAAACGAGGCCAGTGCTGTAAGGACCTCAAATCTGTCGCCGTTATTGAGAGTCTTGTCCTTCTTGTGGGAGATTCCGATAATGCTAATTACTTACCTTGCAGGAAACATACTCAGTAGCGGAATCGTCAGTAGGGTAAAGCGTTCCTTTACCAAAGGCACAAAAAGATAGGTTCTGAAATTGACTATTAGGCGCGAGGCGGAAGAGCTCTGGCTCAATAATCTGCGTTCGGATGACAGAGTCCTTGTGACCGGTGCTGCCGGCTGGTTTGGTAGGACAGCGATTGCGATGACTAGGGAAGCCGGCCTGGAGCTGCTAGCTACTGGATCCAAAGCTCAACAGATAGAAATTGATGGGAAAAGCCAGGCTGTCCAAGCCCAGAGTCTCGAGGTTATTTCGGCGTTTAAACCCACGGTTGTAATTGACACAGCATTTGTAACTAGGGAAAGACTTCCAATTCTTGGTCACAAAACCTACATCGAGACAAATCAAAAACTCATCGATCAGTCTCTGGAAGTTGCTGCACTGCCTTCGGTCAGAAAATACATTGGGTTCTCAAGTGGTGCAACTATGCACCTAGCGGGTCACACTTCTTTTTCCCTAGAGGAAAACCCATATGCAGCTCAAAAACGCATTTACGAGAGCAAGATATCTGAGCTTGCCGCGAATCTTCAATCCGATATTTCAGTTGCAAGGGTTTGGAGTGTGACTGGTTCTTATTGCACAAAACCGCAATCTTTCGCATTTACTGACTTGATTGCTCAGGCCAAGTTGGGTCTAATCGAAATCAAAGCGAAGCATCTTGTGTATAGACGATATTGTTCCCTTGAGGATGTTCTCGCGCTTGCCATGCTCCCCAGTGCACCTGAGAGTAGTCCCATTTTTAATACTGGTGGAGACCTAATTGAAATTGGTGAATTGGCCAAGAAAGTTGTTGACCTTGTTAATCCAAATGCTGAAATACGTCGCCAAATTGATCCAAGGGTAACCCCAGACGACTATCACTCGGATTCTAAAGATTGGGGCCAGCTTATTCAATCTGCCAACCTAGCAAAGGATTCTATTTCTGATCAGGTAACTCGGATCGCCGGAGCATCTTAGTCGAGCTCGGCTTTTTAATTAAGCACAGTTTTTTACTATTTGCGCATAAAAAGTAGACGCCTGAGACTCGAAAGTCTCTTGGTGACGAGTTTCGCGATTTCGTAACCGAGTTTGAATAATGCGTAGGGAAGCTTAGCTAAAGATACAAGAAGCAACTTGGTGGTGGTGCTGACAAACCGAAATGGCCTAACAGTGATTTTACTTTTAGAACTCGGGATTACATTATCTTGTTTAGTCAATCCCTGGACAGGGATTTCCCATGACATAAGTCTGTTCCTCCCAGTCGTGACTGAAGTAAATGTGGCAGGGACTTTGTGTCCTTTAGAGGATTCGGTCACTGGCAACCTGCTCATACATGTTTTTAAGGTTCCTCAAGTAACCCTCTAAAGAAAACTTGACTTCTGCCCGGGACCTTGCCCGAACTCCAAGTTCTTTCAATTGCGCTTTATTGTCTATGGCCCATGTGATTCGGTTTGCGATTTGGCCGACTAGATCATCAAGATGTACTTCCAACTCCGGGCACTCTGCAACTTCACTTGCGGCGGTCTTTCCAACAGTTATAACCGGAATTCCCGATGACATGGCTTCGAGTGCCATCATCCCAAAAGACTCTACTGAGGATGGCATTGCAAACAGGTCTGCTGCCTCGTAGAAAGTTCCTAAATTATTTATATCATTAGTCCAAGGCAGTTCAATAGATTCAACTTCCTTGGAGTATTTTGCAACAAAGCCTTGTTTCTGGATGGAAAGTAGCAGGATCTTTCTTCCTGTTTTTCTAACTTGCTCAATAGCCTCAACTAGCTCTTTGAAGCCTTTTCTCTCATCATCTGTCGAGCGGGCCGCAACAACAAAAGTGTCTTTGTCGATTCCGAGAATAGCTCGGGCATCAATTTCTGGCTTTGGTCTAAAAACTTGGGTGTCGATTCCGAAGGGAAACTGAAACACTCTTGCGTTCCAGTCAGAGACCTTCTTTTCAATCTGACCACTCATCCAATTTGTGGTGATGTGAATGTTCATGGGGGTTTTCGAGAACAGGCGCTCCTTTCTTGACCGCTCCTTGTCGGTTCGATCCCAATAAACCGGAAGCGAAGAATCAAGAGATGGGCAACTTCCACAACCTAAGTCCCACCTTGCGCAATTTAGGGGAAGTGTGCAGTGGCCGGTAAGTGGCCAAAGGTCATGCCAGGTCCAAACTGCAGGTTTGGTTTCAAATACCTTTGCCATATTCTCAACGGTCATCATGTGATCGTGAATGACTTGAAGGTGGACTACATCTGCTTCTTGAAATTCAGGTAGGTCAAAAATTTTGCTTGACCAAGACTGGTAGGTGGACTGTCTTCCGGTGAGGCTTTCTACGGCCATAGTTGCTTCCGCTAGGAGTCTGGTTTTGCGCCCAGGAAACAGCTCAATTGATTTTGCAGACTTTGAAGTCTTGTTCCAGAATGAACCAATCTTGGCATCTATTCCAAAACCCTTTAGCGGTTCAATGATGTCGTGGCCATTCCATCGGCCCCCAACCTCATCGCTACTGCTTACGTTGAATACCTTCAAGCCATTCCTTGCCTATATATAGAAGATGTGATCGCGTTGACCATCAAGTTCATCACCATCAGATAATAGCCACAATGGATAATTGCACTAAATATACAGTAGTTGACCTATCACTCTCCGTGGAGTTCACTTCAATTCATTGGCGGAACTGCTCAAAATATTAGTCTTTGCTCGCCCAATCAATGCTCGTGATTGGTGTTGCTAGTAGATTTGGTATTTGCCGGCTAAATAGGAGCAGTCTCCGTGAAAATCCTCGTGCTTCATGAAATTGATTACCTAGAAAAGGTGATCTATGAAATCCATGAGTTTCCAGAATTGCTTGCCAAGGCCGGTCATGATGTTACTTTTTTTCACTTTCAAGAGGGCGCCATCAGGGCAAAGAAGAATCTTTTTCGCGAGAAGGAAATTGTTGGTCGGGTAGTTCCTGAAGCCAAGTTAACCCTTGTCGGTCCTCATCAGTTTGGGTTTTTTGGATTCGACAGGTTGTGGGCGACGTTTAGTAGCTGGCCAGCGCTGTTTAGGTTGTTTCGAGAAAACAAGTTTGATGTGGTGCTCAATTACGCAGTTCCTACATTTGGACTTCAGGCCCTGGTTATTTCAGCTATTTACAAAACCCCTTTTGTCCACCGAGCCTTAGATTCCTCCCATGAGATTCGAGAGTCTATTTTTAGACTCCCAATACTTTTGGTAGAAAAACTGATGTATAGATTCTCCCCCCTGCTTTCTGCAAATAACTCCGCGATGCAGCGATATTGTGAAAACCTAGCGGGCCGAAAGAAACCCTCGGTTGTGAACTATCCACCACTTGACATAGCTCACTTTTCTAATCGAGTACCAGATCCTGAACTTCGGAAGCGCCTTGGAATTGCGCCAACAGACACGGTAATTACCTACATGGGGTCTTTCTTCTATTTCTCAGGTTTACCAGAGGTAATAAAGCGGTTTGCGGAATTAGTTCCTCAAGGTGCGTCAACGAAACTGCTTCTAATCGGTGGCGGCGAGCAGGAGAATGAACTCAGGAATATAGTTAGTGCTCTTGGTATTTCTGATCGGGTCATCTTCACTGGCTTTGTGAGTTATGACGACTTGCCAAAGTACTTGGCTCTATCGACCGTGGCCATTAATCCATTAGAAATAAGTCAAGTGGCTTCCATCGCCTTTCCGAATAAGGTTCTTCAGTACTTAGCCACTGGCATTCCAGTTGTCTCTACTCGTCTCGAAGGTTTGTTCTCTGCTATCGACGGAATAGGGGGTTTGACCTGGGCAGAGACCCCAACGAAGGTGTTGGAAATTGCCTTAGAGGTTGCTCAAGCCCGTGTTATTGAAGCAAACAAGTCAGAATCTCTGAAGACGCTAGCTGCACTTTTCTCACCGGAAGCCGCTTTAGCTTCTATGGAGCAAACGTTAAATACCGCGATTGAGATCAACAAGCAGAGCTAGAGTTAACTTCGATGAGTACGGTCTTGATTTTAGGTGCCAGCGGAATGCTCGGCTCGGCTGTTTTGAAAGAGTTTTCAACCTTTCAGGGTGAATTAATAGCCACTACTAGAGTAGGTGCGAGTTTAGTCGCTGGCTCGAGTGTTAAATTCTTGAAATTCGACGCTGCTAAAGACAACCTAGACAGCGCTTTCTCCATGCCAATTGATTATGTAATTAACTGCATTGGGATCATAAAGCCGTACATCAATGATTCAGATGCTAAACAAACCGAAACGGCATTCGAAATTAATGGTGCTTTTCCTAATCGCTTAGAGGCTTGGGCAACCAAGCGTGGAGCGAAGGTTATTCAAATTGCTACTGATTGCGTCTTTTCTGGATCAAAGGGCAAATATTTAGAGAGTGACGAGCACGACGCCTTAGACGTTTACGGAAAATCAAAGAGTTTGGGAGAAGCAAAAGGTGATTCCATGATGCACCTAAGAGTTTCCATAATTGGACCAGAAGTGGATCGAAACTCGTCTCTTTTGGAGTGGGTAAGAAATCAACCCAAAAATGCGGAGATTTCGGGCTACACTGATCATTTTTGGAATGGCATAACGTCGATGCACTTTGCAAAGATCGCTCGAGGAATTATTGAGAATGACTTTTTCGAGTCTGGGGTCTTTCACGTACTTCCTCAAGACAGCACTACTAAGTGCGAACTTGTTACCTTGATTGCCAAGTATCTAGGTCGGTCAGATATCAAAGTCAACCCAACAGCGACTGGCGCAAACATAAACCGCACTCTAGACACTGACTTTCCAGCCAAAAACAAGGAGTTTTGGCTAGGTGCTGGGTATGACTCACCGCCAACTATTGAACAGTTGGTGTCAGAGGTTATTGCTCCGGAATCTAAAGGCTAGAAGGCCCGGCGTTGCCGAGAAGGCTTTAGCCTAGCTTCCGGATTCCGGCCCATTCGTGGTGTCTAGAAATAGTGGAAAGCATAAACCTGACCACTCGAGTGGAACAATCGGTCACTTCATAGCCAGCTGGTAGAGACTGCGACGGTGTTCTTTTTGCAGAGCTTCCGTCTTCTGTAACGGAGCGAATGCCTGCGATCACGTTGGCGGCTTTTAGCCCGGTCATAACAATTCCACCAAACTCAAGTGCCTCTGGTCTTTCCATAGAGTCTCTTATGGTGACAGCGGGGAAACCGAGAATGATTGACTCCTCGCTAATGGTTCCGCTGTCTGAGAGAACACACTTAGCGTTTAGCTGCAGCTTGTTGTAATCAACAAAACCAAACGGCTCGTGGAAAACCACACCTTTTGTTTCCTTGTAGCCAGGTATCGACTCAAGTTGTTTTCGGGTTCTTGGGTGAGTGGAAACCATTATTGGCAAACCCCAGGTTTCGTGCACCTTCTTTAGTGTTTCCACTAGGTCCTTGAGTCTTTCTGGTGAGTCGACATTTTCTTGCCGGTGAGCGCTGACCAAGAAATACTTTTGTGGTTCAAGGTCCAAAGTCGTCAGCACATTGCTGGCCTGAATCTTTTGCATGTAGTAATCAAGGACCTCACGCATTGGGGAACCTGAAACCATGATTCTTCTTGGTGGAAGCCCTTCTGACAGCAAGTTTCTTCTGGCGTGCTCCGTGTATGGAAGATTGAAATCCGAAACGTGGTCTACTAGTCGTCTGTTGGTTTCTTCTGGAACATTTTCGTCAAAAGACCGGTTACCAGCTTCCATGTGGTAAACGGGTATGTGCATCCTCTTGGCCAAAACTGCCGAAATAGCACTGTTGGTGTCTCCAAGAATCAACACAGCATCAGGTTTATGCTCCAAAAAGACTTTTTCGATTTTTGCAAGAGTGTCACCAAGAACTGCTCCGAGTGTTGAGGTGTCAACGTCAAGGTAGAGATCCGGTGTCCTGATTTCTAGCTCATCAAAGAAAACCTTGCTGAGCATCGGGTCTTTGTTTTGCCCGGTGTTTACAAAGGTGTGGTTGAAGTGTTTGTCTAAAAGAGGAATAACCCTGGAAAGCCTAATGATCTCTGGCCTGGTGCCAACTACTGTGACAACGGTTAGCTTTTCTGTACCACTCATAACCCAAGTTCCTGACGTATTTCAGGAAGGGTAAGAAGAAGAGTCTTTACACCTTCCTTATCTAGCCTTGTGGTGTTGTGTGAGGTGTAGGACTCGTTCGAAGCAGGCTTGTTTTCCCCGTGTTCGAAGAACGCCTCGTAATCAAGAGTTCTGGTATCGAGTGGGACCCTGAAGTAATCTCCTCGATCCTCTGCTTTAGCCATCTCCTCGGCACCAAGTAAAGACTCAAAAAGTTTCTCGCCGTGTCGAACACCAATGGTCTTAATTTCTGGGCGGTCCACTCCAACTAATTCAAGAAGTGCTTCGAGAAGGACAGAGATGGTGGCAGCTGGCGCTTTGCGAACAAATAGATCGCCAGTTTCAGCATTCTCAAAGGCGTGCTGAACCAAATCAACAGACTCGCTAAGTGACATTAGAAATCTTGTCATTTCAGGGTCTGTGATTGTTAGGGGTTTTCCGCTTTTTATTTGACTAATGAATAGCGGGATAACGGATCCCCTGGAATACATAACGTTTCCGTACCTGGTGACAGATATAACGGTTTTGGAGTCTAGATTGTCTCTGGCAAAAGCCATTGCAGTTTTTTCCATTAAAGCCTTACTCATACCCATGGCGTTGATTGGATAAACAGCCTTGTCGGTGCTTAGGCAAACAACGGAGGATACTTCTGCTTCAATTGCGGCCCTGAGAACATTGGCGCTACCTTGAATGTTGGTTGCCACAGCTTCCAAGGGGAAAAACTCTGCTGAGGGGACTTGTTTCAATGCGGCAGCATGAAATACCAAGTCTGTGGCCTTTAGGACGTTCTTGACACTCAGTGGGTCTCTGGTGTCCCCAATATAAAAACGGACGCGGTTGTCGGCTATCTTGTGTCTGAGTTGATCTTGCTTAGCTTCATCACGACTAAATACTCGAACCTCAGCCGCACCCTCGGAAAGTAGGTGGCTCAGCATGGTAGATCCAAAAGAGCCAGTTCCGCCTGTGATTGTTACAACTGAGTCCGAAATCTTATTTTTTGACAAGAAGTACCTCTGTTTTTTCTAGTTTCAACAATAATGCTAGTGCCTTCGTGGTACCTAGTTCGTCGCTGAGGCAATCGATTTAAGGCTGCATTCATAGCGAAACTTCAAGGCGGCTGAGGCGGTAAATCTTGTTTTTCTAAAATTTTAGATATAGACATTTTGCGTATGGCAAGTAAATGAGTATGAGGTCGGCTATTGCTTTGTATAAATAAATAGCTAAGCCCTGATTTAGGACAAGGTGAAATCTCAGGCGTTGCTACCTGCTCAGGGAGAAGGTGTTGTTCATTTCCTAGAGAATCAGAGATTCGCCCATGCGCTTGGAACACGAACCCAGCTTTGGGGGCATAGGTCTACTGGGTCCTCTATTTGAGCAAACCATTTTGAAGGACAGGCTGTAATTTTGTCCGGGTTGCCTAACGTCGCGGCCCACCAAGAGAATGTTGAGTTTGCAATGACCAAATACGAGCTCTTCGATAGAAGAAGTAGTGACTCAAAAGCGTGCGTCTCCGAAGGGGGTTTTACGAATACTAGGTTTTCCTTTCCATCGAGGAATCCCGCAAATTCAATTTCTACACGCTCTACTTCGTCAGAAAATATCCAAATGTAATCCCATTTTGCACCACGGGATCTAAGCTCCTCTGCTGCTGCTTCATAGTAAGACACCGATAGCGTACCTATACCAGCGTTACCGACATAGTCACCTCTTCGAACATGAATTCCTAGTACGTTGCCTTGGATTCTCATTTGCTCTGTCATGTTACGTAACCAACGACTGGGTCTTTTCATATTGATTTCTGAAACCAAGCCTTCGTCCTTCAGGCCTTGAAAATACCTCCAAGTCTGAAAATATCCGACTATCGTTGCCGGTGGCTTAGTTTGTTCCAGCTCCATGTCATATCCCGTAACCGAAGAATGGTATTGACGTAGAAACTTTATCTGCTTTTCTTTGCTTCGGAACAACCACGCGAGTAAGTCTCTTGTTCGCATTTTTATAAGCGAATCTAGGTATCCCAATGAATGCCTTGGGGCATTTTTAGTAATGTTCCCGGGAAGAGTTATGTCACCTATCCAATCTGAATGACCGGATCTTCGAAACTGCGAGAAGGTGGAGTCAATCTTTAGGTTCGCGGCAAATTTATTCGCCACGTACTGCCCTGCAAAATACTGGAAAAGCTGATTTCCAAGGCCTCCAAAAAGAATCAACTTAAATTTCTTTTTCTTTTTAGATTGCAATGTTGGAATCTAACTTTGAATTCTCAGACAAACGCGAAGCTTGGGCTGCGACGCTTTGCACCAAGCAAGCTACTCTAATCTCACCCCGACCAAGTTGGCGAGCAAGGCTGTGTATGTAGCCATCCCAAGGAATGAGTGGTGGTTCTTTCACGGTAGATGAAATACCCTCCGCGAGACGATTGTTGATTATGTAGGCGTGTGCCCCGGCTCTGAATTCTCCCAACACAAAACGCACGCCCGAGACGTCTTTTTGTCCTCGGCCCCTTAAAAGCTCAATCAAAAATTCTAGAATTCCACGCCTCATAGATCTAGATAATGAATAATGATGCTCAATGAAGCCAATTTGAAGAATGTCGATTTGATTCCGAATCATTAGATTCGTCATTTCTGAGAGATACTTTTCATTCAGGCCTGGGCTCAAGGCTGCGTCATCCTCAAGGATCAGAGAAAATGGAGCTCCGACTTCGACCTGTCTTCGCATTGCATTGACGTGAGACTTAAAGCAGCCAATCTCACCTTTGGATAAAAACTTCGACGAGCTTTCGACTGTTTGGCCATCAACTGCTACTTGAGTTTCGAATTTCAGTCCTGCCTTATCCAAGTCAGCACTTATCAGAGCTAGCCTGTCTGGTCTCTTTGCTAGATTTATGACCTGGATAAGTAGTTCTGAGTTATTTGAGTTAGTCACGCTAAATGCCCTGAGAGTTTCTAGATTTCACTTGAACTATACTCCGCGATAAAGAAAACCACATTACTCCTAAAATCCTAGTTGCCAACGTTCGAATCAACTTCTGAATCTCCAGACAAACGTGAGGCTTGGGCCACCACGCTTTTCACCAGCCGGGCTATTTTGATGTTTCGATGTGTTTGGCCTATAGAAATAAGTCCCAACCAGTCATCGAAAGGAAGAAGTGAGGGTTGGGTGCCAGCTCCTGAAATACCCTCCGCGAGACGATTGTTGATTATGTAGGCGTGTGAGCCAGACCTGAATTCTCCCAACACAAAACGCACGCCCGAGACGTCTTTTTGTCCTCGGCCCCTTAAAAGCTCAATCAAAAATTCTAGAATTCCACGCCTCATAGATCTAGATAATGAATAATGATGCTCAATGAAGCCAATTTGAAGAATGTCGATTTGATTCCGAATCATTAGATTCGTCATTTCTGAGAGATACTTTTCATTCAGGCCTGGGCTCAAGGCTGCGTCATCCTCAAGGATCAGAGAAAATGGAGCTCCGACTTCGACCTGTCTTCGCATTGCATTGACGTGAGACTTAAAGCAGCCAATCTCACCTTTGGATAAAAACTTCGACGAGCTTTCGACTGTTTGGCCATCAACTGCTACTTGAGTTTCGAATTTCAGTCCTGCCTTATCCAAGTCAGCACTTATCAGAGCTAGCCTGTCTGGTCTCTTTGCTAGATTTATGACCTGGATAAGTAGTTCTGAGTTATTTGAGTTAGTCACGTTTAACATTTTATATCAATTAATCATGAGGGTAACCCAATCGAGTTTCTGTAACCCTAGGATTTAGATTTAAACACACAAAATACATATCGGGTGTCTAGACACTTCCCACTCTTTTACCCATTGATGTGTTGCTCTATCAGCTAAACTTTGAAGACCATAGTGATGTGGAAACCTTTGTTTATTGTCACAAATATTGCTAATCGCCCAGGTTCCGAGAGACAGAAGCTCAACAGCTTTCTGTCCGACTACGCGAATGGCGCGGGTTTTAGGCTTTTTGACCTGACAGTATTAATGCAAGATTAAGCCCTACAGGACTTATGTCTCATAGAGCCTGTGATATTCATTTCACGGATTTGGGGCATGAAATAGTTGGTGAACGCTAATTCTAGTCTGGGATTAAATTAATCAATCTAAGGTCTTCTTGGTCCTTGGGTTCATTTCTATTTCGTTTCATATCCCCAACAACCTTTAAGCTCGCAAACTTGAGGCCTAGATAGTAGAAATGCTTATTAGGGTCTGTAATTATTTCATCTACGGATTCTGAGTAATGTATGGTTTCGGAGAGATGGTTGGAGATTCTTCCTGGTGACTCTTTTTTGAGTCGTCCGCTGTCCCTATACAAATAATCTAGATCACCCCCAACATCTCTGAGTCCATAAGCTGCTAGTACTCCACCTGAGTCAATGCATCTCTCTTCGCTGCGTGGTTGTTGCGAATAATCATGCAATAATTTATCGAACTGCGGCGTAGGTGTAATCAGTTTTTGGTGATTCATTAGATGCAATGAATTCAAATTAAACAGCATTTTGGACACTACACCAGTGTCCGCTTTGTGGTCTGTGATGTGGATCGCATGATGGCTGCCAAGAAGTGATCTGATTGATTCTTTGGCTTTAGTTACCTCCTTGAGTGGTTTATCTGTTTCGATGAGAATCGCTCGTAACTTGTGGGTGGGGCCCATTGAGCCAAAAAAGGAGCTTGTCTTACTTATTAATCCAGATTGATTGCTACGATTTACCCACGGTTCGCCAAAGTATGTCTGATGAATGAGATTCAAAGCACCGGAGCTAGATAGGTTTACCCGTTTTTCATAAACGAAGGTTGAGATGCGCCTTAGGATGTTGAGCACCTCTTCGTTCTCCTGGTCAATTGTTGGTGACAGCATGACCACGTGTAAGTTCCTACCAGAAATTCTCAAGTACTCAAGTGCCATCGAATCTAGCATTTTCTCCTGAACCCCCCTCCTGGCGAAGAATTCGTAGTTGTATAGTTCATGTGGCTGGAATTCGAATCTTTTGAAAACTAGCTTTTGTTTCTGAATAATTGCAGAGGCAACCCTGTGCGAGCCGTTTGTAATTTCCCCACCAAATGTTATAGGTACTGGTGATTTTTCTGGTTCAAAAACGCCTCGCCGGTGCGCCTCTATTATCTGTCTAAAAGATTCGATGAATTCATGCTTGCTTGTCTTTTTGGGGAAATCTTCAAAGAACCCATTCCAGAACCTTAAATGTTCACTATAGAGCTCTTCTGGAAACAAGGATGAGTTCTGACTAAGAATTGCACGTGCGAAAATTGTTTTGGCCGCGATATCAAATCTTGATGGTCTTAAAGCAAACATTGGATTAGATTTGAAACTAAATATTTGGAATAGCCTAAGACACAAATGACGTAAATTCACTTTCATCGGCTACTCCTCAAACTACTGCTCTTAGGGGTTTGTTACCGTAAGTGAAATCACTTAATTTGGAGATTTTCTCCTGCAAAACTATTTTCCCCATAAGTCTCACGTTTTTATTACTAAGCTACGCCCTAAAATAATTGAGGTAGCGTATTCATTTTCCTTCATAAATTCAGCCGCTGCCCTTATGACACCTGGAAACTCTTCAGAATAATCGTCAAGAATTACGATGGCTCCAGGGACCAACATTGGATAAAAATGAGCGATGTCGGCCTTGACTGCCTCATAATCATGATTTCCATCAATAAATAGTAATCTCACAGCTAGTTTCTTATCAAACTCTTCACGACTACCTGCAAATGTTCTCACCTCGTTAGTCAATCCCGACCGAGCAATATTTGATAGAAATCCATCAAAAACATCAGAGAGATCCTTTTTCGATATTCTGTAAAACCGCTCTTTGCCAGGGTTGCCCTTAAAATGGTCGATTACCGTCAACTTTCCGTTTGCAGACTCCTTACACCCCAATGCCAAGGCAATCGAGTTTCTACCCTGCCAAGCCCCGATTTCAATAACGTCACCACGCACAACCTGCGTAGAACAAATCACCATGTGCAGAATGCAACTCTCGACACTGATCATGCCGGGCACGGTTTCTAAAAATTCTTTTATTTCCCCCATATTTGGGCTTGAGGCCAACTTTAGGTGCTTTGTGCGAAAGCGAAAGGTACCATGCAAAATTGTCGACAAAGGCTTCATAAAATTTTCCCAGCTATATTAAATTAAGAGGTCGTCTCAAGACCCGCCTTGAAACCCCAATACTAACGAGTCTATCGTCCAAGCAAGAGAGTCACTAATTGTGTCTCCCCCATCGATTTAGTGCTGAGAAACAAAGCTGGTTATTGAATCGCGACCTTGAACCAGCCCCCCCAACAAAGTGTGATTCTCTGCTTTTTATCTGAACAGTAATTTGATTTCCGAATTTTGCGTTGACTTCTTATGGCAGACCCGAATACTGAATTTATTCAGGATTACAGTAATGGAAATTTTCATTCATGCAGCCTTTGGGGTCAAATAAAATGAAGTGGATGGAGGTTAGGGATACTAAACGGGGTGCCATGCCATCAGGTTTTTTCCTTACCCGCGGAGTCCTCCGAGCTACTCTAGATTTTATTTATGTCTAGCTCTGGTTTTGATTTCCCGTAGTCGCATATTTGCTCCTATTTTTTATTGAGGTGCCTTAGCCGGAAACTAGCGGAAATAGAAGAACCCACGACGTTCGTTACTATGCCGTGGGTGGTGGTGCGCTTGGAGGGACTCGAACCCCCCAACCTTCTGATCCCGTAGTGCAAAAACGTTTAGACTGGTAAACATGGGGTCTTTCATGCGAGCTTCCTGCTATGTCAATTAAACAGTTTGGGCTAAAGCCAGATCTCGTGGTTTCAGTCGCAGAGCTCGGTTGTATAGAGTCTTGGAAATTGGCAGGGCCGCAACTAATAGCATTGGTGCCCGCGTTAGAGTATTGGCTTATTGTCCCTGATGATCAAGTCCAGGAGTTTGTTCGCAGCTCTCCGGCAGAATACAAGATTTTTCCCGAGTCAGTCTTCATCCAGGATTTTGCTGAAAAATTCAATCGGTTTGCGGGGGAGTCGACGCGCAGAGGATGGTACTTGCAGCAACTAATAAAGCTTGAAGCATTAAGTAGGGCTAGCCACCTTGATCGAATTCTGATTTGGGATGCGGACACGATTCCAATAAGGGAGATTTCGTTTTTCGATTCCCAAGGAAATTGTCAGTATTTCTTCGGGTCTGAATACCATTTGCCCTACTTTGAAAACATGGACAGGCTTTTGGGCCTAGATAAAGCTATCCTGGGTTCCTTTATCGCACAGAATTTTCCAATAACGGGCAAGCAAATTGAATCCTTTTTCTCTTACATTGAAAAGAGGCACGAAAAAAAGTGGTGGGATGCTGTTATTGAATCAATTGATTTTGGTGAACTCTCTGGCTTCAGCGAATATGAGACATTAGGAACTTTTGTTTCTTCATTTGATAAGAAACCCCTGATGATGCAGCCGGGAGTCTGGTCAAGAGACGGGACTCTACGCGCGGTTTCGAAGCAAATTAGTTCATGGATGAATTCAAAATCAAAATATGATTTTATCGCAGTTGAGAGATGGACGCAAAATAGATGGGGTAAATCATTTCTTCTAAGAATCCTCGATGGCCTGCGTGGTTACCTTGGAGGGTTCCATTCATATCTTTCGTCACTTTCTAAACCTCGATCAGAGAGTTTGCAATTAGAAAACCACCTTGCAAAAATTTTTTACGTATATGGAACCATAGATGTCGTTCAGATAGGGGCAAATGATGGCATTCAGTCAGACCCTCTTAGAAAATTTCTCCAGAGTCCGGGTCGCTTCTCTGCTCGATTGATTGAACCGATACCGCACTACTATCTAGAGCTGAAAAAGTTGTATAAAGATAGGCCAGACGTAGAAATCATCAATTGTGCTGCAGGGTCAAATGAATCAACGATAGACATTTTTCACATTGAACCCGAGCATGCCAAACAGATGAACGGCAATGGGCCTCACAATAACTGGGCGCTGGGACAAGGGTCGAACAGCCGAGCGAGAGTGGTCTACTGGATCTATAACAATGCTTGGCGCGGAAGCTCCTATGCCGAACGTATTCCAGAATGGATCGGCGCGATCGAAAAGTTAGAGGTGCGGGTAACTCGAACGCAGGAACTGATTCGCGATGGAGCCAGAACGCTGTTGGTAATCGATGTCCAGGGGATGGAGGAAGATGTTGTCCTTGGCCTTTCCAAAGATAATTTGCCAAGATGGGTTGTGCTGGAGGAAGACTTGGGAAAGACATCGGCTAGACAGCTACTTGTAAGTTGGGGATATCGAGAGGTTTTCTCCGGAAGCGATGCGTTATTTGAATTAGATCAAGCGCTTTAATAGTCACATTGTGCGACTCCAATATAAGTGCGCTTGGAGGGACTCGAACCCCCAACCTTCTGATCCGTAGTCAGATGCTCTATCCGTTGAGCTACAAACGCTAGCTTCCCAAATGAGAGGCGTTGTTGTTGTGAGGCTAATTCTAGTCAATAATCTTTTGTATCTCCAACGCCCCAAGGCGTATTGCCAACCCAAGTAGGTGTTGAGCCCGGCACCCTGAAAAGCTTTTCTCAGAAAGAAAGCGTTTCTCGGTTAGGATATTGGAATTCGTTGATGTTTTGGGCTTCAGGTGAGAATCACATAGGGGTGACGTGTTGATGAAAGAAAGAAATCCACTTGAAAACAAAATCGTTCTGAGCGAATCCTTGGAGCGAGAGATTGAACTATACGCCTTCGAAAACTCAATGGTTTTGACCAAGCTTGCCGCAGAAAAGAAGCTTGAAGAAGCGATATTGAAGTACGAGGAAGTCCAGGCACAGTACGACGACATTCTCCAGTCCAGGACTTGGCGTTACAGCTATCCGCTTCGAAGAATAAGCCACTTTGTCAAGTCCCAATTTAGAAGTTCGGCTTTTGGCAGGTTTACACTAAAAATATTTAAGAAAATCTTCGGATAAACAGAAATACTTGAAAATGAGTTTTTCTAGAGAATTAAGTGTCTCTGTTGTCGTTGTTGGTACGAACGATTCCGATCTAACTTCCAAATCTGTGGAGTCGGTTCTGACGCACACTGATAAAGACGTGGAAGTTATCCTGGTCGACAATGGCAGCAAGTCAGGTGGTCTCGGAAAGCTAATTGATAAATTCAGAGATACCCGAGTTTCTATTCTGTCCGTTGGTGCCAATAGGTCATTTAGCGAGGGAAGCAATATTGGTGCAGAATCGGCGACTGGTGAGATTCTTGTTTTTCTCAACAACAACGTCATGGTTACAGAAAACTGGCTAGCGCCGCTGGTTCAAGAATTACAAGCAAACCCAAGTGCGGGCGCCGTTGGCCCTAAGTTTCTTTATCCTGATGGATCGATTCGGGAGGCTGGGGCTTTCTTAGATAGAAATGCTCGATCCGTTCAGAGAGGCAAGGGGCGAGCATCGGGTGCTGGTCTATTCAATGAAAAGCGTGAGGTTCAGTATTTATCGGCAAACTGTTTCGCAACACGCAAGAAACATTTCCTGAAGGTCGGTGGCTTTAACTTCGTTTATGAGCCTGGCAATTATGAGGATGCCGATTTGGGCTTTTCGCTCCGCGCGGCCGGACTAACGATCGTCTATCAACCAGAATCAACGGTTATAGACATAGGAACTCAAGCAACCTCTGCCACTGGGGACACCCCGCTCGTTGAGGGGGTAGTTGAAATGAATCGAATCAAATTCCTGAATCGGTGGGGTAATGGAAAAACTCCCTCTCGATTATCACTCGACAGTCAAGCACCGCCTAAGGCGATCACCTCAGGCGGTCCAACTGTCGTGATTTACACACCTTATGATCTGGTTTTTGGGGGCGGGGAAAAATACATATTAAGTGTCGCTAACGCTTATTCAAGCTCGGGCTTCCGAACAGTACTTGCTACAAGATCTAGGTACTCCAGAGTTCGCCTTTTGGCACTTGGGCATGATTTCGGGCTAGACCTTGGCTTAGTCGAACTCGCCACCCTAGACGAAGTGAGCTCTCCGGTTGACATATTTATAACGATGGGCAACGAGGTCTACCCTCCTGTTGAGCCCATTGGAAAGATAAACATTCACCATTGTCAGTTCCCTTTTCCGCCAGAATCTCAGACAAACGAGCAAGTTTCACGGCTAAACAAAATTGATTATGTTGTGGTTAATTCCGAATACACCAAAGGTCACTACCTACAAGCGGCTCAATCCGTAGGTTTCAATAATCTAAAAGTTGTCGTCATTTCTCCCCCTATTTCGGATTTACCTGTAACTAAGAAAGAGAAGAATCAGAACCAGATTCTTTCTGTTGGCCGGTTTTTCGTCCACGGTCACAGTAAGAATCAACACATGCTAATAACCGCATTCCGCGATTTATTGATCAAACAGCCTGATGCAACTTTGGTCTTAGCCGGGGGTCTGGCACCTGGTTCTGTCCATCGTGAGTACTTGGACATGTGTCGCCACCTCGCTAAGGACCTTCCTGTTACATTCCAAATTGATGCAGAGCGTGACGAGATTTCGGCATTGATGGAAAGTTCTTCAATTTACTGGCACGGGGCGGGTTTTGAAGTGGACCCAGAACTTTACCCCGAGCGTTGTGAGCATTTCGGAATTTCGCTTGTCGAGGCAATGGGTTCTAGGGCCATCCCGGTTGTGGTTGGTAACGGCGGTCCTGATGAGATAGTTCAGTTTGGGATAAATGGGTTCAAGTATCAATCCATAGAAGGCTTGGTCCGTCGTACCAGTCTTATCTTTGATCTAGATGATCAAAGTCGAGAGATGATGCGCAAAGCTGCCCGTGCAAGATTTGAAGAGTACTTCCATTCCGATTTTGGCGCGGCTTGGACATCCTTAGCTGTAAGAAAGTAATCGGCGTCCTTCATTCTTTTCGAGACTAGTGACTGTTCAGAAATGGTTCTAAAAGAGCGTCTCAGGAACAACGGTGACTGGGGCAATAAGTTCAGGACCATTGTTTCGAATTGAATTGACTAAATCAGCTACTGGCCAGAACTGCAGGTTGGCATCAGGTTGAAAGTCCTCAAATAGATTCCTAATTGTGTCAACATCTTGTAAATCAGTGTCTAGCCATTTGCTCCATCGCTCTCGGGGTAAGAACATCGGCATGCGGCTATGAAACTTTGCTAGATCCCCGACTGCCTCTCTTGTGATTATTGAAACGCTGTCCCTGGATTCACCCTCAGGGGATATCCAGCGATCATGAATTCCGGCAAACGCCATTATCTTTCCGTCATCACGAGAGATGTATATCGGTTGCCTTGGTTTATAGTCACCCAACTCTGTAGCCCATTCGTAGTAGCCGGTGGCTGGGACTAAACACCTCGACCTTCGAAAAGCCTTCTTGAACGTTGGCTTTTCGTGCACGGTTTCTGATCTCGCGTTGATTGCTTTGGATTGGCTTTTTAGGGCTTCAGAGTTTGACTTGCTCCAAGGGGCAATCATTCCCCACGAGGCGACATTGATTACATCTTTTGTGATGACATAAAGGCCTTCAGTTGGCTTGATGTTGTAATTGGATTGGAGTTCTCGTGCTTGCTTAGAGTCGACGCCGAATTCTCTGACGATATCTTTGAGCATTGCTTCCATGGAGATGCGGCCACACATATAACTAATCTAGAGCCTGGTCAAAAAAGAAACTCCCCCTATTTCTAGAGAGAGTTTTTTACTTCGTGGAGACTAGGGGGGTCGAACCCCTGACCCCCTGCTTGCAAAGCAGGTGCTCTACCAACTGAGCTAAGTCCCCATAGCGAGCATTCCCTGGCGGAAAGTGCTCACCGTGGGCCTAGGAGGACTTGAACCTCCGACCTCTTCATTATCAGTGAAGCGCTCTAACCACCTGAGCTATAGGCCCGTAGAGCTTCATTGAGTCTAATACATTCAAAAACAATGCTCAAACCGCTTGAAGCCAAACCAGTTGTGAATCTAGTTGTTTGTGAAGCTAACCGCAATACCGCCAGTAATCTTGCCAATTACATTGAAGATCATGGCGTAAACAGCTGCCAAAGATGTTCCTACGAACACGTTGAAAATTGAAAAGCCAAAAGCAAAAGACATAACTCGGGGCAAAGACAGTTCTTGTTGAATGTCAACGCCACCATCGCCAAAGGCACTTGCTAGAAGTGTGTTAAAAGTTGCAAACAATCCCAGCTGACCAACTACAAGCCACATTGCAAAGAAACCAACAATTGTTGCAACTCCTGCAGCAACGGTCACAAAAAACCCTGCCTTAGCCGCTGACCAAACCTCGATGTTCACAAGCCTGAGTTGCACTCTTTTTTGGTCAGGGCTTGGGGTACGGCGAAGTTTTGATCTGCTTAGAGATTTCAGTTTAGATTTCCTTGATGGGGCTTCACTCATTCTCTATTGAACCTTCCAAGTTGCGTTCTGAGTTCTTTGCTAGTCCTATTACTGAGTCTGCGTCGTCAAATCTGGCAAACACCACTCCCATGGTGTCCCGGCCTTTGGCCGGTACCTCGCTAACTGCGGACCTGACAACTTTACCGCTAGAGAGCACAACTAGCACCTCGTCCGCTTCAGAGCAGATGATGGCACCCACCAAATCACCGCGCTTTTCCTCTAGTTTGGCTACCTTGATACCCAAACCACCGCGGTTTTGTGGCCGATATTGATCGACCGCGGTTCTCTTGGCATAGCCGCCTTCGGTGGCTATAAACACGTAAGAATCTTCGATGTCGTTGATGACCGTAGCGGACAGTAATTCATCGCCCTTGCGGAAGTTCATACCGATGTTTCCTGAAGTGTCACGACCCATCGGGCGAAGTGATTCATCAGATGCAGAGAATCTAATTGACATGCCTTTTCTAGAAACCAGCAGAAGATCGTCTGATTCTGAAACCAACATGGCCGAGATAACTTCGTCGTTTCCTTTTAGTTTGATGGCGATAATTCCACCAGATCTTGGAGTGTCATATGACTCAAGCTCGGTCTTCTTCACAAGCCCCGACTTTGTTGCCAGAACAAGGTAAGGCGCTTGGTTGTAATCTCTGATGTCCAGGATTGAAGCGATCTGCTCGTCTGGTTGCAGGGCGAGCAGATTAGCAACATGCTGTCCCTTAGCGTCACGCCCCGCTTCCTGAACTTCATAAGCCTTGGCTCTGTAAACACGACCCTTGTTGGTGAAGAACAAAAGCCAATGGTGTGTGGTGGTAACAAAGAAGTGAAGCACCACATCGTCTGCTCTGAGCGATGCGCCCTTTACGCCCTTACCACCGCGGTGTTGGCTGCGGTAGTTCGCGCTGTTGGTTCGTTTGATGTAACCACCGCGGGTAACGGTGATAACCATTTCTTCCACGGGAATTAGATCCTCGGTAGTTACATCGTCATCCCCACCAGATTGAATCTGGGTGCGTCGCTCGTCGCCGTGCTTTTCAACAACCTCGACCAGTTCGGTCTTGATGATCTCGCGCTGTCTCTTCGGGCTTGCAATGATGGCTTTGTAATCCTTGATTTCAAGTTCCAAGGCAGCTGCTTCGTCGATGATTCTTTGGCGCTCAAGGGCAGCCAGTTGACGAAGCTGCATGTTTAAGATTGCACGAGCTTGCAACTCATCAATCTTGAGAAGCTTCATCAAGCCATCTTTAGCAACATCTGCGTTTTCGCTCTTTCGAATTAGAGCAATCACAGCATCGAGTGCATCAAGGGCCTTTAGGTAACCGCGAAGGATGTGGGCTCTTTCTTCAGCTTTCTTTAGCCTGAAGTTAGTTCTTCTAACAATCACGTCAACCTGGTGGTTTACCCATTGAGAAATGAAGCCATCCAGAGGCAAGGTCCTTGGCACCCCGTCGACAAGTGCCAACATGTTGGCGCTGAAGTTATCTCTTAGTTGGGTGTATTTATACAGGTTGTTTAGAACAACTCTTGCTACAACATCTCGCTTTAGGACAATAATCAGACGCTGTCCGGTACGACCAGAAGTTTCGTCTCTGATGTCTGCGATTCCGCTTAGCTTGCCTTCCTTGACTAGCTCTGCAATTTTCTGTGCCAAGTTGTCAGGGTTTACTTGATATGGAAGCTCTGTTACAACAAGACAAGTTCTTCCCTGAAGTTCTTCAACGTTTACGATTGCTCGCATGGTGATCGAACCACGGCCGGTTCGATAAGCGTCTTCAATGCCGCGACGGCCAATGATTTCAGCTCCGGTCGGGAAATCCGGTCCCTTGATGCGCTGCATCAATGCGGAGAGTAATTCTTCTTCTGAAGCTTCTGGGTTCTCTAGATACCAGATTGCGCCCTCGGCAACTTCGCGGAGGTTGTGAGGAGGGATGTTGGTAGCCATACCAACAGCGATACCGATAGAACCATTTATTAGAAGATTTGGAATCCTGCTTGGAAGAATGGTCGGCTCTTGAGTTCGGCCGTCATAGTTATCTTGGAAATCAACTGTGTCTTCATCGATATCCTTAACCATCTCCATTGCAAGTGGAGCCATCTTGCATTCGGTATATCTAGGAGCAGCTGCAGGGTCGTTTCCAGGGGAACCGAAGTTTCCTTGTCCTAGAACAAGTGGGTAGCGAAGGTTCCAAGACTGAACAAGTCTTACCAAGGTGTCATAAATTGCAGTGTCGCCGTGTGGGTGGTACTGACCCATAACGTCACCTACAACACGAGAGCACTTTGAGAACTGCTTGTCTGGTCGGTATCCCCCGTCATACATCGCGTATAAAACTCTGCGGTGAACTGGCTTTAGTCCATCTCTAACATCCGGTAACGCGCGACCGACGATAACGCTCATTGCATAGTCGAGGTAGCTTCGCTGCATCTCGACTTGCAGGTCTACCTGCTCTACGTGGTCCATACGAGGCTCTGGTGCGTCTGTCTTATCTGCCATGGTTTTCTCTCCTTCCTAGATATCTAGGAAACGAACATCTTTCGCGTTTTTCTGGATAAAGGATCTTCTGGCCTCAACGTCTTCGCCCATCAAAGTTGAGAAAACTTCGTCTGCGAGGGCTGCGTCATCAAGGGTTACTTGGAGCAGGGTTCTTCTGGCTGGGTCCATGGTGGTTGCCCAAAGCTCGTCGTAGTCCATCTCTCCTAGGCCTTTATAGCGCTGGATTGAGTTCTCTTTCGGAATTCTTCGTCCGGCTTTTTCGCCCTCTTTTAGCTTTATGTCGCGTTCTTGATCCGTGTAAACATACTCGTGCTCGGCGTTGGTCCACTTGATTCGGTACAGCGGAGGCTGGGCCAAATAGACATAACCATGCTCAATAAGTGGTCTCATGTATCTAAACAGCAGGGTCAGTAGCAGAGTCCTGATGTGTTGGCCATCAACATCAGCATCAGCCATCAAGATGCACTTGTGGTATCTGATCTTCGAAACATCAAATTCTTCACCGATACCAGTACCGAAGGCAGCAATCAGCGCTTGCACTTCGGTATTCGCGAGCGCCCTATCTAGTCTTGCCTTCTCGACATTCAGAATCTTTCCGCGAAGCGGCAAGATTGCTTGGTGCTCTGGGTCTCTTCCGCTAACTGCAGAACCGCCCGCTGAGTCACCCTCGACAATATAGATTTCCGAAAGCGCTGGGTCTCTTGAAGAACAGTCGCGAAGTTTTCCTGGCATACCGCCGGATTCCAAAAGACCTTTTCTTCTTGTTGCTTCGCGGGCTTTTCTTGCAGCCATACGAGCAGCTGCGGCTTGGATTGCTTTGCGAACAATTTCTTTAGCGGACTGGGGGTTACGCTCTAGCCAATCGCCTAGTTGATCGTTGACGATTTTTTGGGTGAAAGTCTTGGCTTCTGTGTTTCCAAGCTTGGTCTTGGTTTGGCCCTCAAACTGAGGCTCGGAAAGCTTGATTGAAATAACTGCGGTTAGACCCTCGCGAACATCGTCACCAGAGAGGTTCTCGTCCTTTTCTTTTAGGAGGTTGTTAGATCTGGCGTACTTGTTCAGTAGCGAAGTAATAGCTGTTCTAAAGCCCTCTTCGTGGGTACCGCCCTCGTGGGTGTTAATTGTATTCGCGTAGGTGTGTACGGACTCGGTATAGGCGTTGGTCCATTGCATGGCCACTTCAATAGACATGTCTTTTTTGGAGGTTTCAGCCTCCAGGGAAATGATCTCGTCATGGACGATTTCAATTTTCTTTGATGCGTTCAAAAACTCCACATAGTCAACAAGACCGCGGGTGTATTTGTAGCTGTCAGTTTTATCGCTTCGCTCATCTGTGAGCGTTATACCAAGACCTTTGTTAAGAAACGCCATCTGCTGGAATCTTGCCCTTAGCGTTTCGTATTCGAACTCAACCGTTTCAAAAATTGATCCGTCCGGTTTGAATTCAATTGTTGTTCCGGTGTAGTCGGCTTTCTTGCCTTTAACAAGTGGTGCTTGTGGAACACCGATCTTGTATTCCTGGCTCCATAAGAATCCGTCTCTTGCTACCTGAACTTTTAGATCGGTCGAGAGCGCATTCACTACCGATGCACCAACACCGTGCAATCCACCGGATACTGCGTATCCGCCACCACCAAATTTTCCACCAGCGTGCAAAACAGTTAGTACAACTTCAACGGCGGGTTTCTTCTCAACAGGATGCATGTCAACCGGGATACCTCGACCGTTGTCTACTACTTTGATCCAACCTTTTTTGGTTATGAACACATTGATTTCATCGCAGTGGCCAGCAAGTGCTTCGTCAACAGAGTTATCAACAATTTCGTAAACAAGATGGTGAAGACCGCGCGGACCAGTAGATCCGATATACATTCCTGGTCTTTTGCGAACAGCTTCTAATCCCTCGAGGACTTGAATGCTTCCAGCGTCATAGCCAGATTTTGATGCAGATTTAGGCTTGGTTTCTTTTTCAGATTTTGGTTTTGTCGCTACTTTTTGAGTGGGTTTGGCAGCAGCTTTAGCTGGTGTTTTCACGGCTTTTGTTTCTTTTTTTGCCGGTTCTTTCTTGACTGCCATTTACGAAATGCTCCTCTAGTAACGAGTTAGTTCCACATAACAGCGCAATGCGACTTAAATTCGGGTTTGCTAACTCTTTTATTTTACCTTGTCAAAAGAGCAAATATTCCAGGTTGGGGAAATCTATCCGTAGGTGTCTCTTGGTCCTCGACCGGGAACCGATCTTGAGCCTTTTTTCCAACTTGGTGCGTCTGGACCGATGAAGGAAATATTCGATATTTTTAGCTCTGGAAATGCAGCGTCGATTTTCTCCAAAATCTGATTTTGCATCAATCGCAATTCAGTGGCCCAAGCGGTCGATTTACAGCGAATTGTTAACTTGCCATTATTCAAGGTTTCAGGTTGTGAATTCTTGGCGTTAATTTCACCAACTATTTCGGTCCAGCGAACAAATAGCTCTGCTTCCTCTAGCTGCGATTGCCAGCGAAAATCGTGCATTAGGGAGTCGATGGTATTTCCTGCTGGCACTGGATCACGGCCAGAATCAAAGGGTTTTGAGCGAATTTTCTTCTTTTCGATTATTCGCTTCTGGTCCTTGGATACCCTTCCGGTAACGGCCGCCTTCATGGCGAAATAGAAATCAACTGCAAAGTTGTTGTCTTCAGACATGTGTCACCTTCCCAGACTCCACTTCAAACTTGTTGGCAAGCAAATTATTAGGGACATCCTCAATTACCGCAGCCGTGATAAGCACCTGGTCGTTTTGCTGCACTAAGTCAGAAAGCTTCTCTCTTCGGTCTTTATCTAGCTCAGCAAAGACATCGTCCAGAATCAAAATCGGATCCCCTAGCTTGGATTCTGATTTGAGAATCTCAAGCGAGGCAAGCTTGAGAGAAAGTGCGTAGGACCAACTCTCTCCATGGCTTGCATACCCTTTTGCTGGAAGAGAGCCGAGGTTTAGTTGAAGATCATCCCTGTGTGGGCCAACTAGTGTGATGCCTCGCTCAAGTTCCTTGTTACGAAGCAGGGACAGTTTTTGCCGAAACAAGCTGGAGATTTGTTCTTTGTTCGTAGTATCTAACGCATCCTGGGTCTCTAGATCATCTTGATCTAACTTGCTTGATTCCACTACCGAAGATCGGATAAACATTCTTGGTTCATTATTGCTCTTTGCGATGTTTTGGTAGTTGGTGACAAGTGCTGGTGAGAGTTTTTCGGCTATAGCAACCCTTGCAGCGATGATTTCAGTTCCATTTTTGATCAGTGCTTGATCCCAGGCGTCTAGGGTGGACAAACCGTCTCCCTTGGTGCCGGTGGCTCTGGCGGATTTCAAGAGAGTGTTTCTTTGCTTTAGAACACGGTCATAATCGGCATAAACACCGTGCATCCGGGGGTTGAACTGAACAATCAGTTGGTCTACAAAGGCCCTTCTGTTACTTGGGTCTCGCTTTACTATGTCTAGATCCTCGGGGGCGAAAATCACCGAGTTTAGATAACCCAGTATGTCTTTAGGTTTAGCTACCTCAGACTTGTTGAGCCTGGCTCTGTTTGATGAATCGGCGTTGATCTCATACTCAAGAAGTAAGTCTCTGTTTTCGTGAGCTAACTCGAGGGAAATAATCGCAGTTGATTTGCCTTGTTTGATAAGTGGGGTGTGCCCTGCCACTCTATGTGAATCTAGTGCCGCGAAGAAATTCAAGGCTTCAACCAGGTTGGTTTTTCCTTGGCCGTTTGGCCCGTAAATCAAATTTACTCCAGAGGAAAACTCAATGTCTGCTGACTCGTAGTTTCTAAAGTTGGTGAGCTTTACTCGCTTCGCAAACATCTTCTCGAGAAAGCTCTGTTTTTCTTTTTAGCGGCCAAGAAGATTTGGTTGCAAGAGATACATGTAGCTGTCGCTAGCTGATTTTTCTTTTGCTTGGTGGTTGGTAATCAAAACAGGACTTGGCCTATTTGGGTTGTCGCTATTGGTGAAACCAATTTTCACAAACTCAGTTTTGACTCCAGCCAAACCGTCGATCAAGAATTGTGGCTTTAGAGAAACTGTTACATCAGGACCAGTGACTTGAACATCAATGCTTTCAGAAGCCTGGGCGGTTTCTCCCCCGGCGGCCTCTAGATTCAAGGAAGTTGAGCTGAAGATGTACTTGATTGGACTTTCGCGCTCTAGCACCAAAGAAACTCGCTTAGTTGAATCTAGTAAATCTTGTGTGTTGATGATCGCGAAGTTTTCAATCTTTTCTGGGAACAAGGTTTTTACTGCAGGGAAATTTCCCTTGATTAATCTTGAAGTAACTGAGCGATTGTTTGCTTTGAAGGCAATTAAATCTTTTTCGTCTGATGGATTAATTGAAATCGAAACTTCACCTTGGTTGGCAAATGTCTTCGCTATTTCCTGAAGAGTCTTTGCTGGAATTAGAGCTGTTTGATTAGCACCAGAAGTTTTAGACTTCCAAGGAATATCTTGAACTGCGACGCGGTAGCGATCTGTTGCTACAAGTGAGATGTTTTCGCTTGAGGTTTCAAGTAGTACTGTTGTGAGAACCGGTGTCACGTCTTCTTTGGAAGCCGCTACAGAAATTTGAGAAATAGCGGAGGCGAAATCTTCGCCGGAAACTTGACCGGATGTTTCTGGAATCTCTGGAAGTGTTGGGTACTCATCAATCGGCATTGTTAGAAGTGAGAATTTGGCCGAGCCACAATTGACTTGAACTTTTGAGCCATCGGTTGCGAAATCAACAACTGAATTTGGGAGTTTGTTTACGATCTCAGCTAGAAGGCGACCAGAGACAAGAACCCTGCCGGACTGCTCTACTTTGGCCACTATTTCTACCTGGGCTGAGGTGTCGTAGTCGAAGACTGATAACCGGAGGTTATTGGCATCTGCCTCGATAAGGATTCCACTAAGGATTGGGAGGGTGGTTCTTTGAGGGAGTAATCTCACCGCAAATGACACAGCCTCATTTAGAACGTCTTTATTGACTTGAAACTTCAATTGGTTCCCCTCTTGGTAGGTCTTCAATCTTGGCACATTCTTATAATGGTTTTAGACCAATAGTTTTATAAGGGTTATAGATCTACTTAGAAGCTATTTAAGTAATAATCACATTAACCCTTGTAGAAACTGTGGATAACTAGCTATATCCCTTTATTTCCCTAAAAACTACATCTTTGAAACTTGTTTACACAGTTGTGTATAAGCCTGTGTATAACCACCTATCCTGTTGATTTTAATTCTCCACAGGCTTGGTTTTTGGCCTTAAGTCAGCCAATTACACACTTATCCACAGGTTATCCACGGGACTTTTGCTTGACTCTGTTGAGGATCTCGGTTACCTGGTTATAAAGCGCTCGGCGCTCCTTCATAAGGTCTGTAACCTTCTTGTTTGCATACATAACCGTCGTGTGATCCCGGTTTCCAAACAGCTGGCCAATCTTTGGAAGCGACAAGTTGGTCTGTTCCCTAATCAAATACATGGCAATCTGCCTAGCTTGGGCAACTGCCTGCTGCCTTGAGGACCCAAATAGGTCACTTGGGGTAATTGAGTAGTACTTTGAGACCTCGGCAATGATGTCGTTGGGGACGATAATGCTCTGCTCCCCCAGCGGAACGACGTCTTTCAGGACGGTTTGGACGAGGTTCATATCCACCCTTGTCCTGTTTAGGGCTGCAAAGGCTGTGACTCGAATCAAAGTGCCTTCAAGCTCTCGGATATTGGAGGCAACACGAGCTGCCATGTACTCAAGGATCTCGTCCGGGACCTTGATTTTCTCGTTTTCAGCTTTTTTCCGAAGGATGGCGATTCGGGTTTCCAGCTCAGGAGCCTGGATATCAGTTATGAGTCCCCATTCAAACCTGGAAAGCATCCGCTCCTCGAAGCCGGTTAACTCTTTTGGCTGCAAATCGGAGGTGATAACCACCTGCTTGTTGTGATCATGAAGGGTGTTGAAGGTGTGGAAAAAGGCTTCTTGGGTCTGGTCTTTTCCTTGTAGGAATTGGATGTCGTCAATTAACAGAACGTCGATATCCCGATATTCAGCCTGAAAGGCCGAGCTTCGGTTGTTCTGGATGGCATTGATGAAGTCATTTGTGAACTCTTCAGAGGACACGTAACGAACCTTGATCTTTGGATAAAGACTGAGGGCATAATGGCCAATAGCGTGCAAAAGATGAGTCTTTCCAAGACCTGAACCACCGTAAATAAAGAGCGGGTTGTAGGCCTTGGCTGGTGTTTCCGAAACAGCAAAGGCAGCTGCATGGGCAAATCGGTTGGACCCACCGGTTACGAAGTTATCGAAGTTGTATTTGGGGTTCAATCTGGTGTCAAAAACCACCCCGACAGAACCGGTTTTTCTGGGATATTCCTCAGATTGCAGTGAGGGGGCAGACCCAATAGGAAAGACGTTTTCTGGGGTCTCAGAAACGTTGGTTTTTCCCTCAATATCCGGGTTGACCACAACGGCAAAGTTAGTTGGACCGCCCATGAGAGCATCCTCTTGCAAAACCTCAAGGATGTCGGTCCGGATCCGCTGCTCTAGCATTCCGCGGGTTAGGTCATTCGGGACCTCCAAATACAAGGTGTCCGCGAGGACACCTTTTGGTTGCACAAGGGTCAAAAAACCCATTAGCTGGGGGCTGAGGGATCCTTTGGTTGTGAGTCTTGAAACTACCGATGACCATTGCTTTGCAACTTCGTCTAGCTCATTCACTTAGATCCCCCTTTCGTCAATTTGACTAGTTTTCCACATATCTACAAAGATTTTTGGGGCTGTGGAAAACATCGAACACCAGACAAGTATTCAACTGAAAACTGGGATTAAAAGCAAATCGAAGTTTAATGAAATCAATTTTTCTCCACAAAAAATTGGTCGGTTTTCGACTTGACCAAACACCCCTCTAGGCTCTAGATTTGAGAGGTTGCGCTGTAGCAAGGAACCAACAGCCCAATAAAATAAAGGCCACTAGCCGACTCACCTGGTTCCTAAATTAATTTTCGGAGTGTATTCAAATGAGCAAGCGCACTTATCAGCCAAACAACCGTCGTCGCTCAAAAAAGCACGGCTTCAGACTTCGCATGGCAACCCGCGCCGGCAGGGCTATTTTGGCTGCACGTCGTCGCAAGGGTCGCAAAGAACTTTCGGCCTAAAAACCAAAATGCTGGATCGGGCCAACCGACTAGTTCGAGGCGATGACTTTCGCAAGATCATGCGAGCCGGCAAAAAAAAATCCACTAGCCATCTGGTCGGGTATCGACTAATCGAAGAAGACCAACCCAAAAAATTCGGGTTCGTGGTTTCGAAGGCAAGTGGTGGAGCTGTCAAGAGGAATCTTTTGAAAAGAAGACTTAGGAGTCTAGTGAGGAAGCAATTGGAATCTTTTCCAACTGGCTCCCAGGTTGTGCTCAGGACCCTCCCAGGCAGTGCAGACCTTGATTTTCAGCAGCTTTCCGCCGATTTTGAGAAGGTTTGCGGGCTGAAATGAAAGCCTTGTGGACGATTTGGCTGGTTCCTCGGAACCTGGTTGTTTTGTTCCTCAAGGGCTACAGGAAGTTCATATCTCCGCTTTATGGAGATGTTTGTAGGTACTACCCGACCTGTTCGGCTTATGGTTTGGGCCAAATCCAACAGCGGGGAGTGATTGTTGGTAGCGTGTTGACAACGGCAAGGATTGTCAGATGCAACCCTTGGTCCCAAGGGGGAATTGACCAGGTCAAACCCTCAAACCAGAGGTTTATTGTGCTAGAAAACGGCTTTGTTTCGCCAAAGCCCCAAGGAAGGTAATTAGATGGATCTGCTGTTTCCAATCAAGTGGGTAATTGAGCTTATTTTGGTCAGTTTTCACACCTTTTTCACCTTTTTTGGCATAGCCGCCGAGTCCGGTTTGAGCTGGGTTTTGGCCATTGTTGGCCTAGTTCTGGTCGTTCGATCAGCCCTAATTCCCCTATTTGTTAAGCAGATTAAATCTCAGCGAAACATGATGCTGGTCCAGCCTGAGCTTCAGAAGCTGCAAAAGAAATACAAGGGTAAAAACGACCGTGAATCCAGGGAGAAGTTTGCCAAAGAGCAGATGGATCTATACAAGAGAACCGGATCTAACCCCCTCAGCTCCTGCCTCCCAATCTTGGTCCAAATCCCTATTTTTACCGGTCTTTTCTTCGTTTTGAATGATGCCCAGCGCCAAAAATCCGGGGTCGGCCTTATGAACTCAACCTTGGCAACCCAGTTTTCAGATGCCACCTTTTTTGGGGCCAAGCTCTCAGAGACCTTTCTAACAGCCACTGGAATCGAGGTCCAGATTCTTGCAGGAATCATGGTCATTTTGATGTCTGGTTCCCAATTCATCACCCAGAAGCAGATCATTGCTAAAAACCAGAACCCAGATGTTCAAAACAGCCAATACATGCAGACCCAGAAGATCCTGCTCTATGTCTTCCCTTTCATTTTTGTAATCTCGGGAGTCTCCTTTCCGATTGCGGTTATCTTTTACTGGCTAACCTCTAACTTCTGGACCATGGGACAGCAGTTCATTGTTATCCGCAACATGCCCACAGCAGGCTCCCCGGCATATCACGCCCGTATCGAGCGCCTAGCCAAGAAAGGCAAGCTTCCGAAGGAACTTCAGGGAAAGAAGGACGCCGACGACGCTGCCCAAGCAGCAGCTGAAGCAGCCGAGAAGGCTCAACGAGACCAGCCAGTTTCAAAGAAACGGGCCAAAAAAGACCAGAAAAAGAAGAAGTAGGAAACCAAGATGGCAGATTTAGAAGAAAGCAAAGAAAGAACAGTAAAGCAGCTTGAGGAAGAAGGCGATATCGCCGCTGACTACCTAGAAGAGCTACTTGACATAACAGATTTAGATGGCGATATTGATATCGACGTTCGTGAAGGCAGAGCCTACTTAGCGGTCACCGCTAGCAAGGATTCCAACCTAGCTTTGGTCTCCCACCCGGACACCGTCGAGGCCCTCCAGGAGCTCACCCGCCTGGCCGTCCAGGTCAAGACCTCTAGCTACTCCCGCCTGATCTTGGATGTTGGCGGCTCCAGACAGGCCAAAATAGACCAGCTCACCAAGGTGGTTGAGAAGTTCATCAGCCAGGTGAAAGAGACCGGTGAGCCAAAGCACCTTGAGCCAATGAGCTCTTATGAGAGAAAACTTGCCCACGACTTGATCGGTGAGACTGGTTTGAGCTCAGAGTCCGAAGGCGAAGGACGCGACCGTCACATCGTAATCTCCAAACCTGAATAGTTTCACGTGAAACAATTCGAGGCTGAGCCAGAATCAGCCAATGCAATTTTTGGCCCTCAGATTGAGAAGGCCAGAGCCTTTACCCAGAAGCTCGCCAATGACAGTGATGACCTAGGCCTTCTTGGGCCCCGGGAGCTGGACAAGCTCTGGTCCAGGCACATCCTGAATTCCGCTGTGGTTTCTGAAACCGTCAAAGCAGGGGACCTGGTGGCAGATGTTGGATCAGGTGCCGGACTCCCAGGCATTCCAATGGCAATTGCCTTGCCAGAGGCTCATTTTGTGTTAATCGAACCTATGGAGCGCAGATCCAACTGGATGCTAGATGTAATTGAGGAACTGGGCCTGACCAACGTTGAAGTCAGAAGATCTAGGGCTGAGGAAGTCTTGGACCTAAAGTTTGATATTGTCACCGCTAGGGCGGTAGCCGCTCTGGATAAACTCCTTCGATTGACAGTGCATCTTTTGAAACCAGGAGGTTCTCTGATCGCCCTAAAGGGGTCGAAAGCGGCTGAGGAAATAGAGGCTGCGAGGAAGCTCCAAAATAGGCTGGGAATTGCTTCGTTCGAGATCCAAATTTGTGGTGAAAAGTTTCTTGCTGAGCCCACATCGGTAGTCAAAACTACGCTAGATTCTTCGAAGGAGAACTAAATGTCAGAACAGCCTTCAGAGACCACAGCGGTTACCAAACCCAGTGTTGTAAAGGGTCTGGGCTACCCTAACGGTCGACTTGAGAGTTCTCCACACCCCACAGGATGGCTTGTGGATAAGTCTGATATTTTGGAGGTTTCACGTGAAACATCCCGATGATTTAACGTCGAATTTGACCGACTTAGCTGATACTCCGCTGGCTCGAGAGCTTGTGGAAAACTCTCAACGTTTAGAGCAAGCCGGGTCTAAGGTTGTGGATAAACCTTTAACTACTCGAATAATCACTATTTCCAACCAAAAAGGCGGTGTTGGCAAAACCACCACCACAGTTAACTTGGCTTCGGCTCTTGCTTCTAAAGGTTTGAAGGTTCTCGTCGTGGATCTAGACCCACAGGGCAACGCGTCCACGGCCCTAGGAATTGATCACCACGCCGACATCAAAAGTATCTACGAAGTGCTTATTGACGATGTCCCTATGGCCCAAGTGGTTCAGGTAAGCACTGAGAGCCCAGGAGTAACCTGTGTCCCAGCTACCATCCATCTCGCCGGTGCCGAGATCGAACTCGTTTCGTTGGTTGCTAGAGAACAGCGCCTTCGTACCGCTATAGAGACCTATATCGCTTCAACCCCAACACCACCGGATTTTGTCTTGATTGACTGCCCACCAAGTTTGGGTCTGCTAACTGTTAACGCATTCGTTGCAGCAAGAGAAGTTCTAATTCCAATTCAATGCGAGTACTACGCACTCGAAGGTTTAAGCCAACTTGTAAAGAGCATCGAGATGATCAAGAAGCACCTTAACCCTTCACTTGAACTTTCTACAATCTTGCTAACGATGTATGACTCAAGAACCAAACTTGCTTCGCAAGTTGCGGACGAAGTAAAACTACATTTTCCAAATCAAGTTCTTTCAACAATCATTCCAAGATCAGTTCGAGTTTCCGAAGCACCAAGTTATGGACGCACTGTAATTTCTTACGATCGAACATCACCAGGTGCAATTGCATATCTTGAAGCAGCAATAGAAATGGCAAACAGAGGAGCAGCTCGTGGCTGAGAAAAAAGGCGGTCTCGGTAGAGGCATCGGTTCATTAATTCCAACCTCAGATAAAACAACTGAACGTCCAGTGGACATATTTTTTCCAGCTGGTGGAACAAAAGAATCTAACCTCGTTGCAGTTCCTGGTGCACGCTTTGGTCACCTAGACGTTCTAGCAATTGTTCCTAACCCAAAACAACCAAGATCTGTTTTTGAACCAGAAGCTTTTTCAGAACTTGTTCATTCCATTCGCGAGCTAGGTGTTTTGCAACCGATTGTCGTTAGGGAAAAATCTGAAGGCAAATATGAATTGATCATGGGGGAGCGAAGACTCCGCGCATCCAAAGAAGCAGGGCTCACAAAGATTCCCGCTGTTATTCGTGAAACAGCAGACGAAAATATGTTGCGCGATGCACTTCTAGAAAACCTTCACCGCAGTGATCTAAACCCCCTCGAAGAAGCAAGTGCTTACTCGCAGCTGTTGGAAGATTTTGGAATTACACAAGAACAGCTCGCTGAGCGCATCGGTAGATCGCGTCCACAAATCACAAACACCCTTCGTTTGTTGAAGTTACCGGCTAGCGTGCAAAGACAAGTTGCATCGGGGGTTTTATCGGCAGGTCACGCAAGAGCAATTCTTGGTGCAGCTGATGCTTCGCGCATGGAATACTTTGCAACCAAAACAATCAATGAAGGTTTGTCAGTTAGATCTCTGGAAGAAATTGTTGGCATCGATAAGCCAGAAAGCAAAAAACCAAAAATCATTCAGGGGACTCGCCAGGATCTTTTGAAAGAAATTGCTGAGGGACTTGGCGACCAGCTAAACACGACCGTGAAGATCGCCCTTGGTCGCAAGAAGGGTCAACTGATTATTGACTTCGCAACGGTCGCGGATTTGAACCGAATCTTGGACGAGATCGGTTACAAGAAAAAAGGGAGCTAACTAAAAAACCGTGCGGTTTTTAAGCTAGGAATTCTGCAAGGTCAGCAACGATTGCCTGCTTAGGCTTTGCTCCAACCATTTGCTTGACTAGCTGGCCACCCTGAAAGATACCCATTAGTGGGATTCCGGTAACCCCATACTGCATGGCTAGCTGTGGCTCTTCGTCCACGTTTACTTTTACGATCTCGATCTTGTCTGAGTACTCAGCTGCAATCTCGTCAAGAATTGGGGAAACCATGCGACATGGCCCACACCATTCGGCCCAGAAGTCCACCATTACAGGCTTCGGGTTTGACAGCACATCCGCCTGGAAAGAAGCGGTGGTTACATTCTTGGGTGCCATGATTTCTCCTAAATAATCGATCTGTTCTAAATCTACTGTGCGCTGATGAAATGCTCAGCGTCCAACGCTGCGACACAACCCGAACCCGCCGCTGTGATTGCCTGGCGGTAAGTTGGGTCAATCACATCGCCACATGCAAAAACCCCAGGCAGGGAAGTCTTGGAGCTTCGGCCATCGACCTTGATGAACTTGTCCTCGGTGAGCTCCAGTTGGTTCTCAACCAACCAGACTCTGGGGTCGTTTCCGATGGCAATAAATAGGCCATCCAGATCCAGCTGGGATTCAGCTCCCGTGACGGTGTCCTTGAGTTTCACGCCCGTTAGTTTGCCATCGCCAAGAAGCTCTTCGACCCCTGCGTTCCAGATGAACTCAATCTTGGGATTGGCTTTTGCCCTATCTTGCATAATCTTTGAGGCCTTGAGCTCATTCCTGCGGTGAATGACATAAACCTTCGATGCAAAGCGGGTTAGGAAATTAGCTTCCTCCATGGCAGAATCCCCACCACCTACGACGGCAATGGTTTTTTCTCTGAAGAAGAATCCATCACAGGTTGCGCACCAGCTCACACCGTGACCAGAAAGCTCCTTTTCCTTAGGCAAACCAAGCTCACGGTAGGCAGCTCCGGTAGCCAAAATCACGGTCTTGGCTTCAAAAGTTTCTCCGGTGCCAATCTTGACGATCTTTGGGTTCGCCTTGAGATCAACCTCAACAACGTCTTGCAACAAGATTTCTGTTCCGAACCGCTCTGCCTGAGCTTGGAACTTCATCATTAAATCTGGTCCCATTAGTCCATCAGGGAAACCAGGGAAGTTCTCAACATCGGTGGTCTTCATTAGCTCACCGCCAGCTTCAACGCTGGAAGCAATAAGAAGTGGCTTTAGGCCTGCTCTTGCGGCATAGATTCCAGCGGTGTATCCAGCTGGGCCTGAACCGATAATGATTACTTCGCGCATCTTCTTCTTTCTTGGTGTGGCGGCAATTGAGGCCACTCAACAAGAACTAAGTTTAGCGACGCACTATTCCGCGAATTCCCTTAAGGGCGGTATCAATCTCCGGAACACCTAAAAGCTTCAAAACCAAGACGTAAACAAGAAGCATGGCTGTTCCCGTGGCAACGATAACCATGAGAGCACCGGCTATAGAACCGAGGCCCAAACTGCCCTCAGCTGTCCCGCCTAAGGCCAGAATCATCCCGTAGCCAACCACAGCAGCAGCCACAGCTGCAACCACCACTCTTAGAGTCAGACCCTCACCCTTTGGTGCAGTTCCTATAAAACCGATCCGTGCCCTTAGGAATAAGTAAGCAACCAGCGCCTGGATCAAAATAGTTGCGCTGGTGAGACCGGCAAGTGACATAACTAGGAATTCAGATGTCATTGTGAAAAACAAGGTGATTGAACCGGCGATGTGAATTGCTATCTGGATTGTTGTGAAAACAAATGGTGTTCTGGTGTCTTCAAGGGCAAAAAATGCCTTCTGAAACATGAACACCAAACCAAAAGGAACCAAACCAAACATGGTTGTAAACAAAACGTTTCCTAAAGCAACCGTCGATGGATACTCTCCAACAAACACCCTGGCAACCGGGTAGCTAAGCAGAATTAGTGCGATTGATGAAAAGACGTTCACCAATACAACCACTCGAAGAGCCGCGCGGAGATCAATCTTCATCAGATCGATTCTCTTATCGTGAACATGCTCACTCATCTTGGTGAAGTAAGCCGTGGCTATCGAAACCGTGACCACAGAATGTGGAAGCATAAAAAGCAACCAAGCAATCAACATGGCTGCAACCGATGCAATTGCTAGATCGTCTGATCTATCCGCTACCGCACGAGAGGCTACAAGGGTCTGAACCAAACCACCAACCTGCGAAACCAAAACCATTCCAATGGTCCAAGTGGCCGCCTTCATCGCTGGACGAAGCCCGACTCCCCTCCAAGAGAAATTCAGCGAGAAATTGATTCCGATTTTCCTCCAGGACAAAAACAAAATAAGCGCTTGGGATGCCACCCCCAGGGTCGCGGAACCTGCCAAAAGAGCAATTTGATCTGGCCCCCAACTCTCGACAGTTCTCGCTCCGACTGGGTCGGCGCCAAAAAAGGCCAAGAAGCTGATCAGACCAATAATTCCAACAAGGTTATTTAGAACCGGCGCCCACATGTAAGGACCAAATGCACTTCGCGCATTTAATACTTCTCCAAGCATCGCGTAAAGACCGTAAAAGAAAAGCTGTGGGATGCACCAGTAAGCGAACGCGGTAGCAAGTGCTAACTGAGCTGCTGACCATCCGGTTGTGTAAATAGAAATCAAGAAAGGTGCCGCGAGGGTGGCAACCACAGTCACCGCAGCAAAGACCACAATCGCCAAAGTTAAGAGTCGGTCGATATAGCCAAGACCACCGTCTTTGTGAGATCGCGCCTTTACTATCTGCGGTACCAGCACAGCTGACAGAACACCACCAGCGATAATTGCGTAAACGTTATTGGGTAATTGGTTTGCAACGCCGAAAGCGTCTGCGGCATCGGTGGTAACACCGATTGTTAGTGCCAAAACCACGGTGCGAATAAACCCAAGAACTCTGGAGGCTACTGTTCCACCGGCCATCACTAAAGATGATTTGGCGACACTCATAAGATTTCCTAGCTAGATCTAGATCTACGCGATGTTCGAATAAATCCAACGACTGTCAACACCGTAACAAGCCCAAAAAACAACCCTATTGCCCAGGTTTCAATATCAGGATTAACGGTGAGTTTAATTTGCACCTTTGGCCCGATCTCAACTCCGCTAATTGAAGTTAACCAGGCAACCATCACAACATCACCGCTACCGATTGCAGACACTGGAAACTGGGCATTAACGGTGGTACCCGGTTGCATAACGAGCCAATCTGTCGTTTCCTCAACAACAAGTTTTGGGCTGGTAGAAACCAGGTGCACAATCACTCTCGCCTCACTGCTGTGGCTGTTACTCACGACCACTGGAAAAGTTGATTGTCTGGCAACAAGCGTGATATCGGATCCGCCGAGAATAGAAACACCATCAGGGAACACCACTGTTCTCTCGGTTGGGAACGCAGGCATTGCTGCCAACCCCATGGAGGCAGCGATAGCAACAATTAGGACAATTGTTATCTTCTTCAACTTCGAGCCTCGATAAGTTCTAGGGCCACTTGGGCAATTCTTTTCTCGTTTACATGAGAGAGCCTATTGATAAGCTCGCTCAATTTTACCCAGGCTAGTTCACTTGCCTCATGATTTGGGTCGTGCTCCATGGTTAGCTCACCGGATACTTGATTCATTAAGTAGACGTGCACAGTTTTGGATACGTTCTTACCTTTTTGATTAAAGGCGTAGCTCACATCCCCCAGGTAATCTGTGATCTCAGCGCTTAGGCCCGTTTCCTCAAAAACCTCTCGGAGTGCTGCCTGCTCGTTGGTTTCGTTAGGTTCCAAATGCCCCTTTGGAATACACCATTCGAGTTTTCCGCCCCGATTAAACCTCGCCATAAGCGCCACCAGAGTCGGATCAGTTTTAGAAACCACAAAACCGCCAGCCGAGACTTCAACAACAGGAGCTGGTTTTTCACGGGTCATGTTGTTAAGCCTAACCTCAAGACCAAATGCGCCCATTTTGCTTGATAGAAACCACCTATTCGTTGTGGCAAGGTTGAACATATGCATTCATCTGACGCCATGAAAAACCTTGAGCGCGTTACAAAAACACCGCTTCTTGATTCACTCGGAGCGATGTTTGAAAGCGCCGGGTATGAACTGGCCCTTGTCGGAGGACCGGTTAGAGATGCAATTCTTGGTCGAGTAGCACCCGATATTGACCTAACCACAAACGCCACACCAGAGCAGATTCTTAAAGTCATCAAGGGCAAAGTAGACACCCACTGGGAAGTTGGAAAAGAGTTTGGAACCATTGGTTGCCGAATTGGTGACAATCAAATTGAAATTACAACTTATCGAACTGATAAATACGCAGTTGACTCTAGAAAACCAGAAGTAAAATTCGGAACGGACTTGAAGCACGACCTACAACGTCGTGACTTCACGGTGAACTCAATGGCGCTCACTCTGCCTGCCAGAGATTTTGTTGACCCCTTCGGAGGCCTTAGAGACCTTGAAGACAAGGTCCTCAAAACCCCAGGTAAGCCAGAAGACTCCTTTGGCGACGATCCTTTACGCATGCTCCGTGGAGCCAGGTTTGCTTCCCAACTTGGGTTTGAAATTGAACCAGCAACATTTGAGGCAATGCAGTCAATGCGCCAAAGACTCGAGATTGTTTCGGCAGAAAGAATTCAAGTCGAATTACAAAAACTCATGCTTGGGTTAAACCCAAGGATGGGTCTTGAGGCACTAGTTGACTCAGGACTTGCAGAAATTGTGCTACCTGAGCTTCCGGCTTTGAAGCTAGAAACTGACGAGCATCATCACCATAAAGATGTCTACCAGCACACTCTGACTGTTGTCGAGCAAGCAATCGATTACGAAAAGGATTACAACCTAGAGCCAGATTTCGTGTTGCGGTTTGCAGCCCTGCTACACGACATTGGAAAACCGGCAACTAGAAAGCTGGAGCCAGGCGGGGCAGTTAGTTTCTACCACCACGATGTGGTGGGGGCAAAGCTTGCATCTAAGCGAATGAAGGCGCTTCGTTTCGATAATGACACCACCAAGGCGGTATCGAAGCTCGTCGAGCTTCACTTGCGCTTTTTTGGCTACAGCGATCAATCCTGGACCGATGCTGCAATAAGAAGGTATGTTCGCGATGCTGGAGTGCAGTTAGTTCGGCTACATATTCTTACCCGATCTGATGTAACCACAAGAAATAAGCGCAAAGCTGACCAGCTTTCTCACGCCTACGACGATCTTGAGAAAAGAATTGCAATTGTCATGGAGCAAGAAGAGCTCAATGCCATGAGGCCTGATCTGACCGGCGAGGAAATAATGGAGATTTTGAATCTGAAGCCAGGTCCAAAGGTAGGCAAGGCCTATAAGTACCTTTTGGAGCTTCGGATCGAGAATGGCCCACTAGGCCCGGAGGCTGCAAAGAAGGCCTTGCTGGAGTGGCACTCCAAGGGCTAGACTCGTGAAGTTGCCTAGATTTCGGCTCTGAAATAAAGAAATGAAATCAAGAAAACAGATGCCACATACCCTCCTGTCATGGAACGTCCATGGCCGCTCTAGTCCAAAGGAGGTGGGTTAGCTATGCATCAGTATGAAGTAATGGTAATTCTCGACCCAACAGTTGAGGAAAAGACCGTTGAACCATCAATCCAGAAGTTCCTCAAGGTCATCACTGACGCCAAGGGAACAATCGACACTCTCTCCATTTGGGGAAGACGCCGCCTGGCTTACGAAATCAAGAAGCAGACCGAAGGTATTTACGCCGTCATCAACATGACCGCACCTTCTGAAGCTGTTATTGAGCTCGACCGTCAGCTAAACATTTCTGAAGCCGTTATGCGCACCAAGGTATTGCGCGCAGAAGACGTTCAGTTCACCATCACACCTATTGAGTACACTCCAGAGCGTCCGGCTCGTAAGCCATACGCCAAGAAGGGTGACTCAGATTCAAGATCTGACTCTCGTTCAGATTCTCGTTCAGACAGCAAGCCTTCTTACAAGAAGGAAGAAGCTGTGGCTGAAGTAGCAGCGGTGGTTGAGTAATCATGGCCGGAGAAGTAAACATCACAGTAGTTGGCAACTTGGCTGACGACCCAGAACTTCGTTACACCCAAGGCGGCATTGCTGTTTGCAGCGTGCGCGTTGGTTCAACTCCAAGAGTTATGAACCGCACTACCAACGCTTGGGAAGATGGCGAAACTGTTTGGGTTCGTTGCACCGCATGGCGTGAGCTTGCAGAAAACGTAGCTCAGAGCCTAACCAAAGGTTCTCGTGTTGTTGTTTCTGGACGCTTGAAGGCACCTTCTGCTTACCAGAGTGCTCAGGGAGAATCTCGTGCATCACTAGAGGTGGACATCGAAGAAATCGGTCCATCACTTCGTTACGCAACAGCAGCTGTTACCCGTCGCGCTCGCGAGGGTGGATCAGCTGGTGGAGCCGCACAAGTTCAATCAGACCCATGGGCAAATACCCCAGCTGCTCCGGCAGCTGCCAAGGCCGATGACGGCTGGGCTAACCCAGGTGCACCTGCATCTGACGACACACCTTTTTAAAGATTAGAAACTAGGAGAAATAAATGGCTGGAAAAACCGACCCACGTCGTAAACCAACTAGAAACTCGAAGCTAGACAAGCTAGCTCCAGTTAAGTTCATGAAGGTTGGCATCATCGATTACAAAGATGTTGCAACCTTGAGAAAGTTCATCTCTGACCGCGGAAAGATCCGCGCTCGCAGAATCACTGGCGTCTCTGTTCAGGAGCAGCGCCTAATCGCAACCGCTATCAAGAACGCACGCGAGATGGCTTTGTTGCCATACGCAGGCGCTGGCCGCTAAGGAGAAACCCCATGTCAAAGATCATTCTTACCAATGAGGTTTCTGGCCTTGGCTCGGCTGGAGACGTTGTTGAAGTAAAAAACGGTTACGCACGCAATTACCTGCTGCCTAGAGGATTTGCTGTTACTTGGAGCAAGGGTGGAGAAAAGCAAGTCAGCTCTATCCGTGCAGCTCGTGACGCTCGTCAACTAGCAACACTTGAAGAAGCACAAACTCTAAAGGCAAGACTTGAAGAGGGCTCCGTGAAGCTTGCAGTTAAAGCTGGCGTTGGCGGAAGACTGTTTGGTTCTGTGAAGACCGGCGACATCGCTTCTGCTGTTTCAGAGGCTGGCCTTGGTCAGATCGACAAGCGCAAAGTTGAAATCCCAAACCCGATTCGCTCTGTTGGTGAGTACCTAGCAACCGTTAGATTACACGGTGACCTAGTTGCAACCATCAAGCTAAAAGTTGTAGCCAAGAAGTAAACTGCTATTGCTTTAGGTATATAAAGTTCCTGCACTCTAACTAAGAGGAGAGTCAAAACAGGTGAGAAAAACGCTTGGAATTGGCTTGATGCTTGGCTGGCAAGACATTCGACAGTCATACCGAAGAAGTGTTTTTGGTCAACTTTGGATAACCATCGGAATGGCAGTAACCATTTCTGCTATCGGAATAGTCTTCGGAACGATTTTCAATACGCCACTAGAAGTGTTTCTTCCTTACCTGGCTTCTGGACTAATTACTTGGGGTTTGATTGCCGGAATTCTTAATGAGGGCAACCAGGCTTTTATCGTCGCAGAAGCAATGATCAAGCAGCTGCCGCTGCCAAAGATTGTTTATGTGGTTCGCGTTGTTTGGCGAAACATCATTGTGTCTGCTCACAACATCGTGATCATGCCAGTTGTGATCCTCATATTTGGCGGAGGAGTTACCTGGGCATTGCTGTTGTGGCCGCTTGGGGTTTTGCTGGCTGTGTTCGCTTTATCCGGAATGGCGATGATTTTTGGAATTGTGGCAACAAGGTTTAGAGACCTTCCTCAAATTATTAGCGCTGCTTTGACCGTTGCTTTCTACATAACTCCAGTTATTTGGATCAAAGAAAGCCTTGGGGACAACGAACTAGTTGAGACCATTGTGAGCCTAAATCCGCTGTATCACGTTCTGCAGGTAATGAGACTGCCACTGATCAGTCAATACCCATCTCTTGAAAACTGGATATGGGTTGTGGCGTTGGGAATAGCCCTATGGACAATAGGACTTCTGCTATTCAAGAAGTACGAAAAAAGAATTGCGTATTGGGTATAGACATGGCACACATAAGACTAAAAAACGCATCCGTTGTACTTCCGATCTATAACTCTTCTGCAAGATCACTGACTAATACTCTTGTGAGTGCTGCCACTGGTGGAGCTCTAACTGCCCAACGAGGTGGCCACCTCAGTATCGAAGCCTTGAAAGAACTGAACCTTGAGATTAAATCTGGTGACAGGGTTGGAATCATCGGTCACAACGGTGCTGGAAAGAGCACCCTATTAAGACTTTTTACTGGAGTGTTCGAGCCAAGCTCCGGCACAGTTGAGAGGTCAGGCACAATTTCCTCCTTGGTGGATATCTCCTTGGGGATCAACCCAGAAAACACCGGAAGGGAAAACATCCTTCTTCGTGGAAAACTCATGGGCCTTTCAAAGAAACAAATTAATCAAAAGATTGATGAAATTATTGAGTTCTCTGAACTTGGCGATTACGTTAATTTGCCAGTTCGTATTTACAGCTCTGGAATGCTTCTGAGACTGGCTTTTTCTGTTTCGACCTCAATGTCTGCAGACATTTTGATTATGGACGAGTGGCTTTCTGTGGGAGATGGAGCTTTTGCCGATCGAGCAAGCAAGAGACTGCAAGATTTAGTGAATCAGTCAGAAATACTTGTTATTGCAAGCCACAACAAAGATTTGATAGAGCAAACATGTAACAAGGTCGTGTGGATGGAACACGGGGTTATGAAAAAGGTTGGCCCCACCAAAGAAATCGTTAAAGACTATTTCGGCTAGAAGCCTCTCAAGTCTGGCTCATCAGTTAGACGCGTAGAAGCCCACCGTCTCAGCGAGTTTTTCCTCAAAGTTTCCATGCTTTGGCTTCCAGCCAAGCTCAGCTTCTGTTGCCGAAGCATCGATCGCATATCTCAAGTCGTGCCCTGGGCGATCACCAATAAATTCAATCCAGTCTTTTGGTTTGCCCATGATTTCAAGCAACGCTTGAACAACCTGAAGGTTCGAGCGTTGATTGTCTGCACCCAGGAGGTAGGTCTCACCAATAACACCTTTGTCAATAACAGCCCAAACACCATCGTTGTGATCATTGACGTGGATCCAGTCCCGAACATTTGCCCCATTGCCATAAAGCTCAGGCTTTGATCCGGAGCCAATTAGGCCAATCATGCGTGGAATCAATTTCTCTTCGTGTTGGTAGGGACCGAAGTTGTTGCTGCAGTTAGAGATAGTTGCCTTAAGGCCAAAAGATCGCACCCAGGCCCTAACCAGGTGATCACTCGAAGCTTTGGAAGCTGAGTATGGAGATGAAGGGTTGTATGGGGTGTCTCTAGTGAACTTGTCTGTTCCATCAAGGGCCAAGTCCCCAAAGACCTCGTCAGTTGAAACGTGGTGCATGCGAACATTGTTTTTTACACAAGCTTGAATAAGTTCGAAAGTTCCGAAAACGTTTGTCTCAATAAAAGGGCGCGGAGACTTTAACGAATTATCGTTGTGACTTTCGGCAGCAAAATGAACAACCACATCTGCAGTTGAAACAACAGATTCCACAACTCTCGAGTCGCAGATATCCCCTTGAACAAACTCGAATTTACCCTCGAGGCCTTCCAGGTTTGAAAGACGCCCAGCGTAGGTAAGAGAATCTAGAACTGTGATTTTTACATCGGGGCGAGTTCCGAGTGTCCTGCGGACAAAGTTTGAGCCGATAAATCCAGCTCCACCGGTGACAACAACCTTCAAAATGCCTCCCATGACTCTGTAATAGGCTATCAGCAGAGCGATTCATGTTTTGGGGAAACGATGAGTGCCGAAAGCTTTATCGCGGTGAAGGGAAAAATGAAGGGCATAATTCTTGCCGGCGGATCCGGAACCAGGCTTTACCCTCTGACTATCGCAAACTCTAAACAGTTGATGCCGGTATACGACAAGCCGATGATTTACTACCCATTGAGCACACTGATGCTTGCGGGAATTGTCGAAATTTTGGTGATCACCACACCTCACGAAGCCGAGCAATTCAAGAGACTTCTCAAAGATGGTTCACAGTGGGGCATAAAGATTAGCTATGCAGAACAACCCGAACCCAAGGGCCTTGCTGATGCGTTTGTTATTGGTGAAAAGTTCATTGATGGCGACAATGTCGCACTGGTTCTTGGAGACAACATTTTCTACGGCAGTGGCCTAGGTTCGACACTCAGTCGAATGAAGAGCCGCCCAGGCGCCACAGTGTTTGCCCATCGAGTAAAAAATCCACAGGACTACGGAGTAATCGAGTTTGATGAATCGGGCAAAGTACTTTCAATTGAAGAAAAGCCAGCCAAGCCGAAGAGTAAATATGTAATTCCAGGGCTCTATTTCTATGATCACAAAGTTTCTGAAATGGCTAAGAGTCTCAAGCCCTCAGCCCGCGGTGAGATTGAAATCTCAGACCTGAACAAGGCTTATCTGGACAAAGGTGAATTACAGGTTGAAAAACTTGATCGGGGAACCGCCTGGTTGGATACCGGCAGTATTGATTCTCTCCATGAAGCCGCAGAATTCGTAAAGGTTATTGAACACCGACAGGGAACAAAAATCTCTGTTCCAGAAGAAATTGCTTGGCGACTTGGTTACATCGACGACGCCCAACTAAAAGCAGAGGCGAATCGTTTTCTTAAGTCAGGCTATGGCAAGTATCTGATGGATCTACTTCAGTAGTCCCAAGACATCGCCTTTGGCCACAAGCCAACGTTCTTTCCAATCACCAATCGGTGTAACCAAATGGCTCGAGTTGTCCAAGACACTATATGTTGGTCGCTTTGCCGCAGTTACAAACTCGCCACTAGAAACTGGCTCGATTGGGTAATCACCAACTACTTCAGAAGCAAAATCAAACCAACTTGCTTTACCCGAAGATACGGAGTGCACAATGGCGGGTGCGATATTTAGCTGGGCGTAACTAAGAATCTGCTCGGCAAGGTCTTTGGTCCAGGTTGGTTGTCCAAACTGGTCGTTCACAACTCTTAGCAGCTCACCCTGCGAAGCTTTCTCATGCAAAACTTTTGGAAAGCATCTTCCGTGTGCACCATAGAGCCAAGCAGTTCTGAAAATTGTGTAATTAGAACCTGATTCTTCAACTAGCTTTTCACCTAGTAACTTGGAGCGACCATAGGCACCTTGTGGATTTGGAATCGCATCAGTTGCGTAGGGAATTTCAGAGTTACCGTCAAATACGTAATCGGTAGATAGGTGCAAAAACTTGGCACCAACTATTTTTGAAGCGCGGGCTAGCTTCCCCGCGTAATCGCCATTCACTAAATTTGCTAGCTCAATTTCCGACTCGGCTTTGTCCACCGCTGTGTAAGCAACAGCGTTTACTACTGCATCAAAATTTTCCAGATGACGAGCAATGGCTTCGATTGAATCATCTAGATTGAGTGTCTCGCGATTAAGGCCCAACACCTCATGGCCTCGATCGGCCAGAACGAGCATCATCTCCGAACCGAACATTCCGCGATTTCCAATCACAGCAAATCGCATGGAAATCCCTTCGTTCGGTAGTCTTAGGATAATCAAACTATCAGAGGGACAAATGAGCTTCACACCGCTTAGCATCCAGGGTTCCTGGGTTTTCACTCCTCAAAAATTTGACGACGAACGCGGTTCGTTTCATGAGGTGTTCAAGCTGTCCGCAATATCGGAAACATTAGGATTCGATTTTCAGGTGAAGCAAGTCAACCAATCTGTTTCAAAAGCCGGAGTAATTCGAGGTATTCATTGGGCGGATGTTCCTCCAGGTCAGGCAAAGTATGTGTTCTGCCCGAGGGGTTCAATTTGGGACATTGTCGTTGACATTCGAGTCGGCTCCCCAACCTTTGGCAAATGGGATGCCGATGTGATCTCAGAAAAAAACGGCAAAGCGGTCCTAATAAAAGAAGGCTTGGGCCACGTGTTTTTAACACTTGAAGAAAACACGGTTGTGAACTACCTGTGCAGCGAACCGTACAACCAAGGCGCTGAGCATGAGATAAATCCACTGGACGAAAAGATCGGAATCCCATTTGCTGACAAATGGAGCGCATCAGAGTTTTTGACAAGTCCAAAGGACACTAACGCTTTCTCTCTAGCAGAGGCAAGTGTAAAAGGACTTCTTCCAAAGTATTAAACCCAACCCCGGTGTGAAAAAACTGGAATTCTAAGGTGACAGGGAGGTGTGACTTGATAGTTTCTTCGCTACTTGGTTATTTGGCTCGCAAGTTAGACACCAGAAGCTGGCACCTTTCAAACCTGGTTAGTTTCGATAACGACCACGACTCGCACTCCACCACATGGATTGAACCCAAAGTTTCAATTATTATTCCAACTAGAGACAAGCCCAAGCTGCTTCGTGCTTGCATTGAGTCGATTCGAACAAACACGAATTACTCGAACTACGAACTTCTGATTGTTGATAACTTATCAATCGAGTCTGAAACAAAAGATCTTCTAGCCCAATATGAATCCGAAGAGATTTCAATCCTGAAATACCCTGGAGTCTTCAACTACTCGGCAATCTGCAACTTTGCTGCCACAAAAGCCACAGGCGAGTACCTTTGCTTTCTCAACAACGACACTGAAGCTGTCTCTAAAAACTGGCTAAGTTCAATGGTCGAGCACGCATCCATAGGTAGTTCTGGATTAGTAGGTGCCGTTCTTAGCTATCCAAATGGATCCATTCAACACACGGGGATAGCTCTGGGCTATACCGGAATTGCAGGTCACCCATATCGCGGCGAATCCAAAAATGATTGCGTTCCCGAAAGTTGCTTCCAAGTCAGTGCAGTAACTTTTGCTTGCGCGATGATCGCGACAAGAAAGTTCTGGGAAATAGGGGCCCTGGATGAGAGCTTCCCATCAGGATTTAACGACGTAGATATTTCCATTCGCAGCTCAAACCATAATTACAAAAATATCGTGTGCGTGAAGGCGGAGCTAATTCACCGCGAGGCTCAAACAAGGCCAAAATCTCTTAGCGTGTCTGGTTTTTCAAGAGCAGTAACTGACGTTATTGGAATTCTTCGAAAGCACAGAGCCAGACTTAGAGATCCTTTTTTCGCGGTAGGTACCTACCGACGAATTCACGAAGCGCCTTAGAGGGAAGCCGAGCCAGGACTGACAAAAGGCCAGACCGAAGAATGACCAAGAGGAATAATCTAAGAATTTTCTTGCTGAATATAACTATCGGAAAAGTTATAAAAAGGTATTTTCTTTTCCCGCGGGCTGTGATTTCGTTACTTGATCGCACAATCGACCTGAACTCCTTGAGCCTGGACAATCGCTCTTCATAGTTTTCGCCGCCTTTAAACGCGGACTCAATTACATCTCCTGCAAATTGATAGGCGAACCTCTTATACATCAGTTGACCAAAAACGTAAGTTCCTACAACTGAACCTTCCGGGAAGGTCTTCAGCAACTTCTTGAAGTAAATGAATCTGCTTCGAGCCATGGACTCTGTAAAAGAAGTACTTGAAGTGTTTATTGTCCAAACGGTTACAGCTTCGGGGGTAAACCTGTTTGAATATCCAGCCAAGAAGAACCTTAGAAACAAATCATCGTCTTCGAAGCCGCGCAGTTCTGGATCGAAACCACCAACCGCCAAGAAGGCAGTTCTGCTAATTAGGGTGGCTGAGGGAACGATGAACATGTTTTTGCCAACCAAAGTGTTGAGGCTGGTGTGTGGGTGCTTAATCTTCACGTTTATAGAGGAGTGCGAAAGGATTTGGCCGGCTTCATTCGATCGCCATAGGTCACCATAAGAAAAGCCAAATTTCGGATCTTCGAAATCGGCAGTCTCCAAAAGGATTTGATTGTGTTTAGGAAGGTAATAATCGTCCTGATCTAGTAAGCAAATGTAATCTGAAGTTGCTTTGAAAACTCCCAAATTTCTAGCAGCAGACTGACCAGAATTTTCTTGTTTCAAGATTTGGAAATTAAAGCGCTTTTGAAGACCAACTAGAAACCCTGACTCATCTTCGCTTGAGCCATCGTTGACCACAATCACTTCATTAGGCTTCGCTGTTTGATTCTCAATACTTTCCAGCGCACGCTCTATCCAACGAGATCCATTATGGAAGGGAATTACTACAGAGACAGAAATACTCCTCAATCAAACCCCTTACACCTAGTGAACGACCTGTATTTATGAAGACTATTAGCTCATAGACTACCAAAACCCCTCAGCTAAAAGCTAAGAGATCCATTGAAATGAGACGGATTGATCTACTAGATTTTCCGGAAAATCGGCATCTGGTAAGTTAAGAACAGATAAAAGGAATCGATAAATGAGAGACCAAGCCAGCAAACTTTCTTGGCTAAGAAAAGACCGAGTAATTAGTGGATTCCTAAACCTGGATCTGAACTTCGCAACCACTGTTTATCTAGGAATTTATAACGGTGACAAGTACATCGCCGATCGTATCAAAGAACTTGAAAACCAAACGTCGCAAGATTTTTACTTAATTGTGACTGACAACTGCTCTCCAGAATTCAAATTGGATTTTGTAGAGAACCAACTTCAATCGTCAAGTCTGTTTGCGAACAGGTACTTAATTATTCAAAACCCAGTGAACCTTGGTTCAGTAGGCTCCTTTCGATTGAATCTAGACCTGGTACCCTCTCCTTGGATAACTTTTTTTCACCAAGATGACAAATACCTACCAAATCATATGGCCGTTCATCTAAATGCAATAAACCTTGCAGACGAGTCAAAGGGGTCAGTCTCTACAGACCTTGGCTCTAGAGACTTTCAGGGTAGGAAAATCCCCACGCCACCGCGAGCAAATTGGTTCATCAAGCAGACCAGCCAGCAGTCAACTTTTCTTGCCAACGTGGCAGAGCAAGTAGTTCCCTTTGCAGCCACATCTATTCGTACAAAGAACTTAGTTACCGACAAAGTCCCTCCTCATTCGGTAGCATTTGCCGACTCAGAACACACTCTTTTTGCGCTCATGATGGGTGAACATGAATTCATTCCAAAAGAAACTGTTTTATACACAGAAAACCCATTCAGTGAGTCACACATCCTAGGAAAGCCCACCATTACCTTGGCAGCAACGCTTGGTCTGCTAAGGGTGTTTACCTCCCAGGATTTTGTGAAATATGTCTGCAAAATTGCATCAGATGAGCGTGCTGAGTTCGTCGCGAAATTGGAACAATCAATCAGGAAACGCCTACCGAATGTTGTATATGCAGAACTGGTTTGGACTGTGTCGCTTGAACAACTCAATTGCGCCTGGGGGTATGAGGAACCATACAGCACAGCAGCTACAAGGGATATCTTTAGTCTGCTTGGAGAGTCCTACACCCCAGATATCCTGAATGGAATTCTTTCTAAACTAGGGGTTCCCACGGAACAGAACAGCAAGGGAATAGACCCAGTCAATCCTTCCGGATCATTGCCGACTCAGAATCGAGCACATGGTCCAAGCAAAACAGAGAAGAAGCGAAAATTGACCGTGCTATCTGCTCTCTATCAAGTTGTTGGTCGACTTCCATACTTTATTAGAAAGAGAATCTTTAAAATCTACAATTTCCTCAAGTCGATGCAACATCGGCAATCTAAAGGGACTTTCTAGACATTGGGAACAGTCAACAAAAACATTTTACCTATGGGTCCACATAGTGGCACCATCACAGATTCAGCCGAAGAAAGCATTGCTGGATTTGTGAGGTACATTGGCAGACACACACCAGATGGTAGCGAGCCAGGCGTCTATGTTTTTCTAGATTTTGACAACGACCCATCCGAGAAATTGCCAAAGAACGAGGGAAGAGCGCCTGCTGTATTAGTTCGGCAAGAACCAAGTGTTGTTAGGCCGCAAAACTATAGAACTGATTACCTCGAACACATGAGTATGGTGATTGATGTTGGCCGATCACCCCTTGTGTCAAAGTCCAGAATAAACTGGCCGCAACGTTGGACCTTAGAACACCTTGTCTCACCCAAGATCGCCAGCAGTGAAAGAATCGATCGTTTTGTAATAGTCAACGCCAACAAAATGAGCTTTGCTAAAGGTGAGCTTTATACCCTCCGCAGAATCGCCGCCCAGCAATCCTCAGACATAGATGTCTGGGGTTTTGATTGGGACATGCCTTGGTTTAGAAGAGCCACTAAGGCTTTCGAAGAACTATTGATTCCCCTAAAATATGGTTTTGGAGTCAAACCAGCTGCCATAAAAGGCTGGTTTAAATCCCCACTTTCTTTCAAGGGAACTAGCGAAGACAAGCTTTCCACCCTGGCGTCTTATAAGTACGCGCTGGTCATTGAAAACAGCATCGAGTACATGTCAGAAAAACTCTTTGATTCTTTGTTTGCCGGTACTTTACCTATCTATGTGGGCCCAAACCCAGTTGATTTTGGAATACCTGAATTTGTCGCTATTCACACAAAGCCAGACATCAATTCGATAATGAATGCGATTGAGCAAGCTAGGACCATTGACCTGGAATCTTGGAGATCTTCGGTACTTTCCTGGCTTAGATCCGATGGTGTCGAACAAGCTTGGTCTGGGCCATTTGTAACTCAACAAATCATTGACAGAATCGATGACTCTCTTAAGTAAAGACACTGAAGGATGTGCGATTTTTTGCATTTCCATAGACCCTCAGGGGGGTCTTTAGACTTTCACCCATTTTTGTTTTCCACATCCAGTGCCCAACAGATCACTGACTAGTAGCTCCTTCAGCCCTCATTTGCCCACAGCTGTCTCCACAGACACAGGGCAGTTATTAGAGTGTTTCCTCAGGTTTATCCACAGCTTTATACACACCGTGGCTTTATCGATAGTTGTCAGTGGTGGATGCTAGACAGGTCAGTAAGCGCAAGCTTTTTACCCGAAAACATAATTTCCATTCAGGAGCTCTAAATGTCATTGGCGCCAGTACTTCCGGTTGAACCCGGGCGCTCAACTGACCGAGTCTTACCGCACGATCTTCTTGCAGAACAAAGCACCTTGGGTGCCATGCTTCTTTCCCAGGAAGCAGTAGCGGAAGTTTTTGAACATATCCGCGGAAATGATTTCTACGCACCAAAACACCAAATTGTTTTTGATGCGCTACTTACTCTTTACGGAATGGGTGAACCTACCGACGTCATTACCGTTACTGATCAATTAGTAAAAACTGGAACGCTAGTGCGCGCAGGAGGTGCTGACTACCTTCACACACTAACCAGCACTGTTCCAACTGCAGCAAACGCGGCCTTCTACGCAAAGATTGTTCAGGAAAAAGCAACGCTACGCAGACTGGTTGAAGTAGGAACAAGAATTGCACAGCTTGGCTATGCCAACGAGGGTGAAGTCGAATCCCTCGTAAACCAAGCACAAGAAGATGTTTATTCAGTTACCCGCACTGGTTCTAGCGAAGACTTCGTTGCACTAAATGACTCCATAGAAGCCGCCATTGCAGAAATTGAAGCTGCATCTGCCAAAGACGGAGACCTAGTAGGCGTGCCAACTGGATTTACAGAACTTGACGCACTAACAAATGGTTTGCACCCAGGTCAACTAATTATTGTTGCTGCACGACCTGCAATGGGTAAGTCGACATTCGCTCTTGACCTAGCCCGCAACGCGGCAATCAAGTCAGACAAGCCAACTCTTTTCTTCTCACTAGAAATGGGTCGAGCAGAAATTGCCATGAGAATGCTTTCAGCTGAATCGATGATTCCATTGCAGTCGATGCGTAAAGGAAACATCGCAGACAGCGACTGGACCAAGTTGGCGCAAGTCCGCGGAAACATCAACGACGCGCCTCTTTACATTGACGATTCACCAAACATGACTCTTGCCGAAATTCGCGCCAAGTGTCGAAGACTTGCAGGGCGAGTTGGGTTGAAGATGGTGATCATCGACTACTTGCAGCTACTTACCTCTGGAAAGAAAGTTGAATCCAGACAGCAAGAAGTTAGTGAGTTCTCTCGTGCACTGAAGCTGCTTTCTAAAGAACTAGGAATTCCAGTAGTTGCCTTGTCTCAGCTGAACCGTCAAGCCGAGCAGACCAAGGATAAGAAGCCAGAACTTTCTCACCTTCGTGAATCCGGATCGCTGGAACAAGACGCTGACGTTGTTGTTTTGCTCCACCGTGAAGCAGCAGGTGACACCGATCACCCAAGAGCGGGAGAAGCAGACCTTATTCTGGCTAAGCAGCGCTCGGGTCCTACCGGAACAGTCGTTGTTGCCTTCCAGGGTAACTACTCACGCTTTGTAAACATGAAGAACTAGCAAGAATCTCATCTTGCAGAAAGTTCTTGGCGTAAGGGCAATAATTTTTGTTGCTGTTGGACTTTTTATTACTTTTACTCAGTCGCACTCAGCAGCAACAGGATTGTTTGCGTTAGCTGTTTTTGGCATTGGGTTAGCGGCGGCCAACATAGCGACAACCATTTGGGACAAAAGAAACTACATATCGGTCGAGTCACTTCCGCTGACTCTTATCTCCTTGGCCGTTGGTCTGTTTGCAGCGCTAATCCCCCTAAGCGACCCGACTGCTCAAGCGTTAGCTTTTGTCTACTTGGTGTCCGGTTGGGCAGTTGTTGCTGGCGCAATCGAGCTTTATCTTGCGAATCGAAGTGGCTTTAGAACTCGTGCCGGCAAAGACGGCTTAATCACTGCAGTTCTCGGCTTAGCTATTGGATTGCTTTTTCTGATTGCACCACTAGATATCGTTAGTGCTGTTGGTTTCTTTGGAGCATATCTAGTTATCTGCGGAGTCCATTTAGGTATTGCTGCTCTAACCCCGCAAAAATAGCTTTAGGCTGGTTCTATGCCCAAGAAATTAACCGCCACAACATTTTTGACGCTGTCTGCAGTAGCGGCTGTGTTCGTTGGAGTTTTGGTCTTTTTTGGGGTGAGAAAAGTTGACATGGCGTTAATTGCGGCGGGAGTAACTTTTATTGTTTCTTTGGTTGGAATAGCAACTTTGGCCCTTATGGTTCCGGAGCAAAACAACGATCCAGATAAGCCTGTTCTTCGTTAGATCGACTCAGCTAATTTCTTAGCAAGCCCCGTGTAATCCTTCGGGGACAATGAAAGCAATCTATCTTTCGATCCCTGAGGAATATCTAGCTTCAAAACAAAATCAGCTAGGTCTTCACGAGTAAGTCTTTTGCCTCGACTCAGGTCTTTCAGTAGTTCGTAAGGGTTAGTGATCTCTGACTTACCGCTTGCAACATCCGCGCGAATAACAGTTTGGATAGCCTCTGCCAAAACTTCCCAGTTATCTGCCAAGTCGGCAGCGATGGCTGCGTCAGCCACTTTGATCTCCCCTAGGCCTTTGTGAATGTTGTCTATTGCAACTAGTGAGTAACCAAAGCCAACCCCAATGTTTCTTTGGGCCGAGGAATCAGACAAATCTCTTTGCATCCTGGAGGTGACCAAAGTCTGGGCCAGGTTGTCTAGTACGGCGTTGGATAGCTCCAAGTTAGCCTCTGCGTTTTCGAACCTGATCGGGTTAATTTTATGAGGCATGGTCGAAGAACCGGTTGCGCCCTTAACGGGAATCTGGGTGAAGTAACCAATGGAGATGTAACTCCAGATATCGGTAGCTAAGTTATGCAAGATTCTGTTGAAGTGAGTAACGCTCTGGTAAAGCTCTGCTTGCCAGTCATGCGATTCAATCTGGGTGGTTAGTGGGTTGAACTCAAGACCAAGTGACTCGACAAACTTCTTTGCGAATGCTTGCCAGTCAAAATTAGGAACTGCAACCATGTGTGCGGAGTAGGTACCAGTAGCGCCAGAGAATTTGCCAAGGTAGCTGGTTTTTTCAATACGAGCAATTTGTCTTTGAAGCCTGTGAACAAAGACCGCCATTTCTTTACCCATGGTGGTTGGCGTTGCTGGCTGGCCATGTGTTCTAGAAAGCATCGAAACGCCAGCCGAAGACTTGGCTAGCCCGGAGAGCTCCTGAACAACTGCTTTGGCTTTTGGTAGCCAGACTGTAGTTACAGCCTCCTTGGTAGTCAGAGCGTAGGAGAGGTTGTTGATGTCTTCGCTGGTTGCTGCGAAGTGAGTTAGCTCGTGTAAGTCTTTGCGATCTAGTTTGGTGAGTTTATCTCTAACAAAGTACTCGACTGCTTTAACGTCGTGTTTGGTTGTGGCCTCAATGGAAGCTAAAGCTTTGACGTCTTCGTCACTAAAGTCTTCAAAGGCTTTTCTTAGAGATTTGGCTTGTTCTTCGGTGACATACCTGTCACGACCAAAGATCTCAGAGTTTGCAAGAACCAATAGCCATTCGATTTCGACTTGGACTCTAGCCCGGTTTAGACCCGCTTCGGAAAGCAATAGAGAAAGCTCAGAAACAGCCGGTGCGTAACGACCGTCTAGCGGGCTGATTGGCTGCGAAGAAAGGCTCACCAAACTATTCTGGCGCATCGAGGGCTGTTATAGCCTTCGGGCTTTCAACAATTCGCTAATTTGATGCCAAAAATCTAATCAAACAGCGCAGAGTATTTGCGTGGACCAGATTCAGTTTCAAATTGAGCAAAGCCTCTATCGAATTAGGCTTGCCAAGCCTGAGCCTGGTTACTGGTGCGGGGCAGCTGCCTTAGTTATTACCTCTCAACTTGCAGCTTTAGAGTCTGAACTAATTGCCCTAGGGCAATCCCTGAACTGGTGACTATTGATAGTTACGGGGGAAATCCAGACATTGTCGCTACCCGCGAAGAAATACACCGCGTTGCTTTTGAGATAAAACTTGCCGCGGAGCAACTGGCAGCCTTCAGTTCAATCGAATCTTTGTTGTGCGACCCGCTTCGTCAGCTGCAGTATCGAGCGGCAACAATAAACCTCCTCTCAAAACTAGAGCAACTACACACTAATTGTCTGGTTGCCTCCGAACAGTATTTTTCGACAGAAGCCCAAATTCACAGGCGATTTGAAATTCACTTTGTTCCAGCCCTTGCTGCGGTTGCCACCACCGTTGCAACAAATCTTGGCTGGAAGCTGGACCACAGCGTTTCTGCAACCAAGATAAGCACCGCTGCCACAAGTACTCCAAATTCCATTACGCAACTACTGAAACGGCTAGCTCAGCTGTCATCAAAAAACCAACCGACAGTTGGCGTTGACTTTTTCCAAACAGCAGATCAAAGAACCGCAATTGTTTACATTCCCGGCACACAGACCCTAGGCCTTGGAGATGGATCAAATCCGCTTGACCTGCATTCAAACATTTTGGCAATGCAAGGTCACGGCGTAGCAGCTAGCGAACGCGCAGTGTTGGAAGCCATGAATCAAGCTGGCATTGCTGAAACTGACCAAGTGATATTTGTTGGTCACTCGCAAGGCGGGATGGTGGCGGGCAATCTTGCCCAGCACCCCGCCGGTTACATAACCGCCGGTTTGGTTACCATCGGTGCCCCGATTGCGCAATTGAAATTAACCAAGGTTCCGGTGATGGCAATCGAGCATGTGAATGATCTAATCCCAAATGCTTCAGGAAGAGTGAATCCACTCAGTAAAAACTGGGTGACTATTCAACGCACTTCCCTGGCTTCGGAATCAGAGGCCCCAATGCATTCGCATTCTTCGAAAAGTTACAAGAACACAACTCAAGAGGTGGATGCTTCAAAAGTCAAGGGGATTGTGAACATCAAGCAGCAGCTGTTGTCTCAGGTGCAAGGGGCGCCTGTTGGAAAGGCGATGGATTTTGTTATCTCTAGAGAATTCTAAGGATCTTGAAAATCCAGCGGCCAATCAAGGAAGCAATCGAAATGATTACTGCACCTAGGATTGCCCAACCCATTGACTCAACTGTTAGCCCTTCAGAGGTGAAGCCATCGATTGTGAAGATGTCGGCTCCAATTTGAGATGAAAGCCAAGCAACAAATAAAAGCAGCGCTCCATTGATAACAAATGAGATCAGACCAAAAGTAAGAATGTAAAGCGGGAACGCAAGAACTTTGATAATCGGTGCGATTATGGCGTTTACTAATCCGAAGATTGCTCCAACAAGTAAGAAAGAACCAATTCGCTGCCAAAGCCCTTCACCACCGTAAGGAGTGAGGGTTATGGCTGGAATAAGGATTGTTGCAACCCATAGAGCTAGCGCGTTTATTGAGGTGGAGACAAAGAAACGAATCATTTTTCTATTGTTCCAGCATTAGAGCTAAATTAGAGCCTGTGACTACCTCGGCGGGCCGCGTGCCGCAAGTTCAGATGCTGTCCCCGGATGGCGTGTTTGAGGTGCCTAGCGAATACGCACACTATGGCAAATATATTGAAAAGCTCACCCTCGATGATTTTCTAAAGTTCTATCGCGACATGGCGCGAATTCGTCGCTTTGACAACGAGTGCACCGCCTTGCAACGCCAAGGCCAAATGGGTCTCTGGGTTCCAGCAGTTGGTCAAGAAGCTGCTCAAATCGGATCAGGCTACGCCGTTGGCAAGAACGATCACATGTTTCCTAGCTACCGCGAGCATGGGGTGGCAATAACCCACGGAATCGATTTGATGTCAATCATTAAGATGATGCGCGGTGTGAATCACGGTGGTTGGAATCCTGAAGAAACTAGATTTCATCTCTATGCAATCGTTCTAGGAACCCAGGTGCTGCACGCAGCCGGTTATGCAATGGGTGTCAACTTTGATGGCAATGTTGGAACCGGTGACCCAGAAGTTGACCAAGCGGTTATTACTTACTTTGGTGATGGCGCAACTGCCGAGGGCGATGTTAGCGAAGCCCTCTTGTTCGCCGCGGTCAACAAATCGCCATTGGTTTTCTTTTGCCAGAACAATCAGTGGGCAATTAGCTCGCCAGTATCCGCCCAAACGGTAGTTCCTCTATATCTTCGAGGTGAAGGCTTTGGGGTTCCTGGAATCCAAGTGGACGGCAATGACGTTTTGGCATGCTACGCGGTAACCGCTAAACACATGGATGATGCCAGAAACGGTCTAGGCCCATCACTTATCGAGGCGCTGACCTATCGAGTCGGGGCGCACACCACCAGCGATGATCCTTCGAAGTACCGCCCCCAGGAAGAAACTGATTACTGGATTGCCCGTGACCCAATTACCCGTTTTGAGAAGTTCCTTCGCCGCCAAGGTGTCGGCGAAGACTTCTTCCAAGAGGTTGCCCAGGCCGGCGATGATCTAGCGACTCAAATTCGGGAAGCTACCTTTGCTATGCCTAACCCTCCTATGGAGAACATCTTCAAGCACGTCTACACCGATCCACACCCGCTGGTTCAAGAGCAGCAGGCCTGGCTAGAAAACTACGAATCCTCATTTGAGGAGGATTCGAAATGACCAACACAGCTGAGATGAGTATTGCCAAAGGGATCAACGCTGGCATTCAAAAGCAGATGCAAAAAGATCCCAAGGTCTTGGTATTCGGAGAAGATGTTGCAGAACTAGGTGGTGTATTTAGAGTCACCGAAGGATTACTTGCAGAGTTTGGAAACCAAAAAGTGTTCAACTCTCCTATTGCCGAATCTGGAATTGTTGGAACTGCAATTGGTCTTGCTATGCGTGGCTACCGACCAATTGCTGAAATCCAGTTCGAAGGTTTTGTTTATCCGGCCTTTGATCAGATTGTTTCTCAGCTTGCGAAGCTAACCAATAGATCCGAGGGACATCTGAGCATGCCGGTTGTTATTCGTATTCCTTACGGTGGAGGAATCGGTGCTGTTGAGCATCACAGTGAATCTCCCGAAGCATATTTCGCTCACACTCCAGGACTTCGAGTTATCAGCCCTTCAAATCCAAACGATGCTTACTGGATGATCCAGCAAGCAATTGAATCAAATGACCCAGTAATCTTTTTTGAACCCAAGAGACGCTACTGGCTCAAAGGAACAGTGAATCTAGATTCACCACCAGCTACCATGCACCAGGCAAAAGTTTTGCGCGAGGGAACTCAAGTAACGCTAGTTAGCTATGGACCGATGGTGGTTACCGCTTTGCAAGCTGCAGACCTTGCTACCGCGGAGGGAATCAGCTTGGAGGTAATTGATCTTCGATCAATTTCGCCAATTGATTTTCCAACTATCTTGAACTCGGTTCGAAAAACCGGTCGCTTGGTAATTGCCTCAGAAGCTTCGACCTCGTATTCGGTTGCTTCTGAAGTCGCTGCAAAGGTGGCTGAATTGGCCTTTTATAGCCTCGAGGCACCTGTACTTCGGGTTGGAAGCTTCGATGTGCCATATCCACCTGCCAAACTTGAAGAACTGTTCCTACCCGATGCTGATCGGATTCTAGAAGCAGTAGATCGCTCGCTCGCCTACTAAGAAAGGGTAAGAAGATGTCACTTGCAGTATTCAACTTGCCCGATGTCGGCGAAGGCCTAACTGAAGCCGAAATCGTTTCTTGGAAAGTAGCTGCTGGCGACCAGGTGAGCGTGAACCAAGTAATTTGCGAAATTGAAACCGCAAAATCAATCGTTGAACTACCTTGCCCGTTCGCAGGAACAATCGAAAAGCTTTTTGCCAAGGAAGGCGACACCGTCTTGGTTGGCACCCCAATCATCTCGGTCCAGGCCGAAGGAAACATCTTGGTAGCAGGTCCTGCAACCAGCTCTATTCCAATAATTACCGAGTCTGACACCATGCACGAAGCCGTTGCCGATGTTGCCTCATCTGTAGCCTCCGATGAAACCAAACCCAACCTGGTTGGCTATGGTTCCGCCGGCCACGGCGCTACTAGACGTAAGCGCTCTGGCGCCGTTGCTGCAGCTTCTTCGGCAAGTGCAATACCAACTGCAACTTCTGCGATACCATCTGCGCTAAGTGGAGATGTGATCGCAAAGCCACCAATTCGAAAACTTGCTAAGGATCTAAACGTGGACCTTTCTAAAGTTGCAGCTACGGGTCCAGCGGGTGAAATCACGCGCGAAGATGTAGTCAACGCCGCAACCCAAGCATCGGTGTTTAGAAACCTAACTACGCCTGCGATTCCATCGGAGCGCGAAGAGCGCATTCCTGTTAAGGGTGTAAGAAAAGCCATCGCCACAGCCATGGTGCAGTCTGCCTTTACCGCACCCCACGTTTCAATCTTTGTTGATGTTGATGCCACCAGAACCATGGAATACGTAAAGAGACTCAAAGCTTCAACAGATTTTGCTGGTGTGAAAGTTACCCCATTGCTTCTTATGGCAAAGGCAATGATGTGGGCGGTTAGACGAAACCCAACCGTGAACTCCACCTGGACAGACAAAGAAATAATTGTTCACAACTTTGTAAACTTTGGTGTCGCTGCTGCAACACCGCGTGGGTTGATTGTTCCAAACATCAAAGATGCCGATCGAATGTCTATGCTTGAACTGGCTCGTCAGCTTGAGTTACTTGCAGCCACAGCACGTGAGGGAAAAACAACGCCAGAGGACATGAAAGATGGAACTATCACCATCACCAACATCGGTGTCTTTGGTGTTGACACCGGAACCCCTATCTTGAACCCAGGTCAGGTTGCAATTGTGGCGCTGGGTTCGATTCGTCCAAAGCCCTGGGTTGTTAACAACGAGATTGTGATTCGCCAGGTAACCACCATTGGTGCTACCTTCGATCACCGAGTTGTGGATGGCGATGTTGCGTCCAGATTTGTTCAAGATGTAGCATCGGTAATCGAAGAACCGGCGCTACTGCTGGATTAGAAAGAGAAAGCCATGGCAGAAAAGGTAACTGGCCCTGCATCCTATTTTCCTTCGATTGAGGCGAAGTACGGAAAGCCAATTGAGCACTGGATGAAAGAGCTCAAGAAAGTCATCAAGCTAACCCACATGGAGCAAGTAGCTCACCTAAAGACTAAGTTCGAAATGGGCCACGGGCACGCAAACGCCATCGTTGCCGTGTTCCGGAAAAAGAACGGTCTATAGACTTCACTATCTTTATTGACAATCATTATCAATAAGTGTTATCTTGTTGCTATGAAATCTAAAACCCTTGCCCTAGCCACCGCCACAGTCCTCCTTCTAGCAGGCTGTGCAGCCACCGATTCGACCACAGATGCCACCGATGAGTCCTTTTCCGGGCTCACCATAGTTTCTTCCACCAACGTCTGGGGTGATGTCGCCTCCTCGGTAGGCGGGGACCTAGTGCAGGTGGTTTCAATCATCGATAGCTTCTCCCAAGACCCACACTCCTACGAGGCTTCCGCCAGAGATCAACTTGCTGTCAACAATGCCGATGTGGTTGTTGCCAACGGCGGAGGCTATGACTCGTTCATCGACACCTTGGCTGAGGCTGCTGGCAACAGCACCGTTATTTATGCCTACCTACCCGAAGAAGGCAATGAAGAGGACCACGCCACAGAAGAAGGCGACCACGATCACGATCATGATCACGGTAACGAACACGTTTGGTATGACTTCCACGTGGTGGAGGATTTCGCAACTCGACTAGCTGAGCAGCTAAAAACTCTAGATCCAGATCACTCAGCTCAGTACACAGCAAACCTTGAAGATTTCCTAGTTGGAATCGAATCTCTTGAGGAAAGTGCTGCGGCTATTGCTAGTTCGGTCTCTGACGCGAAGGTGATTTCATCGGAGCCAGTTGCTGATTACCTACTTGCTGAATTGGGACTTACCAACATCACGCCCGAGTCCTTCTCTCAAGCAATTGAGGAAGAGCTGGATGTATCTCCTGCAGATTTGCTGGAAATTCAGAATCTGATTTCAACCAATTCGGTTGACTTGTTCGTTGTGAACATCCAGACCGGATCGGTTCAGATTGACGCACTAGTTGAACTGGCGGAAGCTAACGGGGTAGCAGTAATTCAGGTGAGCGAGCTTTTGCCTGAAGGTTTAGGCTATCTCGCATGGATGGAACAAAACATCTCCGCAATTGAGGCAGGTCTAAAGTAATTACTTCTTCCAACGAGGCCGTACTACAGGTCAAAAACGCAAGCCTTGGTTTTGCTGAAAAGAGTGTTTGGAGCAATCTAGACCTGAGCGTAAAACCAGGTGAGTTCATTGCGGTCATTGGAGCGAATGCTTCAGGAAAGACAGTGCTACTAAAAGCAATTTTGGGTCAGCTTGCTTTATCTGCTGGATTGATTGAACTATTTGGCGAACCGGTTCGTCACGGCTCCAGAAATGTTGGCTACATCCCCCAACATCGCCAGGCTGATAGCGGCTTACCACTTCGCGCTAGAGATCTACTTCGAATGGGACTAGATGGTCACCGCTTTGGTTTGCCACTTCCTTCTTTAAAAACCAACAAACGAATTGCAGAAGTTTTAGAAATGGTAGGAGCAAGTGATATTGCTAACACTCCAATAGGTCAACTTTCTGGTGGACAACTACAGCGCATCCGAGTTGCTCAAGCAGTCATCGATAAGCCGAAGTTGATCTTGGCGGATGAGCCACTTAGCGCACTTGATCTAAAGCAACAGTCTGTGGTGGCGGAACTGATAAACAATCAGCGCCAACTAAGTGGCGCTGCGGTGTTGTTTGTCACACATGATGTGAACCCGGTTCTTGATTACATCGACAGGGTGCTTTATTTAGCTAACGGTAAGTTCCGAATTGGGACTCCGGATGAGGTTTTGAGATCCGATGTTTTATCAAAGCTTTACGGCCGGGATGTCGATGTTGTTAGAAACCAGGGACGCATTGCAGTTTTAGGTTCTTCAAACCACGATCATCACGAGAACGAGAAGTGGATCTAATGGACAGATTATTTGACTTCTCTGATTACGATCAGCTAATTCCGTTGGTTCAAAACTCGCTCATTGCCGGTGCACTACTTGGACTCATGGGTGGACTTATTGGTGTTTTCGTAATGACAAGAGACATGTCCTTTGCGGTACATGGCATTAGCGAACTATCATTTGCAGGCGCTGCGCTGGCTTTACTTTTTGGGCTAAACATTGCACTCGGTGCAACTCTTGGCTCGATAGTTGCCGCGGTGATCATTGCCATAATGGGATCTCGGGCGAAGGATCGAAACTCAATAATTGCCGTGCTGATGCCGTTCGGTCTTGGAATTGGAATCCTGGCACTTGCTCTCTACGAAGGAAGAGCAGCCAATAAGTTTGGCTTACTTACCGGGCAGATAATTGCCGTTGACGACCCGCAAGTATTTTGGCTTATCGCTACCTCTGTTGTTGTGGTGAGCGCATTGCTAGTTATTTGGCGACCACTATCTTTCGCCAGCTTGGATCTGGAAGTTGCTGAAGCTAGAGCCGTACCTACCAAGACCCTTGGAATTGTATTTATGCTGCTACTGGCCTTGGCGGTTGCGGCATCAGTCCAGGTAGTTGGAGCACTGCTTGTAATGACTTTGCTTGTCACACCAGCTGCTGCGGCCCTTAGACTAACCTCCTCTCCAGTTTTGGTTCCGGTTCTAAGTGTTAGCTTTGCGGTGGTATCTGTAGTGGGGGGAATATTGCTGGCCCTTGGTGGCGGTTTACCAATTAGCCCGTACGTTACAACTTTGTCTTTTGCAATTTATTTGGTTGCCAGAGTCATTGAAAAATCTAAGTCTTGGAAAGCGGTGAAGTAATTGTCACAAGGGATAAAGCGCAACACATGGCAAAAATCTGCCGTCAAGGAAGCGCTTTCCGAATCCGCAGGTTTTTGTTCTGCGCAACAACTTCATTCATCGCTCAAAGACAAAGGTCCAGCGATTGGTTTGGCAACTGTTTACCGTGCACTAAGTGATTTAGTTTCAGTCGGTGAAGCAGACTCCTTGCAATCTACCGATGGTGAGATGCTCTATCGAGCCTGCGGCGGCGGACATCACCATCACTTGATTTGCCGAAACTGTGGCAAGACTGTCGAAATTGAAGCGAACAAACTTGAATCCTGGGCTGACCAGGTTGCAAAAGAGCACGGTTTTTCTAACTCGAGTCACGTTATTGATATCTTTGGCGACTGCTCTAGTTGCAGAAAGAAACTAGCAAAGTAGTTCCAAAAGCTTTCGCATGTAGTTTCTTTCCATACGGCAACTTATTGAGGTTTGTTAGTATTCGAGCATGTCGGAAACTACGGACGCCTCCGTTCTTGTATTGACCAGTCGGCTTCGCCCTGGTCTTGACGGTGGACAAACCGTTTCCACACTTCAACGAGCAATGCTTCTTTCAAGTTCTGGATTACCAGTCACTCTTGTCACAGTTGATCTTCACCCCAACTACCAGCCCTTCTTGGATAAGTTTCGTGAGATTGGGCTAGCTACTGACAAAACTAAAATTCGAAACTTTCTAGAAGAAGTTCGCAGATCACCGGACATTCTTCGAAAGGCAGCTAATCCATCCCTGGACAACACGACTCCCAACAAAGAAGTAGTCGCCGACAAAGTTGAACTTGATCACCAAGGTGTTGCATGGCGACAGGTCTCGAGAAACTCGAACGGGGCAATTTCCTATGCAGATTTTTTCGACGACAGCGGCTCGCTGCTTTTTAGATTGCCGTTTTTAGAGCAAGCTGATTGGTGGCGAGCTCCGATAGTTATCGACGTGTTTGAAACAGCTGACAACAAACAGAGTGCAACTCGTGTTGGAGGCCTTGCGGGTTTCGGAGCTTTGTACAGAGCATGGTGGGATGTGGTAGTTTCGCAAACTCGTGAACTAAAACCTGCTGCTCCGGTTGTTGCAATTGCTGAAGCCAGACAGGTGGGCGAACTTTTTCTTGGTTACCAGGGTGTGTACCTAGTACACACCGTTCATAGCTCACACACCCTAGCCCCGCATAACTGGGATAGCCCAATGGATAAAATCTGGAGCGAGTGGCTTTCTAGCGCGCACAAATACGACGCAGTTGTCTGGTTGAGCGAGCAACAGAGCCTGGATGTTGAAAAGCGTTTGGGTAAAAAAGAGATGGTAAGTTTCGTGATTCCAAACCCGCCAACCATTCCGGCGGATTCAGAAAGCATTTTGAATGCGATTGCGAGTGGAAGTCTTACGAAGCCGCTTCGTGCAATCATGATCACGCGTCTTGTTGCTGTGAAAAGAGTTGATCATGCGATTAGGGCTTGGCAGAAGGTTGTCCAATCACTTCCCGAAGCCAAGTTAGATATTTACGGTGACGGTCCAGAAAGAGATCAACTCCAGGAGCTGATTGGCTCACTAGGGCTTCAAAATAAAGTCACCTTGCATGGCTACCTGGAAAATGCGCGCGAGCAGGCTCGCACCGCTATCTGTCACATCCTGACAAGCAGCTACGAAGGCCAGTCCCTGGCCATCGCTGAGGCGATGGCTCTTGGGTGCCCATCGATTTCTTACGACATTTCGTATGGACCGCCAGAAATGATTTCCGATGGGCAATCTGGGCTCTTGGTGCCAAGTGGCGACATTGATGCCCTGGCTGCTGCAATAACTAAGGTCCTTGGGGACCCAAAGCTAGCCTCGGAACTCTCGATCGAGGCGGTCAAATGGACCAAATCTGCTGGCCCCGACAAAACCCTTCATTCCTGGCAAAAGCTACTTAGCCAGCTCACGGCCTCGGGACCTAGGTCAGGGCTCTAGACCTTAGAAAAAAGTTGCAAACAGGTCAGAAATTGGCCTAGACTGGCATGAGTTGTGAGGGTTTATTCACAAATCAAATAAAAAGCTTTCAAGCAAATTTTCTTGATTTTGGCTTGTTTTGCCCAGTAGGAGGAACAAATGGCAGCTTACTGCCAGGTAACTGAGACCAAACCACAGTTTGGCCATGCCGTTTCGCACGCTCAGAACAAGACCAAGCGCCGCTTTAACCCAAACATCCAGAAGAAGACTTACTTCGTTCCTTCTCTAAAGAGAAACGTAACTTTGCAACTATCCGCTCGCGGAATCAAGGTAATCGATGCCCGTGGCATCGAGTCTGTGGTTAGCGAAATCCTTGCCCGCGGCGAGAAGATCTAAGGACAGCTAAATGGCCAAAGAAAAGGACATCCGTCCAATCATCAAGATGCGTTCGACTGCTGGCACCGGATACACCTATGTCACCAAGAAGAACCGTCGTAATGACCCAGACCGCATTACTTTGAAAAAGTATGACCCTGTTGTGCGCAAGCACGTTGAATTTCGCGAGGAGCGCTAAAAATGGCTAAGAAAAGCAAGATTGCCCGTAACGAGCAGCGCAAAATCGTGGTCGAGCGCTACGCCGAGCAGCGTCTAGCCCTGAAAAAGGCCCTAGTAGACCCTAATTCCACCGATGCCCAGCGCGAGGAAGCTCGCCTAGGACTGCAGAAGCTTCCAAGGAACGCTTCCCCGGTAAGACTTCGTAACCGCGACTCAATCGACGGAAGATCCAGGGGAGTTTTGGCCAAATTTGGCGTTTCCCGCATCAGATTCCGCGATATGGCGCACCGAGGCGAGTTGCCAGGCATTACCAAGTCCAGCTGGTAGTTTTTAGCCATAGCAACACGCCGTCTCGAAATAAAGGGTCCAGGCCAGTAGGCCGCCGTTAGATTGATTCGGACATCAAGTCACGTAGAGATCGTCCAGGAGGACCACATGAACAAGAGCGAACTAGTAGCTGCAATCGCAGATAGCACTGGCGAGTCACAGGCTGCCGTAAACCGCATTGTTGACGCAATGTTTGACACTATTGCCAAGGAAATCAGAGGTGGCACCAAGGTGACCATTCCAGGTTGGCTATCAGTAGAGAAGGGCTTCCGTGCAGCACGTGCGGGCCGTAACCCACAGACTGGCGCAACAATCCAGATTGCAGCCTCAAACACCGTAAAGGTATCTGCAGGTTCCAAGCTAAAGGCTTCAGTCAAGTAACTTACATTCTTGAAGAAAAAGGCATCGGCTTCGGTCGGTGCCTTTTTCATTACTTTCAATCAAAAGGCTAGGCAATGAACAACTCGCTAAAAGGCAACCTCTTGGTTATTGGCCAACTCATCCTGCTTGGGTTGCTGATTTTCTACCCATCAAACTCAATCAACTACGGGCCCTTTACACTCACAGTAACTATTTCAATTGCAGTTCTGCTTGCTATGGGGGTTGTGATTCTTGGGCTTTCTTTCTTGGCACTTGGAAAATCACTGACTGCCCATCCAATTCCCGCAAAACAAGGCGAGTTAGTAACTTATGGTTTGTATCGAATTGCTAGGCACCCCATTTATACGGGCGTGCTAGCTATTGGTTTGGCTATGGCCCTAAGCGGTGGCTTGTTTCCGCACATGTTGTTTTTCATAGCCCTTGTAGTTCTGCTGAATTACAAGGCAAGTTTTGAAGAGCAACTACTTCGCGCAAGGTACGTGGACTACGCAAGCTACGCGGAAAAAACCGGCAGGTTTTTACCTAAGCTTAAAAGGTGACCTTACTTCAAAACCGCTTTCTAGCTGCCAGCTTGGTTGCTATCTCCGGCCTGTTGGTTGCAATCATGTTCGGTCTTGTTATCGGCGGCGGCGCCGATCCAGTGCAGTTTTCAGATCCAGGTCCACTAGTTCGCTTTGGCACCCCAATAGCTAAAGGCCTGATGAATCTAGCGATGGCTATGGCCATCGGGACATTGGTTTTGGCAGCCTTCGCAGCCAACGATAAATCCGCTGTTTTACGCAAGCTCTTGAATTTGTCGACTATCTCTGCTGCCGCATGGGTTCTTATTGGCTCCGCACACTTTCTACTTAGTTTTATCTCAGTATCTGGAGCAAGCTTTTCGTTAGAGCCCAGCTTTAGCCAGGGCTTGCTGGTTTATGCAACCGAAATAGAACTAGGTATTTCCTTTGGGCTAAATCTTCTGGCAGCCCTTGCGATAGCAACATTGGCGCTGATGGTTAGCTCCCTTACCGGAACTGCTCTTACGGCAGCTCTAGGGCTTGCTAGCTTGATTCCCCTAGCCCTGATCGGCCACGCTGCGGGAACAGAGAATCACTCGCTAGCGGTGAACTCTTTGCTTATGCACCTAGTTGGAATAGTGATCTGGGTTGGGGGCCTAATTGCCTTGTTTGCCATTCGCCCCGAACTTCAAGGAAACTCCAAGCCGATGGCTTTGCGTTATTCATCTCTGGCATTAGCAAGCTTTGCGCTGGTTGCCATATCGGGCATTGGATCTAGTTATGTCCGACTGCCAAGTTTTGAAAGCTTGGCAAGTCCTTACGGGGCACTCTTGATCCTAAAAGCTGGTCTATTGATTGCTCTTGGAGTATTTGGTGCGATCTATCGCAGAGGGATACTTCAAAAGATTGACCAGAAGGGCTCGTTTTTCAAGTTAGCGCTTCTTGAGATATCGGTTATGGGCTTGGCCGTTGGCACAGGCACCGCTCTTGCTCGAACCGCACCCCCTGTTGAACAAGGGGAATTTGTGGTTCCAACCCCAGCTGAGTTTCTTACCGGCGAGATGCTTCCACCGGAGCTCACCTTCGAGGCTTTTTTGACTGTCACCAAGGTCGATATTCTCTGGCTGGTAATTGCCCTTGCTGCGATGGGCGCATATCTTCTTGGCGTAAGGGTTCTAAAGCTCCGCGGGGATAGCTGGCCAGTAGCTAGAACGATTTCCTGGCTGGCAGGCATGCTGCTACTTATCTATACAACTAGCGGTGCCTTGAACGCCTATCAGGAGTATCTATTTAGCGTGCACATGATCGCTCACATGAGCCTGACCATGGCAATTCCAGTGCTGCTGGTGCCAGGGGCCCCAGTGACTCTATTGATGCGGGCAGTTCATAAACGGCCTGATGAGTCCAGGGGAGTTAGGGAGTGGGTGCTCTGGGCCGTTCACACCAAACCTGCGATGTTTATCGCTCACCCCGCTTTCGCGGCAGTGAACTTTGCTGCTTCTTTGGTTATTTTCTACTTCACCCCGATTTTTGATTGGGCCACCCGGGAACACATCGGGCACCAGTGGATGATCATTCATTTCTTGATCACCGGCTACCTGTTTGTTCAGTCGCTTATTGGAATTGATCCAGGACCTGCCAGAGTTGGCTATCCGTTCCGGATCATTACCCTGATTCTCGTAATGGCCTTCCACGCCTTCTTCGGAGTTGCTTTGATGACGGGTTCTGGATTGCTCCTTCCCGACTGGTTTGGAGCCATGGGTCGAACTTGGGGTCTTCCTCCTTTGGAAGATCAGCAAAACGGCGGAGCAATCGCTTGGGCAATTGGCGAGCTTCCAACCATCGCGCTCGCGATAATTGTGTCTTGGCAATGGTTCAAATCAGACCGAAGAGATTCGGTCAGATTAGACCGCGCTTCTGATCGAAGCGGAAACAAAGACCTAGATAGTTACAACCAGATGCTAGATCGCATCAACCAAAGGCCCTAGATGCAATCTGTGACACTCTCTGTTGAGCAGCAGAACCTTTTCGATTACATCGAGCAGTCTGAAAACAACATCTTCATTACCGGCCGTGCCGGAACCGGTAAATCAACCCTGCTTAGCTACTTGGTTGAAAACACCAAGAAAAACGTTGCGGTGTGTGCTCCTACCGGTGTTGCAGCGCTAAATGTTGGCGGAGTAACAATTCACTCGCTATTTGGATTTCCTTTTGGAATTCTTGCTGATCAAGATCTTGCCCGGCACATGAACAAGCGAACCAGAGAAGTTCTTGCGGCATTGGATGTTTTGATCATCGACGAAGTCTCGATGGTCAACGCTGATTTGATGGACGCAATCTCCAGAGCTATGGGAATAGCCCGTGGTCGAAGAAAGCTTCCTTTTGGTGGAGCACAGGTTGTTATGTTCGGAGATCCGTATCAGCTCTCGCCGGTTCCAGGAAACAACGAAGAGCGAAACTACATGAGCGAGAACTACCAATCCATTTGGTTTTTCGATGCAAAAGTCTGGCGCGAAGATTCCCTAGAAAGATTCGAGCTCGGCGAAATCTTCCGTCAGTCTGACGAAGATTTCAAAACAATTTTGAATGCGATTCGTGTTGGTGAGGTCGAGCAGCACATGCTCGACACCTTGAATGCTGCCGGAAACAGGTTTCCCTCACACGAGGAGATCATTCGTCTGGCGACCATCAACGCAAGCGTTGACAAAACAAACAAAGAGCGAATGAATTTGCTTACCACCAAGCCAAAGACATTTGAAGCGATTTATAGTGCAAGTGATGAAAGTGCATTTGGAAGAACACTTCCGGCAGAGCCGTTACTTGAACTAAAAGTTGGTGCCCAAGTTATGTTCATAAAAAACGATGACGGCAAAAGAACTTCCGACGGATTAGTTCGACGCTGGGTCAATGGAACTATTGGAAAAGTAGTTGATATGCCATCTAGTGGTGGAGTGGTTGTTGAAGTTGATGGTGAACGATTAGATGTTGGGAAGGCAACTTGGGAAAAAGTGCGTTACGAAATTGACGAAGAGTTTGATGAAGAAACTGGTCGCGTAAAAGAAGTGCTAGTAACTATTCCTTTGGCTGAGTATCAGCAGATTCCTTTGAGGCTTGCGTGGTCAGTAACCATTCACAAATCCCAAGGACAAACCTACGATGAAGCGGTTATTGATCTTGGTCGAGGAGCTTTTAGTCCTGGGCAAACCTACGTTGCATTATCTCGAATTCGCTCCTTGGAAGGGCTGTATTTGACTCGCGCCATAAGGCAACAAGATGTCATGGTCGATAAAGACGTGATCAGATTCATGAGCGGTGTTAAGACCGCACCGGTTGAAAAGCTTTTCTAGCCCAGCAGCCACCAGTTGATTGGCTGATGAAGCCTTGCTGCCCAGTCACTTTCTTCGTGGGCGGTTCCAGGAAATATTCCAAACATCAAGTCTTTATCCCGAACATATCCCCTAGCTTCAAAACCCTTGATGGCTTTGTTGTGAAAGGGAGGATAGAACAAATCCAAACCTTCGGTTCCACTGTCGGTATAGATCTTGTGCTTGCCAGGATTTGGGAGATACTTGGGAAGTTCTTGCGACATGTATTCGTGGCCGATAATCCAGTGCGTTGAGAAGCAAAGTGCTGCTCCAAAAAGATGTGGGTATTTGCTCATCAGGTAAAGGGATGCAAGCCCTCCCATGGAACCCCCAGCGATTGCTGTTCGTTCCATCTGATGCTCGATGCCGTATTTTTCCAGAACCATAGGCAGAATCTTTTCGGCAAGCAAAACATTGTATTCACCATTCATCGAGGTTTTATGAATCGGTTTGTATTCAAGAGGCAGGTTGTCAAAGATGTCTGGATGCGCTTCGACTATCTCTTTTGGGGCAAGCTCCAGCATTCTGGTGCCAGGGCCTAGGCCATGGACGGCAACAATGAGCGGTTGTGGATCAGCCTTAATTCTCTTGTCTCTGAGGGCATCCAGGATTCTCCACGGCGTATTTGTGGAGGCGGTCCTTGGATCAAAGACATTCTTGCCATCGTGCATCATCAGAATCGGCGTATAGGAGACGACTTTTTCTGGAACCCAAACATCAACGCGGTGGTTGTCAACGGTAAAGTTCTCGAGCTTTCCAAAGGCCAGGGCAATCTTTTGCTTGCGAAGTTCCCTGAAGGCCATAAACAGCGGAAAAGTAAAAGCCATTGCCGTTATGCCAGAAGCCAAGAAATACAGCCACACCCGCTTCATGCCAAGCTTCTTTGCTTCGTAGAGCATGAACACAACTAGAGCCAAAATCACAATTAGTAGATCCAGCGATAGCACCCAGTCCACAGCGGAACCAAACCAGGCCTTTATGTAGTCCTGGCCCTCGATAGAGGCGATTGCGTTAAACCACCAGGCGGTAACTAGCCCGATGCCAGCTAGGACGAAATAGATTCTGGCGCGCACTTCGTGACCGAACATGGTGATTCCTTTCCCGGTAGTTATTACCCTAGCAACGCTTGGCGAGGCAGTAATCTAGAGCAATGTTGATGTCAGATCGCGATATACGCGCAAGTATCGAAGCTGGGCTTATCGGCCTAGACCCTCTCGAGATGGGTTTACTCCAGCCAAGCTCAATCGATGTTCGATTAGACCGATTCTTTAGATTGTTTGACAATCACAAGTACGCATTCATCGATCCTGCCGAGCAGCAAGACGAGCTAACTCGTCTTATCGAAGTCGACCCTACCGAACCGTTTATCTTGCACCCCGGAGAATTTGTTCTTGGTTCAACCTATGAGTTTGTAACACTCCCAGATGATGTTGCAGCAAGGTTAGAAGGAAAAAGCTCTCTTGGAAGACTTGGCCTTCTAACTCACTCAACAGCAGGATTTGTTGATCCAGGTTTCAAAGGTCACGTAACCCTTGAGCTATCAAATGTTGCAACGCTGCCAATCAAGCTATGGCCAGGAATGAAGATTGGTCAGCTCTGCTTTTTCAAGCTGACATCACCTTCGGAGCATCCTTACGGTAGCGAAAAATACTCATCAAGATATCAAGGACAGCGCGGACCAACTGCTTCTAGAAGTTACAAGAACTTCTATAGAACAGATGTCGGATCTGCTCCGCTAGAAAACTAGCTCGAGTAACTAACCTTCGGGTTTGGATTCACTCTAAGTAGCAGCGCTAATCCAACAACCAGAATTACCATCAGACCCAACACACCGTAAATAGTTGTGTTTTCTTCTCCGGTAACCACCGCTGCAATTGTGATTGCGGTTGCCCAGAATAAACCCGATAAAAAGCTAATTGCGCGACCGGTGGTCTGATACAAACCAAACACTTCACCCTCGCGGCCCTCAGGAGCAAACCTGGACACGAATGTTCTAGAGGAAGCCTGTGCTGGGCCTACGAACAAGCAAAGCGCCAAGCCACCAATCCAGTAAGTAATCTGGCCGGCATCGGCAAACAAGAACACACCAAGACCTGCGATTATCAAGCCAATTAGAGAAGCTGCAATAACGTTTCGTGATCCAACAACGTCATCAATGCGACCGCCAATTACAGCTCCAATACCGGCAACGATGTTGGCAGCCATACCGAAGATTATGATCTCTGTTTGAGTGAAACCGAAAGCAAGAGATCCAAGCACCGCTCCAAAGGTAAACACACCAGCTAGACCGTCACGGTAAACAGCTGAGGAAATCAAGAACTTGAAAGTATCTGGTGCTTGCTTGTATAGGCTCTTGAGTTGTCCCCATAGTGCGCCGTAGGAAGCAAAAATACTTTCTTTGGGTGCATTTTTCTTTCCCTCAATTTCTGGAACCCTAAGTAGCAATGGGATAGAGAAAACTAAAGTCCAAACTGCACAGAACAAGAAGACAGTTCTAACTTCTAATCCGTCGGTAGCCGGGACACCAAACACTGTTCCTGGCAAAACGAAACCAAACAGCGCAACAGCAAGCAAGATAATTCCTCCGAGGTAACCCAATCCCCACGCGTAGCCTGAAATTCGACCAATGGTAGATGGAGAGGAAACGGATCTAAGCATTGCGTAGTAGTTAATAAAAGCTGTCTCTTGAACAATGGAACCCAGTCCGTAAAGAACTAGACCAAACAGTAGGAACTCTGCCTTGGGTTCGACAAAGAAGCTGGCGATCATGATTCCAACCAACACATAGGTGTTGGTCATTAGCCAGAACTTCCTGCGGCCACCGATGTCTGAACGACGACCAAGAATCGGGGCAATTACCGCCAGGACAAAGCCCGCAATACCTGTTGCTATACCCAGCAGCGCATCGGCATTGGTGCCTGCTTCTGCCACCGCTGAGGCTAGGTAGACCGGGAAGATGAAGGTCTGCATGATGGTCGGATAGGGCTGCTCTGCCCAGTCCCACAGGGCCCAGGCGAAGGTGCCCTTCTGGCCAAGCTTGGTCTTTGGTAAACGGGTCTTTGAGTTTCCAGATGTGTTTGTCATGGCAACAAGGTAGCGCAAGCATGGCCAGTTTCCGTCTACAAGGCGGAAAATTCGGCGTGAACAGATCTCCATTCTTGAACTTGAGCAGGCGCGACTCAAGTTTTTTGAAAAATACTTGACAAATAGTTTGAGATTTGTGAAACTTGAGTCAATGAGGCTCAAGTTTGGGTCCTCAACCCCGATACACCAGTAAATACAAGGAGAAAACAAGCATGGCACGTGCAGTGGGTATTGACCTAGGAACCACCAATAGCGCAGTTTCAGTACTAGAAGGTGGAGAACCAACGGTTATCGTCAACGCTGAGGGCTTTAGAACCACACCTTCCATAGTGGCTTTCACCAAAGACGGAGAGGTTCTGGTGGGCGAGACCGCCAAGCGCCAGGCCGTCACCAACGTAGACCGCACCATTGCCTCCGTAAAGAGGCACATGGGCACCGACTGGAAATTCAAGGTCGATGACAAGAATTACACCGCTCAGGAGATCTCAGCCAGGATTCTGTCCAAGCTCAAAAGAGATGCCGAGACCTACCTGGGTGAATCCGTAACCGACGCCGTAATCACGGTTCCGGCTTACTTCAACGACGCCGAGCGTCAGGCAACCAAGGAAGCCGGTGAGATTGCGGGACTAAACGTTCTTCGCATCATCAACGAGCCAACCGCAGCTGCTTTGGCCTACGGACTAGATAAAGGTCAGCAAGATGAATTGATTTTGGTATTTGACCTTGGTGGTGGAACGTTCGACGTATCTCTTCTAGAGGTAGGAAAAGACGATGACTTCTCAACCATTCAAGTTCGCTCAACTTCCGGTGACAACCGCCTAGGTGGAGATGACTGGGACCAGAGAATCGTTGACCACCTAGTCAAGAAGTTCAAAGACACCACCGGTGTTGATGTTGCTAAAGACAAGATCGCTTTGCAGCGACTAAAGGAAGCAGCGGAGCAAGCTAAGAAAGAACTTTCTCAGTCGACCACCGCAAACATTCAACTTCCATATCTGTCGTTGACTGAAAATGGACCTGCGAACTTGGACGAGACAATTACTCGTGCACAGTTCGAGCAGCTGACCGCTGATCTCCTTGAGCGCACCAAGAAGCCGTTCAACGACGTAATCAAGGAAGCGGGTGTAAAGGTTGCCGATATCGCACACGTTGTGATGGTTGGTGGATCTACTCGCATGCCAGCAGTTACCGAATTGGTAAAGCAGCTAACTGGAGGAAAAGAACCAAACAAGGCAGTTAACCCAGATGAGGTTGTTGCTGTTGGTGCTTCACTTCAGGCAGGTGTTCTAAAAGGTGAGCGTAAAGATGTTCTGCTTATCGACGTGACTCCACTAGCTCTTGGAATCGAAACCAAGGGTGGAATCATGACCAAGCTAATCGAGCGCAACACTGCGATTCCAACCAAGCGAAGTGAAACCTTCACTACCGCCGATGACAACCAGCCTTCGGTTTCGATTCAGGTTTACCAGGGTGAGCGCGAGTTCACCAGGGACAACAAGTCTCTTGGAAACTTCGAACTAACCGGTATCGCACCAGCACCGCGCGGTATTCCTCAGGTTGAAGTTACTTTTGACATCGACGCAAACGGTATCGTTCACGTGTCCGCCAAGGACAAGGGAACCGGTAAAGAGCAGTCGATGACAATCACAGGTGGATCCTCACTTGCGAAAGAAGACATCGAGCGCATGGTTAAAGAAGCTGAAGAGCACGCTGCTGAAGACAAGAAGCGTCGCGAAGAGCAGGACCTTAAGAACACTGCCGAGCAGATGGCTTACCAAACCGAGAAGATCATCAAGGACAACGATGACAAACTTCCTGAAGAAGTAAAGACTGATGTTCAAGCAGACATCGATGCTCTAAAGACAGCACTTGCTGGCGACGACATTGACGCCATCAAGAGTGCTAACGAGAAGCTAGCCACCTCAGCCCAGAAACTAGGCGAGGCAATCTACGCAAACACTTCAGAGGAAGCTCCGGCTGAATCAGAAGCGTCCAGTGAAGATGTGGTTGACGCTGAAGTAGTCGACGACGAGCCAGCCGCCGAGAAGAAGTAATGGCCGAGGAAAACCTCGAGCCAACCGAGAACGAAACTTCCGATCAGATCGGGTCCGATGAAACTTCGGACGCGATCGATCAGGAGTTAGCCGACTTAGTTGAGCAAACCGGACCAATAAGCAAAGAAGCAGAGCTTCTTGCTGATTTGCAGCGCCTGCAGGCAGAATTCGTAAACTACAAAGCCAGAGTTGAGCGCGATAGGGATCAAGCGAGAAATGCAGCAATTGTTGAAGTGCTTCGTTCTTTGCTGCCAGCACTTGATGATCTAGAGCGTGCCGAAGCGCACGGTGATCTTGAGGGAACACCGTTTATGGCGGTAGTTACCAAGATTCGCAGTGCGGGTGACAAGTTTGGCCTGAAGAAATTTGCCGTAAAGGGCGAAAAGTTTGATCCAGAAATACACAACGCCCTAGCCCAAGTTCCAAGCAAAGACGTGACAGAGCCAACCATCAACGAGGTAGTTGAGGCGGGATTCATGATTGATGACCGACTTATTCGCCCAGCGATGGTCTCAGTACTGGTTCCGGAGCAGGATTAACCCATGGCTAGCCAAGACTGGTTTGAGAAGGATTTCTATCAGACGCTTGGCCTACCCAAGGACGCATCCGAATCTGATGTCAAAAAGACTTACCGAAAACTAGCTAGGCAGTATCACCCGGACTCTAATCCAGGCGATGCCAAGGCTGAAGCCAAGTTCAAAGAGATCAGCGAAGCCTTCTCGGTTTTGTCCGATGCAGAACAGCGCAAAGAGTATGACGCAATCAAGGCAATGGGCTCTGGTGCGAGATTTACATCTGGTGGTCAAGGTGCTGGCGGAGGATTCGAAGATGTTTTCTCAAACATCTTTGGTGGTCGTGGTGGCGGCTTTGGCGGAGGTTTCGGAGGATTTGATTTTGGTCCAACACCAGGTATTGACCTAACAGCCAGAACCTCGATTGACTTTATCGATTCCATCAAGGGCGCAACAATCAAGCTGAGCCTGCAGGGAATGGAATCTTTGAACGTGAAGATTCCAGCCGGTGTTATTGATGGCCAAAAAATCAAACTTCGCGGCAAGGGAAGACCTTCACCAAACGGTGGACCATCCGGAGATCTAATTGTCACCGTTCGTGTAAAACCGCATCCTGTTTTTATTCGCGATGGAATCAACCTGCGCGTGATTGTTCCAGTTACTTTCACCGAAGCAGCTCTTGGCGCAACTATCTCTGTTCCAACTTTGGGCGCGGAACCAGTCAAGCTCAAGATTCATCCTGGAATTCCAAACGGCCGTGTGCTTCGTATCAAAGGCCGCGGTGTTGATCTTGGTAACAACCGTGGAGATCTACTAGCAACAGTTGAAGTTGCGGTCCCGTCACACTTATCTGAAAAAGCCAAGAAAGCTCTTTTGGAATTTGACGAACAAATGCCAAAAGAAGATCCAAGAGCAGAACTTAACTCCAAAGCTGGATTGCTGTAAGTAGGGGAGGTGGGAAATGACTGAGCTAGATGAAAACACTCCACTCTTTGTTATTTCCGTTGCTGCCGAGCTTGCCCTAATGCACCCTCAGACACTCAGGCAGTATGACCGCCTTGGTTTAGTTTCACCTTCTAGAACCGCAGGTCAATCTCGTAGGTACACCATGCGAAATGTTGCACAGCTTCGCGAAATCGCAAGACTCTCAACAGAGGGTGTCTCGCTAGAGGGAATCAAGCGCATTTTGGAACTTGAAAATCAAAACATCGAACTCAAAAAACGCGTGCGAGATTTAGAGCAAGCGCTAGCAAATGAAATGCTGAACCGTCCTGGCGCAAGAATATTCTCCGCCGGTGATCAAGGAATCGAAAGTTTGCTGGCAGGAAAGAGACCGGCTAGGTCCACTCAAGTTGTTTTATGGAGAGCCAGATAGCTAATCCAAATTTGGATTAGGAAATCTCGACCACAACCGGAACGTGATCGCTGGGGCCTTCACCTTTTCGCTCGTCACGCTCAATCTTTGCTGCGGTTACTTTTTCAGCAAAAGAATCCGAACCCAAAATGAAATCTATCCGCATGCCTTCATTTCTTGGAAAGCGAAGTTGCTGGTAGTCCCAGTAGGTATATCCTTCCGGGATTAGTTTTCGAACAACATCCTGTAAACCAATTTGCTCGAAGGCTTCGAAAGCTTGTCGCTCTGGCGCAGAGACGTGAGTGGAGCCAGCAAAAAAGTTAGTGTCCCACACGTCGGTATCAAGTGGTGCGATATTGAAATCCCCCATTAGCGCCAAAGGCGTTGAAGGATCATTTTCCAAACTCTCTGCAGTAATCGCAGCTAGACGATCAAGCCACTCGAGTTTGTATGTGTAGTGAGGATCATCTAACGTTCTACCGTTTGGAACATACAAGCTCCACAACCGGACTCCGTCGAAAGTAGCCGCTACCGCTCTTGCCTCTTCTTTGGTTTCTGGACCAAAGCCAGGCATTCCGGTAAAACCAATTTCGATGTCTTCTGCTGGGATTTTGGATGCGAATGCAACACCGTTCCATTGGTTGAGTCCGTGCATTGTGATTTGGTAGCCAGCTTCTTCAAACGGGGCATATGGAAACTGATCTGGTTTGCATTTGATCTCTTGCATCGCCAAAACATCGGTTCCAGAGGCCTCTAGGTAAGCCAATACCCTTCCAACACGGGTCCTTATGGAGTTCACGTTCCAGGTGGCTATTTTCACTCCTTAAACTTATAGCTATGACTTCAAGCACCAGCGATAAAGCAAAACTTGTTCAACTGATCAAGGACTTAGCTGTTGTGCACGGAAAAGTGACCCTTTCTAGCGGACTTGAAGCCGATTATTACGTTGATCTTCGACGAGCAACGCTGCATCATGAGGCAGCGCCTCTGATCGGCAAGATGATGATTGGAATGCTCGAAGAAGCGGGAATCAACAACTTTGATGCTGTTGGCGGACTAACCATGGGCGCAGATCCAGTGGCCACCGCAATGCTGCATCAAGCAAGCACTATGGGTAAAAATGTTGACGCCTTCGTGGTTCGTAAAGAAGCAAAGGCTCACGGTATGGGCCGTCAGGTAGAAGGGCCAGATGTTTCAGGTAAGTCGCTTATTGTTATTGAAGACACATCAACTACCGGGGGATCACCACTAACCGCAGCAGCTGCATTGGAAAAAGCAGGCGGCAAGATTTTGGCGGTTGCAACCGTGGTGGATAGGAATACCGGTGCCAGACAGGCCATCGAAGCTAAGGGCTATCGTTACCTGTCACTTATCTCGTTAGAGGAATTAGGTTTATAAATTGAGTAGTAGCCGAGGCATTGCCTCGTACATTTTTGTCGAGCTGTCCAATATCACCAGCGTTATCGCTGGCTCTATGGTGTTCATTGCCCTACCCTGGCTAGCTCTTGAAATTACTGGATCAGCAGCAATGGCTGGTGCAGTTGTTGCACTTACGGCAATTCCTGGATTATTTCTGAGTCCAATACTTGGAACAATCGTTGATCGCATTGGTCGAAAAGTCAGCGCGATTATTTCTGAAGGTCTCTCAGCTGTTGCAATTTTGTTGATTCCGGTTGTTCACAGTTTTGTTGAAATTGGATTCGTACTATTAGTTGTTCTTGCAACGGCACGGGCCATTGTGAACCCAGCAGCCTCGACTGCGAGAAAATCAATCATTCCGGATATCGCAGGACCGGCAAGAATTTCCCTAGAGCGCGCAAACTCAATTCACGAAGCGGTTTTTGCAACCGGTTTTGCCATTGGTCCTGCGGTGGGAGCTGCCTTCATTGCGTTAATCGGTCCTTACGATGTGTTCATAGTGGTGGCAGTGTTTTCCGCTCTATCTTCAATTTCAGCCATGCTGATCAACACTGTTGAGCACCGAGGTGACGGTGTTTCTGAAACTGGAAGCTTGCTTCGCGATACTGCTCTTGGCATCAAGACGATATCGCAAACCCCAGCTGTGTTGATAGGCATGAGCTTTGTTTTGACTCTTGCAATGATTTATCTCCCAACCGAGATGGTTATTCTCCCGGCCCATTTCAACGCGTTGGATTATGCAACTGGACTAGGAATTTTGATTTCAACGATGGCCGGAGCTTCTGTTCTTGGTGCATTACTTTTCGAGACTCTTCAGAAATATCTGAGCTATTCAACAATTTTGAAATTCGGCTTTATAGGTCTTGGGCTTTCAGTGCTAGTTATGTCCTTTATTCCTCCAATGCCGATCATGCTTGCGGCAGGAGCCGTCCTAGGCTTTAGCTGGGGACCGCTGATGCCAATGCTCAACACAGTCGTTCAAAGAGTCATTCCTGAAAGTATGCGAGGAAGAGTTTTTGGAATCGAAATGACAATTTGGAGTGCTGGACCAATGCTCACCGCTGTTGGCGTCGGGCTTGCCGTGGATGCGGTTGGCGTTCAGCCGGTGTATTTGTTCCTGGCTATTTTGGTTCTACTGTTGTCTGTATTTGTCTCGTTCAACAAAGCAAACATTCAATTAGATCAAGCGCAAAAGATTGAGGCAGTTTAGGTGCAGCCCGAAGATTCTGATTTCGTAGCAGAACAAACCACTTGGGGAGTGGGTCCTTGGGTTGGCGATTTACCTACAGGTCCTGAAGCTGAAAAATACGATCCAGAGTTGTTAGCAAATGGTGACACTAGAAACGTAGTAGACAAATATCGCTACTGGTCCATGGAAGCCATCGTTGCCGACTTGGATTCCAAAAGACACAGCTTCCATGTTGCAATTGAGAATTGGCAGCACGATCTAAACATTGGATCGATTGTTCGAACTGCAAATGCTTTTCTAGCCGCCGAAGTTCACATTATTGGCAACAGGCGCTGGAATCGCCGCGGTGCCATGGTCACCGATCGTTACCAGCACATCAAGCACCACCCAACCGTTGAGGACTTCGTGGCTTGGGCAGCAACAGCTAACGATGGTAAGGCATTGCCGATAATTGCAATTGATAACATGCCTGGCTGCAAGCAGCTTGAAAGCTACCAAATTCCAAAAAGCTGTGTTCTGTTATTTGGTCAAGAAGGTCCTGGTTTGTCAGAGGCAGCAATCCAAGCTTCAAAAGATGTGGTGGAGATTACCCAGTACGGCTCCACAAGGTCCATAAACGCCAGTGCGGCAGCATCCATCACGATGCACGCTTGGATCACCCAACACAAATTCGGGTCCTAGTTTTAGGCCCCAGAAGGCCAAAAGATAGCAGCTGGTAGGATTTTCTAGTGCCTGCAATAGTCCTCGTTGGCGCCCAGTGGGGCGACGAAGGCAAGGGCAAAGCCACAGACTTACTCGGAGATCGAGTCGACTACGTAGTTAGATACCAAGGCGGAAACAACGCCGGACACACAGTCGTTATCGGGGACAAGAAGTTCGCTTTGCACCTACTGCCTAGCGGCATTCTCACACCCGGAGTAATTCCAGTAATTGGTAACGGTGTCGTAATTGACCTAGGCGTTCTAATCAAAGAACTAGATGGCCTAATTGAAAAAGGCGTCGATGTTTCCAAGCTAAAGATTTCTGCCAACGCACACATCATTACGCCTTACCACGTAACGATTGATAAAGTCTCGGAGCGCTTTTTGGGAAAGCGCGCCATTGGAACGACCGGCCGCGGTATCGGACCTACCTACGGCGACAAAGTAGGACGCCTAGGAATTAGAGTTCAAGATCTATTCGACGAGAGCATCCTTCGCCAGAAAGTTGAAGCGGCACTAGCTCAGAAGAACCAACTGCTTTCCAAGGTCTATAACCGCGCGGGTATCAAGGCCGAAGAGATAGTTCGCGAACTACTTAGCTACACCGAGCGTCTTGCTCCAATGGTTTCAGATACCGCACTGGAACTTCACCTAGCTCTAGAGGCTGGCAAGACAGTTTTGCTTGAAGGTGGCCAGGGAACACTGCTGGATGTTGACCACGGTACTTACCCGTTTGTTACCTCAAGCTCGCCTATTGCCGGTGGAGCAACTATTGGTTCTGGAATTGGCCCAACCAAAATCAGCTCAGTGATTGGAATTCTGAAGGCCTACACAACCCGTGTTGGATCTGGACCTTTCCCAACAGAGTTGTTTGACCAGTGGGGCGAATTCTTACGCGAGAAGGGTTTCGAGTTTGGAACCACAACCGGAAGAGAGCGCCGCTGTGGTTGGTTTGACGCTCCGGTTGCAAAGTTTGCAACTCGCATCAACGGCCTAACCGATATCTTCTTGACCAAGCTTGATGTCTTGACGGGTATCAAAGAGATTCCAGTTTGCGTAGCTTACGAAGTAGACGGCGTTCGAACCGAAGAGATTCCAGTGTCCCAGTCTGATTTCCACCACGCTAAGCCAATCTACGAAAACTACCCAGGTTGGGATGAAGACATCACAGGGGCTAAGACCTTCGAAGATCTTCCAAAGAACGCCCAAGACTACGTTCTAGCCCTAGAGAAACTTTCCGGAACCAGGATCTCAGCGATTGGTGTTGGTCCTGATCGCAACGCGACGATTGTTCGTCACGATTTACTTCGCGCCTAAGGTTTGAAGACAAGCGGATAAACCGCGTCTAACCAAATACTGTTTTGGCCATCGGTTGCCGAAAAGTAAATTGCTGCGTGGGCTTTTGCGTAGCCACCGTTTTGAAGTAAGAACTTGTAAACAACCGCTGATTTATCTTCTGGAACGTATCCAAGCTTTAGCCCAGAGACAAACACTGCAACCGCGGTTTTACTGCTTCTGTTTCCGGGATCAACAATCAAAGTTGCAACGTCATCCCAATCTCTGCCATCAATAAGGCCAACGTTTTTCTGGAGCGCAGAAAAGTTTGGTGCGTAGAACGTTTCCCCAACCACTTCAAAGCTAAAACTTTCGTCCCCTAGAAGTTCCCTGGCAGAAACTGCGGTCATTGATCGGTTTGCGTCCAGAATGTTTGGAAGCGGCTTATCGCCAACCACTTTTAGAGTGTCAGCCTCAAGCGCGGATTTTCTAGCTCTCGATAGGACTACACCCAATGCGATAAGTCCACCAAAAACCAAGAGCAGCCAAGGGGCCGCTTGAAAGAACTGCGCGGCAAGGGCGAAAATCACTACCCATGCAATGATCCCCATACATGTGCGCATGTTTTCCAATCTAGGCCACGGGTAGGACAATTTCTTGGTTAACTTGTCTTGTGACCAGTTCTGAGTACGCAACCGAACCCGGCGAGAACGATGAAGCCATCGATCGTTGGGGCTCTGCAACTTTAGGTCAAGACCCACTTCTTGCAAGCTTCACACTGGAGCCATATTCTGCAGTCAGACCGCATGTCCCCTTCTACAGGTTTTTTCATTACCCGGACATTTTGGACTTTCGAGCAAACGGCTTTGAAGTGGATCACTTTGTGGAGATTTTCGACTCCCTCGATGAAGCAAGATACTCTCAGGCACTCCAGGTTCACAAGCTGCTTCGCCAACGTGGTGGAAATCTAATTTGGAACACAAGAAGAGCTAGGGAAATAGAGTTTTCAGTCAGAGCGTCTTTACATAGATTTGGTATTTCCGATGTTCCGAGTTTGCTGAGAAAAATGCTTGGTAGGGCATTTCCTGACGAGTCAATTAGTAGCCTTTCCGTAGACCTAATCAACGTCTACTTCTGGGCATGCCTTGCACTAGTTGCAAGAAGGTATTCGTGGAAAGAACCCGCACTTGAAAGATACGCCGACTACCTGGAACTGCCGCTGCTGATTTCAGGTCTACTGCCAGAGAAGGAACAAAATGCTGCTTAGAAAACTAGCTGTTATATCCGCAGGAACAATTCTTCTAACAGGCTGCTCGAGTCTAAGCTTGCCCGACGAGGCGGATGCGCCAGCCTGTGAAGCCATGAGCACAGTTCTAGCTTCAAAACTTGAGACCTTACCTAGCGGTGGTTTTGATGCCGTTGCCCTATCGAATTCGATAACTAGCGATGTGCTCTCAGTTGCCCCAGAAGCGTTCCAGGCCAACATCCAAAAAGTTGCTGACGCTTTGGCTACTGACCCAATTAGCGCGACTGATGTGGCTGCAGCTGCATCCGAGATCGCAATTCGCTGTGCACTGGTGGGAGTGAATCTAGAGTTTCCGAACCCTCAGGAGTTTCTAGGCGGTTAGCCAAACAAGTTAGGCAGGGTGTTGGCCCAAGGAGCTCGAAGATCGTTGAGCTTCCAAGTGGCTAAATCTTGAATTGCAAGCTGGTCTGTGTCGTCAGTGACACCTATGCGAAGAACCGGTATTCTCCTTGCTTCACAAAGACCAACAAATTTGACATCATCTTCGCGACCAACGCTAACTAGAACTCTTCCGGTTGATTCAGAAAACAGCGCAGAGGTTCGATCAACACCATCACGCTCACATATCTCAGTGAGCCAGACCCTGGCTCCCATGTTGAATCGAAGCACTGATTCAGTCAAAGCCTGAGCAAGACCACCTTCTGATAAGTCCATCGCAGATGCAATTAGACCTTGGAGGCTTGCTCCATGCAATAGCTCTGCAAGTTTCTTCTCGTAAGCCAGGTCAACCTTTGGAGGACGACCACCAAGGTGGGAGTGAACCACATCGGCCCAAACCGAACCATCTAGCTCGTCTTTGGTTACGCCTAGAAGATAAAGATTGTTGCCATCGTCTTGCCAGCCTGAAGGAACTCTTCTGGCAACATCGTCGATAACTCCAAGAACTCCAACAACCGGTGTTGGATAAATTGCAACGTCACCGGTTTGGTTGTAGAAACTTACGTTTCCGCCCGTGACTGGAATTCCAAGCTCAAGACAGCCATCAGCCAAACCGGTAGTTGCCTGCTTAAACTGCCACATCACACCGGAGTTCTCAGGCGATCCAAAGTTCAAACAGTTGGTAACAGCAATCGGAACAGCGCCGCTTGTTGCAACGTTTCGGTAGGCCTCAGCAAGGGCGAGCTTGGCACCTTCGTAAGGGTCCAACTGGCAGTAACGCCCATTGGCATCAGTAGAAATTGCAACACCTAAGCCGCTAGTTTCTGAAACTCGAATCATGCCGGCACCGTCTGGATAGGCAAGAGCGGTGTTACCTCCCACATACCTGTCGTACTGGCCAGTAACCCAAGACTTATCTGCTTGGTTGGGGCTAGAAACAATTTGAATGAACTGGCTCGCTAAATCAGAGGAGTTCCCATTTGCCCTAGCAAGTTTTCTTGAAGCACCCGTGTCTTCATTAAGTGGTTTCTGGAAATTTGGTTTCTTGACAGGTCTTTCATAGACCGGACCGTCGTGGGCCACCGTGCGAGGTGGAACGTTTACGATTTCTTCCTTACCCCAATTGATGTGTAGGCGGTCTTTCTTGATGACCTTGCCAAGGACCGAGTACTCAACTTCGTGTCGATCAACAATCTTCTTGAAGCTCTTTAGGTGCTTTTTAGGAACGATTGCCATCATTCGCTCTTGTGACTCACTCATCAGGATTTCTTCTGGAGTGAGTGATTCATCGCGTAGCAATACGTTCTTGAGTTGCACCTTCATGCCACGTCCGCCGTTGGAAGCTAGCTCACTCGTTGCACACGATAATCCAGCACCACCAAGATCTTGAATACCTGCGACAACCCCTGCGGCAAACAATTTCAAGCAGCACTCGATAAGTACCTTCTCGGCAAAAGGGTCTCCTACTTGAACTGCGGGTCTGCGGCTTGGTCCAGTGGAATCAAAAGTTTCGCTAGCTAATACAGAAACACCACCGATGCCATCTGCGCCAGTTCTTGCCCCAAACAAAACAACCAAGTCGCCTGGGTTTTCAGCCTTGGCAAGTTTCAAATCTCCGTGCTTCAACGATCCAATACTTAGAGCATTAACCAATGGATTGCCTTGGTAAACCTTGTCGAAAACAGTTTCGCCACCAATGTTGGGAAGCCCTAGGCAGTTTCCGTAAAACGAAATCCCATCTACCACTCCGTGCACAACACGTGCTGTGTCTGGATTCTCTGGGGCGCCAAATCGCAGTTGATCCATAACTGCAATCGGTCTTGCACCCATTGTCAAAATATCGCGAACAATTCCACCAACACCGGTCGCAGCTCCCTGGAAGGGTTCGATGTAGCTCGGGTGGTTGTGAGATTCAACTTTGAAAGTTACGGCTAAACCTTCGCCGATGTCTACTACACCTGCGTTTTCACCCATTCCAACCAGAAGGTGTTTTTTCATCTCGGGAGTAACCTTTTCACCGAACTGACGAAGGTAAATCTTGGAGGATTTGTAGCTGCAATGCTCGCTCCACATAACCGAATACATCGCTAGCTCAGCGCTGGTTGGGCGGCGACCTAAAATCTCACGAATGCTCTCGTACTCGTCTTTTTTGAGTCCCAGTTCTGACCAGGGCTGCTGCTTGTCTGGGTCGGCTTGCGCTTGCTTGGTGGTGTCGATAATCATGCGCTAACAACCGAATTCAAAACCGACTGGAAAATCTTCAGCCCATCGATACCAGATCGCATGGCAACTGGAGAGTCTGGACCAAAGCCAGGCTCAACCGCGTGCTCTGGGTGAGGCATTAAACCAACCACATTGCCGCGTTCGTTTCTAAGTCCCGCGATGTCATTCATTGAACCGTTTGGGTTCACGTCGAGATATCTAAAGGTAATTAGGCCTTCACCCTCGAGCATCTTTATGGTCTCTTTGGTTGCGATGTAACCACCCTCGCCGTTTTTGAGCGGGATTGTTATTTCATCGCCTTTTTGAAAAGCATTAGTCCAGGCACTGTCAACATTTTCAACCCGAAGCTTTTGGTCTCTGCAAACAAAGTGTTGCTTTTCGTTGCGAATCAATCCGCCTGGCAGTAAATGTGACTCGACCAATATCTGAAAGCCGTTACAGATTCCCAAGACAGGTAGGCCCTGGTTAGCTCGCTTCATGATGGTTTGCATAACTGGAGCTTGGGCAGCAATAGCTCCGCAGCGAAGGTAGTCTCCGTAGCTAAAGCCTCCAGGAAGAACTACAGCGTCTACTTTTTTGATGCCAGAGTCTGCATGCCATAAAGAAACTGGCTCACCGCCAGCGAGTCTGATTGCTCTTGCGGCGTCGCGGTCGTCTAAAGATCCAGGGAAAGTGACCACGCCTATTTTCATTGCTTAGTCTTGCTCCACAGTCACCGAGATAACGTCCTCGATTACGCCGTTGGTTAGGAAACTCTCTGCGATTTTTTGGGCCTCAGCTAACTGGGCAGCCGTTGGGGTTGATGAGTAATGCAATTCAATACGCTTACCGATGCGAACTGCCTTGATTGCCTTGTGACCGGAACGCTCTAGGGCCTTCGCAACGGCCTTACCCTGCGGGTCTAGTAGGTCTTGCTTTGGCATCACTTGAACGATAATTTTCGGCAACTAGTGGCCCCCTATGGTGGCTAAAACAATCTGGGAATAGCTTGAGTTTACTGGTTCGCGTCCGTGAGCTTTTTACGCAACTCCGCATAGCGAGAACTTACCTTCTCAACTAGCTCCGGACTCAAAACAGTTGGCGGATTCGAGCCTTCGGGATCCCAAATCTGAAGCAGCCAGTTCCGAACAATCTGCTTATCAAAGCTCTCGACAGTCTTGCCTTGCTCATAAGCTTCCTTGTCCCAGTAGCGACTGGAGTCAGGGGTAAGGACTTCATCGGCAAGAACGAGCTCTTGGCCCTTTGGGTCCCTACCAAATTCGAACTTGGTATCTGCAAGGACCAAGCCAGCCTGCAACGCAATCTTGCTTGCCTGCTTGAAAATCTCAATTGAAGTCGAACGCAATTTCTGTGCTACCTCTTCACCAACAAGCTCAACTACCTTGGCAAAGTCAATGTTTTGATCATGTTCGCCGAGCTCCGCTTTGAAAGCCGGAGTGAAGATCGGCTCGGGTAACTTATCGCCATCTTTCAAACCCTCGGGCAGCTTGATGCCACATATTTCTCCGGTAGCTAAATATTCTTTGTACCCAGAGCCTGCGATATAGCCACGCACCACGCATTCCACTGGATACATTTCAAGCTTCTTAGCTACCGTTGCCCGATGCGCAACTTCACTTGGAGCATCAACACTGTCCACACGATGATTTGGAACATTAAGTTTTTCAAACCAAAAATTTGTGATTGCAGTTAGGTTCTCACCTTTTCCAGGTATTGCTGGAGACAAGATATTGTCAAAAGCACTAATGCGATCTGATGCGACAATCAAGACCAAATCAGATTGCGAAGGGTCTTCTGATTCGTAGAGATCTCTTATCTTTCCGCTGTAAAAATGTTTCCAGCCAGGAAGTTTCTCTGGCATGTTACTGCGCTACCTTAGCTGCGATGTCGTTCCGGTAGTGCGAACCATCGAGCGTAATCTTTGATAAAGCTTTATAGGCACGCTTGCGTGCTTTCTTGAAATTCTTTCCTGTTGCAACTACAGACAGCACTCTTCCAACATCTGATCCGAAGCAAATCTCAACACCTGGTACCCGCTGCGCTTTCTTGATGCCTTTTACCTCGCGAACTGGTGCCTGGTTTGCGGGGTAGCCTTCGCTAGCTAGCACGACGGTTACTGCAACATCCTGGGTGAACTGCGCATCCGATGCATTTTCAAGATGACCGGTTGCTGCTTTGTATAGCAAAGCCTCTAGTGGTGTGATCAGTCTTTGCAACACAACTTGGGTTTCTGGATCACCGAATCTGGCGTTGAATTCGATAACCCTGATTCCTCGATCAGTAACGATCAATCCGCAATACAAAAGTCCAACAAATGGCGCACCTAGTCTGGTCAGCTCGTTGATTGTTGGTAGCGCAACAGTGTCTTCAACTTCTTGGATGAAGGTTTCAGGTAGCCACGGCAGGGGACTGTATGCGCCCATGCCACCGGTGTTTGGACCCTTATCGTTATCGAAAGCTCGCTTGAAATCTTGGGCTGGTGTTAGCGGCATTACGGATTTTCCATCCGAAAGGAAGAACAAGCTAACTTCTTGGCCAGCAAGAAATTCTTCGACCAAAATTCCCATGTGCATATACTCTGCAGCGTGCTCTAGAGCAGCTTTTGAATCTTCAGTAACGATGACACCTTTGCCGGCAGCTAGACCATCGGCCTTGATTACATATGGAGCACCAAAGTCCTCCATTGCTTGTTCTACTTCTTCAATCGTTTTGCACTGTCTTGCCATACCTGTTGGCACCCCAGCAGCTGACATGATTTGCTTTGCAAAAGATTTGCTGCCTTCAAGCTGGGCAGCAACTTGGCTTGGACCAAATACAGCAACGCCTTGTGCTCTCAAAGAGTCAGAGACACCCGCAACAAGGGGAGCTTCCGGACCGATGATGGCAAGTTCAATTCCTTGCTCAAGAGCTAGTTTGTCGACAGCGAGGCGGTCAGTGATATCAATGTTTGATTCGCACTCAACTTCTTGGGCGATGCCTTTGTTGCCAGGGGCAACCAAAATATCTTTTGGGTCGGTCCCGGTTCTGATTAGGGCTTTCACAATCGCGTGCTCTCTAGCACCCTGACCCAAAATCAGTATCTTCATCTTCCTTAGTTTAGTTAGCTTGAACAAAGTCACATTTGGGAGTTTGTAGGCTGTAGCTGTGCTTCGAAGAAAGATTTCCGCCTCGGATGGCCAAGGTGCTATCCAAAGCTTTCAAGCAGGATCGGCCACCAGCCAAGAGCTAGCAACCGCAGTTAGGTTCTTACTCGAAGAGCTGGGAACCAGACACCCAGGAGCTGCAGTTGAAGTTCGGGTGCCACCCCTTGGCGCTGTGCAGTGCGTGGCTGGTCCCAGTCATACGCGAGGCACCCCTTCCAATGTTGTTGAGCTTGGCCCGGAAGCATGGCTTGCCCTTGCCCTTGGAACCTCGAGCTTCGAGGAACTAATCGGGCAAGGAAAATTGACCGCCTCGGGCAATAGGTCAGACCTAACTGATTTGTTCCCTATATTTAAAGCGTGAGCCAAACCCCCATCGTTTCAAACGCAGAGGTAAACATACGGCGCGCTCCAAAATACTTACATTTTGCTTTGACTGGTTTTGTCCTCGGAATTTTTGTGGCCCTAGTTCTTGGCCTTAGCTCGCCAGAAATCGTTGGACTACTTATTGTCTTTGGTGGCATTGCAGGTGGCGGAACCGGAATCATTCTCGCCCTAGTGTTTGATGCAATCTATCGATCTCGCGGTAAGAAACTTATGGCAACGAAAGTGAACGAGTGATTCGCGGCGACGGCAGACTAAATCACGATCTGCTTCCAGGAGAAAAAGGTCCACAGGATCAGTGTGGAGTTTTCGGTGTTTGGGCACCGGGCGAAGAAGTTTCTAAGCTCACATATTTTGGTCTCTATGCGTTGCAGCACCGCGGACAGGAGTCCGCGGGTATTGCAACTTCAAATGGCAAGAAACTTCTCGTCTACAAAGACATGGGACTTGTCTCACAGGTTTTTTCTGAATCAGCACTTGAATCCCTGGTGGGTCACGTAGCAATTGGTCACACCAGATACTCAACAACTGGTTCTTCATCTTGGCGAAACGCACAACCAACGCTTGGCAAAACCGCCTCTGGAACAGTTGCCCTTGGACACAACGGAAACCTCACCAACACCTCCGAGTTGCTAGAAATTTTGCGTGCAAATTATCCAGAGCAATCTGATAATGAAATCACCGGCGGTAACACCACCGATACCGCTGTGTTGACAGCACTGCTTGCAGGCAACCCAGATAACTCACTCGAGAACACAGCTATGGAATTGCTACCCAAAGTAAAGGGTGCATTTTCTTTGGTGTTCATGGATGAGCAGACACTTTATGCAGCCAGAGACCCACAGGGAGTTAGGCCGCTAGTTCTTGGAAGACTAGAGCGCGGTTGGGTTGTTGCTTCCGAAACTGCAGCGCTAGATATCGTTGGAGCTTCGTTTGTTCGCGAAGTTGAACCGGGCGAATTGATTGCAATCGATGAAAACGGTTTGCGAGCAAAACAATTCGCCAAGCCAAAAAGAGCAGGTTGTGTTTTTGAGTATGTCTACCTCGCCAGACCAGACACTTCTATAAATGGCAGAAATGTCTACGATGCCAGAGTTGAGATGGGCAGAACTTTGGCCAGAGAATATCCAGTTGACGCTGATCTAGTTATTCCAACACCAGAATCTGGAACACCTGCTGCGATTGGCTTTAGTCAAGAATCTGGAATTCCCTACGGTCACGGACTGGTAAAAAACGCATACGTTGGTCGAACCTTTATTGAGCCAAGCCAAACCATTAGACAACTTGGAATTCGTCTGAAGCTCAACCCGCTGAGGGAAGTTATCAAAGGCAAAAGAATCATCGTTGTTGACGACTCCATTGTTAGAGGAAACACCCAGCGGGCACTGGTTCAAATGCTTCGTGAAGCAGGAGCTAAAGAGATTCACGTTCGAATTTCCTCACCGCCGATAACCTGGCCATGTTTCTACGGAGTCGACTTTGCAACCCGTGCAGAACTCATCGCCACCGGTCTTGCACCTGACGAGGTTCGGATGTCCATCGGCGCTGACAGCCTTGGTTACCTATCAAAAGAGGGAATGATCAATTCTTCGGAGCAAAAAGAAAGCGAGCTTTGCACCGCTTGCTTTACAGGCACCTACCCAATCGAGCTTCCAACGGCAGATCGATTGGGAAAGAACCTGCTAGAAAAGGGTGTCGCAACGATTCACCAAGAAGGATCACTAAAAAAGGTCTCTAATGACTAACCCTTACGCGGGTAGCGGGGTAAACACCGAAGCTGGCGACTTAGCAGTTTCACTTATGAAAAAAGCTGTTAGTGCAACACATAACAAGAATGTCTTTGGATCTCTTGGCGGCTTTGCCGGGGCGATGGATGTTTCTTTTTTGAAGAACTTCCAACAGCCAATCCTTGCGACCTCAACTGATGGTGTTGGAACCAAGGTTGCCATCGCTCAGGCTATAGATAAGCACGACACCATTGGGCAAGACCTAGTTGGAATGGTCGTTGACGACATCGTTGTGATGGGCGCAAAGTCACTGTTTATGACCGACTACATCGCCTGCGGAAAGCTAGTTCCTACTCGAATCGCTGAAATTGTCACCGGCATCGCAAAAGCCTGCGGGGAAGTTGATGTTGCACTCCTTGGTGGAGAAACCGCTGAACACCCAGGTCTTCTTGGTGACAACGAGTATGACGTTGCCGGTGCTGCAGTTGGCGCTGTTGAAGCAGCCAAAGTTCTTGGCCCCGAAAAAGTCAAAGTCGGCGATGTTGTTCTAGGCCTTGCATCTTCTGGATTGCACTCCAATGGCTACTCTCTGGTTCGCAAGATTGTCGAAGATAGCAAACTGGATTACACCCAATCAGTATCCGAGTTTGGATCCAAATCTCTAGGCGAGGTTTTACTTGAGCCAACAATGCTTTACACGGGAGTTTTGAACCAACTACTTGAGTCGGAGCTAGGAAATTCTGTTCACGCCCTAAGTCACATCACCGGTGGCGGAATCGCAGCCAATCTTTCGAGAGTTTTACCAGTTGGCGTTTCACTTGAAATCTCTAGGGCAAGCTGGTCACCTCATGAAGTGTTCCGAGTGCTTGCTGAGTGGGGCGCTTACCAACTTGAATCACTCGAAGGAACCTGGAATCTAGGTTTGGGTTTCGCAGCTGTTGTTGATTCAGCTGCAGCAAGCGCAATTTCAGCCAAGCTAAATCAATTGGGCATGAAGACTTGGCAACTGGGTGTTATTGAAAAAGCTGCGGACACTGCAGGCTTTGTTACTTCCGCCAAGGGAGTCGAAGGCGGAGCAGTTCGCTTAAGCGGAAGCTACGCCTAGAAACTAACCCTCTGGATAGAAGTTAACTGCTCCTCGAACCCAGACTGTTACTTTCATTCCAATTTCTGGAGCGAATGGTCCTGATGACCTAGCGCGAATAAGTTGTTTTGGAGTCTGAACATCAACAACTGCATCATGACCAAAAAACTGTCTTCCAACTACCGTTGAGTCACCGTTTAGATCTGGCTGCAAATAGAAGTTCTCCGGGCGAATGGCAACTTTTCCACGGCTACCTTCGGCAGATGAATTAAGCGGAGTTAGATTTCCTAGAGAGGTAACGACCTTTCCAGATTCAATAACCCCAGCCACAATGACCGAATCGCCCAAAAAGGTTGCGACACCCAGGTCAACCGGTGAAGAATAAATCTCCCTCGGGTTACCAATTTGAGCAAAGTTTCCATCACGAAGTAGTGCAACGCGATCTGCAATCGAGAGCGCTTCTTCTTGGTCGTGAGTTACCAAGATTGTTGTTGAACCTGTTTTATCAAGCACCTCACGAACATCATCGCGAATGCGACCTCGGAGTTCCGCATCCAATGCAGAGAAAGGCTCGTCCAACAAGATAAGTTCTGGCTCTGGAGCAAGTGCGCGAGCGAGTGCAACGCGGTGCTTTTGACCACCAGATAGCGATGAGCTATCTGAAGATTCAAAAGCACTCATTTGTACTAAATCAAGCAGGGTTCTAACTCTTGAAACCCTTGCTTCTTTGGATAAGCCCTTGAGCCCGAATGCGATATTTTCAAAAACGTTTAGGTGTGGGAAAAGTGCAGCGTCCTGGGGAACGTAACCGACCTTGCGAGCCTGGGCCGCGACGAAGATCCCTTCAGCGGCAACTTTGTTGCCTGCAATTGAAATCACACCGGTATCCGGTGTATCAAAGCCTGCGATCAATCGAAGTAGCGTGGTCTTACCGGATCCAGAAGAGCCCAGAACAGAAACAAACTCTTTGGGGGCAATCTCAATTGAAAGATTGCGAAGGACAGGTTGTGGACCGAAAGCCTTAGTCAGGTTAGAAATCTTTAGAGTTGAGCTCACTGGTAACGCTCCATCTCCATAGGCTCTAGATCTTTTCTGATGGCTCTATTTAGAAGCCAAGCTGGAAAACCAGCCAGCACTACCAAAAGTAATGCATAAGGTGCCGCAGCGGAAAAGGCAGCTACCGAAGTTTCTGTCCAGAGCCTGGTTGCTAGCGTTTCCATGCCTGTTGGACGAAGTAACAAAGTGGCGGGAAGCTCTTTCAATACTGTCAAGATAACAAGCGTTGTAGCCGCAAAAATACCAGGACCAGCAATTGGCAACACAACTTTACGCAGCGTTTGCAGGGTGGAAAGCCCAAGCGATGAAGAAACCTCGTCCAGAGCCCTAGGTGATTGACGAATTGGTGTTGAAACCGCAGCCAATGCGTTTGGCAAGAACAAAGCTAGGTAAGCAATCAGAACCAAGAAAGTAGTTTGGTAAACCCAAGGAACTACTTGGTTGGAGAAAAACACCAGAGCTAGTGCAACAACAATTCCAGGGGTGGCGTGAGTGAGCCAAACAGATCGTTCCAAAACAGTAGTCAACTTCTGGCGATGCCTGATCGTCAACACAGCAATTGCCAGTGCGGCGAAAGTAGTAAGCAAACCTCCAGAAACAGCCAAGCCCACCGAGTTTGCCAGTGCGCCTAATACCGCTACCCAATCAACAGAACCAAAGCCTTCGATGCTCCAACTAAGCAAGCTGCCAAGAGGAACTAGCAAACTAACTGTCGCAAGTCCTAGCAAAACTAAAACCATCGGAGCTTTCCAAGCTCCAAGTTCAACTAGACCTAGCCTGCTGGCAATTTTTCCAGCGGCAAATTTTTGTCCCCTTGCTTTGGATTCAAAGTAAAGAACCAAGACTGTGACCAAAACTAAAACAAGCGCTAGCGCAGCCGCTTGGTTTCGATCAAAGCTAGCTCGGTAGGCGTTATAGATTGCTCTAGTAAAAGTGTCGTAACGCACGATGCTTACTGCACCAAAATCACTCAACACGTAAAGTGCCGAAAGCAAACCACCAGATACCGCAGCGGTTCTAATGTTTGGCCAAGTAACTTTTCTAAAAACCTGTAGCTTTGTTGCGCCCAGAGATTGCGCAACCTCTTCGGTTCCAGCATCGAATCGAACCAGCGCCGCGGATACTGCCAGATAAACCAGCGGAGCTGTTCCAACAGTTAGTAGTAACCAGGCAGCAAAGAATCCACTGAAGCCCGGGATTACTGCAATCCACGCATAGGCAGCAACATAAGAAGGTATAGCTAGAGGTAGCGCAGCTAAAACCGAGAAGATCTTTCGACCTGGCAGGTTAGAGCGAACCGCAACCCAAGCCTGCATTGAGCCAAGCACCACTGCCGAAACTGAAACGGCAACAGCTAGCGCTAGAGAATTGATAATGAGCTCAAGAGTCCTGGCTTGAAAAATCAACTCAGCAAGTTCACTGAATCCAATGCTTGCCACTCGAACCAGCAGGTAAATCAATGGGATTAGGGAGATAAGCACGGCCGCTACCGCCACTAGCAAAATTGCTAGCGGTGGTCTCGACCTAGCTGTTGGAATCAGAGCAGTCCGGCCTTTCGAATTAGCTCGAGTGTTTCGGCAAGAGAGTCAAGATCGGATAGATCAATATCCGGTGCCTTAATCTCGCCGAAGGGTCTTAAACCAGCAACATCTGGAACTCCAGTTAGTGAGTACTCTCTGGTTCTTTCAACAAAGTAGTTCTGAGCAGTATCGCCAAGTAACCACTTCACAAAAACGTTGGCGCTTGGATTATCAGATAGCACCGCAACACCGGCAACATTTATTAGGTTGCCTGTGTCTTGGTCTTCAAACCAAGCAAGTTCGGATTTCATGTTGCCAACGCCGACTTCGTTCTCTAACTCGAACCAGTAGTAGTGATTGATTAAGCCAGCATCAACTACCCCGTCTTCAACTGCCTGCATGATTAGGCCGTTCTTTTCAAATAGAACTGCATTTTCTTTCATGGCAACCAAAAACTCTTCCGCTGCCAGTTCTCCTTCGGTAACGCGGATGGCCGTTATGAAAGCTTGGAAAGATGCGTTAGTAGGTGCAATTGCAATGCGTCCCTTCCAACTTGGCTCAATAAGGTCCTTATAAGAAGTTGGAAGCTCAGTTACTTTTTCTGGATTAACAACCAACACTCTTGCTCGACCAGATACTCCAACCCACTGCGAATCTTTCGATTTATAAGAAGCATCAACCAGGTCTGTGATGTCTGTTGGCAGCGACTTCGTTAGCCCTTGCTTGGCAAGAGCACCGAGTGCCCCGGCGTCTTGAGAGAAGAACACATCTGCTTGCACGTTGCTGCCTTCTTCGATAATCTGGGCGGCTAATTCGGCAGAGTCTCCGTAGCGCACGTTTACCGCTATGCCGGTTTCTTGCGTGAAGGTATCAAGAAGTTCGGTAATCAGCGTTTCGCTTCTACCGGAGTAAATAGTTATCGACTCAGAAGAGTCAGATTGGGATGTTGCGCAGCCGCTTAGGGCGATAATCGGGGCCAGCGCGAGCGCGGCTAGGAAGTAACTATTTTTCTTCTTATTCAATTGGTACTACTTTCAGTTTCGGATCGAATGTCATTTCGACCGTCTGGTTCGCCTGGCAGCTGTCGCAACCAGGACTTTAGAGATCCTAAGAGTTTTTAGCTGACTCTTCTTCGCCCTCTTCATCGTCGTAGAGGTCTGCCCACTTGTCTTCGTAATCAGGCTCAGCTGAGCTTGACGGTGCAGTGAGTTCTTTTTCTAGGGCACTGTAATCAGTAGAAGGGCTGAAGTATTTCAGCTCGCGAGCTACTTTGGTGTGTTTTGCTTTTTGACGGCCACGCCCCATGGCGAGACCCCCTTTTTTGTCTTGGCCACGCCGATTAAGACGCAGAATCGATGAAATCTGCTACAAGTTTAGCATCCAGGCACCCTGTTTGGTCTAGAGCAATATTGACGCTGTGAGGAAGCTCACCGCTGGAATCAATAGATTCAAAACAATGTTCAGTGAAGCTAAAGCCAATTCCTTCTTGGCAACCAGGTTGTGGGTTTGAGCTGCAAAAGTCGAAAAGGTTGAAAGCCCTCCTGCTAACCCAACAACTAACCAGGCAGTTTCAATTGATCCACTTATTGCTAAACCAGCGATAAATGACCCAATTGAGTTGGCAAGCAGGATTCCCCAAGGCAACTTGCCTGAACAAGTGCTGAGCCAAAATCTAGCTACCGCCCCAAAGCCTCCGGCTATGGCGACCAAAACAAAACTCGTTGCAAGCGTCATTTAGTTCTCCCTCCTGCCATGATCAAACCCAAACGGTATGCGGCAAAACCTATTACTAGTTGCACAAAGACCAGTAGCCAATAAATTGGTCCAGCAGCGGATAACCCAAGATCCGCACCGGCGGTGATAACTGCCAGGCCGCTCATTGTTGTGAAGCCGCCTAAGAAACCAACACCCCAAAAGTTCTGTTTGGCTGGTCCAGAAAAGAATTTATGGGCGCTGACAAAGCCCAATAGGGCAGCGCCTAAGAGATTTACAAAGCCGGTGACGATTATTTGCCCTTGGGGCAAAGTGCCAAGCAGGATTTCGATTGTGTAGCGAAGTGAAGTGCCCATTGCCCCGCCAGCAAAAACTAGCGGGAGCAATTGTTTCGAAACCATGGGCATGGGGTAGATGCTACCCGCACATGGTGGCTCCGACCGGCGTCGATCCGGTGACCTAACGATTTTCAGTCGTTCGCTCTACCAACTGAGCTACAGAGCCTTGGGTGGTCAAGCCACCCCCATTCAATAAAAGCCCTCAAAAGAGGGCTTCTAAAGAAGCGACCCTGACCGGACTTGAACCGGCGACCTTCGCCGTGACAGGGCGACGCGCTAACCAACTGCGCTACAGGGCCTCGTTGCTACGAGCCACACATTTGTGACCCCAACGGGATTCGAACCCGTGCTACTGCCGTGAAAGGGCAGCGTCCTAGGCCACTAAACGATGGGGCCTACAAAGCTTGGAACTTCATAGCACCAACACCAAACCTAGTCCCCAGATCCCTTGTTTAGCAACCCCGATGGGCCTAGAACCCGCTAAAAATCGACACCCACAGCAATCCTTCAGGTAATACCTCAAGGTTTCGTGTTAGCTTGAAAAATATGTCTACGAGACGCAAATCTTTTATTGCCGTAATCGCGAGCCTAGGTCTAGTTCTTGGAACTTTACTGAGTGGCCCCGCGTTCGCAAACCCAAACTACCCATCGGCTGCTGAGGTTGCCGCAGCCAAGGCAAACGTAACCGCCAAGCAAAACATGATCGTCCGAATTGAGAACTTAATTGCGGATTTGGAAGATGCACTAGAGCCACTCAACCGTGAAGCCAGCATTAAATCTGAAATCTATAACGTTGCTAAAGAAGAAGTAGCGGTAGTGACCAGGAAGGTAGAGGTTCTGCGAGTACAGGCCGAAGACGCGCTCGCGGAAGCCGAACAGGCTACCGAACAGCTTGGCCAAATCGCCTCGCAGATGTTCCGCGGTGGCGCGGGAGGAACCTCACTAAATCTGTTCTTGAATTCCGACGTTGCAGATGACCTTTTATATCAACTTGGTGCCCAGGAGAAACTGGCCCAGCAGACCGAAGTGATTTACCAAAAGTCTCTGGAAAGACAACGCTTGGCAAAATCAATCACAGATGAACTTGCCGCAGCAGAAGCCGAGCTTGCAGCCATTGCCGCAATCGCGGAAGCGGCATTTGCCGAGGCTCAAGCAGCAGCCGATGCGGTAACAGCGAAGCTTGAAGAGAACCAGCGTCAGAACGCTATTTTCTATTCACAGCTAGCGAGCCTTCGTAACACTGCCTCCGATCTAGAAAGACAACGAGCTGAGGGTCTAGCTTGGGAACGCAGACAAGCACAAGGTGGTGGATTGCCGCCTGCCCCGGAGCTTTACTCGGTTGGCCTACCTAATCCAGAAAAAGTCGCTCAGGCAATTTCGTTTGCTAAAGCTCAACTGGGTAAGCCATATCGACTTGGTGCAACCGGACCAAACTATTGGGACTGCTCTAGCTTGACCTTGAAATCATATGCTGCAGCGGGGATAAACATTGGTTGGCACTCAGCCTCACGCCAATTCATGACAGCTGCTGATCGACGTCAATTGGTTCCACTAAGCCAACTTCAGGCTGGAGATCTAATTTTCTGGTCAACAAGTCGTGACTACTGGAACAGAAATGTTTTGAACAAATATCACATCGGAATGTATTTGGGCAATGACTTATTTATTGAAGCCCCAAACCCGTCGGCACCGGTAAGAATTAGAAACCTGAGTGGTCGAACCGGAGAACTTGTTCCGTATGCGGCAAGGCCATCAGCCTAAAGTTTTTAGTGCTTGTAGTTTGCCTGTGCTTCAGCGATGATTCTTTCCGCTTCAGCTTTACCGGCCCACTTACCTAACTTGACCCACTTGCCTGGCTCTAGATCTTTGTAGTGAGCAAAAAAGTGTTCAATCTCATTCTTGGTTTGCTCAGGAACATCGTTGATGTCTTGAATGTGATCCCAGCGCTTGTCGCCAGCAGGAACACACAAAACCTTCTCATCGATTCCGCCATCGTCTTCCATTGGCAAAACTCCAACTGGACGCGCCTTTACAACTACCCCTGGGTAAACCGGAAACTCAAGTAGCACTAGAGCATCTAGTGGATCGCCATCGCCACCCAAAGTCTTGTCGAAGTAGCCGTAATCGGTTGGGTAAACAAATGGGGTGTAGAGCACGCGGTCTAGGTGCACGCGACCAGTTTCATGGTCTACTTCGTACTTGTTCCTAGAACCCCGAGGGATCTCGATTACGACTTCAAACATTGCTCTCCTCAATAGGCTTACCTAATAAAGATTATCTAATCAAAGGATTTATTGTGTCTCAACGTAAGCGGCTAAGCCCCTCACAGGGAGCAATCCGCCACGCAGTTCGCGAGGTCCTAGCCGCAAACACTAAACCTGGGCAAAAACTACTGATTGCCGTGTCCGGAGGCGCGGACTCTTTAGCCCTAGCCTCAGCAACACTATTTGAATCAAAGAAGCTGCAACTGCAAGTTGCGAGCGTAACTATTGATCATGGCCTTCAAAAAATATCCGCAAAAGTCACGGAGCAAACTTTAGAAAAGCTCCACCAAATTGGCATTACTGAATCTTGGAGTAAAAAGGTAAAAGTTGGAACCAAGGGCGGACCAGAAGCTGCAGCCAGAGATGCAAGATATGAAGCACTTGAAAGCATTCGCATCGAAAGCAAGTCAGATTTCATTGTTCTAGGTCACACCGCAAACGATCAAGCAGAGACAGTTTTACTTGGACTAACCAGGGGTTCTGGTTCCAGATCACTTTCTGGAATGAGCGTTAGAAGCGAGAGACTTCTTCGACCACTACTTTCCATCGAGCGAGCCACCACCGAGCAGTTTTGCAAAGACGAAAAGATTTCGCCTTGGCAAGATCCCCAAAATAAGGACCTCAAGTTTTTAAGAGTTCGAATTCGAAAAGTCGTTCTCCCTTTTCTCGAGAAACAACTCGGCAACGGTATTTTCAGTAACTTGATTCGAACCAGCAGCCAGCTGCAAGAAGACGATCAATACCTAAGTCAGGTAGCAACCAAAGCCTTCAAGAAAATTGCCAAGCCTGGTAATCGCTCATTGACTCTGGCTCAACCCGAGTTGCATAAATTGCCGGAGGCTATTCGCAACCGTGTGATTAAATCGGCGATTGATTATTTCAATGTGGAGTCTTCTAGGACTCACGTTTTAGCCGTTGCAGATTTGGTTTTGAACTGGCATGGTCAAAAGCCTCTGGCGCTTCCAGGCGTTAGAGTAGAGCGCAAGGGTAAAACCATCACACTAAAAGCCACCCAGGAGAAGTAATTGGATCTCGAAGCAGTATCTTCTGAAATCGAAAAAGTTCTTGTTACAGAAGAGCAAATCAAAACGCGCGTCGCGGAACTGGCAAAAGAAATTGATAGCCACTACGTCGGAAAAGATCTTTTGCTTGTTGGTGTTCTAAAGGGTGCTGTAATGTTCATGGCCGATATGTCCAGAGCGCTGCAGACTCGGGTGCAGATGGATTGGATGGCGGTCTCTTCGTACGGATCTGGCACCACATCTTCCGGCGTGGTTCGAATCTTGAAAGATTTGGACACCGACGTACTAGGTAAGAACGTTCTAATTGTTGAAGACATTGTTGATTCAGGCCTGACTCTTTCCTGGTTGGTTTCCAACCTGGAAGCTCGCGGCGCATCTTCTGTGCAGGTAGTAACCCTGCTTAGAAAACCAGAGGCTGCCAAAGTAGAAGTAGATGTGCGCTGGGTTGGCTTTGAGATTCCTAATGAATTCGTGGTCGGTTACGGGCTGGACTGGAACGAGCGGTACCGCACCCTGCCTGGCGTAGCGGTTCTCTCGCCTGCTGTCTATTCCTAGGAATCTGTCAGTCTGCCTGGGATAACCTAGGAGTCTATGAATCTCAAAAAAATCCTCTCAGGCCCGTTTGTCTGGATATTTCTAGCCATCCTCATTTTGGTAGTTGGAACCAGCCTTATAAACAATCAAACCTTCCAGCAGGTTGATACCAAGTATGGGCTGCAGCTAATCGAATCCGGAAAAGCCAAGTCCGTAAAAATCCTTGACGGTGATCAGAGAGTCGATGTTGAACTAATAAGCCCCGACGAAGAGTTCGGTTCTCAGATTCAATTCTTTTATGTTGCACCAAGAGGCGATCAAGTTGTTGAAGTAATCACTAATGCAACAATCGCAGATGGCTATAACGACGAGGTTCCAAACACTCCTTGGTACCTAGCGCTGCTTGGATCACTGCTGCCATTTATTCTGATCGGTTTGATTTTTTGGTTCTTACTTTCCTCCATGCAAGGCGGCGGCGGAAAAGTAATGCAGTTTGGAAAATCCAAAGCCAAGATGGTCACTAAAGAATCTTCAACAGTCACCTTTAAAGATGTTGCCGGAATTGATGAGGCTCTCGAAGAGCTAGAAGAAATCCGAGACTTTTTGAAAAAGCCCGAGCGCTTCAAAGCTCTCGGGGCCAAGATACCAAGAGGAGTTTTGCTTTATGGTCCTCCAGGAACGGGTAAGACATTGGTTGCCAAGGCAGTCGCTGGTGAAGCAGGCGTTCCCTTCTTCTCAATTTCTGGCTCTGACTTTGTTGAAATGTTCGTGGGTGTCGGAGCTTCCAGAGTTCGAGACTTATTTGAGCAAGCCAAGCAGGCATCCCCGGCCATAATCTTTGTTGACGAAATCGACGCTGTTGGTCGTCAGCGTGGTGCTGGAATCGGTGGCGGAAACGATGAGCGCGAGCAGACCCTGAACCAGTTGCTAGTTGAGATGGACGGTTTCGACTCAGACACCGGCGTGATACTGATTGCCGCTACCAACCGACCAGATGTTCTAGATCCGGCACTTCTTCGACCTGGACGATTTGATCGTCAGATTGGTGTTGGTGCACCGGATCTTGCAGGCCGTGAACAGATCCTTCGAGTTCACGCTAAGAACAAACCAATTGCAGAAGATGTCGACCTAGCTCTGATTGCTCGCAGAACACCTGGCTTCACCGGAGCTGACTTGGCAAACGTACTAAATGAAGCAGCGCTACTTTCTGCCAGAGAGAACCTAAAAACCGTTACTGCTGAAATCATTGATGAAGCAATTGATCGAGTAATCGGCGGACCACAAAAGAAGTCTCGCTTGATGAAAGATGAAGAGCGACTAAACACCGCGTACCACGAAGCAGGACACGCACTAGTTGCTGCCTCGATGAACCACTCGGACCCTGTGACAAAAGTAACTATCTTGCCTAGAGGCCGCGCCCTTGGATACACCATGGTTTTGCCAATTGAAGATCGCTACTCAGTAACTAGAAACCAGTTACTTGATCAGATTGCTTATGCACTTGGCGGCCGCGCTGCCGAGGAGATAGTTTTCCATGATCCAACCACCGGTGCATCGAATGACTTCGAGAAGGCCACAAAAATTGCCAGACAGATGGTAACCCTTTTTGGGTTCTCGTCTTCGGTTGGAACCGTTTCCTATGGAGGCGGTGGCGAAGTGTTTATCGGTCGCGACATGGCACAAGCGCGTGAGTACTCAGATGAAGTAGCACACCAGATTGATCTAGAGATTCGCAAGATTCTAGATACCGCTCACGATGAGGCCTACAAGGCACTAAATGCTAACCGCAAGGCTTTGGATGTCATGGCCAAAGAGTTGATGGAAAAAGAAACTCTGAATCAAGATGACATTGCAAGAATTTTCAAGGGAATCAAAAAATCTCCGAAGCGCAAGCCTTGGCTTTCTAAGGCCTCTAGGCCTGGATCCAAGAAGGGCCCAATTGCTATCCCTTCTAAAGGTTCCACCACAGCCAAGGTTGCGGCAAAGAAAAAAGCTGATGCCCAAACAGCGAAGGACTCAGCCAAGGTCGCTTCCAAGAAGAAAACAAAACCCGCCGCCAAAAAAGCCACACGGGTAGTAAAGAAAAAGTAATTGGTTGATTTAGATCGCATTAAAAAGGCGGTGACCGAGCTACTCACTGCAATTGGCGAAGACCCCAACCGCTCGGAGCTAAAGGCTACGCCAGAAAAGTTTGCTGGCGCATACCAAGAGTTTTTCAAAGGTGTTGGAGTTGATCCACTAAAGGTTCTCGAAGACTCTTTTCCAGCAGAGCAAAACGATGTGGTAATTCTCAAAGACATCGAACTAGTTTCAATTTGCGAACACCACTTACTTCCCTTTACTGGGGTGGCGCACGTTGCCTACCTTCCCAAAGACCGGGTTGTCGGGCTTGGACGCATTCCTAAACTCGTTGAAGTTCTTGCCGCCAGGCCTCAGCTTCAAGAGAACCTAACCGCTCAAATAGCTGAAGCAATTCAGCAGGGATTAGATGCCGAAGGAGTGCTTGTAGTTATTGAAGCAAGACACCACTGCGTTGCCTCCAGAGGAGCAAGACAGCCGGAGGCAAACACCGTTACCGTGAAGGCTCTTGGTAAATACAGTCAAGCCATTGATCGCCAAGAGATAATGGCCCTGATTTCCAAGTGAAGACGTTTTCAAGACCACTAATCATGGGTGTAGTAAACATCACCCCAGATTCCTTCTCCGACGGCGGAGACTTTCTAAGCGCCGATGACGCTTTAGCTCACGCTCTTGAACTGGTATCGCAAGGCGCAAACATTGTTGACCTCGGTGGAGAATCAACTAAGCCTGGTGCCCTAAGAGTAAAAATCGAAGAAGAACAGGCCCGAGTAATTCCCGTCATTAAGTCCTTGATGTCCAATCAGGATTTTGTTTCAAGCCGTGCCCAAATCAGCATCGACACCATGAACAGTGAAACAGCGGTTTTAGCCGTGCAAGCGGGAGCAACGATTGTTAACGATGTTTCTGGCGGGTTGGCGGATGAAGAAATGTTTCGAGCCCTACAACCTCTTAGTTGCAAGTTCATCATTAGTCACTGGCGAGGCTTCAGCGAGACTATGGATTCTCTGAACAATTACGAATCCGTTGCCGCAGATGTTGCCAAAGAGCTTCGGGCTCGAGTTAGCAAAGCTATTGATGCGGGTATCTCCAGAGACCGATTGATCATTGATCCAGGTCTCGGGTTTGCTAAAGACATAACCCAAAACTGGCACTTGGTTGCAAGGCTTGATGAACTTGAAAAACTAGATCTACCTATTCTTGTTGGAGCATCTAGAAAGCGCTTTATCGCAGGTGCTCTAGAGCCCGATAGTCAAGGACAAGTCAGTAACCAGAGGCGAGATTTGGCTACTGCTGTGTTGACAGCGCTGCTGCTACAGCGAAAGCTTTGGGGAGTTCGAGTCCACAACGTCTCGACCACCCTTGATGCAATTCAGGTGGTCGAAGCTCTTGCAGTTGCAAATGAAGATACCGGTGGGCAGAGTTAGTCCATGACCCAGAAAATTGAAATTAGAGGCCTCAGGATTTTTGGCCACCATGGCGTCATGGAGCTCGAAAGGCAAAACGGACAGTATTTCATTGTCGATGCCAAGATTTGGATTGACAGCGACAGAGCTGCCGCCACCGATGATATTTCCAACACCGTAAGCTACGCAGAAATTGCACAACTCATTTCAAAAAACGTGGGACAAAACCCAGTCAATCTATTAGAAACGCTTTCTCAGCGACTAGCCGATGAGGTTTTGTTTGCTGCCAGCCCGTGGGCAAAAAAGGTAAAAGTAACTGTTTCCAAGCCTGATGCTCCGATAGATCTTTTCTTTGACACAGTTGCGGTGACAGCCAGCGCCAAGAAACCAGACTGATGTTTGGCTGGAAGATTGCAGTTCTAGCGCTGGGTTCCAATCTTGGAGACCGGGGAGAAACACTTCACTCTGCAATTGAGCAACTCGGAGCTCATCCAAAGATTCGTGTCTTGGAAAAATCTCCCCTGGTTGAATCAATTGCCTTAACTGAATCGGGGCTCGATGAGTCAAAACCCAATTACCTAAACGGTGTAGTCAAGATTGCCACCAAGCTGAGCCCAAGAAAACTTCTCGCCGCTACTTCAGAAATTGAGCTTTCACACGGTCGCGTGCGCGAACGACGTTGGGAATCAAGATCACTAGATATTGACATCATCACCTATGAAAACAAAAAGCAAGAATCAAAGAACCTCACCCTGCCACACCCAAGAGCTCACGAGCGAGCATTCGTTCTAGTTCCCTGGTCTCTTATGGACAGTGAGGCGCAGCTAGTTGGATTTGGAAAAGTTTCTGAACTAGCAGAGCCAATCAAGAGCCAAGTCTGGTTGCAAAAATGAAACCGACAAAACTAAGCCAGGTATTGGTTGTGGTCTTTGGAGTTACAGCGCTTTCTTTTGTTGCGGTTCGCTTGCTTGTTGCCAACGGCATGGCTGTTCCAGCTTCGCCAACGAATCTTTTAGTCACCCTTGCGGCCATCGCGCTGATTCTCTTGGGACTTTCCGTTCCAATCTGGCGATACAAGTCGTCACTATCCCAATACACCAAAGGACCCAGACCCAAAAGAGTTGATCCGTTTTATGCGGTTAGAGTTCTCCTGCTCGCAAAGGCAAGTGCCCTAACTGGGTCGGGGTTTGTGGGCTGGCATTTAGGGGCCATGATTGCCCAGCTGAGTTTGCCTGTTAGTTTTACTCAAGCACTAGTTCAAAACAGTTTTGGCTTGATTGCAAGCTTGGTACTAACCGTGGCCGCAATTGTGTCGGAACAAATATGTCGACTACCCGATGAGCCCAAAGACAATCAGACAGATCAGATGGTGAGCAATTGAAACAGGGAAGACTAAACATCGGCCTTGTGGGCGCAGATGTAATTGGAATCGCAATTGCAACAGCCTTGCAAGAAGCAGGACACCTGGTCGTAGCTTTGCCTAATGATCAATCTGACTCGAGAGACAAACTAGAGCACTTATTTCCAAACGCAAAACCTTTATCAAATGACGACATTCTCGCCGCATCAGATTTAGTGCTGCTAGCAGTTCCAGCAAACAAAATCGAGTCAACTGCCGCAAGCCTTGCTGAATCAAATGCCTGGCGCAAAGGACAACTTGTTGTTCACTTTGCGCCTAACCATGGGCATGAGATTCTGGAAGCCGCAACCGCGCAAGGCGCAATTGCACTAGCCATTCACCCCGCGATGCATTTCACCGGAACAAGTCTTGATCTTCGCCGTATGAAAGAAAGCTACTTCGCCGTTAGCTCTCCACAGGTAGCGCTCCCGATTGTTCAGGCGCTCGTTATTGAAATGGGGGCTGAGCCGATAGTTATCGAGGCTTCGGGTCGGGAGAGCTACTTCGAGGCAATAGAAGTTGCCAGTAATTTCTCGGCGATGATTGTCAACCAAGCCGTTGGATTACTTGAGCAAGCAGGGGTGGAGAACCCATCCCTTGTTATTGCGCCAGTTATCGAAAGCGCCGTAGACCAAGCTCTTTCCAAAGGCCACCGAAGCATTGACCCAACTGAACTACTGGATGATCAGTAAATGAAAACCATTCGCACCGTATCTGAACTAAGCACCGAGCTAGCTAATGCAAGACAAAGTGGCAAGAAAATCTCCTTTGTCCCAACCATGGGTGCCATTCACGCAGGTCACTTGTCATTGATTGAAATAGCCAAAAAGCAATCAGGCTTTGTAGTTGCTTCTATATTTGTGAATCCCCTGCAGTTCAACTCGGCCTCGGATTTTGACCTTTACCCAAGGAACGAAGCGGCTGACACCGCTGCTTTGGAATCTGCCGGTGCAGATGTTTTGTTCCTGCCCAGCGTTGAGGAGATTTACCCAAACGGTAAAGTAAACACCCGCTCGGCTGGACCAATTGGAGATATGTACGAGGGTCAGGCCAGAAAAGAACACTTCGATGGCATGCTCACGGTTGTTGCACGACTTTTCGAGATCGTAAGTCCCGATGTTGCAGTGTTTGGCACCAAAGATGCTCAGCAGTTGTTTTTGATCCGAAGGATGCTGCAACAGGAGAAAAGCACCGACTGGGGTAGCAAGCTGCAGCTTGTTGAAGGTCCAACAATTAGAGAATCAACTGGCTTGGCTTTATCGAGCCGGAACCAAAGGCTTAGTTCGAGTGAGATGCAGGTCGCGCTGTCGCTATCGGAAGCTCTTGATAAAGCACACAAGTGCGCAGCCTCTGGTGAAGGAATTTCAAGTGCACTTGGTGAGGCAATGAAAGTCTTTAGTTCAAATCCAGAGGCTAAACTTGATTATCTGGCGCTTGTGAATCCAGAATCCTTCGAAGCTTTGGAGGATGGTTTCACTGGCCAGGCACTGATGATTGTTGCCGCAGAGGTGGGCAATGTTCGACTGATTGACAATAGGTCAATCACTTTCTAGGAGCAAGATGAGCGAGAATCTCGAGAACGAGGCAGAAGACCTCCCCGAGCAGATTGCCATTCGCCTCGCTAAGCGCGACAAACTTCAAGAAACAGGGAGCGCTTACCCGGTATCACTCCCAATCACTCACACCATCGGAGAAGTTAGAAGCAAGTTCCCGAATTTGGAAATCGATATTTCAACTGGCGAAAAAGTTGCAGTTTCTGGTCGTGTAGTTTTTGCTCGCAACACCGGAAAGCTTTGTTTTGCCACATTACAAGCGGGCGACGGCGAAAGAATCCAAGCTATGGTCAGCCTCGACAAGGTTGGCGAGCAGTCACTTGAGCAATACAAGGAGCTCGTTGATCTAGGAGATCACCTATTTGTTGAAGGTGAAGTAATCACTTCCAAGCGCGGTGAACTAAGCATCTTGGTTGAAAGCTGGAAGATGTCTGCAAAGACAATTAGGCCTCTTCCAAATATGCACAACGAACTTTCTGAAGAGTTCCGTGTGCGTCATAGGTACATCGACCTAATTGTTCGTGACCGAGCCAGGGAAGTAGTCAAGATTCGTTCGCAGGTCATGCAGTCCATGCGCAAGACCTTTGACCAAGACAAGTACCTAGAGGTTGAAACACCAATGCTCCAGGTTATGCACGGTGGCGCATCGGCAAGGCCTTTCAAAACTCACATGAATGCATTCGATGTTGAGCTTTACCTCCGAATCGCACCAGAGCTATTTTTGAAGCGTGCCGTGGTTGGCGGGTTGGAAAGAGTTTATGAAATCAACCGAAACTTTAGAAATGAAGGTGCTGACTCCACTCACTCACCGGAGTTTGCAATGCTTGAGGCCTACCAGGCTTACGGTGATTACAACACCATGGCTGATTTAACTCAGAAGCTAATCCAAAATGCGGCGCAGGATGTTTTTGGCACCCAGGTCATCGAATTAGAAGATGGCGAGAAAAACGACCTCTCCGGTTCATGGGATCGCGTTTCGATGTTCGATTCTCTTTCGGCTACAGCTGGAGAAGAGATCACTCCAGCTACGGAAATGAAATACCTGAAGAAAATTGCCGACAAAGTTGGAATCGAAATCGATCACCCGCTTCAGGGTAAGTACGTCGAGGAGCTTTGGGAACACTTTGTAAAGCCGGGGCTTGCGAGACCTACTTTTGTAATGGATTTCCCAGTTGACACCTCACCGCTTACTCGCGACCACCGCGACAAGCCAGGCGTAGTTGAGAAGTGGGATCTATATATCCGCGGTTACGAGCAAGCAACTGGTTATTCAGAACTTGTGGACCCAGTAATACAGCGCGAGAGATTCGTCGCACAGATGGCACTTGCCAAATCAGGTGACCCAGAGGCCATGAAGCTCGATGAGGAATTCCTAACCGCTTTGGAATTTGGGATGCCGCCATCTGGTGGAATGGGAATGGGTATCGACCGACTGCTGATGACCCTAACAGGACTGGGAATCCGGGAGACAATTTTGTTCCCGTTGGTCAAGTAATTATGGAAAACGTAGAAACCCCAGAACTAACTGGTCTGGAATGGGTTGCAGATTTTGCCATGTCCACAGTGCCGCCAATCTTGATGGGGATCATCTTCTATATCGTTATGCGCGCCATCTTTAGGGCCGACTCCACAGAGCGCAAGGTTTATGCCGAAATTGAAGCTGAAGAGCGGGCAAAGCGCAAAAAGCTGCCTAACGCCTAGGGCGAACAAGCCCCAAAAGGGGCCTCCTGGCTGGTTAACATCTTTATCTAGACGTTATTAGCGGCGTCATAAGGAGCCAAGAAATGTTCGAGAAATTTACCGATAAGGCAAGACGCGTTGTCGTCTTGGCCCAAGAAGAAGCCAAGCTTCTAAATCACAACTACATCGGTACCGAGCACATTCTTCTGGGTCTTATTCACGAGGGAGAAGGAGTCGCCGCTAAGGCTCTCGAGTCTCTTGGAATCAATCTCGACTCCGTTCGCGATCAGGTTCAGGAAATTATTGGCCAGGGACAGCAAGCTCCATCTGGTCACATTCCATTTACCCCACGCGCCAAAAAAGTTCTTGAGCTTTCGCTTCGCGAAGCGCTTCAATTAGGTCACTCTTACATCGGAACAGAGCATTTGCTTTTGGGTCTAATCCGCGAAGGCGAGGGTGTTGCAGCTCAGGTGCTTACTCGCCTAGGAGCAGACACTAACCGTGTGCGCCAGCAAGTAATTCAGTTGCTTTCTGGATTTCAAGGAAAAGAAACCGTTCAGGTTGGTGGCGAGCAAGTTGCACCGCAAAAGGGTTCACAGATTCTTGATCAGTACGGCAAGAACCTAACTCAGGCTGCTGCCGAAGGAAAGCTTGACCCTGTTATCGGCCGTGAGCGCGAAATTGAACGCGTTATGCAGATTCTTTCTCGCAGATCCAAGAACAACCCAGTTCTAATCGGTGAACCAGGAGTTGGAAAAACTGCAGTTGTTGAAGGATTGGCACAGGCCATTGTTCAAGGAAACGTTCCAGAAACCCTTAAGGGCAAGCAGCTTTACACCCTAGATCTTGGTTCCTTGATTGCCGGTAGCCGTTACCGTGGTGACTTTGAAGAAAGACTAAAGAAAGTAACCAAAGAGATTCGCACCCGCGGAGACATCATTACTTTCATTGATGAGATCCACACCCTTGTTGGCGCCGGTGCCGCTGAAGGTGCAATCGATGCTGCATCAATTTTGAAGCCGATGCTGGCTCGCGGAGAGTTGCAGACAATTGGTGCAACGACTTTGGATGAATACCGCAAGCACTTTGAAAAAGATGCAGCGCTAGCTCGCAGATTCCAATCTGTTCAAGTAAACGAACCGAGCTTGCCACACACCATCAACATCTTGAAAGGTCTTCGTGACCGCTACGAAGCCCACCACAAGGTTTCCATTACCGATGGCGCAATCGTTGCAGCTGCCTCACTTTCAGACAGATACGTAACCGACAGGTTCCTTCCAGACAAGGCCATTGATCTGCTTGATGAAGCAGGAGCCAGATTGAGACTTTCAATTCTTTCTTCTCCACCAGAGCTTCGTGAAATCGAAGAGCGCATCGTTGGTGTGAGAGTCGAAAAAGAAAAGGCAATCGAGAACCAGGACTTTGAACTAGCAGCGTCGAAGCGCGATGAGGAAAAGAAACTTATCGGAGAACGAGCTCAACTAGAAAAGCAGTTCCGCAAAGGAAACGTGGCAGCTGCAGGGGTCGTTGACGAAGGACTTATTGCTGAAGTTCTAGCTCAGGCAACTGGTATTCCAGTATTCAAGCTCACTGAAGAAGAAAGCGCGAAGCTAATCTTTATGGAAGACGAGCTACACAAGCGCGTCATCGGTCAGCAAGAAGCTATTGCCGCTCTTTCCAAAACGATTCGCCGTCAGCGTGCGGGTCTAAAGGATCCAAAGCGACCATCTGGCTCCTTCATTTTTGCTGGACCAACCGGTGTTGGAAAAACAGAGCTCGCTAAAGCATTGGCAGAGTTCTTGTTCGACGACGAAAACGCACTTATCTCGTTGGACATGTCAGAGTATGGCGAGAAGCACACCGTATCTCGCTTGTTCGGTGCCCCTCCAGGATTTGTTGGATTCGAAGAAGGTGGCCAGCTAACCGAAAAGGTAAGACGCAAGCCATTCTCGGTTGTGTTGTTCGACGAGATCGAAAAGGCCCACCCGGACATCTTCAACTCACTACTTCAGATTCTTGAAGAGGGTCGTCTAACCGATGGTCAGGGTCGTGTAATTGACTTTAAGAACACCGTAATCATCATGACCACGAACTTGGGTGCCAGAGATATTTCTCGCGGAGCCATGGGCTTTAGCTTGGAAGGCTCTAGCGAAAACGACTACCAGTTGATGAAGGCAAAGGTCAACGAAGAGCTAAAGCGCAGCTTTAGACCTGAGTTCCTAAACCGTGTTGACGAAACAATCGTGTTCCCTCAGCTTTCACAGGTTGAACTACTGCAAATTGTTGAGCTATTCATCAAGCGTCTAGCTACTCGCCTAGAAGAAAGAGACCTAACTCTGGAGCTGACCACGAAGGCAAAAGAGCGTCTCATGGAAATTGGTTACGAGCCAGCCCTTGGTGCAAGACCGCTACGTCGTGCAGTTCAGAGAGAAATCGAAGACCGTATCAGCGAGCAGATCTTGCAGGGAGAGTTGAAAAACTCTCGCCACATCGTTGTTGACTTTGCCAACGGAGAGTTCACTTTTGCTAGCAAGCTCAGAGAACCTGTCACTGCAGCGGTTTAGTAACAAAGATATCTTCACCACCCAGATAAGCACAGTAATCATGAGAGGCTGTCGATGGATTCCTGGATAGATATCCTGACCGATCCGAACCATCTATTCGCAGATTTTCTGATGAATGTCGGCTTCGAGATTGTGTTTGCTTGGATAACTTATCTGGTTCTACTCAGGGTTTTCATTAGAAAAGGCAAAGGAAAACACAGGCCTAAGTGAGCAAAGCTAACCGTTGAGCTGTTAACCCAGAGCTTGGTTAGAAAAATCCTTCGCAACACAGCCACGCCTAGGCAAAGCCCGAAACCTCTCCAAGTAAATTAGAGGCATGTCTCAAACCAGAGGAACGCTTTCCCCAGCTGTTTACCGCAGACGTCGCATCGCTACTGCACTAATTCTTGCTGTGCTTGTGGGCCTTGTATGGGCAGGCGTGAACGCCGTGGGTTCATGGATCGGAGCTTCATCAACTCCTGAACCGACCCCACTACCTGAAGGCTTAAACGAATCCAGCGTCGTAGTTGAAGCCGGTGAGCCATGCCCTCCAGGAACAGTTTCAGTTATGGCTCAGGTTGGCGATAGCCAAGGTGCTCTAATGAACAAATTTAGCGCCGACCAAACCCCACACATCTGGTTCACTTTGACCAACACAAATTCCGTGGATTGCAAATTCAACGTTGGTGCAAAAGTTCAATACTTCACCATCAAATCCGGAGACCAACAAATCTGGACCTCAAGACAGTGTGATCGCGAAGGACTAACAGATAGCGAAGTACTTCTAAAAGCTGGTCAGACCAGCACCAGCCCAGTTCAGCCGTGGGAAAAAGTTGCGTCAAGCTCAACAGGTTGCGGACCAGAACAAGAAGCGGTTGTGACTGGCGGAGCTAGCTATCACGTAGAAGCTGAAGTCAACGGTGAACTTTCGAATAACGACCAGCAGTTCGTTCTGGACTAGTTTTTGAGTCCCGCCGCCAGCGCTTTAGTGAGCTGAGTGAAGCTTGAGTCAATCACTTTTGTGAAACCCAAACGCTTTGCTTCGTTTTGCCTTATTACCGCTTGATTTACTTTTCTGATTTCCCCGGCAAGGCTGATTTCGCCAAAGGCAACTATATCGTGTGAAATCGGTTGGTCCTTGATAGCCGATGCGATAGCAAGTGCGATGGCAAGATCAGCTGCGGGTTCAGAAATCTTTACGCCACCAACGGTTGAAACATATACATCCAATTCAGAAAGCCTTAGTCCCGCTCTTCTTTCTAGCACCGCCAAAAGCATGGCAACTCTCGATGCATCAACCCCGTTGGTTACGCGCCTGGGTTGAGCAGTTGAACTTTTAACAACCAACGCTTGTACCTCAGAGATAAGAGCTCGCTTACCTTCTAAAGTCACAGTCACGCAAGTTCCAGACACTTGAGTCTCGTTTCTGGAAAGAAATAATCCGCTGGGGTCTGCCACTTCAACAATGCCGTCACCGGTCATTTCAAAGCAACCAACTTCATCGGTTGGGCCAAATCTATTCTTGAAAGAACGGATAAATCTAAGACTTGTTTGCCTGTCGCCTTCAAAGTGACAAACCACATCAACCAGGTGCTCAAGGGCTCTGGGTCCTGCAATTGATCCGTCTTTGGTTACGTGTCCGACCAAAATAATCGGAAGATTAGTTTCTTTGGCTACGCGTATTAGGTTTGCGGCAACTTCGCGAACCTGGGAAGGCATCCCGGCCGCACCATCTATTTCGCCTGCGAGTATGGTCTGCACCGAGTCGACAATCAGTAAATCTGGTTTCAAGTGCTGAACTTGGCCAAGCAGAGTGGATAAGTCATTTTCTGATGCGAGATAGAGATTCTCGGATAAGGCCCCGGTTCTATCTGCACGAAGCTTTATTTGGCCAGTCGATTCCTCGCCGCTGACGTATAGAACCCGAAGTCCCGACTTCGCACTGTTTGCAGCAACTTCGAGTAGCAAAGTGGACTTACCAACACCTGGTTCACCAGAGAGCAAAACAACCGCCCCTGGAACTATGCCGCCGCCTAGAACGCGATCAAACTCTCCAACACCGGTTGGTCTGGAATGGACTTTATCTGTAGAGATTTCGGTGATTGGCTTGGCAGCGAAGTCATCACCGATTAGAGCTGGTTTGATGGAGCGCACAATACCCGTGCCTCTTCCGGCACCAACGGCGGTCAGTTGAACGGTGTCCCAAGCTTGGCACTCGCCGCAACGGCCAACCCACTTAGCTGTGGACCAGCCACACTCCACACAAGAAAACTCTGCCTTGGTCTTTGCCATGATCCTCCAATAGCTTCCAAACTTACCCTGACCCACCGATAAGGATGTGGGCCTAGGCTTAAACCATGGAAACAAAGCAGATAGCAATCCTTGGCACTGGCTCAATGGGTAAAGCCATTCTCAGTGGGTTGCTTGCTGCGGGAACTAGCCCGGCTAATGTTCGAGTGACCACCAAGTCCAAAGCCAGTGCAGACGCTATTTCCTCTAACCATGGTGTCCAAGCCACCGCCTTGGAATCAGAGTCAGCCGCGAATTCTTCAGCGGCTAAGGGTGCAGACCTAGTTATCTTGGCTGTGAAACCAAACATGATTCTTGAAACACTAAAAGATGTTGCGTCAGTGCTAACGCCCGACTGCTTAGTTGTTTCCGTTGCCGCAGGCATCACTACCGCAGCTATGGAAGAGCAGCTATCGGGTAATCCAGCAGTTGTTCGGGCGATGCCAAATACCCCGTCCGTTGCTGGCTTAGGGGTTACTGGTATTAGCAAAGGCTCCAATGTCTCTGATGAGCAACTAGAGCTAGCCATTGAGCTTTTTTCAAGCGTGGGTAAAGTCTTGGTTGTTGATGAGAGCAAAATCGATGCGCTCAGCACAATCTCTGGCTCCGGTCCGGCATATGTTTTTTACTTTGCCGAAAAACTCATAACCGCGGCAAAGTCTCTAGGATTTAGCGAGCAAGAAGCGAGCCTGATGGTGAAAGAAACTTTCCTTGGATCAGCAACCTTGCTCGCAACTTCTTCAAGTTCTCCAGAAGAACTAAGGCAGCAAGTAACTTCTCCGAACGGGACAACGATGCAAGCAACAGGAAGATTTGATGCTGCAGATCTAGAAAGAGTTTTCATTGAAGCAACCGAAGCGGCTTTGGCCAGGGCAAAAGAGTTAGGTAGAGTTAAACCATGAGCGACATTTTCAAAGCACTAGCAAATCCAAAAGCCCGTTTAGTTCTAGAGGCCCTAGCCAAAACTCCGTCTTCGACTGCTTCGAAGCTAGCTGAAGCCAGCAAGGTTTCCTCGGAGCAAGTAACAGCGCAGCTGAGCCTACTTGTTGAGGCAAGACTGGTTCGCTCAACCGGCTCTGGCACCAGCAAAAAGTATTCAATAAGCGCTAAGGGATTCACCCCTTACTTGACTTGGTTTGCCAAGGTAGCTGAATCACAGGCAGTGGCAAGACTTGAACAACAGGTGACTGAACTTGGTGGCAAGGTGGGAAGCGCAGTTTCTACTGGCACCAAATGGGTTTCAGGTCAAGTAGGTGCAAATGTTGACATTGATCCTAAGAAACTTGGAAAGCAGCTTGGCAGGATGCTGGCCGATGTGAAAACTGAAGCCCAAAAAGAAGTAAAGGGCGTTCAAAAAGACGCAAAGAGAACTGTCAAGACTGTAAAGGCACGCATCAAGACCGGGAAGTAATTTCTCCTAAGAGTGCTTCAACCTTCGACTTTATGTTGTTTCTAATTTCACGGACCTTTTCAATTGGCTGATCTTTGGGATCATCCAATGGCCAATCAAGGTAAGTCTTACCTGGGAAAAATGGACATGCGTCGCCACAACCCATCGTGATCACGTAGTCGCTGGCAATTACCTTCTCATCAGATAGCTTCTCTGGAACAGACGAGGATAAATCAATTCCCTCTTCAAGCATTACTGCCATTGCCATGGGGTTGATTTGTGTTCCAGGGTCAGTTCCAGCAGACAAAACCTGAACACTTTCTCCGCCAAGGTGCTTAAGATAACCTGCTGCCATTTGTGAACGGCCAGCGTTATGCACGCAAACGAATAAGACAGTAGCTTTAGCTCCCATTTTCTAACCTGCTTTCTTTACGCGAATCAGTACTTCATTGTGTTTTAGAAATCCTGGCTTCCAAGGAGGATCAAACCTGGACCAGTAAAGGTTGCCTTGGGGAATAAGTCCAGCCTGGGTAACTTCTTCCAGAAGCTTTGTGCCTTCTCTTTCAAATTTTTCCTTGTTCCAAGAACCACCAAATTTTCTGGCCGCGGCAAGATGAGCGGGAACTCGAACTACGACTACCTTTGAGTCTGCGGGTGAGGGAGTATTGGATTCGTCCATCTCTTCCGGCATAACAAAACGAACTTTATGCCTGGTGGTATTGACTGATTCCTGAATCACAGGAGCGGTCATTGCGATCGCTTGTCTTGCCCTGTTGTTACCGCTTATGAAGTTCACCAGGGGTCTAAATCCAATGCTCCCTGCGTTGATGAAGTCGCCTGATACCTCTGTTTCTATTTGCATTCCTGCGGGGTAGTCACGAAGCTCAAATTCACCATGTCGTTTAAGCAGGCGGTATGGTTGGTTCTGTGTCATACAAGTCAGTCTAGTAAAGACACTTTTCCGATGTTAAACTAGACCTGAACAGGGAGAAAACATTGAGTCAACCAGCCAGCGACAGCGAAATGAGAAAGCAAGCAGCAAAGCTTCTCAAGAAACGTGAAGACTTTAAGCAGTACATGTGGGTCTACCTAATCGTGACTGCAATTACAACTGGAGTTTGGTTCTTCACCACCCCAGACGGCTACTACTGGCCAATATGGGTCATTTTTGGCATGGGAATCGGTGCAGTTTTTACAGCGCTTGACGCCTACGGAAAGCTTTCCAACAAGCCCATAACTGAGGCTGACATCGACGCCGAAGTTGAGCGCCTCAAGCGCAACAGCTAAGCTAGCTAAGTTGCCCAATTGGGCTAGAAAATATATGAGGTTTCTGTGGGTTCAGTTATAAAAAAGCGTCGCAAGCGTATGTCTAAGAAGAAGCACCGCAAGCTACTTCGCAAGACTCGCCACCAGCGTCGCAATAAGAAGTAACCGCGCTATTCGCGGTTAGCTTTTAGTTCCCGCTTCTTGAAATCGTAAATCGGCCAATCGGCAGCCTTCGCGTATCTCGTCAAAATCTTGTCTGGGTTAACTGCAACCGGATGTCCAACGGCAGTTAGCATCGGAAGATCGTTTTGTGAATCGCTGTAGGCATAAGAGCGTTTCAGGCTCAAGTTTCTATCTTTAGCGAGGGCCTTTAGGGCCTTCCTCTTCTCAGCACCGTGAATTGGTTTCCCAACCAGTTTCCCGGTGAGAATTCCATTTTTTCTTTCCACCTTGGTACCAATGGCACCAGTGAGACCTAGCTCGTGGGCAATCACGTCGCCTAGCTCCTGGGGAGCTGCGGTAACCAACCAAACTTCTCTGCCCTGCTTGATGTGGTCTTTTGCAAGCCTTACGGTTTCTGGCCAAAGCTTGAGCTTGATGTGCTTCTCGTAAACCTCGTCAACAAGTTCCTGAAGATCAGAAACTCTTTGGCCTTCAACAAGAGACAACGCTCGATCCTTTAGGGCGCTTAGCTTGGTGTTGTTTTCACCTTTCCAGATGAATACAAATTGGTGCCAAGCAAAGCGCCAGAAGTCTTTTCTACTGAAGAACTTTCTCTCAAAAGCAGATTTACCAAATAGGAAGCTACTAGACCCGCGCAAAATGGTGTTATCGACATCGAAGAAAGCAGCAGCTAGTTTGGACTGCTCTTTCTTTGCGGATTTGGCTTTATTAGACACCCGCTAAGTTTAACCTGTGGCCACAGTTATTTCTCTTCATCTTTTGACCAAACCAGGCTGTCATCTATGTGATGAGGCCAGGATGGTTGTAGAAACGGTAGTTTCACAGTTTCGTAGCGTTCACGCTGGTGTAGCAGCCAACATTCAGGTTCAAATTGATGAAATCAACATCTTGGAAGATCAAGAACTATTGAATCTTTATGGTGAAGAGATACCTGTTTTGCAAATCAATGGAAAAACCCACGGTTACTGGCGAATTGATCCAATTCGCCTTCTTGCAGCTTTAGAGGAAACGGTTAGTTAGGGCTCTAGTCGGTTTGGACCACGGAACAAGAAACCAACTTCACGAATGCTTGGCTGATGCAACATCAGCATGATTACGCGAAGTAATCCCATTCCAAAGCCTCCGTGGGTTGGGGCGCCGTAACGGAAAAAGTCGATGTAAGTTTTTAGACCTTCTGGATCAAGTCCTTTTTGCTTAGCTTGTTCGATAAGAACATCAACGCGGTGCTCACGCTGAGCACCGGTAGTGATTTCTGTTCCACGCCAGATCAAGTCGTAGCTCTTGGTTAGCTCTTGGTTGCCCTCGTGTCTCATGTGATAAAACGGGCGAACACTAGATGGGTAATCAGTTAGAAAAACAAACTCATGGTTGAAAGTTTCGGCAACGTGAGCTGCAATTTGTCTTTCACCTTCTGGGTCCATATCGCCACCGCGAACTACCTCATGACCACGGGCTTTCACGATGTCAACGGCTTCCGCAAGTGGAATTCTTGGGAAAGGTCTAGAAGGAACAATTACGTCGATATCAAATAGTCTCTTGATTTCTTCGCCATGAGATTCCTTCACGGCAGATATGGCAGCGACCATTAGCTCTTCTTGGATGTTCATTATGTCTTCGTGGGAATCAATCCAAGAAACTTCCATGTCTACAGAGGTGAACTCAGTTGCATGACGTGAAGTAAAGGAAGGGTCCGCTCTGAAAACTGGACCAATTTCAAAGATTCGTCCAAGGCCAGCCATCATAGCCATTTGCTTATAAAACTGTGGTGATTGAGCCAGGTAAGCAAAGCCTTCAAAGTATTCGAGCTTGAATAGCTCGGCATTGGACTCCGAAGCTGATGCCATCAGCTTCGGGGAGTGAATCTCTGTGAAACCGTTTGCTAGCCAATAGCTTCGCCAAGCGGCTTCGATGGTGGTTTGAACCTTGAAAACCAAGTTCATCTCTGGTCGGCGCATGTCTAGAAAGCGCCAGTCCAGCCTCTTGTCAATTGAAGTGTCATCGGCAATCGGGGTTTCTGGCTCCGAAAGCGTAACGACCTCTAGATCATCGAGCTGAATTTCCAGTCCGCCAAGCTTGACTCGCTCATCGTGGACCAGGCGACCCTTGACCCAAATGAAGCTTCCATTGGTAAGAGTTGAGACTTTATCTGCCAGAGCATCTTGATCTTCGGGTCTCGGGTAGGTGACCTGAACGTCGCCTGACTCATCCCTGAGAATGATGAATTGAATGCGCTTTTGGTCTCTGAGTTTTTCAACCCAACCACCTAGGACAACGGGACCATCTTTCATGGCCGCTAGGTCTTTTACTAAGTGTCTCTCGCGCATTAAATTTGCTTTCTTATTTCTGGCTTAGGCCCCAAGTTTAGCGGAGGGTAGACTTAGTGTTATGCCCGCAACCCGTATCCATCTGGTGCGCCACGGGGAAGTACACAACCCCGATGGTGTGCTTTATGGGCGTTTGCCAAACTTCGGTTTATCCCAGCTAGGTCACCAAATGGCTGAACTCTCAGCCGATCACATCCGATCAAGCGGCTCCAAAGTATCCAGGCTCTTAGCTTCGCCACTTCAAAGAACGCTCGAATCCGCCAAGCCAATTGCAGAGCGCTTCAATGTTCCAGTTGAAGTCGAAGACGAAATCATCGAGCCAGACAACATCTTTGAAGGTCACTCAGTCAGCCTGAAAACCATAGTTCGAAACCCTAGATTCTTACTTCGTCTTCACAACCCCTTCCGACCATCCTGGGGAGAGCCCTTCCTTGAGATCCAGCGCCGAATGGTCGGTGCCATGGAAAGAGCCTGGGCAGAAACTGCCTCAGGTGAGGTAGTAATGGTGAGCCACCAGCTGCCTATATGGATGGTGCACCGCTACAGCCAGGGCCAAAGACTCTCTCACGATCCACGCCAAAGACGCTGTGATCTTTCCAGCATTACAAGCTTTGAATTCAGCGATGGCTCCTTGCGTGAGGTTTCTTACCAAGACCCGGCTAAGCCACTTCGGATGAAGGCAACCGATCGGGGTGCTGTTTGAAAAAAGTCGCCATTGCAATAACACTTGTGGCCTTTGTCTTAACCTCTTCCGGCTGCGCTACTGACTCATTGGCCGAACAATTCCGCGAAGGCGATAACAAGAACTACATCGCAGGAGACGGCACAGTAACCGAATTTGCTTTGGGCTCAAGACCAAAAGCGGCTGATTGGTCTGGTGTTAGTGAAAGCGGAGACAACCTCTCCAGCGATCAACTAACAGGTGTCATCACGGTGATTAACTTTTGGTACGCGGGTTGTGCACCTTGCAGAGTTGAAATGCCAGAACTAATTGAATTACAAGATCAGTTTCTTAGCGATGAAGTTCAATTCATCGGCGTCAACGTTAGAGACACTCCAGAAACTGCGCTGGCTTTCGCAAGGCAAGTGGATCTAAATTTCCCATCAGTGATGGATGCCAAAACCGGATCTGTTGTTTTGGGATTCACCGGTGTAGTTACCCCACAAGCTGTGCCAACAACTTTGGTAATTGATTCCGAAGGAAACGTCTCTGCAAGAGTGCTTGGAAGAATCGATAAAGGAATTCTGGAAGAACTAATCAAGACCGTAGTCAGGGAGAAAAATTGAATCCCGCTGAGATAGTTCTAAGTGGTTCACTGCTTGCTGCAATGCCTCTGGCGTTACTGGCTGGACTAATCTCGTTTGTTTCACCATGTGTGTTGCCACTGGTTCCTGGATACCTTGGTTACATCACCGGTGTTGCTGATGGCTCTGCCAAAAAATCAAGAATGATTATCGGATCTATTCTTTTCGTTTTGGGTTTTACCGCAGTCTTTGTTTCCTTCGGTGCACTGTTTGGTGGAATAGGAATGTTGATTTACATCAACAACCTAGTTTGGCTTCAGCAAGTTCTTGGCGTGATCATCATTTTGCTTGGGTTGGTATTAATCGGCCAGTTTTCATTCCTGCAGCAAACTTTCAAAACTTCTCTGAAGCCAAAGATTGGACTCGCTGGAGCACCACTACTGGGTGTGGCATTTGGTCTAGGTTGGACCCCCTGCATTGGTCCAACTCTTGCAGCTGTTCTCACTCTCGCTTCCGATGCTGGTTCGCCAGGTCGGGGAGCGCTCCTGGCATTTTTGTACTCAATTGGAATCGGATTGCCATTTATTGCAATTGCAGCAGGTTTTGGTTGGGCCACCAAGTCAGTAAGTTTTGTGAAAAAGCACATCAGAATTTTCAACATCGCTGGTGGCGTCATGTTGATTCTTCTCGGTATCGCACTAGCCACCGGTCTGTGGATCGGATTCGCTTCTTGGATTCAGGGGGTGTTCGGTGTCTTTACCCCAGCGCTATGACGCTCCTGATATAGGACTCACTGGTTGGTCCAGATGGATATGGCGACAGCTAACCAGCATGAAAACTGCTCTCATACTTCTGCTGCTCTTGGCAGCCGCAGCAGTTCCAGGTTCGATCTATCCGCAGCGCTCGGCTGATCCAAATGGGGTCGCGCAGTTTTTTGATAACAATCCCGAGCTAGCACCGGTTCTAGATTTCTTCCAACTCTTTGACGTGTATGGATCGATATGGTTCTCGGCTATTTACATTCTTCTATTTACCTCCTTGGTTGGATGCGTTCTTCCAAGAACGAAAGTGCACTACGACGCGCTGCGTCAAGAACCAGTAAAAACTCCAACCACTTTGTCTCGTATGCCTGCCTACCAAAAATCGACTACCCCAAAAGGTCTTGACCCGGTTCAGGTAGGAATGAAGATTCTTAAGGGCAACGGCTACCGGGTAATCAAGCGTGGAAATTCGATTAGCGCCGAAAAAGGCTACATGCGCGAAACCGGAAACCTGGTTTTCCACCTTTCTCTCGTTGGTGTCTTGATTGCGGTTGGTGTTGGCGGTGGCTACAGTTTTTCCGGCCAAAGAGTTTTGGCTGAGGGTGACACTTTTGTGAACAACCTCGCGGGCTTTGACTCTTTGTCACCGGGGCTGTTTTTCAACCCAGAGACCCTCACACCACTCAGCGTTACTTTGGACAAGTTTGAAGTTGATTACGATTTCACGAACAAGACCAACATCGGAGCCCCGCTAGATTTTCGTGCGACTGTCACCCGAAAAACTTCACCTGAAGACCCAGGCGAAACCTCGGTAATTCAGGTGAATGCACCCTTGGATGAGCCAGGCGCAAGCCTTTATCTAACAGGGCACGGCTATGCACCTGAGATCACCGTTCGAGACGCAAATGGCGACATTAGCTATTCCGGAGCAACAATTTTTCTTCCCCAAGATAACAACATGACCTCGATTGGAATTATCAAGGTTCCGGACAATCAACCAGAGCAAATTGGAATTGTTGCATTCTTCTATCCAACTGCGGCAGAGCTTTCAACTGGTGCTTACACATCTATGTTCCCAGGGATTGTGAATCCACTGATCTCGATGAATGTTTACACCGGTGATCTTGGGCTTGACAGCGGCCAGTCACTAAATGTGTATGCACTAGACACCGAAAGACTCACGCAGGTTGCAGGACGAGACGCACCAACCCCAGGAATTGTTTTGGAACTTGGCCAAACCAAAGATCTTCCAAACGGCTTAGGAACAGTAACGTTCGATGGCATCAAGAGATTCGCTTCTTTAGACATCGCACACAACCCAGGTCAGTTCTGGGTATTGCTGTTTTCATTGCTTGCTTTAGCTGGTGTCATTGTTGGATTGATTACTCCCCGCCGCAGGGTTTGGGTGAAGAGCACAGCTTCGGGTTTTGAAGTTGCAGCACTTTCCAAGCGTGAGGATCCAAGACTTGAAGAAGTTGTTAGAGAATTAACCCAAGAGATAAAAAAAGGAAGTAAATGAACTCCGTTGTCCTGAATGAAAGCCTGTCCCAGGCATCTTTACTGGTGATATTTGCTTCCATGCTGGTGTTTACCGCAGCCTTCTTGGTATCGGGCTGGCATCTTTCCAAAGCGGCTAGCAAAAAGGTCAAAGAGGTCAAAGCCTCATCGGCTCTAGAGCGCGTGGGACTTTCTTTGGCTGTCATCGCAACCCTTGTTTTGGCAGCTGGCGTAATTATGCGCGGAATTGCCGCCGCTAGAGTTCCTTGGTCAAATCTTTACGAATACTCAATCACCGGCGCACTAATTCTGATGATGATTTTCTTGATTTCTATTCGCGTACCGGAAGTTCGCATTCTGGCTACTTTCGTAGTTGGATTTGTGCTTCTAGTACTTGGTACCGCTGTTTCGCTTTTCTATGTAGAAGTTCAATCACTGATGCCAGCACTGCAAAGCTTCTGGCTCGTGATCCACGTTTTGGTAGCACTAACAGCAACAGCTTTCTTTAGCATTGCGGCAGCACTATCGACCGCTTATCTACTCAAGACCGCCAACTGGGTTGAGAAAGCAAAAACAAAAGGGGTTGCAAACTTCAAGCGCGTAATGGGAATCTTTCCAAAGAAAGAAACTCTTGAGCAGCTTGCCTATCGATTCAACATCGTTGGTTTCATTCTTTGGAGCTTCACGTTGATTGCGGGTGCAATTTGGGCGGAGCGTGCCTGGCACCGCTACTGGGGTTGGGATACCAAAGAGGTGTGGACTTTTATTATTTGGACAATCTACGCCGGTTACCTACACGCCAATGCCACAAGAGGTTGGACTGGTAAACGTGCAGTCTGGTTAGGACTTGTTGGTTTTGCTGCGGTTGTTTTCAACTTCACTATTGTGAACATGTTCTTCAAAGGCTTGCACGTTTACTCAGGACTCTAAGCCTAGAATTCTGGAGCAACGTTCCAACCTTGCGACCCACCAGTCATACCTGTGATCTTCTGCCTTCAAAATCTCAAGCGATGAAGTATTGATTTCTGGACGACGAAGCTCGAGTACTCCATTTTCTGGAACTAACCGGTCAGCTGTCAGATCTCCGCCAAAGAGATAGCCCGTTCCAAGTCCTGCGTCGTAGTTCAATTCCGAAAGGCAGGAAGCGAAGTGCAATTCAGCAGCTAAACCAATTGAAGACTGCATCGCACTCGAAGCGCAGATTTTAAGCTTTGAAGAATTGGCAACAGCAAGTGCACTCTTGATGCCGCCAAGTGGGGCGCTCTTAAGAACAAGTAAGTCAGCAGCTCCCGCAAGTTCAACAGCGAGCGGGTCGGAAGACCTTCTAACTGACTCGTCGGCCGCGACCAAAGTTTTTTGTCCTCGTTTCGAGATCTCAATTCGAAGCTCAGCTAGTTCGGCAATTGCTGCAACCGGTTGCTCGAAGAATTCAAGGTCAATTGCGTTGTTTTCTATCTCGGTTATTAGGTCTAGCGCTTGAGAAACTGTGAAGCCGCCATTGGCATCTAGTCGCAGCTTGGTGTCCGGGTATAACTGTTTTACTTCAAGGATTCGAGCCAGGTCGTCGGCAGCAGTTTGTTTTGCGTCAGCAACTTTGACCTTTACAGTTGAGAACTTTCCTGCGCGGCCAAGCACTTTGGCTACCTCTTCGGTTGCAACCGCGGGCAAAATAGCGTTCACGGGAACATGTTTTCTTACCGGTTCTGGAAGATCTTCAAAGCCCCACTCGATGGCGGCTTGTAACCAGGTAGCAGCTTCTTCATCGTCGTACTCGGTGAAGGCCGCCCATTCACTCCAGCCATTAGGGCCCTCAAAAACTAGTAGCTCTCGCTCAGTTAGTCCGCGGAATTTGGTGCGTAGCGGAATGCTTACAACCTTGGCGGTAGCAACTAGGTCATTCAGGCGAGGCTTCACATTGTTAGTCTAGGAGCATGGCAAATCAAGTTTCTGAGCTTTTCGACGCCAGCATTTGGCACCAAGTGCCAGGTTTTGAGAAGCAAACAGACATCACTTATCACCAGCACAACTCATTGGGCGTGGTGCGAATTGCCTTTAACCGCCCAGAAGTGCGCAATGCCTTTAGACCAAAAACAGTAGACGAGCTCGCAGCAAGCCTCGAGCACGCCAGAACCAATTCAAAAGTTGGCGTTGTATTGCTAACCGGTAATGGACCATCTGCAAAAGATGGTGGCTGGGCATTTTCTAGTGGCGGCGATCAAAGAGTTCGTGGCAAAGATGGCTATCAGTACGCCGACGAAGAGCAAAACTTAGACCCTGAATACTCAGGCCGCCTTCACATTCTCGAGGTCCAAAGACTGATTCGCTTTATGCCCAAGGTTGTTATTGCTCTGGTTCCCGGTTGGGCAGCAGGGGGAGGACATTCCCTGAACGTGGTTTGCGATCTAAGCATTGCAAGCATCGAGCACGCCAAGTTCAAGCAAACCGATGCTGATGTTGGTTCCTTCGATGGAGGATTTGGCAGCGCCTATCTTGCCCGCCAGGCTGGCCAAAAATTCGCTCGAGAGATCTTCTTCTTAGGCCAAGAGTATGACGCCAAGAAAGCAGTGAGCATGGGGGTAGTGAACCTAGCGGTAGCTCACAAAGACTTGGAAAAAGTAGGACTCGAGTGGGCTGCAGAAATAATGAGAAAGTCTCCCACTTCGATTCGAATGCTCAAATATGCGATGAACGCAATTGATGACGGCCTTGTCGGACAACAGCTATTTGCAGGAGAAGCAACCAGGTTGGCATACGCAACCGAAGAGGCCGCTGAAGGCAAAAACGCATTCTTGGAAAAGCGCGCTCCAAACTGGGCGCCGTATCCTTGGCACTTCTAATCAAAAAATGCCAAAGCCACTTGTTGTAGTTCCCGCTAACGAGACCGTCAAAGCTTTGCAAGTAATGATTGACGTTCTTGCCTCCAAGAAAGCCATCTTTGTTTGCCCACCTGCAATCAACGGTGTGATGCCAAAATTCGATCCAACTCCAGAATTCGTTGACGATCAGATAGCTTGCGTTGTGGAGAGCTCGGGATCTACCGGAGCACCAAAGAGAATCTCAATTTCACTCACAGCAATCGAGCACGCTGCAACTGCTGGCCAGGAAAGATTGGGACCTGCTGGTCAGTGGTTATTGGCGCTGCCGATTAATTTCATTGCCGGTCAACAAGTTCTGCTGCGCTCGGTTCTTGCAGACACTCAACCGGTAATGATGAATACCGCTTTACCTTTTACTACCGAGGCATTTTTCCGATCAGCAAACTTGCTAAGTCACACCAACAAATACACCTCACTTGTTCCAACCCAGTTAGCAAAGCTAGTAGCTGCTTGCGAGAGCGACAACGAATTGCTCGAGACGCTAAGAGGCTTCAGAGCGATTTTGGTTGGCGGACAAGCAACTGCGTTAGAGCTTCAAGAACGAGCACGGGCCCTTGATCTAAAACTAGTAATAAGTTACGGCATGACAGAAACTTCCGGTGGCTGCGTATATGACGGAATTCCTCTTGAAGGGGTCAGGCTGAAAATTGCACCAGATGGCAGATTGCTAATCCAAGGCAAAACTTTGGCTGAAGATCAAGATGATTGGATTTTCACCAATGATCTTGCTGAGCTTTCCAATAGTGGCAAGTTAGTGATCTTGGGCAGAGCCGATCGGGTAATTATCTCTGGTGGGCTCAAAGTTTCTCTTGATCGAGTCGAGTATCTAGGAGCTGAGCTTCCAGGCGTTGAAGAACTTTCTGCGGTAGCAATAACCGATGAGACCTGGGGTGAACGAGTTGGTGTTTGCTACGTTGGCTCTCCAGAGGTTGCTGATGACATCGCAAATCAACTTGCTGCACTCTTGGGCCCAGCTGGCAAGCCAATAAGGGTAATCAGAGTTGATAAACTTCCAAAGCTTGCAACATCAAAAATAGATACCATCTCGGTTTCAAAGTTGTTTTCCAAGGAGACAATGTGAAAAAAAAGAACATGCGCCTTTGGATTGAAGGAGCAAGACTTCGCACCCTTCCATTAGCTATTGCACCAGTAGCAATTGGGGCTGGAGCTGCAGATTCCATGCAGCGCTTTGACTTACTGCTATCTGCTCTTGCATTAGGTGTTGCTTTGTTCTTGCAAATAGGCGTCAACTTCGCCAACGACTACTCTGACGGCATTCGCGGAACTGATGACAAGCGTGTTGGGCCTCTCAGGCTTACTGGATCAAAATCTGTAAAACCAGAGTCAGTGAAAACTGCCGCGATGCTGTTTTTCATTCTGGCGGCAGCAAGCGGTTTTGAGATTGTTGTCATAACCGGTCAGTGGTGGCTAATTGCAGTTGGTTTGCTATCGATAGTTGCGGCCTGGTTTTACACCGGGGGCAAGAACCCTTACGGTTACGCAGGCTTTGGCGAGATCGCAGTATTTGTCTTTTTTGGGTTAGTGGCAACAATTGGAACCGCTTACGTGCAGATCGGTTTTGTAGATCTCAACTCAGTACTTGGTGGCATTGCCGCAGGAAGCTTTGCTGCTGCGGTATTGATGGTAAATAACATACGCGACATTGAAACTGACAAGATTGCTTCCAAGAAAACCCTTGCCGTTCGGATGGGAGCGAAGGGGGCAAAAAGACTTTTCATCTTTATGATCTGGTTCCCGTTTGTGATTCTTTTCTACTTCACGCTTTTGTACCCAGCTAGCTTCTTAGCTTTTGGAGCGCTTTTTCTGGTGGCCCCGGCAACCCTTATTGTTTTGACAGCCAAGACGGCCAAGGAGCTGATTTTGGTTCTGAAACTGACCAGCTTCGCGGCGCTGACTTACGCGCTACTTCTCACCCTCGGGCTTGTTGTCGTCTTTTTCTAAATCGAGAATTCTGTTTTCTAAGTCTGCATCGCTATCTCTAGTAGCGGAGTTTTGGTCTTTACCAAATTTTTTGTAGATCTCTTTAGATAGCTCATCTCTCTGTTTTTGCAAGAAGACCAAGGAAACCGCCAATGCCAGAGCTCCGGAAACTAGTGCGGAATAGAGCCAATCAAAGCCAAGAACTAGGAAAATCGCCAAGAAACCCGCGAATAGACCCAATCGAGCAGCTATGAAGACTATCCAAGGATTTTTCATAGTTTCATTCTAAGTTTGTATCTGGCTTAGAGTTAAACCATGGTCAGATCACTCCTTTTCATTTTTGCCGCCTGGTTGCTATTCACTGTTTTTGTGACTGTTTTTGCTGCCAGCGCCAAGAAGAACGAAGTTAGAAACCTACCCAAATGGGCCTGGATTGTGATTTGCCTATTTGTTCCAATCGTTGGCGGATTGTTGTATCTAGTGCTCGGCAGACCCATTGGCGGTCCAAAGAATCGCTTTGGAAGAACCAAGATTGTTGCCCCAGATGACGACCCTTCGTTTTTGAGAGACCTATCGGAAAAACTCGACAAGCAAAAGCCGGAATCGGAAGAGCCAAACCCAACGACCGAACCGGACGAGGATTCTGGCGATAGTGCCGGTAAGGACAAGTCCTAACTCCAATGCACTCAGCAGCCCAAGTTTTCTCAGCAAACCTCCTCGCAGCTTTATCAGAACTCGAAGTTCAGGAAGTTTTTCTCGCACCAGGATCTAGGTCTCAATCGCTCGCGATTGCGGCGCAGCAGCTTCACGATGCCAACCGGTTGGTACTTCGTGTTCGAATCGACGAACGTTCGATGGCCTTCACTGCACTCGGTGCTGCCAAGGCAAGCGGTAGACCGGTTGCCATAATCACTACATCTGGAACCGCAGTGGCAAACATGCTTCCGGCTGTTCTAGAGGCAAGTCACAGCGGCGTTCCACTTATATTGCTAACCGCTGATCGTCCAGCAGAACTTCGTGGAGTGGGAGCGAACCAAACCACCAATCAAGTCGGCATCTTTGGAGACGCCGTCAGGTCGTGCATAGACATCGAAGCGCCAACTGATCCAGTGGACACAAACTTCGTCAAAGAGATTGCAGAAAAATCCGTTGCGACAGCTCTTGGAATAAACAATGAATTTCCTGGACCAGTGCACCTAAATCTTTGTTTTAGAGAACCGCTATCTGCTGCAGAACCAAATGCAAGTGATCTTTATCCTGGCGCAAGACTCAGTGAACAAGACAATTACCAACCACGCTTTGCAGTGCTAACTGGAGAAAAGAACACGATCTTGGTTGCAGGTGCCGAAGCCGGAGTTGAAGCTCTTGAAGCCGGGGAAGCATTCGGCTGGCCAGTTTTTGCAGAACCAAGTTCTAGATGCCGAATTGGAGCTAATGCAATTATTGGTTACCCATCTCTTCTAGAAGAAGAAAAAGACCTAGCCGATTCAATCCAGCGGGTTGTGGTTTATGGCAAACCCACCCTTAGCCGCCAGGTGCAAAAACTAATTGCGCGAAAAGATATTGAACTAGTTGTAATCAAATCCAAATTGATGGGACCGTTTAATCCATACGGCAATGCTGCAGAAATTGTTGACGAGATTACAGTCAATGGAGAAGTAAGTAACGACTGGTTAGCCAGGTGGCGAGTCGCCGCACACAACTGGCTTTCGGTGCAAGAAACCAGCAAGTCCCTGGATCGCAGAAACATTATTGAAACTGTCTACGACGTCAGCGAAATCGACGACACTATCGTTCTTGGCGCTTCTCGGATGATTCGTGAGGCCGATACCTGGGCTCCAGCCAAAGCCATTCAAGTATTTGCAAATAGGGGATTGGCTGGAATCGATGGAACCATCGCAACAGCCACCGGAATTGCTCTTGGTGGAGAAGGGTCATTCACACGCGCAATAATCGGGGACCTAACCTTGCTTCACGATGCATCTTCGATGATTGAAGACGTCGAAGAAGATATCAACTTGCAGTTGATTATGGTCAATGATCAAGGAGGCTCGCTCTTTGAAAAACTTGAAGTTAGAAACGTTGTTGAAGAAGCGGTCTTTGATCGAGTCTTTAGAACGGGACAAAAAGTAGATTATTGGTCTTTGGCAAACGCCTATGGTTTTAGTTACCTTTGCCCAACCAACGAAGTTGAACTACGAAGTGCACTGACCACCATCGGCCGCGTGCTTATCGAAATCAAGCTCTAACTTAGAGCACCGCGAATCGGAGTGAACTTAAGTTCTGTTTCTGCCAGTTCATCCTGCGGATCGGATTCAGCAACTAGCCCACACCCTGCAAAAGCCGTAACAACGTTTTGCTCGATGTAGCCACCGCGAATTGCGATTGCCCACTCTCCGTCACCATCGGCTCCAATCCAACCAACCGGCCCCGCATATCCACCGCGATCAAAAGGCTCTAGTTCGGTAATGAGATCTTGCGCGGCTTTACGAGAAGTCCCTGCAACGGCAGCGGTGGGGTGCAGATACGCTGCCAAATCCAAAACAGAAATGTTCTTCTTTAGCTTTCCGTAAACGTCACTGGCAAGGTGCCAAACGTCAGGTAGCGCCAAAGTAAATGGCTTCTCATCCGTATCAACTGTTGTGCAAAACGGTGAAAGCTCTTGGACCATTGATTCCACCGCAAACTGGTGCTCGTGCAGATTCTTTTCAGACACCAAAAGACCAGCGGCGATGTCCTGATCAGTCTGTTCGGAATCACCCCTGGCTGCTGTTCCTGCTAAAACCCTGGCCGAGACCTGTCCATGGGAAACGCGAACTAATAGCTCCGGTGAGGCACCGAAGTTTCCTGCCACGCTATAGACCCAGCAGCTTGGGTATCGAACTGCAAGGTTCCTAAGTGCTGTTCGAAGATCGAAATCACTGGGTAGCTGGGCAACAATGTCTCTAGCAAGTACGACCTTTTGAATGCGTCCCGCTCTGATTTTTTCGATTGCTGATTCAGCCTGACTCATGAAGTATTCAGCGCTCATCGCACCGTCATAGAACTTCAACTTCTCATTGGCTCTATAAGTTGATGGTTGAGTTAGAAAATCAGCACTAATTGAATCTTCTCCCTCAGGAAGAATTTCTGTTATCCAGCTTCGGCCATCTCTGGTTCCAAGGACAAGCCTTGGCACCACTAGCACCGAGTTGATAGTGCTGTCCTCAGAAAAAGTGACAGAACCAAAGGCGACGAGCCCAGTGCATTGAATTCTGAGCGAATCAGTAACTTCTGCAAGTGATACCTGATCGCGCCAGATGCTGGCAAGCTCTGAGATTCGGTTTGGGCCTGAGGTTTCAAATCGAGCCACCTCGCCGAAGCCAATAATTCCCTGACCGCCGCGAATGAAAACGGTGGCATCTTCTGGAAAATGCTTGGTGATGTCGAAGCCTTCGGGCGTGGCAATCTCGCGCGTTAGAACGCGGAGTTTTCCAAGTTTTGACATTCAAACCAGTTCTGATTGGGGCCAAATATGGCCGACTCTCTAAATTCTAAGTCAAAGCTAAGATTGAATAGTGAGTAAAGCTGACCTATCCAAAAAACCGCAACAAGTAGCGGAGATGTTTGATGGGGTAGCGAAAAACTACGATAAAGCCAACGATTTACTCTCCTTCGGCTCAGCCCGAATCTGGCGCAAAAAGGTAGCCAAACTAGTAAATTCCCAACCCGGTCAAACCATTCTGGATCTCGCCGCGGGCACCGGTTCTTCCTCAATTGTCTTTCTGCGCGAGGGCGTCAAAGTAGTAGCAGCTGACTTTTCCAATGGCATGCTCGAAGAGGGAAGAAGAAGGCATCCCGAGTTGGAGTTTGTATTTGCCGATGCATCAGCACTTCCTTTTGCAGACACAGAGTTTGACACCGTCACTATTTCCTTTGGCATTAGAAACGTCGAAAAAACCGAGGTTGCACTTTCCGAGATGCTTCGGGTGCTAAAGCCAGGTGGCAAGTTAGTGATTTGTGAATTCTCCAGAATCCCTAACAATTTCCTGCACGGTCTTTACCGCTTCTATCTGCGAAACATTCTTCCAACTCTTTCGGGCTTGGTAAGTAAGACTCCAGAGGCTTACAGCTACCTAGCCGAATCAATCGATGCCTGGCCTAGCCAGCAGGAGTTGGTAAAGATTATTGAATCGGCTGGTTTTGAATCGGTACGTTATCTAAACCAAACTCTTGGCATTGTTGCCATCCACACCGGTTTCAAACCGAAGGCGGTCTAGATGGCTCGCACATCTCTACCTAGGCAACTTAGGAAAGTTGCTGATAAAGCGCTTTTAGAGAAGCTTGAAATTGGCTTAGACAAAGTTGAGCAGCAATTGGTTGAGTCCGTAAAGCACACTGACCCGATTGCAAAGGTAACCACTCGGCATTTGATTGATGCAGGTGGTAAAAGAATTAGACCAACTTTGGTTCTTCTAACTTCACAGCTTGGTGAAGCTAACCTCGATGAAGTTATTCAAGCTGCAGTTGTTGTAGAGCTCACCCACATCGGAACTCTCTATCACGATGATGTGATGGACGATGCACCTAGAAGAAGAGGTGTTGATTCAGCTCACGAAATTTGGGGAAACAACGTTGCAATCTTGACCGGTGACTTGCTTTTTGCAAGAGCGTCACAATTAGTTTCCAAGTTGGGCCAAAAAGCCCTCACTCTGCAGGCAGATACTTTTGAAAGACTTTGCCTGGGTCAACTAAACGAAACAGTCGGTCCACAAGTTGGCCAAGATCCAATCGAGCATTATCTACATGTGCTTGCAGATAAAACTGGATCTCTAATCTCTGCATCTGCTGAGCTCGGAGTTATCTTCTCCGGCGCGGATCAAGCACTGCGCGAACCAGTTAGAAAATACGGTGAGGCAATTGGTGTCGCTTTCCAACTAATCGACGACTACATCGATCTGCACTCTGACGGTGCGGTGTCGGGTAAGACTCCAGGAACTGACCTTCGTGCGGGTGTTCCTACCCTCCCTGTTATGTATTTACGACAGGAAGCCAAGAGTGATTTGGAAGCCGCCAAGTTGATTGACATAATTGACTCCGGCCTCGAAGATGAAGCCAAACTCCAGACCGTTCTCAAAGCTCTTAGGGATCACCCTGTGACGGAGCGAACTTACCAAGAAGCCAAGAGATGGGCTGCTGAGGCAATAAGCGCTCTGGAAGAATTACCAAGGGGTCCAGTCCGTGAAGCACTGACCTCTTTCGCCGAAGCAGTTATAGAACGCAGCAACTAATTTTTAGTAAACAAGGAATAGGTAGATGTCAAAGCTAAGGCTTGCGATTGTGGGTGCTGGTCCGGCAGGCATTTATGCAGCTGACCTGATCATCAAATCCGAACTTCGTGACTTTGATGTTTCTATAGATCTTTTTGATTTACTTCCTGCACCATATGGACTTGTTCGCTACGGTGTTGCACCAGATCACCCGAGAATCAAAGGAATCATTAGAGCCCTTTATGAAGTTCTCGACCGAGGTGACATCAGGTTCTTTGGAAACGTTGAGTACGGCAAGGACATCACTCTTGATGATCTAAAGACCCATTACAACGCAGTAATCTTTTCAACCGGTGCCGTTAAAGACGCAAATCTAAACATTCCAGGTATTGATCTTGAAGGATCTTTTGGTGCGGCTGCATTTGTTAACTGGTATGACGCCCACCCTGACTTTGAACGTAGCTGGGACCTAAGCGCCAAGGAAATTGCGGTGTTGGGAAACGGCAACGTAGCTTTGGATGTTGCCAGAGTGCTCTCTAAGCCAGCCGACGCGATGCTCTCCACCGACATCCCGGACAACGTGTACCAGGGACTCCGCGCATCACAAGCTACCGATGTTCATGTCTTTGGTCGCAGAGGACCTGCTCAAGTTAAGTTCTCGCCGTTAGAACTTCGCGAAGCAGTACACATAGAGGGTGTAGACACTATCGTCTATGACGAAGACTTCCAGTATGACGAGGGTTCACAGAAAGCCATTGACAGCAATAACCAAACCAGAGTTATGGTAAAAACCCTTGAAGAGCTTCGAACTAATGAAATCACTGGAGCTAAGCGCAGGCTGCACCTGCACTTCTTTAGTGCACCTGTTGAAATCTTGGAACAAGATGGCAAGGTAGCCGGTATCAAGATTGAAAGAACCGAGCTTGATGGAACTGGCAACGTGAAGCCAACTGGCGAGTTTAGGGAGTTCCCTATTCAGGCTGTTTATCGCGCGGTTGGATACTTTGGCTCTGAGTTGAGTGAAGTTCCTTTTGACGAAAAAGCTGGCGTTATTCCAAATGACAAAGGTCGTGTTTTGGACTCTGACGGGAAACACATTCACGGTGTTTATGCGACCGGATGGATCAAGCGTGGCCCAGTAGGGCTTATTGGACACACCAAGAGCGATGCAATTGAAACCATTGCTCAGATTCTTGAGGACAAGAACAATTGGTGGCAACCGGCATCTCCTTCTGAGGATTCAGTAACTGAGTTACTAACTGCGAGAAAGATTGATTTTGTGGGTTGGCCGGAATGGCTCAGAATCGATGCCGAGGAAAAGCGCCTAGGTGAAGCTCAAGAGCGCGAGAGAATCAAGCTAGTTGAGCGCGAAGACTTCCTTACCGTTGCGAAAAAGAAGTAGCGCAAGTGCCCCTTCCTCCAGCAAGACTTAAGAGTGCCCAAACAGCACTTGCTGTTTTCTTCTTTACCCAGGGATTTGTTGCAATAACCTTTATCCCGCGAATACCTGAAATCATCGAACAGATTGGCGTTTCTTTCGCGGTATGGGGTTTGATTATTGGATTTGCAGGAATCGGTTCTTTGTTGCCGCTATTGGTTGCGAACCGGTTGGTCGGAAGATTCGGAACTAGGCCAATCATTAACCTCTCGAGCGTATTTATAGTGCTATCGGTTATGAGCTTGGCTTGGGCACCGAACGGTCTAGTTTTCTTTGTATTTCAAACCGTAATGATGTTCAGCATGAGCTTTTTCAACATTGCAATTAATGCTCAATCCGTGATGCTGCAAAAAAGAGTCAAGAAAGTAATCATCGGTAAGTTCCACGCGGCCTGGAGCATCGGTGCAGGAGCAAGTGCTGCGCTGTCTGGAATCATGGCCAGCTTTGTTTCGCTCCAGATTCATTTATTAGTAGTTCCTCTGGTTTGCTTAGTGGTATTTCAGGTTTATGTTCGATCCATGCTTTCTCCTGAAGAAGATGGTCACAAAGAAGAGAAGCAGGCCTCCAAGAAGGTTCCATTCTTTAAATCTCCAACCCAGCTTGGCTTCTTTCCCTTGGACTATTCACTGGGGTGTTTCTAGAGCTAGTGATGATGGATTGGTCGGCTTTGTTCTCACAGCAGGTGATGCTGCTATCACCAACTTTGGGAGCTGTGCCTTTTGCATCATTCATGCTGGCCATGATTGGTGGTCGTCTATTGATTACTAGAGCAACTGAGAAATATCACATTAGTGAACTATCCAAGTGGGGTGGAATCTACGGGTCGATAATGATGGCCATCGGCCTCGTTGTGGCTCCGCCAATTGTCGAGCACAATCCGATCCTGGCCCTGGCTGTTCTTTCATTGTTCTGGGCCCTGGGTGGCTTTGGTCTTGCCCCACTGGTGCCGTCATTTTTTGGAGCAGCGGGCCACGTAACGGGACTTACGACTTCGCAGGCTCTCGCGAGAATGTCCCTACTGAACTCATTGGCTGTAATTGGAGCCAAGGTTGTTATGGGTGGGTTAGCCGAAAGCGTAGGGCTTCAAATAGCTTTCGTATTGCCAATTGTTTTGATGTTTATAGCCGGAATACTTTCAGGAAGACTTGCCAAGCAAGCTAAGCGCAAGGAAGCTGTTGAAAACGCTTTCCCAATTACTGGTTCACTAACGGTAATTGACGAACTGTAGATCTACTTCTAGATCTTTAGATTTCAGTAGAGCCTGAAGCTCCTGCAAATCATCTCTAGATTTACTTGAAACCCTAAGCTCGTCGCCTTGAATCTGGCTCTTGATGCTCTTTGGGCCTTCCTCACGGATGATCTTTGAAATCTTCTTGGCTTGTTCCTGGTTGATGCCATCTTTTATCTTGGCTTCGATGCGAAATTCTTTACCGGAAGGAAAAGGCTTGCCATCTTCCAGGCTCTTTAGAGAAACTCCACGCTTTACAAGCTTGCTTTGGAAGACATCAAGGATTGCCTTGACTCTCTCCTCGCTGTTGGCTTTCATTAGAATCTTTTCACCAGATTGCTCGATCGATGCACCAACACCTTTAAAGTCGTAGCGTTGTTCAACTTCTTTATGGGCCTGGTTCAAGGCGTTTGCTACTTCTTGTGGGTCAACTTTGCTTACGATGTCGAATGAGGAATCAGCCATGCGGTTAGTTTACCCAAGCAGCCATTGGTTCTCGGGCAAATACCAGTAGTTAGCGTTTGGTAAATATTGGTATCCTTTTAAGGCATCCAAATCCGACCACTTAGATTTTGCTGCATGGCTAGTTACCCAAGCGGCCAAAGGGAACTGACTGTAAATCAGCTGGCTCAGCCTTCGGGGGTTCGAATCCCTCACTAGCCACATCGGGAAGATCCCCGCTAACAGAATTCAATTGATTGTTAGCGGGGTTTTCTTGGACCGAAACTCAATTTTTAGGAGCAAGTAAGTGTCATCGCAAGTTGATTCAAAACCGGAACCGCAAACTAGCCAGGACATGCCGGGCTGGAAAAGACGAGTAACGGTATTTCTAGTCGGCCAGACAATCACTACCTTCGGCTCATTTCTGGTTCAGTACGCGATCATGTGGCACCTTACCCTTACGACAAAGTCCGGATTAGTTCTTGCCCTGGCGGCCGTTTTTGGATTCTTACCGCAAGCGATCGTTTCGATATTTGCCGGAGTTTGGGCCGACCGCGTAAATCGCAAAGTGATGATCATTGTTTCAGACTCCGTGATTGCACTTGCGACGTTGATTCTTGCGGTCTTTATGCTTTCTGGAGTGGAAGACCTGTGGCTTATCTTTCTAATCATGGCCGTTAGGTCAATTGGTGCTGGTGTTCAGATGCCAGCTATTTCAGCCCTAGTGCCACAAATTGTCCCAACTGACAAACTGCTAACCGTGAATGGTATCAACAGCAGCATCTCATCATCGCTTCAGTTACTTGCACCAGTTGCTGCAGCTGCGGTTTATTCAACAATTTCCTTGTCGGCAATTTTGTTTATCGATGTTGTGACAGCCGTAATTGGACTTTCATTACTGGCAACAGTTGCTGTCCCAACGCTGGCAAGAGTTGGCAACGAAGATAAGCCTTCCTACTTTGCGGACCTTAAAGAAGGTATGGCCTATATCTTTAGTAACCAACTGGTTCGTTGGGTAATGGCAATTTTTGCAATTATCTTTCTTTTGATTGTTGCTCCTTCAAATCTTTCACCGCTGATGATCGCAAGAACATTCGGGGGAGAAGTTTGGATGCTAACCGTGTTGGAGCTTTCATTCGGTTTTGGAATGCTAATCGGTGGAGCCTTGATTGCGGTCTTTGCAAAGAAGATTGACCGCATTGGCATGATTATTGGTTCCTCAATTCTCTTTGGTGTCTTGGCCACCGCAATGGGCTTCACGACAAACCTGATTCTTTTCTTTGCGCTATTTTTTGTGGTTGGAATTGCAGTTCCCGCATTCTCAACATCGGCCATGACTTTGCTTCAAGAAACTGTTGAGCCAGAGCGCCAGGGAAGAGTCTTTGGATTCCTTGGAATCGTAATGGCTGTTGCGATGCCGCTGGGTATGTCAATTCTTGGCCCGCTTGCAGATGTTGTATCTGTAGAGATTTTGCTAATCGTCACAGGAATTGCAACCGTTGTAATTGCGGTAGTAGCTGTATTGCTTCCGGCAGGACGTCGAGCAATGGCTGCAGCCCACGCCTCAACCGGAGTCACAACTAAATAGAGCTAGACCTTAACTCTGGCTTCTAGTTTCGCCAGCTCTTCAAATAATTGCTTGGGCATTCTCTCCCCAAATTCCCCGAAGAATTCTCTGATGGACTCAACTTCTTTAGTCCACGCTTCTGAATCAATCTCTAGGAGTTCCTCGAGCGTGCTTTGATCAACATCAATACCAGAAGTGTTTAGCTCACCAGCTTTTGGAACTATACCCACAGCTGAGGGCATACCTTTATTGGAGCCCTCGAGTCTTCCGATGATCCAGTCCAGAACGCGAATGTTTTCTGCAAATCCCGGCCAAAGGAACTTGCCGTCGGATCCCTTTTTGAACCAATTTACTTGAAAGATCTTGGGCAGGTTTTCTTCGGAAGTTTTCTCGGCAAAGCTCAGCCAGTGCGCAAAGTAGTCGGCCATGTTGTAGCCACAAAATGGCAACATCGCAAATGGGTCATGACGGAGCTTTCCAACTGGCCCCTCGGCGGCAGCTGTTTGCTCGCTAGAAATAGTTGCACCCATGAATACTCCGTGCTGCCAAGAAAGCGATTGGGCCACCAGAGGAACATTCTTGGCACGACGGCCACCGAACAAGATTGCATCTAGTGGCACCCCAGACCCTTCATTCCAGTCGGGGCTAATGGTTGCAACGTTTGCCACCGGTAAGCAGAATCTCGAATTTGGATGAGCAGCTAGTGTGCCAGAATCTTGAGTCCAAGGATTTCCGCGCCAATCAGTTAGTCCCTCGGGTGGCTGCTCACTGAGTCCCTCCCACCAAACGTCTCCGTCTGAAGTCAAAGCGACGTTGGTGAAGATAACTCCTTGGCTCATTGATTCAACCGCAGCACTGTTTGTGGTGGCAGTAGTTCCAGGTGCAACACCAAAGATTCCATACTCAGGGTTCATGGCCAGTAACTTTCCACTGGAATCTGGTCTCATCCAAACAATGTCATCGCCAAGGGTTTCAACTTTCCAACCCGGAATTGAGGGGCGAAGCATTGCAAGGTTTGTTTTACCGCAGGCCGAAGGAAATGCTGCTGCGATGTGAAACTTGCCACCTGTTGGACTAGTTAGCCGAATTAGCAGCATGTGCTCTGCGAGCCAACCTTCTGTTTTACCCATAACTGAACCAATTCGAAGTGCCATAGCTTTTTTGCCCAGCAGTGAATTACCACCGTATCCAGAACCAAAAGACCAAATCTCTCTAGTTTCTGGGTAATGAACAACGTGCACTTTGTCTGGGTTGCAGGGCCAACTAACATCTTGGGTCTTGTTACCCTGACCATCAATAAGTGGGCTACCAACAGAATGAACCGCAGGAACCCAAGGGGCTCCTGCCTCAATTCTTTTGGTCACTTCTGGCGAAACCCTAGTCATGATGTGCATTGAGGCAACTACATACGGCGAGTCTGTGATCTCAATGCCGTACTGAGTAAATTCAGAACCAATCGGTCCCATCGAAAAGGGGATCACATACATCACTCGGCCACGCATGCTTCCCGTGAAGTTTTCATTCATCAGAGCGCGCATGGCGTTTGGATCCATCCAGTTGTTAGTTGGGCCGGCGTCTACTTCAAGTTCAGAGCAAATAAAAGTCTTTTCTTCAACTCTGGCCACATCCCTGGGGTCAGTCCTAGAAAGAAAGCTATCTGGGCGAAGTTTTGGATTCAGGGGAATTAGCGAACCGCTTGCCACCAGCAGATTCTTGATTGACTCGAACTCTTGGGCGGACCCGTCGCACCACTTTATAGAGTCGGGATTGGTTAGAGCTGCTATCTGTTCTACCCAGTCCTTAACGCCTATAACAGCCACTCAATCCTCCTTGACGAGTAGCCCCAGTCTATAACGCTGAGAATCTAGAGGCCCGAGAATCCTTCATGACCAAAATTTTGTCAATCTAACGGCTCTATAGGTTTCTTAGTGGGACAATAATGTCACCCACAAATTAAAGGATTAGTTTTGAACAACATCGCGTCATTTATCACCGGCCGCAAAACCTCATGGGTCACACTTCTTATTGGACTAATCTTTGCTGGATTAGCTTTTGGTCCACTTAGTGCACCAGAGTCAGACACTTCTCCAACAGATGGTCTTCCAGCCAACAACGAGACAGTTCTTGTTAACAAGGCCCTAGAGGATCTTCCTGGAACTGATGGCACAGTTGCGGTTGTTGTTTACTCCTCGGATACCAAGCTAACCGATGAGCAGGTGCTTTGGATAACTGGAACCTTTGACCCAATGGCTCAAGGTTTTGTTGATGGTGCAAGCGATAAGTTTCTGGATTACACATCAGGTGAATTAAACGGTGCGGCGTTTGTGCCACCAGCTCAGGTTTCAGATGATGGCAAGGTCGCCGTCATAACTGTTCCTTTGGAAGAATTCGAAGAAAACGCTGAGCGCACCGAGCGAATGACAGAAATGCGTGCGATTGCTAAAGAGGATATGCCAGCTGGCCTTGAGGTTTACATCACCGGTCCTGAAGGTTTCCAAGTTGACATCGCGGGAGTATTTGCCGGTGCAAACTTCACGCTTCTTCTTTCCACCGTTATCATCGTTGCCGTACTACTTCTTATTACCTACCGCTCACCAGTTCTTTGGCTAGTGCCACTGATTGTTATTGGTGTTGCAGATGGAATGGCAGCCCAGCTTGCCCCCCAGCTTGCAACTATCTTCCTGGGCGCACCAGCGGATGGATCTGTAACAGGTATCTTGTCGGTTCTCGTGTTTGGTGCTGGAACAAACTACGCGCTTTTACTCATCGCCCGTTACCGCGAAGAGCTATTGCTGAATGAAGATCGCCACCAGGCAATGTTCAAAGCACTTAGGGGTGTAACACCAGCGGTATTAGCTTCTGGTGGAACCGTTGCCCTTGCTCTACTTACCTTGCTATTTGCTCAACTTGGTGGAAACCGAACTCTAGGTCTGGTAGTTGCCGGCGGAATCATCATGGCCATGTTTGCTGCCCTAGTTGTTCTACCAGCAGCGATCGTTGTTTTTGGTCGCGGCTTGTTCTGGCCATTTGTTCCAAAATTCGGTGGGGTAAACAAATCTGAAAAGGGTCTTTGGGCCAAACTCGGACGCGGTGTGAGCAAGCGTCCAGTTATCGTATCGATCGCAGGATTCATCATTCTCGCAATCTTGAGCTTTGGGGCGACCGGAGTAAAGGTCGGACTCTCTTCCACTGAGCAATTCCGAGTGGCACCAGAAGCAGCCGTTGGCCAAGACGTGCTCGCTGAGGCTTTCCCGGCCGGATCAACATCGCCAGCGATTGTTATTGCCAACAATGGCTACGAAGACGAAGTAGCATCCGCTGCTGAAAAAGTAAGCGGTGTTGCTGAGGTAACCATCGGAGACAGCACCTCCGAAATCACCAAGATCGATGTGGTTTTGGACGCCGAATCGCAGTCTGAAGAAGCGTATGTGATCATTCGTGAACTTCGCCAAGAACTTCGGGCAATCGAAGGAGCAGGTGCTTTGGTTGGCGGTATCGACGCACAGCGACTAGACGTCAAGGACACTTACGCTTCTGACCAGCTCACAGTTATACCTATGATCTTGATTCTGGTATTCCTAGTGCTGGTTCTATTGCTTCGATCACTGGTAGCACCAATCTTGCTACTACTTACCGTGGTCGCATCCTTCTTCTCCGCTATCGGAGCAAGCTGGCTGCTGTTTGAAAACGTGTTTGGATTGCCGGCTTTGGACCTATCGGTATTCCTATACAGCTTCTTGTTCCTAGTTGCCTTGGGTGTTGATTACAACATCTTCTTGGTAACCAGGGCGAAGGAAGAAGCCGAGAAACTCGGTCTCAAAGAAGGAATGATTAAGGCCCTTGCTTCAACCGGCGGCGTTATCACCAGCGCGGGTATTTTGCTTGCAGCAGTGTTCGCAGTTCTTGGAGTTCTACCTTTGATTGCTCTTTACCAAATTGGAATCATCGTGGGAATCGGTGTGCTGCTAGATACCCTGCTGGTAAGAACAGTTATCGTGCCTTCACTTGCGTTTATCACCGGAAAGTACTTCTGGTGGCCAAATCACAAGAAGGCTAAGGCTTAGTAGAGCCTCAAAACCTCGAGCTTAACCTGGAAATTCCGCGCAGCCCACTGTTTGCCAGCCCTATTCCAGCCGTGCTAATCTGCTTTAGTTGCTAGGTTCAATCAACAAACGCCCCGATAGCTCAGTGGTAGAGCACTTCCATGGTAAGGAAGGGGTCGACAGTTCAATCCTGTCTCGGGGCTCGACTAATAAGAAGTGCAACTATTTAGTCCCCGGCGGGGTAGCTCAGGTGGTTAGAGCACACGACTCATAATCGTGGGGTCGCGGGTTCGAGTCCCGCCTCCGCTACCAAATCAATCAACGGGTGATTCCATAAAGACCTAGATACAGTTAACAAATGGTCAATCCAGCTATCGAAGGCAAAATTTACCCAAGGACTTCTAGTTACCTTGTCGGCCGCGAAAAAATCCGCGAATTTGCCAAAGCTGTTTTCTCTAACGACCCAGCCAATCTAGATCTAGAAGAGGCCAAAAAGCACGGCTATAAAGACCTAATCGCCCCACCAACTTTTGCCGTTGTCATTCAGGAGCGCTCGCTAACACAGGTTATTTCCGACAAAGAAGCAGCCCTAGATTTCTCAAGGGTTGTCCACGGCGACCAGCGCTTTATTCACGTGAGGCCCATTCTCGCCGGCGATGAGCTAACTAGCGAACTAAAGGTAGCTAGCGTCAAACAGCTGGCAGGAAATTCCATGGTCAGCTTCGAAACTCAGATTTTTGACTCCAACCAAGACCTTGTCTGCACAGCAATCTCAACTCTCGTGGTGCGAGGTGAAGCATGAGCCTAACTATCGGCCAAGCACTTCCCGCTAGAGAGTTTCACTTCACTCGCGAAAGCCTGGTTCGCTACGCCGGAGCATCAGGAGATTTCAACGCAATTCACTACCGCGACGATGTTGCCAAGGCAGTTGGACTACCGGGAGTGCTAGCTCACGGCATGCTCACCATGGGTGCCGCTGTGCAGAGTGTGGTTGATTTCCTAGGAGACAGCGGAAAAGTTCTGGACTACCAGGTTCGCTTCACCAAACCTGTTTTGGTTGATGCAGCCAAGGGTGCAACTTTAGTTGTGAACGCGACGGTTGTTGAAATAGACGAGGAAGCAAAGATTGCCCGAATTGACCTATCGGCAACCTGCGACGATGTTGTGGTTCTTGGAAAAGCACAAGTTCGAGTGAGCATCTAGTGACCAAGCTTTCCGAGCTAACATCCATGCGCGTTGGTGGCGAGCCAGCAGAGCTAACCGTTTGCTCCACCAGAGAGCAACTAATCGAAGCGACCCAGAGAGTTTGGGGCTCAGGTGAAGATTGGTTACTTATTGGCGGCGGAACCAACATGGTGGTTTCCGAAAGCATTGAAGATCTTTCTGTTATTCAAGTCAAGACCAAAGGCATCGATAAGAAAACTTTCGGCGACAAGCAAATCTGGCGAGTTCAAGCCGGTGAAGATTGGGATGAGCTTGTAGCCAAAACTGTTAGCGAAGGTCTTGCTGGCATTGAGGCCATGAGTGGTATACCAGGAAGCGTTGGAGCATCACCAGTTCAAAACATCGGTGCTTACGGCCAGGAACTAAGCGATGTGTTTTTGAAAGCAGAGTTTTTAGATTACGAATCAGGTGAGCTAGTAATTCTTGAGCCAAAGGACATGAAATTTGGTTACCGCGATAGCGCAATCAAAAAAGGAAGACTGGGACTTATTACCTGGATCGAAATCGAACTTCTAGATCTAGCTGGCAAAGCCAGACCTCTCTATTCAGGTCAAATTGCAAAAGATCTAAATTCCGAAATGGGAGCTCAGCCAAGTTTAGTGCAAGTGCGGGAGTCTGTTTTGAAACTGCGCGCTTCAAAATCGATGGTGCTAGATCCAAAGGATCCAAACAGCGTGAGCTGTGGCAGCTTCTTTACTAACCCAATCGTGAGCGACACATTCGCCAGAACACTGCCTGCCGATGCCCCGTCTTGGGAAACTCCAGAAGACGATGGGCTAACAGTCAAACTAAGCGCAGCTTGGTTGATAGAACAATCTGGAATCGATAAAGGCTTTAGCTTGCCAGGATCAAAAGCTGCAATTTCTCAGAAGCACGCATTGGCAATCACAAACCGAGGCAGTGCAACGGCAGATGAAATCGTCGAGCTTGCTAGGTACATTCAAGAACGGGTGGCCGCGAAGTTTGGAATCAACTTGGTTCCAGAACCAAACCTGATTGGGTTCTAAGGACTACCTTGTACTAACCTTCGACGGTTCCTACCTTTTCCCACATTTTGGCCATAACCCACCACTGACCATCAAGATAGACGATGTTTAGGTAGTCCTGCATTACCCCTCCAAACATCTCGAGTTGCATCTTCAGCAAAGCAAGTGTTGGGGACACCTGATCAAAACTTAGAACTAAGTCTCGTCGAGTATTACCTAGCTCGGCTGGAGATGTTCGATTAATCATTTCTTGCTTGTAAATTGCACAGCTGCGTTTACTGAGTTTGTTATCCACCACCCCGTAAAGAACTGACTCTGGATGAAATACTCGATCAAACAAGTTCATGTTCTGGTGGTGCATGAGATCAAAATAATCCCTAGCGAGCTGAGCAATTTCTGGATTACTGGAATCGAGCTGATCAAGTGTCATGCAGAAATTCTATGACTGAGCAGTGAGGTGAAACAAATTGGCTAGATTAAGCCCAAACGCGTCAAGGCCTCATGATTTATAGCTCGAAAGCGTGGGTATCAGCCAAATAGTTTCTGAAGACGCTGTATACCCTCAAGAATTGGCTCGTCACCGAGTGCGTAGCTCATGCGAACATAACCCGAAGGCCCAAACGCTTCACCAGGAACTAGGGCAACTTCAACTTCTTCCAAGATGAGATCACAAAGTTCCAAAGAAGTGTTGATTTGTTTGCCAGCCCAACTCTTTCCAAGAAGTCCTCGAACATCTGAGTAAACATAGAAGGCACCTTGTGGCATAGGAGCTAGCCAGTTATCGATCTTGCCAAGCTCGGAAACAGCAAGCTTTCGTCTGCGATCGAAAGCTTGCAGCATGTTCTGAACTTCGTCTTGCGCTCCAGTAAGGGCAGCAAGCGCTGCTTTCTGTGCAATGTTGTTCACGTTAGATGTCAGGTGCGACTGCAAGTTAGCAGCTGCTTTCATGGCGTCCGCAGGTCCTGCCATCCAACCAAGCCGCCATCCGGTCATCGCGTAACTCTTGGCAACACCGTTGACCAGGATGGTCTTATCGATTAGCTGTGGCACTACTTCAGTTATTGAATAAGCCTTACCACCGTCATAAACCAAGTTTTGGTAGATCTCGTCGGTGATAACCCATAGGTCGTTTTGATGTGCCCAGTTACCGATTGCCGCAATCTCTTCTTTCGAGTAAACCGCACCGGTTGGGTTAGAAGGTGAACACATCAGTAGTACCTTGGTGCGGGCAGTCTTTGCTTTGTCTAGTTGCTCGACGGTTACTTTGTAGCCCTGCTCACTTCCTGCAAAAACCTTTACAGTCTTTCCGCCAGCTAAAGCAATTGCTTCTGGATAAGTAGTCCAGTACGGAGTAGGCAATAAAACCTCATCGCCTGCATCGAGCAGAACAGCAAATGCTTGATAAACGGCTTGCTTGCCACCATTAGTAACAACAACCTGGTTAGCAGAAATTTGCGTTCCGGAGTCTCTAAGGGTCTTTTGAGCGATAGCTTCTCGAAGATCAGCAAGACCAACCGCTGGGGTGTAGCGGTGGTTCTTGGGGTCTAGAACAGCTTTTGCAGCTGCTTCAACAATGTGAGCGGGGGTTGGAAAGTCAGGTTCTCCAGCTGCGTAGCTGATTACCGGTCTACCCTCAGCTTGCAAGGCTTTGGCCTTGGCGTCGACCTTGAGGGTCGCAGACTCAGCTATGGCAGCTATTCGCTTGGAGATTCGGGAGGCATTCACGTCTCTAAGCCTATCGGGGAGCCTTCGAGGGAAGATCGACCCTTTGCAATCTGGGGGCGGGCAGATTAGAGTAGGACTCAGTAGTTGACAGCTGCGGGAAGCCTAATCTGGCAAATTATCCATATTTAGATTCAATCTAGAAGTGTGTCATTTGTCCTTTGATCAACGAAGCTGTTTAGCCCCTAAAGGGCGGTGGCTCAATTGGTAGAGCAGCGGTCTCCAAAACCGCAGGTTGCAGGTTCGAGTCCTGTCCGCCCTGCAGACAACGATAGATCGGAAAGAAGTAGAAATGCCAGATGAGCTTCAGCCAGCAGAGGACTTGGTAGTAAAAGCCAAGGCCGATCGCGCTGCAACTCGCAACATCTTCGGAAGAATCATTTTGTTCTTCAAGCAGGTTCTAGCCGAGCTTCGTAAGGTTACAAGACCAACCTACAAAGAGCTGGTTAGCTTCACCGGAGTAGTTCTAGCCTTCGTAATAGTTGTAATGGCAATTCTTTCCGGTATGGACTTCGTTTTCTACAACCTCGTAACATTCACCTTCACACCAACAAACTAGTTTCAGACAAGGAAACCTCAATTGAGCGAGATCGAACAGACAGAACTCGAGACCGAGACCACTGCCGCACCAGCAGCAGCTTTCTCTGCGGTTGAAGAAGTGACCGCGGTCGCCACCCCAGAAGCTCCTGTCGAGACACCAACTTTTGGTAACACTCCTTACAAAACCCCTGAGGGAACCCCAGAGGCTCCAGTGTCAGAAGAATTATTTGTCGAGGACGCTGCAGTGGTAGCAGAAACCGAATCGGTTTCCGATGAGAACACTTCTGCAGAAGTTTCCGAAGAAACTCCGAAGGACGAGGACCCATACCGCGTATTCAAGGCCGAGCTGCGCTCGCAACCTGGAAAGTGGTTCGTAGTTCACTCCTACGCAGGGTATGAAAAGCGTGTAAAGCAGAACATCGAAAACAGAAAACTTGCAATCGACGGCGGAGACAAGATCTTCCAGATCGAGGTTCCAATGGAAGACACCATTGAAATCAAGAACGGCCAGAGAAAGCTAGTTTCTAAGGTCCGCATTCCAGGGTATGTTCTAGTTCGCATGGAAATGACCGAAGAGTCTTGGTCCCTTGTTCGTCACACTCCAGCAGTAACAGGTTTTGTTGGTAACTCTCAGAACCCGACCCCGCTAAGACCAGACGAAGCATTCGAGATGCTAAAGACCCTTTACGTTCTTCCAGAAGAGGCTTCCGCCAAGGCTGCGGTTAAGGGAACACAGATGGTCAAGGGCAAGGCAAGAGCAGTTCCAATCAAGATTGACTTCAAGGTTGGCGAGTCCATCATGATCAAGGACGGATCCTTCGCAGGTCTTCCTGGAACAATTTCTGAAATCAAGCCAGAGTCTGGAAAGCTCACAGTCTTGGTTTCCTTATTCGAGCGAGAGACTCCTGTGGAGCTTGGCTTCGAACAAGTCGGACCACTGAACTAAAGATTTATCTAAACCACTAAAAAAGGAAAACAAGCAAATGGCACCCAAGAAAAAAGTCACTGGAATGATCAAGCTGCAGATCCAGGCAGGCGCTGCTAACCCAGCTCCACCGATCGGTCCAGCTCTAGGTCAGCATGGTGTGAACATCATGGAGTTCTGCACCGCGTATAACAACGCAACCGCAGACCAAAAAGGAAACGTTGTTCCGGTTGAGATCACCGTTTACGAAGACCGTTCCTTCACCTTCATCCTGAAGACTCCTCCAGCAGCCGAGCTAATCAAGAAAGCCGCTGGAGTGCCAAAGGGTTCCGCAACCCCTCACACTGAAAAGGTGGCTCACCTTTCCAAGGAGCAGCTACTAAAGATTGCTGAGACCAAGATGGCTGACCTAAACGCCAACGACGTTGAAGCAGCTGCAAAGATCATCGCCGGAACTGCCCGCTCCATGGGTATCACCGTCGACGTCTAGAACCTTAGGCAAAAGCAACACCAGCAACAAAAAAACTAAAAGAAGTCGTGGGAGAACCAGATCGGTTCGCTAACCACAACTGTGACCAGAAAAGGAATAACAGCACATGCCAAAAAGATCAAAGGCTTATCTAGAAGCCGCAAGCAAAATCACCGAGGGTAAGTTCTATACCCCAGCCGAGGCAGTTGCCTTGGTTCGCGAGACCGGATCAAAGAAGTTTGACTCAACTGTTGAAGTTGCCGTCAAGCTAGGTGTTGACCCTCGCAAAGCAGACCAGATGATTCGTGGAACTGTATCGCTTCCTCACGGAACCGGTAAGACTGCCCGCGTAATCGTATTCGCAACCGGTCCTGCAGCTGAAGCTGCTATCAAGGCCGGAGCCGACGAAGTCGGTGGCGACGAACTGATTGAAAAGGTAGCCGCCGGATGGGTTGATTTCGACTCCGCAGTTTCCACCCCAGAGCTAATGGGTAAAGTGGGCCGCCTAGGAAAGGTATTGGGTCCTCGTAACCTAATGCCAAACCCAAAGACTGGAACTGTTACCCCAGATGTTGCAAAAGCAGTAACTGACATCAAAGGCGGAAAGATCGAGTTCCGTATCGACAAGCAGTCAAACCTTCACTTCATTATTGGTAAGGCTTCCTTCTCAGCTAGCCAGCTAGTTGAAAACCTAGCTGCAGCTATGGACGAGATTCAGCGTCTAAAGCCAGCAAGCTCAAAGGGTAAGTACATTATCAAGACAGCTCTTTCCACTACCTTTGGTCCAGGCATCTTGCTGGACACCACAGTAGCCAAGGCCTAACGAATAAGCCAAAGAGCCGAAGACTTTATCGTCTTCGGCTCTGGCTTTAGGTCTAGAACTAGACTTGAACCAGAAAGCCCAAATCACCAAGGCCTAAAAGCCTGTAAGGACGAGTGCCAGATGTTCTCCGCAGCAGATGAAAAGCGCGTATTAGATCTTGTTCCACGGGGCATTTTTGTTAACGGCTCCTGGAAAGACTCAGCCGACAAGAAAACTCTTGATGTAATCGACCCAGCTACCGGCAAGGTACTTGTTTCTATTGCAGACGCTGCACCTGAAGATGGCATGGCCGCGATTGAAGCAGCCCACAACGCCCAAGCCGCCTGGGCCAAAACCGCTCCAAGAGAACGCGCCGAGATCTTGCGCGCAGCCTTTGAAAAAGTCACCGAGATGGCCGACGAGTTTGCACTTGTTATGTCTCTAGAGATGGGTAAACCATTTGCTGAGGCCAAGGGAGAGGTAGCCTACGGAGCAGAGTTTTTGCGCTGGTTCTCCGAAGAAGCGCCAAGAATTACTGGCCGCTACGGCACAGCACCCGATGGCAAGAACCGAATCATGGTTCTAAAAAGGCCAGTTGGCCCATCGCTGTTTATTACTCCCTGGAACTTCCCGCTAGCAATGGCTACAAGAAAGATGGCACCAGCTATTGCAGCTGGCTGCACCATGATCCTAAAGCCAGCTGCACTGACACCTTTGACCTCGATGCTGTTCGTAAAGGTCTTGGAAGACATTGGTATACCAAAGGGAGTAATCAACGTCGTCCAGACCACAAGACCAGGTTTAGTTACCGGGCCAATCATCAAAGACGAAAGACTTCGCAAACTTTCCTTTACTGGATCAACTGGTGTCGGAAGAGCACTTATTGCTGACTCAGCAGATCGAGTGCTGAAAGTCTCTATGGAACTGGGTGGCAACGCACCATTTATTGTTTTCGAAGATGCAGATCTTGATAAGGCAGTAGACGGTGCGATGCTAGCCAAGCTTCGTAACATGGGAGAAGCTTGCACCGCAGCCAACCGAATGATTGTTCACGAATCCGTTGCAGCAGAATTTTCCAAACGCCTTGCAGACAAGATGGCTAAGTTGAAAGTTTCCAGAGGGACCGAAGACGGAGCAAACATCGGACCCCTTATCGACGATAAGAGTCGTAACGCTGTTCATTCACTGGTAGCTGATGCAGTTTCCAAGGGAGCGAAGGTTCTAACCGGTGGAGCAATTCCAACAGGCGAAGGATACTTCTACCCACCAACAGTTTTGGTTGATGTGCCAACAAATGCAGAAATTCTGAAAGAAGAAATCTTTGGTCCTGTGGCACCGGTAGTTACCTTTAAGACTGAAGACGAAGCTGTCAAGATTGCTAACTCCACCGAGTATGGATTAATTGCTTACGCATTCACCCAGAACCTAAATCGCGGGCTAAGACTCGCGGAAAAGCTTGAAGTGGGCATGTTTGGACTAAACGCTGGGGTGATTTCAAACCCGGCTGCGCCATTCGGAGGAGTAAAATCATCAGGGTTAGGCCGTGAAGGCGGTTTTGAGGGAATCGAAGAGTATCTGGAAACTGTCTATGTTGGCATCGCTGATCCGATGAACGACTAACAACAAGGGAAAAGGGAAATAGCCGGAATGAGAAAATCAACTTTGAAGATTACAAAAACAGTTTCCATTCTGGCTGTTGCTGGACTAGTTCTTGCAGGTTGTGCTGATCCAACTCCAGAAGCAGAACCAGAAGCAGTTGTTTACCCGTTCGCTCCACTAACAGGTGTTGCATACATGAGCGAGTCTGAGATTCCAGACACCAATGCCCTTCCTGCTGTTTCTTGCAAAATAGACAACGCTCCTGCTGGTCGACCTCAATTCAACCTAAACAAGACAGATATCGTTCACGTTCAGATGGTGGAAGGTGGACTTACCAGGTTAGTTGCCACCTGGCACTCACAGCCAGTGGACAAAGTTGGCCCAGTTAGATCGGTTCGTCCAATGGACGCTGATATCGCAGCAGCCTTTGGTGGCATCTTCTGCTACTCCGGAGGAGTAGACATGTTCATCGCTTTGCTTCAGGACACTTCTTTGTACCTAGCTGATGAGAACACTCAGCAGTCAGTCAAGCCAAACAGCTTCTCTAGAACCCCAGAGAGATATGCTCCACACAACATGGTTGTTGACATGGGTCTACTGCAGTCCCAGCACGAAGACCTTGCTCCCCCACAATCAATCTTCAACTACGCAGCCTTCTTGGACGAAACCCAAGACTACGAACCAGCAAGTGCTAGCTCTGGAACGGCATTTACGGATCTAACAGTTGAATACCCAGATGCCACTAGCTACTGGGCAGGAGATGGCTCCGGTAATATTCTTCGCACCCAAGACGGCCAGCCACACATGGATGGCGTTTCAGAAGAGCAAGTCAGAGCGAAAAACGTGGTTGTTCTAGAAGTCCAAATCGATAACACCAGCTTCGTAGATGCTCGTTACGGTCCAATTCCCAAAACCATCATCATCGCCTCTGGAAAAGCATGGGTGTTTATTGATGGCAAGTACGTCGAGGGGACTTGGACTAAAGCCTCTCAGACCTCACCTATTGAACTTCTAGATTCAACTGGTGCTGTGATCAAGCTAGCCCCTGGAAACACCTGGGTTGAGCTCAAGCCAGACTCTGCGACTTTGACAATCACCCCGTAGGGTCAAAATCACCAAAACCCCCGTATTTACTGGGCTGTAGGGCAGGAACTAGTCCCCGAAGGGCTCCCGCCCGGCAGCTAGCTCCCAAGGAGTGGCCTTTATGGACTCCTTGGAAACCAGGGGAGATGGACCGCCCACGAAATCGTCATAAATGATTTCAATTATCCGACTAGCCGACTCACCTGGGTGAGGCGAGCTTGCCTCAACTAGTCTCTGAATCTCGTTTTCTCTACTTGGCAAAGAATTGTTCTTTGCTTTTTCAATCATTTCTTTTAGCTCTGCAAAAGTTTTCACCCTGATTGAACTCGCTGCAGCAATTTCACCCGTTGCACTGAACTTCCAGTGATCAGCATTTTCAAAAAAGATTGCAGGCTTACCTGTAACAAGCGGGTACTCACCAAGAAAAGAAATTCCATCGGTGATCAATATGTCTGTTGCTAAAAACAAACCCGCATAAGAACCATCTTCATCAACTGAAGTGTTTGGTAATTCATCCCAAGACTTTCTCCAGGAAGCCAATTCAGATTCAGTTAAGACTTTTCTGTCGGTAAGTGTGCTCCAGAGGAATGGATGTGGTCGCAAAACAATTTGAATATCTGAATTCGCTTTAGCAAATTCCAACATCTGCACATATATCTTTGAAAAAACTCCAAAGTTATACCAGTGCGGTGAGTAAGAATGATGTGGAGCCCAAACAATTTTGAATTTTCCTTCTTCAAGTGGCCAAGAAGATCTTCCTGCTTCTGCTTCGTGCGCTAAATTGTCAATTTTTGGTGAACCGGTGAAGTGAACATTAGAATTTCCACGTTCTGTTAGTGCATTTGCATCAACAACGTCTCGTTCTTGAGTGAAAACAAGAGATGCAAGTTGATGAAGACGCTGTGTATACAGATGAGTTGCGACCGGTGCATCACCTTGACCACCACCTGGCTCATCATCAGGCTCGTCCACCATCACTAGAGAGAAATATGGAACATAAACGAGCCTGGTGAACTCCACCAGGTGATCAAATCTGACCGCTGGCTGGTAGTTTCTCTGCCAGGGGTAGTTCACAAAGACATAATCAGGGGCCAAATCCTTCAAAATGGCTAACCCCTCAGCGTTTTGGCTCCCCGAACCCCCGGAATTTAGCCGAATATGGGGGATTGCCTTGCCTTCGAAGAAGGCATGGGCCTTCTCCTCCTGGGCATAAGCCAATTGGCCAGTTAGTTTCCTGGGCATGGACACCACAATTGGTTCAAAACGGGGGTCTTTGGCCATTTTTTGGTAGATCTCGTCAAGGGCGTCCCAAGCCTCGAAATAGAGACCTAAAAACACGACCTTGATGGGTTTCATCCCCCAAACCTAGCAAAGTCCTCAGAAATAGCCATTTGGACCAAATTTTAAGAATTTTTAGGAAAAGACACGTTTTTGGGCCTGAAAACAGGTGGTTAACCCAACTTATTTAACTTGTGTATATAAGGGTATTGATAATCTTTTTTAGTCCCCAAAACCTAGGTAAACACTGGGTTTTCTCGACCCATGAAAGGCTCTTAATCAGATGGATCTTGGGCTAGCCACAAGGGTGCTCTTGGCACGTTTTGGGCTCTTTCACACCCAGTTTCATGAACTCACATTTCTGTCCCAAAAACCCATCAGCTCGCCCTCAAAAAACACACCTTGGAAATTCCCCAGAATTAGATCGGGTCGAATCGCCCGAAAGCGAGCCACTTCCAATCGACATTCTTCACAATTTTTTTCACGACCTAAGTCATTGGCTTCTGGCGCTTTAGGCTTTGGTGCAACGGTATGTATTGGTTCCTAGGACCCGAATACAAAGAGCTCAACGGACTTGCTGCCAAGAGGGAGCTCTTGCCACTTTTTGTTGACTCTTCCAAGACCAAAATGAACTGCGTCAAGCAAGTGGTGGCTCAGGTTGAAACGAGAGCCTGGACCCATCACATTCCAAGGCTGATGATTCTTAGCAATCTGGCGCTAGTGACGGGCACCAATCCTCAGCAGTTTTTGGATTGGATGCGAGAGCAATTCATCGATGCTGCGGATTGGGTAATGGTTCCAAACATTATTGGCATGGGAGTCCATGCCGATGGGGGAAGGCTAATGACTAAGCCCTACGCCGCAGGTGGTGCATACATCTCTCGGATGACTCAGTACTGCAAGGGTTGTGAGTATGACCCTAAGAAGCGAGTTGGCGACGATGCTTGTCCATTCACAACCCTGTATTGGGATTTCCTAGATCGCCATAAGGCGCAGTTTTCGAAAAACCACCGTATGAGTCAGCAGGTAAATGGTTTAACCAGACTCAGTGACCTACCCGAGCTTCGAGTTCGCGCCAAGAAAGTACTCCAGGGGTTGAGTGATGGCACGATCTAAATTATCTAGAAAGAATCCGCAAAGGGCCTCAAAGCTGAAGACTTTTTGGAAGGATTTGGCAAAGCTACCAAAGAAGAACATATTTGCTTCGACTTTTGCTCTTCTAATTGTTCTTGTTATAACAGCTGTTGGGTTTTCAGCTCAGAATAATCCAAAGAGTATCGACTCGACATCCTCTTCAACGAATTCACCTGATCCCGAAAGGCAAACTGAGTCTGCTGTTTCCGCTAGTCCAAAAGCCTCGGCTTCGCCAAAAAGCTCGCCTACTCCAAGTGCTCAACCGGTTTACGCAGATAACTGGCTTGGGTTTGAGCAGCCTTTGTCTACTTGCCAACTTCAAGAAACTCAAAACATCACAGGTGCTGGCGCCAAAGGTTTTCCAGCCAGGCAATCGATTCCTTCAACCGGCAACATCAAGATAGCCATTATCCCTGTCGACTTTTCCAATGCAGTTGGTTCGGGGGATCCACAAACTTTGTTCAGAGACGATGTCAACCAAATGGTCAGCTGGGCACAGCACTTCAGCAGGGGGAAACTAAGTTACGAAGTAGACCTCAGCGCCACCTCCTGGGTTAGAGCACCAAGAGGTGCTGATTGGTATACCTGCACAGCCTGCGGTAAAGGGTCATCCGTTGATAAGCAGCCTCGAGAGGTTGCTATCCAGGAATTGATCACAGCGGCTGACCCGATTTACGACTTCACAGGAGTCGACTATGTGTACTTCGTTCTGCCCGAAGAAGCAGAGCTCCAGTATGGAACTGCGCCGATTGGTGGTGGAAATTTCAACTCGAGTGAGGGCCAATTTTTCGCATTGGCCTATGGCGAAATGGGTGCAGGCACAGGCTATAGAGCAGATCGAACCAGGATCTGGGACCACGTTGTTCATGAGATCCTTCACGGTCAAGGATTCATTAGTCACGGACCTTCTAATGGCAGTGGGTATTACATAACTACAGACAATTGGGGTGCTTCAAAGGCAGTCACATCTTGGGAAGCTTTCCTGAACGGATGGTTTGACTCCAATGAGGTGCTTTGCCTTAACAAGGATTCTCTTAACAAGGAGGTATTCATCTCCCTCGACACAATCGATAACTTTGGTGCCGGGAAAGAGTCAGCCATGATTCGATTGAACTCTCAGGAGATTCTAATTGTCGAGCGAAGAGGACCGGGTCCATTTACAAATCTATGTAGTACTTGCTACAGACCCACTGAGAGTGGATTCACTGCCTACAAGGTAAACGTCAACGCTGCCTACTACCGTGACGACAGCGACCCAAATGGTGACTCCCAGAACTTCTGGAGTTACCTAGGTCCCCAAGGTAAACCGATCATAACCAGCTACGTGGAGTACTCAGGGGTAAGGGTAACTCGTATCTCAGATACCCAAGTGAAGATTTCTGTTAGCTAGTTAATACTTAGCTTTATTAGGTACTGACCGCCACCTGCAGAAATCTCAGTTGCAAATTTCACTCCCGGAGCAAGCCTTGAAAGCCGATCCAGTAACCAACTGGAAGCTTGCTCGGCATCTAATTCACTTGGAGATCTAGCGACCGCTTCGCGGCCACCTTTTCTAAGCAGACGCTCTACTGTTTCAAAAATGGGTGCAGGATCAGAAACCAAAAGATCATTGGACCAGGAGATAACCGGAGCGATCTTGCCTCGCTTGGTATTGCAAGCCCTGTGGGCAAGACGCTCTGTTGCAGTGGTACCTTTTTTGCCCTTGGCGTCTTGATAGCTATCGGCACTTGGGCCTAGGTCTGAGTTGACTGAGGCGTCTGGGTCAACTGGTGCATCACACAACCAGCAACGCCAATTGTCCTTGGTGCCAACTGCATCTAGGTCACTCACGGAAACCACCTTCTGTATCACCCTAGCTGTAGCACAACAGTGATTCTTCTAAACACCTGTGACCTTGCTGAGCATTACTTGAGTATTGACTGAAATGGTCAACTACACCTCTAGCCTGAGGGAATGGAGAATTTCTTTGACACAATCGGTGGCTTGCCACTCCACCCACTCACAGTCCACGCAGCAGCGGTCTTAGTCCCGCTTTCAGCTCTGGCCTTGGCAATTTTGGTTTTTGTTCCAAGATGGCGCAAAACATACTTTCCTCTAACCATCGGATTCCTAGCGGTATCGGTTGGACTAGCCTTCGCGGCTAAGCAATCCGGTGAAGCTCTCGCAGAGCGGGTGGGGAACCCCGTTTCCCATCAGGCGCTTGGCGACATTATGTTCCCCGCATCAATAGGACTGTTTTTCCTGGGGCTGGCTTTTTACCTAATTACCCGAACGGAGAGACCTAAGTGGACTTTGCAGCTTGCGGGTTCTCTAGCAACCGTTGGAGTTGTTGTGGTAGTCGTGCTTTCAGTTCTCGTTGGTCACTCTGGCGCTGAAGCCACTTGGGCTAGTCGAATCTCTTCTGGCCAGGGTCAGGATCTTTCTGGCACAACCGATCCTTCAGCCGGCACAGGTATAACCGCAGCTGAGGTCGCACAACACAACACAGCCTCCGACTGCTGGAGCGTAGTTGACGGAAATATTTACGATCTTACAACTTACCTTTCAAAACACAAGGGTGGACCTGGAGTTCTCACCGCTATCTGTGGCAAGGACGGAACTAGTGCATTCACTGTTCAACACAGTGGACAGGCCGCACCTGCCACGGACTTATCTTCACTTTTGGTTGGCGTATTCGGAAGCGCTTCAGGGGTTCCTGGCTCAACTCCAAATACATTCCCTAGCTCAACTCCAAACGCAGCCATAACTTCACAGGAAGTTCAAAAGCACGCTTCGAGTCAAGACTGCTGGAGTGTGATCAATGGGCAGGTTTATAACCTGAATACATATGTCAATTCACACCCAGGAGGTGCAGCATTGATTAATTCAATTTGCGGCAAGGATGGTTCTGCTGCGTTCTCAGGGCAGCATGCCGGAGCAGCAACACCCGCAAATGTCTTATCCGCCTTTGCGATTGGACAACTAACTGGAAACTCGACCCTACCCGATGCCCAAGTCCAGGAATCTGACGAAGAAAACGAAGAGGAAGACGAAGACTAGCCACTTTGGCAAGTTCATTAGACAAACCCTTCACAATTCAAGAGCTATTTCTAACAGCCAACTATCGGGAATCTGTGAGAGATTGTAATCTCAGGGAAATCTGTAGTTCTAGTAAAAGTCTTTAGGAGACCAAAAGATGAAAAAGCGACGCTGGATATGGCTATTGGGATCTGCAGCTGTGTTGATAGCGATTATTGCTTCAATAGCGATTCCGGCTCTTACTGAGCAGACTCAGTATGAAACCTATGAGGTCACACCAACTGCCGTTGTGAAGACCGTTGCAGCTAATGGTCAACTGGCCGAGTCGCAGCTATTGGCCTACGGCCCAAGCCAGCAACCAATTCTTGTTTCCGCCAATGGATCGCAGGTAGTTCCTGCCCAATTTGGTATCAGCTTAGAAATCAATCAAATAGAGGTCAAAGAAGGTCAAGCGGTTTCCGAAGGAGATCTACTTTTTAGTTACAACTCCCAACTAGGACAATCGGTTGAAGTCACTGCCATAGCCGATGGCATTGTTCGCTCTGTTGATACCTCCGAGGGTCTTCGAACTTCTGGACAGGTAGTGAGTGTTGGAAGTGCTGTCCCGGTGGTTTCTGTTTTTGCCAGCGAGTATGACGCCGACCTTGTAGACATTGGGCAAAAAGCCAGCATTGAATTAGATGCCATCAACGCCGTTTTTGAAGGTGACGTAATCTCTATCGGTCAGGTCGCAAGATCTGTAAGCGGTATCAAGCAGTACGAAGTTTTAGTTGAAGTAACCAAGATTCCAACCGGAGCACGCTTTGGCATGAGCGCAACTGCGGAAATTGAAGTGGAGAGATCTTCTTCGGTCCTTGCTATTCCATTTAGTGCTCTTATAGGTGAGCTGCCAGAGGTACAGATTTTGGTCACTGGTGCTTCCGGCGAACAAACCGTAACCACGGTGGAGGTCAAGCTTGGTACCCGTGGAGACAGTCTGGTTGAGATAACTTCGGGCCTTGAAGTAGGAGATCTTGTCGTCATTGGTATAGCAGGAGATGTTCCAAGCCCAGTACAGTTCGGTCCTCCGCGCGGAGCCGGAAACAATGGCTAATGAAGTTGTTCGGTTAGACAAAGTTCGCCGAGATTACTTAGTTGGTGACCAGATCACAACCGCACTAGATGGCGTTGATCTAGTTATCGAGCGTGGTGAATTTGTCGCCATAGTTGGACCATCTGGAAGCGGTAAGTCCACCATGATGAATCTAATTGGCTGCCTCGATAGACCAAGTGCTGGAACAGTATTGATTTCCGGAGACCCAACTAACGAACTCACCGATAACGCGCTAACCAGTCTTCGCTCGAAAGCAATTGGTTTTGTCTTTCAGCAGTTTCAGCTGCTTCCAAACACCACAGCTATCGAAAACGTAATGGCGCCGCTTTTGTATCAAGGCATCAGCTCTAAGCAAGCCAAGAAGTCAGCATCTCAGATGCTGACCAAGCTGGGTCTTGGAGACCGCCTAAATTTTGACCGCAATCGCCTCTCTGGTGGTCAGCAGCAACGAGTTGCTATCGCAAGGGCATTGGTCACAAGCCCAGACATTGTCTTAGCCGACGAGCCAACCGGAGCCCTGGATTCCAAAACCGGTGCTGCGGTAATTGACCTATTGAAAGACCTGCATAGAGAAGGTAGAACCATCGTCTTGATTACCCACGATCTAGAGATCGCAGCTAGCGCTCCAAGAAGAGTCTTTTTGCGAGATGGCCAGATCGAGCGCGACGAAAGAGGTATCAGGTGAGATTACTTGGAACCGCAGCTCTAGCGCTAAACAGAATTTGGGCCACCAAGGTCAGGTCTTTATTGACCATGCTCGGGGTAGTAATTGGTGTTGCTGCAATTGTGGCTTTGACCTCTATTGTTGATGGAGCATCGCAGGGAATAAACAAGTCGCTTGCGACCTTAGGAACTAACCAGCTCAACATCACCGCCATGGCTCCAGATGCTTTAACGGAGCTTGACGCTAACGCCCTGGCCGAACTTGAAAACGTCTCTGTGATGTTTGTTCAGTCTCAAAACGAGGGAACCATTGCAACCGGTGACACAAGAGTAAACGCTCGATTGGTTGGAGTATCTTCAAAGTACTTTGAAGCTGTAAAGCCAGAAATTGCACTTGGGTCATATCTTTCTAGTAGTTCCTTTGCCCAAACAGCCAAAGACGTAGTTTTCGGAGCTGACGCAGCAAACGATGTTGGGCTTACCGCTGACATGCTGGGTCAAACCGTCAAGCTAAACGGCCAGGACTTTAGGTTGGTTGGAGTATTGGACGATCAGGCAGGCTTTGGAACCAGCGGTCGGGTCTACGTGACACTGGACTCCGCAAGAAAACTCTTTAGCCAGTATCCATACGTTTCTAGCATCGTGATTCAGGCCAACACCCCAGAACAAGTTGATGCACTGCAGCTTACGGCCGATAGTTTGCTTAGAGAGCGTTATGGACTAGGCGCCGACACCGAAGCTCGTTACACCATAACCAACCAGGCTTCTTTGATTGCAGCCGTTAGCTCTATCACTGACACTCTGGGATTGTTGCTCACCGGAATCGCGGCAATTAGCTTGATTGTTGGTGGCATTGGAATCATGAACATCATGCTGGTTTCGGTTCGAGAAAGAACCAGGGAGATTGGTGTTCGAAGGGCTATTGGAGCTAAGCAATCCAACATTTTGACGCAGTTCCTAATTGAGGCAATTGTGCTATCTCTCGCTGGTGGTGTGATCGGGCTAATCCTTGGTGAGATCGCAGCCTTCTTCTTGGCAATCCTGGGCGACTGGGTCTTTGCAATAAAGCTAGATACTGTTGTGCTGGCTCTTGGCTTTAGCTTGCTAGTTGGCGTGGTCTTTGGAGTTTGGCCGGCAAGAACTGCAGCCAAGCTGGAGCCAATTGATGCGCTCCGGTTTGAGTAACCAAAAAGGTCTTAAGTCTCGGACTTGACTTAATACCCCAGGGGGGTATTATAGAACTGTGATCCCAGAAATCAAGAAAAGAGCAATCCACCGGTCGAAGATCCTTCAAGGCCAACTAAAGGGCCTTGAAAAGATGATTGAGTCCGAGGATTACTGCATGGATGTCATCACCCAGTCACTTGCAATTCAGAAGTCCCTGGGCTCTCTAAATAAGTTGCTGGTGGAAAACCACCTGGCAACCCACGTGAAGCACATGATGGTATCCAAGGACCCTAAGGTCCAAAAGCAGCTCCAAGAGGAGCTTTTAAAGATCTATGAGATCACGCAAAACCGACAGGTTAAATAAGGAGGTTCAAATGGCAGAAACTACATGTAACTGCGGTGACCTTTGCCTATGCTCAGCCAAGACTGAGGGCTCAGGATGTAACTGCGGTAAATAAAAATTGTCTGCCTCCGATTCCATTTCTCCCCTGAACTGGAATCGGAGGCAGCACTCTTTTAACCCTCGTCGACTAGTAGACAAGTAGTAATCTTTTCTCCAGAGGAGATTCCATGAAAGCGCTGTTTATTCAACACGATCACGTGTCTCCGCTTGGCCCGGTTGGGGAAAGATTTCAGCAACTAGGTTTTGAGATTGAAACAATGCTTGTGGTTCCAGAGGACAAATACCGGCAGCCCAACATAGAAGTTTGCTTTCCTGATTACTCAAACTACGACGTCATAATTCCACTTGGCTCACCTTGGGGAGCTTGGGATGATGCCTGTATTGGCAACTGGTTACAACCAGAACTGACTTGGATCAAAGCCGCTATCGAAGCAGACGTCCCTGTTCTTGGAATCTGCTTCGGTGGCCAGCTCATGGCAAGAGCTCTAGGTGGTTCTGTTGCTCCAGGACCCAGACCTGAACTTGGCTGGACATATATTTTTAGCGACCAACCAGATCTTGTGTCCAATGGCCCTTGGTTTCAGTTTCATTACGACTATTGGAAAGTTCCGCCTGGAGCCAAGGAAATTGCAAGAACCGCTTTGGCCTCGCAGGCCTTCACATATCGCAAGTCATTAGCCTTGCAATTCCACCCAGAACTGGACGTCGAAGTACTAGAGGGTTGGTTGATATGGGATGGCAACGATGAGCTTGCAGAAGACGGCCAAGATCCAAAGGTTGTCATGGAGCAAACCAAAGCTCTAACAGCCGAGTCAAGGCAGCGAGCTTTCGAATTGATAGATAACTTCCTAGAAAAGATTGCTCTAGTAAAGCCGAAGAAACCTTTATAGCGGAGTTACGTAAGCTCCAGAAATTCCACCATCGACCAAGAAGGTTGAACCGGTAATAAACGAGCTGTCGTCAGAAGCCAGGAATGCTACCGATGCAGCTAGCTCTTCAGGGTTAGCGAATCTTCCAATTGGAATGTGAACTAACCTGCGAGCTGCACGCTCTGGATCTTTAGCAAACAGTTCTTGTAGTAGTGGTGTGTTCACAGGTCCTGGGCAGAGTGCGTTGACTCTAATTCCCTGTCTTGCAAACTGAACTCCAAGCTCTCGGCTCATTGCCAAAACTCCACCTTTTGAGGCGGTGTATGAAATCTGGCTGGTAGCACTGCCCAGCACAGCAACAAAAGATGCGGTGTTGATGATCGAACCGGACTGTTGCTTTGTCATGTGTCTAAGTGCTGCGCGGCAGCAGAGATAAACGCTTTTTAGGTTTACGTCTTGAACCTTTTGCCAAGCTGGAAGCTCGGTGGTTTCGATTGAGTCATCATCTGGTGGCGAGATTCCGGCGTTGTTGAAAGCGATGTCAACGCTGCCAAAAAGCTTTACTGTCTCATCAAACAGGTGGTTCACCTGTGCCTCATCGGCCACGTTCACTTGAATAAAAGCGCCGTCAACTTCGGCAGCTGCCTTTTCGCCCGATACCGGATCCATGTCACCGATTACGACCTTGGCACCCTCAGCCGCAAAGCGACGAGCGGTTGCCAAGCCGATGCCCGAGGCACCGCCTGTGATAACGGCTACTTTGCCCGCTAGACGCTGGGTCAGATCTATCTTCTTTACTGTCATTTGTTTCTCCTAATCAGCGGGGTAGTAAACGGTCTTTTCTTCGGTGAAGTGAAGCGGTGCATCGGGTCCAAGCTCTCGGCCAAGACCAGATTGCTTGAAGCCTCCAAATGGGGTGTTGTATCTAACGGAAGAGTGTGAGTTCACAGAGAGGTTTCCACTCTCCAGTGCTCTAGAGACTCGGATTCCGCGCCCTAGGTCACGGGTCCAAATAGAACCACTTAGCCCATACTCAGAGCTATTCGCAATTTCTAATGCTTCGGCTTCATCCTTGAATCGGAAAACAGAAACAACAGGACCGAAGATCTCTTCTGTCATGCAACGATCAGTTAGCTTGTCTGGAGTGAGTACCGCTGGTGCCATGAAGTATCCCTTACCCGTTGGAGCGTTACCCCTGAAGGCAACATTGCCATCTGATAGGTACTCTTCAACGTTTTCGAAGTGCTTCTTTGAAACAAGTGGTCCCATCTCGGTAGCCTCATCGGTTGGGTCACCAACTTTGTAAGCCTTGACGGATTTTTCTAGACCTTCCATGAAGCGGTCATAAACAGATGCTTCAACAAGGATTCGGCTTCTTGCACAGCAATCCTGGCCAGCATTTTCAAAAACAGAACTTGGAGCTGCCGCTGCTGCCTTATCAACATCAGCATCAGCAAACACAATGTTGGCGCTCTTGCCGCCAAGTTCTAGAGTGACCCTCTTGACCTGATCGGCAGCTTTGCGCATAACCTGTTTACCAACCTCGGTTGAACCAGTGAAGACAATCTTGCCAACCTTAGGGTGAGTAAGGAATCTATCTCCCACAACTGATCCCTTACCTGGAATTACCTGGAATAGTCCTTCTGGAAGACCTGCCTCTAGAGCGAGCTCACCGATCTTGATGCTAGATAAAGGTGTCCACTCGGCTGGCTTTAGAACAACCGCATTGCCAGCTGCCAAGGCAGGAGCAAAACCCCAGCTAGCGATGGTCATTGGGAAATTCCACGGGGTAATAACTCCAACAACACCAATTGGCTCATTGAAGGTAACTGCTATTCCGCCAGCAACTGGAATCTGCTTTCCAATAAGTCGCTCTGGGGAAGCCGAGTAATACTCGAGTACGTTTCGAACGTGGGTTGCTTCCCAGCGAGCTTGGGAGATTGGGTGACCAGAGTTTCGAACTTCTAGCTGAGCTAGGGCTTCGATGTTTTGATCCACAGTAGCTGCAAAGCGGTGAAGCAGCATGGCCCGGTCAGAAGGATTCAAAGCAGCCCACTTCTTCTGGGCTTTGGCTGCTCGCTCAATGGCGGCGTCTGTTTGAGCGAGGTCTGCATGAGCGATGGTTTCCATCTGCTCTTCGGTAGCAGGGTTAATCAGGGTGTAGCTCATTTAGATCCTCGATACTTTCTTGCCGCTTCGACTAGGCCTTCAAAGATTCTTAGATCTTCGAGAGTTTGCTCTGGGTGCCACTGAACCGCAACACCAAATGAGTGATCTTCTAATTCCACGGCTTCAACAATTCCGTCTTCGCTCTTAGCGGTTACTTTTAGGCCCTTACCGACTTGGTCAATTGCCTGGTGGTGGTACAAAGCCGCGTTAGAAACTTTATCGCCAACTAGTTCTCCAAGAATGGAATCGCCCTCGACAGAAACTTCCGCTGGGCTAAATTCTGCATTGCCTTTTTGGTAGCGGTTGTCACCGATTACATCCGGTAGGTGCTGAATCAAAGTTCCACCACGGTTAATGTTTAGCATCTGGGCTCCACGACAAATTCCGAGAAATGGAAGATTCGCTTCAATAGCAGCGGATAGTAGTTTTTCTTCAAGTTGGTCACGAAGTTTGTCTGGTTCTTCGGCTTCGCTGTGAGGAGCTTGACCATATCTGGAAGGGTCAATGTCTCTTCCACCACAAAGCATTAGCCCATCCAAAGAAGCAATGATGTCCTTGGCCTCAGCGCTTTCTAGCTGCTGAGGTGGAATCATTACCGCTACGCCGCCAGATCTGGTGATTCCTTCTATATAGAAGGCAGGAATCATTGCCATCTCGGTATTCCAAACACCGGTTTGTCCTGGTTGGCGATAAATGGTTAGACCGATAAGAGGTTTAGGTCCGCTCAAAGCCGCGCACCCGCTCCCAATCGGTAATCGCACTGCTAAAGGCACTGATCTCAGTCTTGGCGTAGTGGATGTAATGATCGACTACTTGGTCGCCAAAGCTAGCTCTAGCAATCTTGGAGTTTTGGAAAAGATCCAAGGCCTCTTGCATGGTGGCTGGAACGTGAGGCTTGCCAGAGGCGTAGCCATTTCCGGTAGTCATCGGCTCCAATTCGAGCTTGTTCTCGATTCCGTAAATTCCAGCTGCAATCATTGCTGCGGTGGCTAAGTACTGGTTGACATCTCCTCCAGGAACACGGTTTTCAACCCTCATTCCAGGACCCTGTCCCACAACACGCAAAGAAACAGTGCGGTTGTCAGCACCCCAAGCAACGGAGGTTGGTGCAAAGCTACCTTCAACGAACCTCTTATATGAATTGATCTGAGGAGCGTAAAGCAAGCTGAACTCGCGCATCAGAGCAATTTGTCCCGCGATGAAGTGCTTGAACATAGCTGACATACCCATCGGGTCGGCCTTATCGGCGAAGACTGCTTTGTCATCCAAGGACCTAAAGGACATGTGGATGTGGCAAGAGTTTCCTTCACGCTCGTTGTACTTAGCCATAAAAGTCAAGCTCTTGCCGTGTTTATCGGCAATCATCTTGGCACCTGACTTGTAAACGCTGTGGTTGTCGCAGGTGGTCATAACTTCGTCGTATAGGAAAGCAATTTCTTGCTGACCCAGGTTGCATTCGCCTTTTACGCCTTCGCAATACATCCCAGCATCATCCATTGAGTTTCTTATCTCTCTTAGAAGTGGCTCAACTCTGGTGGAAGCTAGTAGGTCGTAGTCAACGTTGTAATCGGTTGAAGGCTTGATGTCACGGTAGCCTTTGGCCCAGGCTTCTCTGAAGCTGTCATCAAAGACGATGAATTCAAGCTCGGTTCCAACTAGAGCTTTCATTCCCATCTTCTCTAGCTTGTCAATTTGAGCTCTCAAGATTGAACGAGGGGACTGAGGAATTACCTCGTGAGAGGTGGTGTGAAGATCGGTTGTAACAATTACGCTGCCAGGAAGCCATGGGGCCATGCGCATGGTTTTCATATCTGGAACCATGGCCATGTCGGCGTAGCCAGTATCCCAAGAGGAGATCTCATAACCCTGGATGGTGTTGTTTTCGATGTCAACTGCAAGTAGATAGTTGCAGCACTCTGCTGCGTGACCTGCGATGTTGTCGATGAAGTGCCTTGCGGCTACTCTTTTACCGATTAGCCTTCCCTGCATGTCGGTAAAGGCCATAATGACGGTGTCTATTTCACCAGCTTTATAGAGAGTTTTGAGCTGGTCCATTGAAATGTAGCCTTTGGTGGCCATAGGTAATTCCTCTTCTTTGAGGTTGGTTTTCCAACCACGACATTACAGGAGAGTTCTCCACTGCTTACCAAACCAGCCTAGACCTAGTGCCAGAGGGCCAGAACGGCCCTCTGGATTGTTTACAAATTGAACGTGGAATTTTGCCCAAATGCCCAATTTGGGTCCTCAAATGGGTCTAGCATTCGAAGTGAAACAACCCATTCACAATGTCGTGGATGAAGCCCCTCGACCCTCGAGGTGCAATTCTGAAGCGACAGATAGGAAACCGAATGTCTTCGGAAAACACAAAAGTTTCAGGCGTTACATATAAAAAGCCTGAAGCCGGATATTTTGAAAAACGCCAGCTGACTCGTGCGGCTGGCCTTTTGGGTCTCTGGGGACTTGCAGTTGCTGCAGTTATCTCCGGTGACTTCTCTGGTTGGAACTTCGGTCTCGATGTCGGAGGCTTTGGTGGCCTCTTGATCGCCTTCGGAATTTTGGTGATCATGTACTACGGCCTGATGTTCTCCATCGGAGAGATGGCAGCAGCCATGCCTCACACCGGTGGTGCTTACTCTTTCGCCAGAACCGCGATTGGACCCTGGGGAGGTTTCATCACCGGTCTTGCTGAAACAATTACTTATGTTGCAACAACAGCTGTGATTGTTTTCTTCTCGGCGTCGTACGCTGACGGTATTACAACTGAGCTGCTTGGAGTTTCACTTCCAGCTTGGGCTTGGTGGGTAATTCTCTACGTTGTGTTTATTATTCTCAACGCTGCTGGTTCACACACCGCATTTAGATTCGCAATCATTGTTGCGGTTATCTCGCTAGCAATCATTCTTGTGTTCTCACTGATGGCTGCTTTCTCTGGACTATTTAGTTGGGACAACCTATTCAACATTGCTCCTGAAGAAGGCCAGACTGCATTCCTACCATTTGGTATCGAAGGTATTTTGTGGGCCATTCCGTTCGCGGTTTGGTTCTTCCTAGGTATTGAGGAACTTCCACTGGCAGCTGAAGAAGCCAAAGACCCTGCCAAGGACATTCCAAAGGCTGGTCTATTTGCTAGAACTACGCTGATTGCTACCGGTTTGTTGATCCTGTTCCTAAACACAGGAATCGTTGGAGCAGAGGAGCTTCGGGTTGCCGGAGAGCCACTACTTGATGGTTTCCGCGTGATGGTTGGAGATCAGCTAGCTGCCCTACTTGGATTGATCGCTTTGATCGGTCTTTTGGCATCGCTACAGGGAATCATGTTTGCTTACGCCAGAAACATGTACTCACTGTCTAGAGCTGGCTACTACCCGAAGGGTCTATCCGTTACCAACAGCAAGAACGTGCCTTTGGCATCGCTAATTGTTGGTGGAGTAATCGGCTTCGTGGCTCTTCTAGCCATTGAGATTCTAACCGCTGTGGACGCTGAAGGTGCCGGTGCAGTTGCCGGAGCTATCGTTCTAAACATCGCTGTATGGGGAGCCATGCTTGCCTACATGATGCAGGCAGTTAGCTTCCTAATCCTTCGCCGCAAGCTACCAAACCTAAAGCGCCCATACAAGTCACCTTGGGGTGTTCCAGGAGCTTGGGCTGCTGCGATAATCGCAGGTATTTCATTCGTTGGATACCTAATCAACCCTGCGTTCCAAACTGCCATCTTCGGTATCGCTGTGATCTACGTGATTATGTTGATCATCTTCGCGGTATACGGAAGACACAACCTAGTTATGTCTCCCGAAGAGGAATACGCAATTAAGAACAACAAGTAAATTAGTGATGCGAAACGGGCCGGCATTGCGCCGGCCCGTTTTCACGAACGGAAGCAAATGTCATACGTAGGAACACTAGACCTATTCACAATAGGAATCGGCCCATCTTCTTCTCACACCGTGGGACCGATGAGAGCAGCTCGCGCCTTTGTGCTGGAGCTTTCGAACCCAGCTGAGATAACTCGGGTGCAAATAACTCTTTATGGATCTTTGGCTGCTACTGGCGCGGGACACGGAACAACCAACGCTTTGGTAGCAGGGCTCGCCGGTAACACTCCGGAAGAGTGCAATCCAATGGAGGTTCTAAGACTTTACGAGAATGCCAAAGCCAACAAGCAGATTTCTCTCCTTGGCAACACCGTTGCCTTTAGCGAGAGTGACCTAGTTTTTGAGCGTAAAGAAAGGCTGACTAAGCATTCAAACGGTATGAGATTCCAGGCTTACAAAAACGAAGAGCTTGTTCACAGCGCCATCTTTTTCTCAGTTGGTGGCGGCTTTATCGAGGGCGAAACAGAAACCCTAAAGGTTCATAGGGATGTTGCATACCCTTTCAATTCCGCTGTTGAGTTGATGGCCCATGCCAATTCTGAAGGGGTATCGATTGCGGAGATTGCCTATCGCAACGAGGTCGCAATCCACGGTGAGGAGACTGTGAACAAAAGACTGACTTCTATATGGTCAGCCATGAAGGCCTGTATTCAATCCGGGCTTAGCAACGAGGGGGTCTTGCCAGGGTATTTGAATGTTCCTAGGAGAGCCCGAGGCATGACAGAGCGACTTGCTGAGATGTCGAAAAGTGAAAACAGCGTCGGAGACCTAACAGCGGAATGGCTGCAAGCTTTTGCTATTGCAGTGAATGAAGAAAATGCCGCTGGCATGAGGGTTGTTACAGCACCGACCAATGGTGCCGCCGGCATCATTCCCGCCGTTGCATACTTTGCCAACCAGTTCCGTGGAATAAGCGATGAGAAGATCGCGCGTGAGTATTTACTTACCGCAGGGGCTATTGGCGCGCTGTACAAGTTGAACGCATCTATTTCTGGAGCCGAAGCTGGTTGCCAGGGCGAAGTCGGATCAGCTTGTTCAATGGCTGCTGCAGGAATCACTGCGGTACTGGGTGGCACCAACGAGCAAATTGAAAACGCCGCTGAAATTGCTATGGAGCACAACCTAGGCCTTACTTGTGATCCAGTGGGTGGCTTTGTGCAGCTACCTTGCATTGAAAGAAATGCCATAGCCGCTGGAACCGCGGTTGCCGCAATGAGGCTAGCTCTGTTGGGAGACGGCGATCACAAGATCTCTTTGGATACCGTGATCGAAACCATGAGACAAACCGGTGTTGACATGTCTACTAAATACAAAGAGACCTCGATGGGTGGCTTGGCCGTAAACGTTGTTGAGTGCTAACTGAACCATGCCAGTACTTCCCATGTTCCCCCTAGGTTCTGTTTTATTGCCCGCCATGCCCCTGCCGCTTCGAATCTTTGAGCAGCGCTACCTAAAGCTATTGGGCGACCTTGTTGCCTCCGAGAAGCCAGAGTTTGGGGTTGTTCTTATCGAGCGCGGTAAAGAAGTAGGCGGTGGAGAAAAGCGTATGAGTATCGGAACAATTGCCTCCGTTACCGAGATTGGCACCACACAAGAATTCTTAGGACTGGAATCTTTCGGATCACAAAGATTTAGAGTGAACGCTTGGCTACCCGATGATCCCTATCCACTTGCCGACGTCGAGTTGCTTCCAGATCTAATCTGGGACGATAGCCTCTTACCCGCCAAAGCACACCTGGAAACAAAAGTTAGGCAATTACTAGCTTTTGTAAGCGAGTTTGGCAGCCTCCAGTTTGGAGCCGACATTGAGTTCAGTGACGATCCGATGGATGCCTGTTGGCAGATGGCCGGAGTGCTACCGGTTGGCCCATTGGATCAGCTAGACCTACTTAGCTCCCAGTCGGCCGATGAGCTGATTTCCAGGACCTATGAAATAGTCAAAACCGCCAACGAGACCCTAACCGCCATGATCAATCAGCAATCAACTGATGGTGACATTCGGCCAGAATAGGCGCTCGCCATTTGGGCCTCAAACGCCCCTCTAGACTTATGCTGAACTAGATTTCCCGAAGGAGCAAAGTGTCGCTAATTGGTGTGGTTGCAGAGCAGGAAGCTGAATCTAGGGTTGCCGCAACCCCTGAGACAGTCAAGGTTATTCGCTCACTTGGCTACGAAGTTGTCGTGGAAAAAGGTGCCGGAGCGAAGGCTTCTTTCCCAGACTCTGCCTATGAAGCTGCTGGTGCCAAACTTGGCAGCTCTGCTGATTCCTGGGGCGCAGACATTGTTCTTACGGTTAGCGCTCCATCTGACTCCGAGATAGCCAAGCTCAAAAAAGGATCTGTTCTGGTTGGTGTTTTGAGCCCAGCCCTCAAGCCTGAACTTCTAGAAGCCCTCTCTAAGCAAGGCGTCACCGCGCTCGCAATGGATGCGGTTCCAAGAATCTCTAGAGCACAGTCGATGGACGTTCTTAGCTCGATGGCAAACATCGCAGGTTACCGTGCAGTCATTGAGGCAGCTCACGAGTTTGGCCGCTTCTTTACCGGACAAGTAACTGCTGCTGGAAAAGTTGCTCCTGCCAAAGTTTTGGTAGCCGGTGCCGGTGTTGCTGGCCTGGCCGCAATTGGTTCCGCATCAAGTCTTGGAGCAATTGTTAGAGCAACTGATCCAAGACCAGAGGTAGCCGATCAGGTTAAATCAATTGGTGGCGAATACCTCTTGGTTGAAGTTGACGAACAGATGCAATCCAGTGATGGATATGCCAAAGAAACTAGCAAGGCTTACGAACAGCGTGCCGCTGAGATTTATTCAGAACAGGCAGCCGATGTTGACATCATTATTACTACCGCACTGATCCCTGGAAGACCCGCTCCGAAGCTAATCACTGCCGAGGATGTTGCTCTAATGAAACCAGGCAGCGTAATTGTTGATATGGCTGCCGCTCAAGGTGGAAACGTGGCTGGATCTGTGGCCGGGAAGAAAATCGTCACCGCAAACGGTGTCACTATCCTTGGCTACACAGATCTTCCTTCACGCCTACCGGCTCAGTCCTCGCAGCTTTATGGAACAAACCTGGTAAACCTTTTGAAGCTTCTTACCCCAGGCAAGGACGGCAAAGCCGTAATAGACTTCGAAGACGTCGTGATGCGCTCAGTCACGGTAGTCAAAGATGGTGCCACCACCTGGCCACCGCCTCCGGTTCAAGTATCAGCAGCACCGGCAGCTAAGGCTGAGCCAGTTGTAATCCCAGAGAAAAAGAAGATGTCAGGCCGGACCAGGGCAGCCTTGATTGCCCTGGGCCTAGCGGCACTCTTTGGCGTTGTGACCCTAGCTCCAGCTCCTCTTCCTGAGCACTTCTTGGTTTTGATGCTTTCGGTTGTGATCGGTTTCTATGTAATTGGCAAGGTGCACCACGCCCTTCACACACCTCTTATGTCGGTGACTAACGCGATCTCAGGAATTGTGGTGGTTGCTGCCATCTTGCAGATCACCGACACAATCTTGCTGGTTCAAATACTTGCGGCTTTTGGTGTCTTGCTCGCAAGCATCAACGTCTTTGGTGGTTTCGCAGTTACCTCCCGAATGCTCAAGATGTTCACGAAGGGAGATAACTAATGAGTGCTCTAGCTATCGCCAACGCAGCTTATGTTGCAGCTGCTCTTTTGTTCATCATGAGCCTTGCAGGACTCAGCAAGCACGAAACCGGCAGAACCGGTGTTCGTTATGGAATTGCTGGAATGGCTATCGCCATCGCGGCAACAATCTGGTTATCTCTTTCGGGAGAGTGGAGCGACTCCACTTATCTTGGTATCGGTCTTTTAGTTGCAGCATTGATTGCCGGTGCGGTAATCGGTTTATGGCGAGCAAAGGTAGTTGCCATGACTGGCATGCCAGAGCTAATTGCTCTGTTCCACAGCTTCGTAGGTCTTACTGCAGTATTGGTTGGTTGGAATGGAGCGCTGCACGCTAAGGAGCTGTCCCCTGAGTTAGCTGCTGTTCACAGCGCAGAAGTATTCATTGGTGTCTTTATCGGAGCTATCACCTTTACCGGTTCCATAGTTGCTTATCTAAAGCTCTCAGCAAAGATGTCTTCGAAGCCACTGATTCTTCCTGGAAGAAACTTCCTGAACCTATTTGCCCTTGTTGGCTTTGTTGCCCTAACGGTTGCGTATGTAATCACCCCAGAGCTAGGGCTACTTATCGCCGTAACTGTTTTGGCTCTTGCACTTGGTTGGCACCTGGTTGCCTCCATCGGTGGTGGAGATATGCCGGTGGTTGTCTCGATGCTAAATAGCTACTCTGGTTGGGCAGCTGCTGCAACAGGTTTCCTATTGAGCAACAACTTGCTGATCGTAACCGGTGCTTTGGTTGGCTCCTCCGGTGCCTATTTGTCTTACATTATGTGCCGGGCGATGAACCGAAGCTTTATCTCGGTTATCTTCGGAGGCTATGGAATCCAAGCTCCTTCAGAATCTGAAGAAGAAACTGGTGAGCACACCGAGATTGACGCAGCTTCGGTTGCAGAAATGCTGAAAGCTGCCAAGTCGGTAGTAATCACCCCTGGTTATGGAATGGCGGTAGCTCAAGCTCAGTATCCAGTTGCCGAACTTGCCAAGAAACTGCGCGAAAAAGGAGTCGAAGTTCGCTTCGGTATTCACCCGGTAGCAGGACGACTTCCTGGTCACATGAACGTACTTTTGGCCGAAGCCAAAGTCCCTTACGACATCGTTTTGGAAATGGACGAGATAAACGAGGACCTAGCTGGTACCAATGTCGTTTTGGTTATCGGAGCCAACGACACCGTGAACCCTGCTGCAACCGAAAACCCAACAAGCCCAATTGCAGGCATGCCAGTACTAAAGGTTTGGGAGGCCGAGAACGTGATCGTCTTTAAAAGATCAATGGCTTCTGGATATGCAGGAGTTGCTAACCCGCTGTTTTACAAGCCAAATGCCAAGATGCTATTTGGAGATGCCAAGGATAAGGTGAACGACATTCTCAAGGCGCTCTAAATTCTCTGGGGCTAAATCACAAAAACGTTGAAAGCGGTCGGGACACAATTGAATGAGCACTCTCGGGGCTCAGGCCCCAAATCGTCAGTGCTATTCCTAAAGAAGCATCAGCATCCGCAGGTGACAGTTCATTTGTTGTGTGGACACCGTGCAGAATTCCTGCAATACAGTAACTGAACAAGCGCACTCGTTTTTCGAAATCAGCTTTATTCACATGACCTTGACGTGCAAAGCTTTTCATGGCAGACAACCCATCTGCCTTCACTGCTTCAATGACAAAACCAGGGGAGTTAAGTGATTTACTGATTAGCCTGCTGAACTCCGGATGAGTCTTGGCGACTCGAAATAATTTTCGACAGACGTCGATCATGGTCTCGAGGCTATCGTCGGCAGGAATGCCGCCGTGTGCCCAGTTAATCCATTCTTTCCAAGCGTGAGCGAGAGCTTCTTTGAACAACGCTTCCTTGTTATAGAAGTGGTTATAAATTGTGGTGGGCGAGACTCCGGCGTGAGCCACAAACTGCTCCACTGTGGCATCCGGACCGATTTCTGCGAGTACCTCTTGAGCAGATTTGATCAGCGCTAGTCGATTGCGCTTGGTCGCCGAGGACACCTCACCCTCAGGGTTCCCAGGATTTTTTCTGTCCACCATCTGACCATTGTATGAACTAACCATTAATTCAGAAGCTTTGAGTCAATTGGGAAGGCCAAATTTATGAAATAATCTACCAAAATTGGAATATTGTACCAAATATGCCATAATCTAACAAAATTAGGTAATCAAGGAAAAGGTAGCCATGAGCACAAATCGCTATTTGGGCGTTATTGAATCGTCGATGGGCCCAGAGGAAAACCCAAGAAGATTCACTTCACAGTGGGCGATTCCTAGGGTCGATCCTCAAGAACAGGCGAGGCCAAGGAAGAAGAAAAGGCAAATAAACAACCTAGCTCTACTATTCGTAATCTACGTTTTCAAACAAATCAAAAAGCTAATGTCCGCTGAGAGCAAGCCAGCAAAAAACAGGTAGTTAGTGAAAGATCAGAGATTTGTCCTTCGAGCGATGCCTCGAAGAACTAATCGGAAGTCACTGCCACTTCGAATATGGAAACTCCCAGGGCGACCATAACCCAAGCAATCGCCACTGCCCAACTAACCATGGCAGCAGAAATCAATACCGTTACTTTTAGTGGTTTTACGCCAGCTGCCACCGACGCTGCTGCGGCAAACTGCGTTCCAATAAGGATTGGACCCAGTACTGCCATTCCATACATTCCATACTTATCAAAGGCCTGCTGGGCTTTGATCAGTTTTGGTGATTCGGAATCCTTACCTCTGGACACTCGCCTGCGAATAATCCAACTCCGGATGGCATTGCCTCCGTAGGCGAATACTGCGATTGTGATTATGTTTCCTGTGGCAGCAGCGATCACCGTCAACACTGGATCTAGTCCAAACATAATTCCTGCTGGCACTACAGCGATTGCTTCAAACCAGGGGATTGCTCCAGCTAGGAATACTCCAAATAGACCAAGTTGCTCCAAATTCATTTGCTTAGATGTCTCTTTCTCGCCAGGCAAGAATCATCGACGGTGCTGACGCAAAAGCGAACAAGGTGGCTATCATCAGGTAACTTCCGTCATTTCCTTCAGACCCGAACAGCTGTAAATCTGGACCAAAGAACATCAAGAGAAGAAGAGCTAAAACAAGATACCCCATTGAAAAGTAGGCATACCTAAAGGATGTGTTGCGAACCTGAATCTGCCTCTCGTCCAATAGCTCATCCGGTGCATCAGCGATTCCTCTTACCGAAACTCTCAACAGCGTGTAACCGCCTATGACCATAATCACTACCAACAGAGCAAAGGCCATCAGTATTGCGATCTCACTTTCCGTAGTGAGGTTTAGGCCAGCCTTTAGCGTCGGGAAGTAGCTACCCAGAGCAATCAAAGCAAGACCTAGCATGGTGATTACGACAAGAACCCGTCGGTTTCGTTGAGATCTCAGCCACTTAAAGTTTGAACTCTCATCGGTTAGTAAGGCTCGGGTTCCTTTTTCAGTTACACCTTCAAGCCAGTAGATTTTGTTGTTCTTGGACATTATTTCTTTCCTTTTTTATGTTCAGTGAGTGAAAAAAGCTCTGAAACTTCTTTATTCAGGGCCTTAGCGATGCGAAGGGCTAGGACTAGAGAAGGGCTGTATTCCCCGCGTTCTAGGTACCCAATGGTTTGGTAGTGGACCCCAACGAGATCTGCCAGCTCTTGTCTACTCAGCCCCTGGGCAGTTCGAATCTGGTCGATTTGGTTGAATACCGGCTCTTCGGAATTTCTACTCATGGATGTAGTATAGATGCTACATAGCATTAATACAACAATTACTTCGCTTATTTGCCCAGGTAGGCAGACTCCATTTTTGCAAGGTCAATCTTTCGCATCTTCAGCATTTCCTCAGTTGCGCGTTGAGAACCTAATGGATCTGGTCCAGAGAGGTAATCCATCATCCTCGGTGAGGTAACTTGCCAGGAGACCCCAAACTTGTCCTTTAGCCAGCCACATTGACTCTCTTGGCCGCCATTTTTGGTTAGTAGTTCCCAGTAGTGATCAATTTCATCTTGATCCTTACAGGGGATTTGAAAAGAGACTGCTTCGCTGTGAGGGAACTGAGGTCCGCCATTAAGACCAATAAACGGCTTTCCAAAAATCTTAAAATTCACCACAACTTCTTCACCTTTGTGATTTCCAGGTGTTTCTGCAGGGGCGAGCCAGTTGTTGGCTAGCTCGCTGTCAGGGAAAATGCTGGTGTAGAAGGTTGCCGCTTCGCGGGCGTTACCGTTGAACCAAAGGCAAGTAATCAATTCCATTCAGAAAGCCTACTGAATTTCCTGAACCTAGAACGAAGCGATAATTGCGCCCATTACAGCCAAAGAAACAATGTCCTGACCTGCCTCAAGTACCCAAGCCTTAATGGCAAAACCGCCAAAAAGATGGTGGCTTAGTGAAGCCGTTGCGGCGAAGCCCACACCGACCAACGCACCGATGGCAAGACCCGTCAAAGAATCCATCGGTCCAGTTGCTTGTTCTGCCAAGGAAACGAAAACAGCCAGCACAATTGCTTGAATAATTGCCGCAATGAATGTTGAGCCAAAAATTACGACCATGTTGTCTGTTCCGGTTTGATCTTCAGGCTTTTTTCCAAGAAACTTCCACCAAACAGGGAAAAATGCGATTGGGCTGAACCAGAATCCACCAATTAGTATTCCGACAAAAGCTGCAAGCCCAATTGCAAAAAAGTTAAGTTCCATTCCTCTATTTTCCCCGATTTAGGTAGGAGTAAAGACTTTCATGTGGGTATGTTCCTAAAAAACTTCCACCTACTAGGAGATATCTTCGATTCAGGCGACAAGGTGCACAAGGAGCAAAAACTCTCTCGAGAAACACCGCTTCCGAGGCTCCAAATCAAGGGAGTTGCTGGCGGAGAATGGGGGATTCGAACAGCCCTTCGCCCACGTACTTCTAGGGGAGTTAGCTGCAAATAGAGCTGTTTTGAGCCCCAATTTTATGCCGAAGTGCACAAGAAGTGCACATCTAGATTCGTCAAAGCCCGGTTAGAACCGCACATCCATCTGCACAGCAAAGACCCTATATTTTTGCCGTGAGTACAGTTTGAACAAGTGCGGCAAAGATTGCCTTTCTTTCCTTCGTCGTAGCTTTCACGCCATCGAAAACTCGAGAAATTTCAGTATTGAATACGTAGCCAGCCATTAGTGAGCTAATCATGACTGCCCTAAGCTCTCGGTTGTCCACGCTGAGGCTCTCAACCATCGGTAGCAGCATGTTTTGAAAGTAGAACTCTTTAAACATGGCGGCTGCCTCTGGCTCAGACGCACTTGCGCGAATTACTCCAACAAGCGTCTGAAAGGATCCAGATTTCTTGGCAAGCCAGATAACATCTGCTATTCGCTTACCCCAACTGGCTTTGGGAGTTAACTTCAGAATCTTCAAGGCAGCCCCTACCTCAGAGGGGACTTTTACTGTGGCCATGAATAGCTTTTGCTTGTTGCCGAAGTAATGCATTACAAGCTTCGGGTCTACGCCAGCCTCTTCAGCAACAAGCCGAATAGTAGTTCGCTCGTAGCCGACCTCGGAAAATAGCTTTCCGGCAGCGCTGGTAATCAGCTCTTGCCTATTGGTACTTGAGACCTTAGGTCTTCCGGGAGCTATTTTCTTGGGCACGACAACATTATTCCACACGTGTTGATTTTTATGCAGAACATGGTTATTATAAATGTTATTCAACGCACGTTGAATAGTTTGATTGGAGTCAATTTGGAACCCTGGCTACTTGTAGTTCTCACCCTTGGGGTGGGGATATTCATTTTCTTGTCCATGGTCGAAGTGCCCGTTTACTCGCTAATTTTGGCAAATAAGTCGGCCCACATCTCTGAAAGAGATATTCGCTTTACCCACGAAACACTAAAGCGCTTAACTTCTAAACTTCCAGCCACTAACGGACTTGTGATTTTGTCAGGAATTTCATTGATGGTCGCCCAGGGTATTTCTAGAAATTGGGAATTCCTAACTCTCTCCCAATTGGCTGGCTATTTAGGCATTTTGTCAGTCATCGTCCTAGTACGCAGGAATCCAGCAACGGTCAAGTCAATCCGATCCAAAAATCCCGAAAAAGACTCAATCGTCTCTCTAATTAAGGACCTTAGGGCTGTTGGAATCGATCATCACCTAGGCCTAGCAGCCAATCTCTTTGCACTCATTATTCAACTAATCATTTGGAGCAACTAATGACAACTACTAAAGTCAGCAAACTAACTCTCCCAACTATCGCGCTATCGCTAATGACAGTGATGTCAGCTGTTGCAGGGCTAAACATGGCCTTGCCCGCTATTGCAATCGACACCGAAGCTACGCAGACGGAACTTACCTGGATCGTTGACTCCTACACAGTGATCTTCGCTGGTTTATTGCTTCTTGCAGGAGCAATTGGTGACAAGTTTGGCCGTCAGCGCATCATGCTTTTTGGTCTAGGCATGTTTGCTATTGGCGCGGCGGTTGGCTTCTTCCAGACCGATCCAGAAGGTCTGATTATGGCTCGGGTCATTATGGGAATTGGAGCCGCGGCGATCATGCCATCAACTCTTTCAGTGATAACAACCTCCTTTCCTCCTGAAGAAAGAGGAAAGGCCATCGGAGTTTGGGTGGGAGTGGCTGGTGGTGGTGCAGTGCTTGGTTTGTTTGCAACCGCTCTACTTCTTGAGTGGTATGAATGGAATTCCTTCTTTGCTCTCAATTTCACCCTGGCTGTGATTTCATTCCTTGGCACTCTTAGAGTTCCAGATTCAAGAGAGGGCAAAACCAAACTCGACTGGATCGGTGGATTGCTGTCGGTTGTTGCAATCGCTGGGTTGGTTTTTGGAATCATAGAGGGTCCTGAGCAAGGCTGGGATTCTGTCGAGTCAATTTCCGGTTTAGTTGCAGGGTTCCTTGGCCTAGTGCTGTTTGTGATCTGGGAAATGAACACTAAGAACCCTCTGTTAGATCCAAGATTGTTTACTCTGCGAGGATTCTCCTCAGGATCACTGTCCATAACTATTCAATTCTTCGCCCAGTTTGGCTTCATCTTCGTAGGGATGCAGTACCTTCAGTTCGTTGCTGGCTTTACACCACTTGAGGCGGCTATGCACTTACTCTGGATGCCTTTGGTCGTGCTCCCAGGTTCTAGGTTGGCTGGTGCATTGTCCAAAAAAATCCCTCAGAAAATTCTCGGAAGTATTGGACTTGCAATATTCGGTTATGCGATGTTCCACTTCTCGGCACTTCCTATTGAATTCGACTATTGGTACTTCACCGCCGGCATTTTGATGTTTGGAACTGGCCTTGCTCTTTCGGCAACTCCAGCAACCGTCGCTATCACCTCAGCGCTACCCCAAGAGAAGCAAGGTGTGGCTTCAGCAGTCAATGACACCGCTAGAGAGGTTGGCGCTGCCCTTGGAATTGCCATCCTTGGAGCATCAATGACCGATTCGTACAAGGCAGAAATGGAAGTTGCTACCGATGAACTGCCAGCTGAAATCGCAGAAAAACTTCAAAGCAGTGTTGCCTTTACTCAAATTGAAGCTCCAGCACCATTAGCTACAATCTGGGACAATCTTGTCCAGTCAGGGCTTGAGGCGTTTACGTTGGGTATTCAATCATCTTTGACCATCGCCGGATGGGTTGCTATCGCTGGAGCGGTATTAGTTGCAGTTATCGCTCCAAACAAAGTTGCAGAGGTCGGTGGAGAGTCCAAGGCGAAGTCGGCTAAGAAGGCAAAGAGGTAGTAAATTTCGAAAAAACTCATGTGAGTGAGGTTCGAGACAATCACCAAAGAATGTTTAGTCGCTAAAGTGCATAAGGAACTGCACAAGCAACAAAAACTCCCTCAATAAACGCCCCTACTAAGGCTCTAAATCAAGGGAGTTGCTGGCGGAGAATGGGGGATTCGAACCCCCGAGGGCTTTCACCCAACACGCTTTCCAAGCGTGCGCCATAGGCCACTAGGCGAATTCTCC